>X424_Quagga__coassemble_3_pt1 | contig 57003 bp, 44 predicted proteins | sample X424_Quagga__metabat2_low_PE_008 | metagenome-assembled genome bin X424_Quagga | reverse complement strand
ACCGTCTCTATGCTCGAAGTCCATGGGAACATGTCGACCGGCTCTGCTTCGACAGCTTTGTAACCGGCCTTGCCGAAAGCCTTTAAGTCTCTTGCAAGAGTCTCGGGGCAGCAGGAAATATAGACTATCTTTTCCGGAGAAAGCTTTGCGCATGCCTTGATGAAACGTTCTTCGGTTCCAAGCCTTGTAGGATCCAGGAAAACAACATCAGCCTTCCCGCCTTTTCTTGCGAGCTCAACCATATATTCAACAGCATCGGCGCAAACGAATTCAGCATTTGTCACGTTGTTGGCCTTGGCATTCCTGACGGCATCAGACACCGCCTCGGGATTTATCTCGACACCTGTGATCTTTCCGGTGAAACCCGCAAATGTCAGCGTCGTTGTACCGGTTCCGCAATAGCAGTCGATCGCGCGTTCATTTCCCGTGAGGCCCGCAAGCCTGACGGCCGCACTGTAAAGGACCTCGGCCTGACTGCGGTTGACCTGATAGAAGGATGTGGGCGATATACGGAATCTCTTCCCTAAAAGAACATCGGTTATGTATCCTTTACCGGTGACCTTTCTGGTTTCCTTTCCAAGGATCATCGAGTCGTGACGCTTATTGACATTGATAAGCAACGTCGTGATCTCCGGATGACGTCTCAAGAGCTCTTTCACAAAAGCAGTCTTGTTCCGGAAGAAACTGCTGCCTATCACGATGACTGTCATTACTTCATGTGTATCTTCCGCGATCCTGACAAGAACACGCCTCAGATCTCCGGTGCACGAAGTCTCATTGTATATGCTTACTCCGGTCTTTGCCGCGATATCCGCACAGTCTCTGATTATCGAAGAAGCGATCTCGTTTTCGATCAGGCATGAATCCACTTCGACGATGCGGTGCGATCCTTCTTCATACGGACCGCATATTATCTTGCCGTTTTTGAGTCTTTTGTATCCCGAATGGACTTTGTTGCGGTAGTGAAAAGGGTTTACGCAAACGTCAATATCATTGACCTTGCACTCCTGTGGCATCAGGCTCCTGACACGTTCGAGCTTCTCTGAACAGCTGGAAAGATAAGTCATGCCGACATATTCGCACCCGCCGCATTTTTTCGCCGCAGGGCAAGTATTCTTCGGTGCCGCCGTTTTGTCCGGCGCGGCCTTTTTCTTTCCGCCTTTCACAGATCAGGCTCCGGCGCAGCTGTTTACCACATGCTTGAGAAGTACTGAGGTCGTTACCGATCCGACTCCGCCCGGAACAGGCGTAGCAGCTTCGGCTGTTTTCTCCGCCTCTTCATAATCAACATCGCCGCAGAGCTTTCCGTCCGCATCGACATTCATGCCGACGTCAATGACTGTCTGGCCTTCTCTCATGTAATCCTTACCGATCGTGCGTGCAACGCCGCAGCATGCGACGATAATGTCCGCGTTCCTGCATTCGCCGGGAAGATCAACGGTCTTCGTATGGCAAACGGTGACGGTCGCGTCTCTTGCTATCAGCATGAGCGCAACAGGACGGCCGATAACGAGGCTTCTGCCGATTACCGCTACTTTCTTGCCCTTTGTCTCGATGCCGTAATGCTCGATAAGGCGGATGACGGCCTCTGCGGTGCAGGGACCCATAGCATTCTTATCACCTGCAAGGACACCTGCCATATTGCGGATATCCATGCAGTCCGAATCCTTTGAGGGTTTGATCGTACTTCTGATATGCTCGTCTGAAAGGCCCTTCGGGAGCGGTCTGAAGACAAGGATGCCGTGAATGTCATCAGCGTTGTTAAGCTTATCAAAACTGCTGTCCAATTCTTCCTGGCTTACATCAACAGGAAGCTCGACCACTTTTACGCCGGCGCCTGCCGCTTCAAACTTCTTCATTATCCCGCGCTCATAGGCAAGGTCATCACCTCTTGCGCCGACGCGGAGAATACCGAGTGTCGGTACTCTTCCCTTGTCGCTAAGTTCCTTTATCTCCGGGATAAGTGACGCGGTTATCGCGTCTCCTACTTCTTTTCCGCCGAGTCTCTTCATTTATTCTCTCCTCCCATAAGGCTGTTTCTGACGCTTTCATAAACAGCAGCGCACTTGCTGTCGACTTCTTCGACAGTCTTAACTGTCTCGCGGTTAAGCTCCTCAGCGCGGCTCCTGTCCTTCATAAGCTTTGTGTTGATATAGACATTCATGGCAGCGCCCTTTGCCGCTGTCTGGAGCATGGCTGCAGCAACACCGACATCGCTTAATGCAAGCCTTGATCCGATGGTCTCAAGGCGCACGATGATGTCACATGCTTCCCTCGTCTTCATTACGATCTCATAGGGTGCAGAGCATGCAGTGTTGAGCGCATTCTCAAGGATCCCGTCTCTCCCGGGTTCATCCTTCGGGATCGAGTATGCCTTTGCAAGAGGCTCGAAAACCTCTGCATCCTTCTCGATCAGCTTCTCAAAGTCCTTCACGAGTGCGGCGGTCTTAATGAGGATGACATCTATCTCTTCCTGATACTCCGCATACTTCTTCTTGCCTGTGGTCAGATTTGCGACCATTGAAGCCAGCGCTGATGCAGCCGCACCGGCAAGCGCTGACGCTCCGCCGCCGCCCGGAACAGGTGCTCCGGAAGAAAGCTCGCTTAAGAATGTATCTATGCTTTTTTCTGTCATGAATCAAAGACCTCCAAAACGTTCTGCCTTATCATTTTACATAATAAAAACGCAACCCGCATCATTAAATGCGGGCTGCGGAACAAAAATCAATATATATGCTTCCTGTTACCTGATGATCCTCTTAAAACCTTTGATCTTCATGATGTCGACGTTAGCGTAACAGACCTTGCCCTTTGAATCGGAAGCGTGGATCATCTGGTTGCCTCCGACATAGATCGCGACATGCGGGCAAATGCTGCCCTTTGAATAGCAGATGACATCTCCGGGCTTCAGAGCAGATCTCGGAACAGTAACGCCGGAATGCTTCCATATCTGGGTTGCGCCGTGAGGTACTCTGATACCAACCTGCGCGTAGCAGTACATGACAAGTCCGGAGCAGTCGATGCCGTTTCTTGAAGCACCGCCGTACTTATATTTGACACCAAGCATGGACTTGGCGATCGCTACGATGGATGAGCCGTTCTTGCCGCTGATCTTGGGAAGCTTATTTACATTTCCATAGCTGGACTTGGACTTAGTGGACTTCTTACCGGTTGTTTTCGCAGCAGGCTTCTTGGTGGGACGCGGAGTAGGCGTCGGAGTAGGCGTAGGCGGAGCTTTTCTCGTCGTATATGATTTGGGAACATAACCTGACTTTCCGTTCGCCGTCGTGACCTTATACCACTTATCACCGAGGACCTGAGTTACGGCAAGACGTGCGTACTTGTGAACGACCGTGACGGAAGCGCTGGCCGAGGATGCTTCCTTCCTTATTGTAAGGTTGCTCGTATCACACCAGACTATGAATTTGGAGTTGACCTTGACCATTGTGTCCTGGATATATTCAGTAAGGATGAAACCTTCCTTACCGGTCTCCAGACGGACTTTTGACCATGTATCTCCAAGCGCGATCCTTGTAACGGGCTGACCTTTATGTACCGAGGTTACTGTCGTGGCCTGCATGTTAGGCTTAGACTTGAGCGCGCCTGCCGTTTTCACATAGAACTGTGTGTTATCAGGAGCGAAAAACTCAGGATCCAGCAGTTCATTCGGACGGTTGAAGCTGTCGTATGACTGATACAGATAATACTTGGGAACGTCATCGTAATCCTTGACGGTCTCAGTCTTACTGTCCGTATCCTTGTCTGAGATCTTGTCAGATTCCTGTTCCGTCTCGGGGGCATCTTCCATCTCCTCATCGCTTCCGATGAGAGCCCAGTCCTCAATGACGACGCCCAGGTCTTCCTCTTCCTCGCCGTAAACATTGACATATGCTTTCGCGACCCTGGATCCGGGACTCGTGCCCGCTCTGACACCTATCGGAAGGCATACCGCAGGAATGGCAGCAAAGAAGGCTACCACGATCGCCAGGATATTCTGTCTTCTGTTACGTTTAAAAACCATACTGTAAAAATTATAACACGCTCAGTTGGCGGGTATACAAGCAACTGTATCTCAATTTGCGGCAGTTTTAAATAAAAACGCCGGGGGAAAGACTCCCTCGGCGTAATTATAAACTTTGATCGCACTCTATGGCTTTACAATAATGCGACAAACAGATTGCTTATTTGTCTGAAAGCCTTTCAGAGTAATCGGAACCCTCCTGCTCATCGAGAAGCTCGTTATGAGCCTCGACCTGATCAAGGAAGTCGTTCTCGAAGAACTTGATATCACCCTCATCCTCGCCGTATTCATGGCCGGTGATGAGCTTGCTGTTAGCCTTGATAACAGGAACTGCAGTGATGTCGTTGTGAGACATAACGCCTGTACCTGCAGGGATAAGAGCACCGATGATGACGTTCTCCTTGATACCGACGAGCGGATCGACCTTGCCCTTGATGACTGCGTCTGTGAGGACCTTTGCGGTCTCCTGGAATGATGCAGCGGACATGAAGGAGTCTGAAGCGCTTGCGGCCTTCGCGATACCGAGAAGGATCGTGTTGCCCTTTGCAGGCTGCAGACCCTGCTCCTCGCAGTCTCTGTTCCTGGAAACGTAGTTATACCAGTCAACAGTCGTACCTGTCATGAATCCGGTATCACCCGGTTCATCGATCTGTACACGGCGCATCATCTGCTTAGCGATGATCTCAATGTGCTTATCGTTGATGTTAACACCACCGCCGGAATAGTAAACCTTGGTGATCTCGCTGATGATGTACTTCTGTACCGCACGGATATCCTTAACCTTGAGGATCTCCTTAGGATCGATCTTACCGTCGATGATCTGATCGCCGGCTTCGATTACCTGACCTTCGGTTACCGTAAGGGTAGCGTGTGAAGGTACCTTGTACTCCATCTTCTCGATAGGATTGCCCTTTGCATCCCTGATAGGTTCAACACCGTCGGAAAGAACAGGTGTAACGATGATGGTCTTCTGCTTCGTCTTCTCGTTCTCTGCGATCTTGATGGATCCGGGTACTGAAGAGATGATGCCGTGGCCCTTAGGATCTCTTGCTTCGAAGATCTCGGTAACACGGGGGAGACCCTGTGTGATATCTTCGCCTGATCCTGCGATACCGCCGGAGTGGAACGTTCTCATCGTGAGCTGTGTACCAGGCTCACCGATAGACTGAGCGGCGATGATACCGACTGCTTCACCGACTGCAACAGGACGGCCTGTAGCAAGGTTGATACCGTAGCACTTCGTGCAGACGCCCCTTCTGGAACGGCAGTCGAATACCGATCTGATCTTGAGCTTGCCGAGGTCTTCGATCTGCTGCTTGGTAAGGACCTTACCTGCTGCTTCTGCATCAGCGAGCTTAGCGTCGATCTTCTTCTGCTGCTCGTTGAGCTTCTCGGGTGTGATCTCACCCTTGATCTTAACGGACTCGGCGATCTTATTGCGCTCTTCGTTAGCCTGCTGCTTTGCAAGATCTACAGAATCGCAGATCTCCTCAGCCTTCAGGGCATCGATGAGGTCATTCTTCTTGACGATGATCTCGCCTGTCTGATAGTTCTTGATGTCTTCAGCTGCATAACGGCCATAGAGACGGTCGTTGAGCGACTTGATGACGTTGACGCGCTTGTTGGAAACCTCTGTGATCTCCTTGACCCATGTGAAGTCGTCTGTTCCGCAGTCTTCTTCTGCAACAACGACAGCCTGGGCAACGTCTACGAGACGTCTTGTAAGGTATCCTGATTCAGCCGTCTTGAGAGCCGTATCGGAGAGTGCCTTACGCGCACCGTGTGATGAGATGAAGAACTCGAGAACGTTCATGCCTTCACGGAGGTTGGACTTGATCGGGATCTCGATCGTGTCACCTGTCGTATCCTGCATGAGTCCACGCATACCTGCGAGCTGCTTGATCTGGTTGTTGGAACCACGCGCGCCGGAGTCAGCCATCATACGGATAGGATTGTAGATGTTGAGGTTGTCCATGAGAGCCTTGGTGATATCGTTGGTCGTATCTTCCCAGATCTTGGCAACCAGCTTATGACGCTCAGCTTCGCTGTAGAAGCCCATCTCAGCCTGTGCATTGAGTTCCTCGACCTTCTCATCACCTTCCGCGATCATCTTGTCCTTGATGTCAGGGATGATCATGTCTTCGATACCGATAGAGATACCGGAGATGGTTGAATACTTATAACCCATTGCCTTAACGTCATCGAGGAAGATCGTTGTCCTCTCGAGGCCGTGAACGGCAATGCACTTAGCGATGATCTTCTCGAGCTTCTTCTTACCCATGGCGAACTCGTACTTGAAGTCCTTATCGCTGTTCGGGTTCTCTGCCTTGTACTTGGCAGCGCGCTCTTTCTGGCTGCTGAGCTTCTCGAAGTCGATCTCGAGCTTGAGGTGGTTCTCAGGCTTCTTTCTGTCAACAAATCCGAGGTCCTGAGGAACGATCTCGTTGAAGATGAATCTTCCGAGTGTGGACTCGACAAGACCTGTCTCAACTTCGCCGTTGATCTCTCTGCTGATGCGGACCTTGATCATGCTGTGGAGCGTGAGCTGGTGCTCGTTGTAAGCCATCATAGCCTCATCGAGTGATGAGAATACCATGCCTTCGCCCTTGTCTCCCTCGATCTCCATCGTGAGATAGTAGCAGCCGAGGATCATATCCTGTGTAGGAACTGTAACCGGCTTACCATCCTGAGGCTTGAGGAGGTTGTTTGTTGAGAGCATGAGGAATCTTGCCTCAGCCTGTGCCTCTGCTGAGAGAGGTACGTGAACAGCCATCTGGTCTCCGTCGAAGTCAGCGTTGAAGCCTGTGCAGACGAGAGGATGGAGCTTGATAGCACGTCCCTCGACGAGTACAGGTTCGAATGCCTGGATGGAAAGTCTGTGGAGCGTAGGAGCACGGTTGAGGAGAACGGGGTGATCCATGATGATTTCCTCAAGGATATCCCAAACCTCAGGTACTCTTTCGTCAACCTGCTTTCTGGCAGTCTTGATATTGAGCTTGTCGTTGATCTCAACGAGCTTCTTGATTACGAAGGGCTTGAAAAGCTCCATTGCCATCTCCTTAGGGAGACCGCACTGGTGCATCTTGAGCTCAGGTCCGACGATGATAACGGAACGGCCGGAATAGTCGACACGCTTACCGAGCAGGTTCTGTCTGAAACGTCCCTGCTTACCCTTGAGCATGTCAGAGAGCGACTTGAGCTGTCTGTTGCTCGTTGCGGATGTGGAGCCCTTGACGGGTGTTCCGTGACGGCCGTTGTCGATGAGGGCATCGACAGCTTCCTGAAGCATTCTCTTCTCGTTCCTTACGATGATCTCAGGTGCGCCGAGGTCAAGGAGCTTCTTAAGACGGTTGTTTCTGCCGATGACTCTTCTGTAGAGGTCATTGAGGTCAGATGTTGCATAACGTCCGCCGTCGAGAGGTACCATAGGACGGAGTTCCGGAGGAAGTACCGGGATTACGTCCAGGATCATCCATTCAGGCTTGTTGCCGGATGCCTTGAAAGCTTCAGCGATCTCAAGTCTCTTGTTGATCTTGAGTCTCTTCTGTGTGCTTACAGAACCTGCCTTCTCGGAATTGAGTTCCTCGATGATGCCGTCGATATCGATCTCCTGAAGGAGGATCTTGATAGCTTCAGCACCCATCCTTGCATCAAAGGAGTTCTTGCCGCACTTAGCCTTGATAGCCTTGTACTGGTCTTCCGTGATGATATCCATCTTGGCAAGACCTGTCTCTTCAAAGTTACCCGGATCAAGAACTATGAACTTTGAATAGTAGAGAACGCTCTCGAGCTGCTTTACCGTGAGGTTGAGCAGCGTGCCGATCTTTGAAGGCTGTGTCTTAAAGTACCAGATGTGTGATACGGGAGCTGCAAGCTGGATGTGGCCGAGTCTCTCACGACGGACAGTGTTCTTCGTGACTTCGACTCCGCACTTGTCGCAGATCATTCCCTTGAATCTGATCTTCTTGTACTTACCGCAGCGGCATTCCCATGACTTCGTGGGTCCGAAGATCTTCTCGCAGAAGAGACCGTCAACTTCAGGCCTCTGTGTACGATAGTTGATTGTCTCCGGCTTCTTAACTTCGCCGTGCGACCAGCTCTTGATAACCTCGGAGGAAGCGAGCTGGATGCTTATCTTTGTAAGATGATTTGTATCGTTCATGTATCGAGCTCTCCTTTACATATCATCGTCGTCGCCGGAATCGTCACCGAAATCATCGTTGTCATCTTCCTTGATGTTTCCGAGCTCATCTGCTTCAACGAAGCCGGAGCTGAAAATATCTGCGGGCGACTCTGCATCCTCGCCATCGAGTGAAAGGCGGGTGTGCTCGTCCATTTCGCTGTAGGTATCGAGTGATGTCTTATCCTCAGCGATATATTCCTTGCCATCCGTGTATGTCCTTACGTCAAGGGCAAGAGCCTTAAGCTCGTTGACAAGAACGTTGAACGATTCCGGAATACCGGGCTCGGGGATGTTCTTGCCGCGGATGATCGCGTCGTATGTCTTTGAACGGCCTTCGATATCGTCGGATTTGACCGTGAGGATCTCCTGGAGGGTATGAGCAGCACCGTAAGCTTCGAGTGCCCAAACTTCCATTTCTCCGAATCTCTGTCCGCCGAACTGAGCTTTACCGCCCAAAGGCTGCTGTGTAACGAGTGAGTAAGGTCCTGTGGATCTTGCGTGCATCTTGTCGTCGACAAGGTGGTGCAGCTTCATGTAGTACATGACGCCTACCGTTACACGGTTCTCGAAAGGCTCACCGGTACGTCCGTCGTAGAGGACAGTCTTACCGTCTGAATCAATTCCTGCGAGCTTGAATGCGTCTGCGATGTCATTCTCGTTTGCACCGTCGAAAACAGGTGTTGCGATCTTCCAGTTGAGAGCCTTGGCTGCTCTTCCGAGGTGGACCTCAAGGAGCTGACCGATGTTCATACGGGAAGGAACGCCGAGAGGGTTGAGGCAGATGTCGAGCGTTGTACCGTCAGGAAGGAACGGCATATCCTCTTCAGGAAGGATCCTGGAGACGACACCCTTGTTTCCGTGACGTCCTGCCATCTTATCGCCGACAGAAAGCTTACGCTTCTGGGCAACATATACGCGTACGCGCTTGTCTACGCCGTTCTTGAGGTTGCCGTTGGTCTCCTTTGTGGAAACAACAACGTCAACGACTACGCCGGAACCGCCGTGAGGTACTCTCTTGGAGGTATCCTTAACATCTCTTGCCTTCTCACCGAAGATCGCCTTGTAGAGACGCTCTTCTGCAGTCTGGTCTGTCTCGCCCTTAGGTGAAACCTTACCGACAAGGATGTCTCCGTCCTTGACCTCGGCACCGATCATTACGATACCGTTCTCGTCAAGATTTGAAAGAGCCTCGTCACCGACGTTCGGGACTTCTCTTGTGATCTGCTCGGGTCCGAGCTTTGTCTCTCTGGCTTCGCACTCGTGCTCTTCGATGTGGATGGATGTGTAAACATCATCCCTTACGATCCTCTCGTTAACGAGAACAGCGTCCTCGTAGTTATAACCTTCCCATGTGGTGAATCCGATGAGAACGTTTCTTCCGAGAGCGAGCTCGCCTTCGTCCGTAGCAGGACCGTCAGCGATCGTGTCGCCTGCCTTGACCTTATCACCCATCGCTACGATAGGTCTCTGGTTGATGCAGGTGCTCTGATTGGATCTCTGATACTTGGCAAGCATGTAGGTGTCAACAGAACCTTCAGTTGTCGTAACTTCGATCCTGTCAGCAGATACAAAGCTGATGACACCGTCATGAGCTGCTACTACGCATACGCCGGAATCCTTCGCGGCACGGTATTCCATACCCGTACCGATTATAGGTGCTTCAGGCTTAACGAGAGGTACTGCCTGACGCTGCATGTTGGAGCCCATGAGGGCACGGTTAGCGTCGTCGTTGCCGAGGAACGGGATAAGGCTCGTGGAAACGGAAACGAGCTGCTTAGGCGAGATGTCCATGTAGTCGATCTCTTCGGGATCGAGCTGCAGGAACTGGTCTAAGTGACGGCAAACGACCTTCTTGTTCTCGAATCTGCCGTTCTCGTCGATAGGCTCGTTAGCCTGAGCGATATTGTAATCATCCTCTTCGTCAGCAGCCATGTACCTGACTTCGTCGGTGATGACCTTATTCTCCTTATCGTACTTGCGGTAAGGTGTCTCGATGAAACCATACTTATTGATACGTGCATAGATAGCGAGTGAGGTCATGAGACCGATGTTCTGACCTTCAGGTGTCTCGATCGTGCACATACGTCCATAGTGCGTAGGGTTGATGTCTCGGACTTCCATCGAAGCACGCTCTCTGGAAATACCGCCGGGACCAAGAGCAGAAAGTCTTCTCTTATTCGTAAGCTCAGCCAGAGGGTTGTTCTGATCTGCGAAAGCAGAGAGCTGTGATGATCCGAAGAACTCACGGAAGGAAGCTGACAGAGGTCTTGTGTTGACAAGGCTCGTAGCTGTTACGACTTCGCCTTCCTTGGAAGAGATCTGGGAGATCCTGTCTCTTGTATTCTTCTCGACACGTGCGATACCTGTACGCAGCTGGCTCTGGAGGAGCTCGCCGACGCTTCTTACACGACGGTTGCCGAGGTGGTCGATGTTGTCGATCTTACCGATTCCGCGGTGGAGGCCGAGGAAGTAAGAAACGAATGCATAGATATCATCAACCGTGAGGTTGCGGGGCATGAGGTCAGCCTTGCGCTCGATGAGCTCAGCTTCAAGTCTTGAAGCGATGTCCGTCTTGCCGCCTTCTCTTACGTTCTCGATGATCTCGCGGAGTACGCTTACTCTGACATCCTCATTGATAGGAGTCTTGCTGATATCGAAGCCCTTGAGGTCCTTCTTGGCAAAGCTGTTTCTGATATATGTATCAGCATCGACTCTGCCGTTGCCGATGACCTTGAGAGGAGTCTCGTCGAACTCTTCCTCATCTGCAGCCCTTACGAGCTTCTTAGGATAGATGAGGCAGCTGATGATGCCTGCATCTTCGATCTTCTTCGCGATCTCGGCAGTGATGATGACACCCTTCTTTGCGATGACTTCGCCATCGTCGGAAGTGATGTTCTCAGCAGTCTTCTGACCGATGATCCTGTTGGAGAGACGGAACTTCTTGTTTACCTTGAAGATACCTACGCGCTCCAGGTCATATCTGAGAGAATCGAAATATGTCTTGTTAAGGATGTTCTTAGCGTTCTCAACCGTGAAAGGCTCGTTGTTGCGGACCTTCTTGAAGAACTCTGCATAAGCCGCGGTCTGAGGATCCTCGGCATCCTTTGTCTCATCCTTCTCGAGCGTCATCCTGAGGCACTCTTCATCACCGAACATGTTGATGATGTCCTCGTTGGTAACGAGGCCCAGGCATCTGAGGAATACAGGGAGAGAGATCTTATGAGACTTATCTACTACTATATATATAAGGTTGTATTCATCAGGCTCGCCGTCCTTGGAAGACTTGTCCTTGAGACCAACCTTGGCTTCCTTCTCATCTTCCTCGATGAGGATCCAGGATCCCCTGTAAGGAATGAGCTCGGCTGAAAGAAGCCTGTTGCCCATCTTACTTCTGGTCTCACCGTAATATGCTCCGGGAGATCTGACGATCTGGTTGATGACGACACGCTCGGCGCCGTTGATTATGAAGGTTCCCTGATCGGTCATGATAGGGAAGTTGCCTACGAAAGCCTGCTCATCAGTAACCGTGCCGTCTACCTTGTTGCGCAGACGCAGGTTGATGTAGAGCGGAGCAGCATAGTTGCTGTCGTTCTTCTTGCAGCTGTCGATGATGAAGGACTTGGAATACTTGGGCTGGACCTTGTTTTTCCTGCTGGAAGAGCTCTTCTCGTTCTCTTTACCGGTAGGATCACACGGGTTGTCCTGATCGAAGACCTTGTCTACGAAGTAAACCTCATACTTGCCCTGCTCGTCAGTAATCGGCGAGATCTCGTCGAAAATCTGCTGCATTCCCTCATCGATAAACCATTGATAAGACTGTCTCTGGTTGTCGATAAGGTTGGGCACCTCGATTACTTCGTTGATCTTGGAATACGACTGCCTCTCTGTCTTGCCTTGTTTTACGGAATGGACCATGACTAACGAATCACCTCACACAAAGCTTAAAAAACCTAAGTTTAAGCAGTTATTACGTTGAAAGAGCCTATTTATTTAGCACAATATGCTCTTCCCGTCAAGCGAAAAGGGCATAATTGCCCCTAACCCAATATGACGCAATAAAGAATTATATAGATGAATGTCAAGAATGTCAACGGTTATTTTTCCCGTCGGCATTCCCGGTGACCGTTCAGATCCTTGTAAGGCCCTGATTGATTAGCTTATCAGCCGTAAATAAATTTTTTGAGCAGATCAGAATTGATAACGTACTGAGGGTTTGTTGCCTTGAGTGATTCCTTGAACTTGGTAACATTCTCGCTGATGATCGAATCCTTGGCGTCAACCATCCAGGCGGGAGTCGTCTTCTCAAAGTAGTAAACAGTAACAGTCTTGTTGTCTGCGGAAGTCGTGACCAGTACATCGCCGGCCTTACGTGACTCGTCAAAGAGCCATTCTGCAGCCGCCTTTGTCTGAGCATCAACTTCCTTGCCGTCCTCGGTCTCGAGCATTTCGGCCTTGGTCGTGCCTGCGACATAGCCGCCGTCCATCATCTCATCCTGATCGTTAGAATTAGCCTTGACGACCTTGTAGAAATCGAGAGGAGCCATTCCCGCAGGAGCAAGCTGGGCTGCCTTCTCGGCAAGAGCCTTTGCATCAGCGGCAACCTGTTCGTCCGTACGTGTCTTGCCGTTCTTTGAATCGTTGTTGAGAGTGAGTGTTCTGTAAACGACGTTCTTCTCATCATTGAGCTTTCTGCCGTTGAAAAGGACGACGTAAGCGCCGGCTGAAGTCTCAACGACTGTCTTGTCGCCTGCTTTTCTGCCTTCAGCGAAAAGGAACGCTGCAAGGTTTGCATCATAGTCCTGTTCGACTGAAGACTTGCTCATTTCGCTGAAAGCGGTAGGATCCGCGTCGTTCTCGTAGTCCTTGAGAGTCTCAGTATCGCCCAGGCCCTTGAGGTAGGTCATTACGCTCTCTCTGAAGCTCTTGGCGTCCTTTGTCTTGTCAGATATCCACTGTGCATCCTTCTTTGCTGCCGCGATGTCAGCTTTTCCGTCCTTGTTGGGAGCGGCTACGAGATAGTAATTGAAATCAACATTCTCATAAGCGGAAGGATCAGCCTTGTACTTCTCGTTTATGGACTCATCAGAAGGAACGATAGAAGGATCGAACTGTGAGATGTACTGGTTATACTCCTCACTGTAAAGGCCTCTTGCAATGCAGTTCTGGTAGATCCTTAATGTCATGCCGGTGCCGTACTGGGCAGCAACATATCTGTCAGTCGTGGGATAACCGTAAAGCTTAGCGATGCCGCGGAGGCTCTCGATCTCCTGCTTTGCGGCCTTCTTAGCCTGGGAGATCTCTCTGAAGCCCTTTGCGTCTGCCTCGCGCTCCATAAGGAGGTCTGCCATAGCCTCTTCAGCACCCTGGGAAAGCAGGAACTCACGGTATGTCTGGCCGGTGGTGGAATTGAATACGGTGTCGAGAGAAGACTCGGTGATCATGCCGTACTGTGTGTACATGCTGTAGATATTTCTATAGTAGTAATTAGTTTCAAGTACAGAAAGGCTGGCAACTTTTCCGGTGGTGCCGTCTGCCTTGGTCTCGGTAACGGTCATGCCGGGCAGGAGCTGCGGAATGATTCCGGAGAAGTATACGAAATAACCCGCCGTGAAAACGAGCATGATGGCGATTATGATGCCAAGCGTCAGCTTTGATTTAGACTTTGCGGACTTGGATTTCTTCGTTGACTTTGCCATAAATGTATCCTGCCTTATATAGAAATAAATAATAGTGAGCGCAAAAATGCAAAGATAATTATAATTCGGAGCCCTTGATAATGCAAGGAATCTCGTCTAAAGAGGAAAGAACATAGTCGGGACCCAGTCTCATGAGCTCGTCCATCGGCATCATCGTCCAGCCGACCAAAGCGAACGAAGCACCGCAATCTCTGGCGCAGAGCAGGTCTGAGGCGGCGTCTCCGACATAGAGAACTCGGCTCATATCATCAGTTCCCAGACGCCTTGCAGCCTCGATCAAGGGATCTCCGTGCGGCTTTGACCGCTCAGTATCCCCGCCGAAGACCATGACTTCAAAGTATTTCGCGATATCGAGCATGTCGATGGTGATCATGGCAGATCCCTTGCGCTTGGCAGTTACTATTCCCTGCCTGAAGCCCTGTTCTTTAAGCTTTGCAAGGCTTTCGGAGATGCCCGGGAACAACGGGATCGCGCCCTGCTCCATCCTCATCTTGTTATATTCAAGATAAGCTTCGGTAAGCTTGTCGGCAGTCTCTTTATCATGTCTTTCGAATGAATCGCGAAGCGGCCTGCCGATATAGCTCTTGAGGTCCGCAACGCTTCTCGTGCATTCGCCGAGAACCATCTCATAGGCTTTCTGGAAAGATTCCACTATGAGCGGCACGGAATCCTGGATGGTGCCGTCCAGATCATAAAGGATAATATCAATCTTCTTTTCTTGCATCGTCATTCTCGCGGTCAGAAGCCTTTTCTCCGTCGTCGGTGTCCTCAGTAACGACAGGATTGATGTGGATGAGGACTTTCACGATGGCGCGTTCCTCAACTTTGAGGACCTTTATGTCGAGATTCTTGTAATGGACGACCGGCTTCTCCTTCTCCTCAGGGACTCTGTCGAGAAGCTGGATCACGAGACCCGCTATGGTGTCGTACTCCTCGTCCGTCAGCTCTATATCGATCTCGTCCTCGAGATCGCTCAATGTCATATCACCGGCAACGATGTAATCACCGTTTGAAAGCTTGACCAGGGACTGCTCCTCGTCGTCAAACTCATCGGTGATGTTGCCTACGAGCTCTTCGATCATATCCTCGATCGTGCAGATACCCATCGTTCCGCCGTACTCGTCGACGATAACGGCCATCTGCATTCCGGATGTCTTCATCTCACCGAAGAGCGACGATATCTTGCGTGTCTCGTGGACAAACAGCGGCTCCCTGATGAACTTTTCGAGAACGAACGGGTGTTCTTCGTCAGGCGGCAGAATGCCGATAAGATCCTTTATATGGAGTATTCCCTTGATATCGTCTATCGTGTCTTCGTACACGGGGATCCTCGTGTATTTCTCTTCGCGCGCGGTCCTCATAACCTCACTGAACCCGGCATCAAGGGGAAGTGATACGATCTTCTTCCTGTGCGTCATGATCGCGGAGACTTCCGTGTCGTTGAACTCGAAAACATTATCGATCATTTCCTTCTCGGAATCCTCGATGTTTCCGGATTCAGAACCGACATCGACCATCATCCTGATCTCCTCCTCGGTAACGCTCTTGTCAGTATGCGTCGGAGAGATCCTGAGAAGCTTGAGGATAAGATTCGTCGAGGTCGTCAGGAAGAGAACGAAAGGCTTCAGGATGACACCAAAGAAGCTGACGACTCCCACAACCGCGAAAGCCCACTTCTCGGGATTGTTCTGAGCGATGCGTTTAGGAACGAGCTCACCCAGTACGAGCGAGATGCAGGACAGGACGATAGTGATGACGACCGTCCATATGGTTTCCATGAAGGGATATGCACCGGCGGGGTCGACAAGCAGCGCGAGTTTTGAAGCAAAATTGCTTGCCGCAAAAGCGGATGACAGGAATCCGGCGAGTGTTACGCCGACCTGTATCGTCGCGAGGAAGTTGCCCGGGTTATCTATGAATTTAACGATCTTCTTTGCCTTCTTGTGTCCTTCCTCGGACATCTTGCGCATCTTGGTGTCATTCAGCGAAATGACGGCCATCTCCGTACCGGAGAAAAATGCGTTCACGAACACAAAAAACAATACAAGAAGTACTTCAGCTGTGGTTTTCATTATTTCATCTCATCCAAAAGTTTCTGGAGCGTCGTTCTTACGGCCTGCGGGTCAGCCTTGCCCTTGAGGGCTCTCATTGACTGGCCGACCAAAAACTGGAAGTTCTTCTCCTTGCCTGCGAGGTATTCTCCGACAGGTCCCGGATTGGCATCCAGTACTTCCTTGATGGCGGGTTCGATAGCTGATGCGTCAGATACCTGTGCAAGTCCGTTCTCCTTGACATATGCTTCAGGATCGACACCGTTCATGAACACTTCCTCAAGGACCTTGCGTCCGCTCTTACGGTTGATCTGTCCGTCGCGGACCATCTTGATTATCGCGCCGAGCGCCTTGCCGTCAAACTTCATGTCGTCAACAGCTACTGCAGCATCCTTGCAAAGCTTGAGAAGGTCTGTCATGAGCCAGTTCGACACTTCCTTCGGAGCGCCGGTTACATCGCATGCAGTCTCGAAAACCTTTACCAGCGCAGGGCTTGCGGTAATGATGTCTGCATCGTACTCGGGCAGTCCGAGCTCTTCGATATAACGTGCCTTCTTCTGATCCGCGAATTCAGGCAGCTCTGACTTGATCTTATCGAGATATTCTTCCGAGATCTCGATGGGCATGAGGTCAGGATCGGGATAGTACTTGTAATCCTGGGCATTCTCCTTGGATCTCATTGCATATGTATATTCCTTCTCATCGTCCCAGCGTCTTGTCTCCTGAACGACTTCATTGCCTTCCTCGATAAGATCGATCTGACGTTCCCTCTCGTATTCGATGGCGCGTTCGATGGCCTTGAATGAAGCGATATTCTTCATCTCGGTCCTTGTTCCGAACTCCTTCTGACCTCTGGGCCTTACGGAGAGATTGACGTCCGCACGCATGGAACCTTCCTGCATCTTGCAGTCGGAAACACCGAGATACTGCATGGTATCGCGCAGTTTTGCAAGATATGCGGTTACTTCTTCAGCGCTTCTGAAATCAGGCTCAGAGACGATCTCAAGGAGCGGGATCCCGCAGCGGTTGAAGTCAACCATTGTCATTCCGGTGACAGGATCGTGTATGAGCTTGCCGGCATCCTCTTCCATATGGATCTCGTGAATGCCTATGGACTTGGTGCCTTCGCTCGTCTTGATATCAACATGTCCGTTCCTGCATATCGGGAAGTAGAGCTGGGATATCTGATAAGCCTTCGGGAGATCGGGATAGAAGTAGTTCTTACGGTCGAACTTGTTCTTTCTCGTTATCTCGCAGTTAAGAGCAAGACCTGCCTTGACGGCGAATTCCACGACCTGCTTATTCAGCTGCGGAAGGGTTCCGGGCATTCCCGAGCACACTTCGCAGACATGGGTATTGGGCGCTCCTCCGAACTTGGTCGAGCACCCGCAGAAGATCTTCGATTCGGTCGACAGCTCGCAGTGTACCTCGAGCCCTATAACCATTTCATAATCTCTCATATCAATACTTTCCTCTAAACCTTACTGATTCTTCTGATATGCTGATGCGAATCCGAGGACTGTGCCCTCATCAAACGGCTTTCCTATCAGCTGCAGTCCGACCGGGAGCTGTTCGTCGCCGAGGCATCCGCACGGAACGGATATCGCAGGCAGTCCCGCTATGTTGATGAGTACCGTGCAGATATCTCCGAGGTACATCTTGAGCGGATCCGAGAGGCTCTCTCCGGCTTTGAGCGCGGGTGTCGGAGCTACAGGACCTGCTATTATGTCATACTTCGCGAAAGCATCGTCGAAAGCCTTCTTGATAAGGTTCTTAGCCTGAAGAGCCTTGTTGTAGTATGCATCATAGTATCCGGACGAAAGCACGAAGTTTCCGAGCATTATCCTTCTCTTGACCTCGAGTCCGAAGCCTTCGCTCCTCGACTTGATATAGAGCTGCGTGAGATCGATGTCGCCTTCGGGACGGTATCCGTACTTGATGCCGTCATAACGTGACAGGTTGGAGCACGCCTCCGCGCATGCAATGATGTAATAGGTCGGTATCGCGTATTCGGCGATCGGGAACGGGAATGTCTCGACTTCAGCGCCGAGTCCCTCCAGGACCTTGATCGCTCCGGTTACCTTTTCCCTGACTCCCGCATCGATGCCTTCACCGAAATATTCTTCAGGCAAACCGATCTTCTTTCCCTTGAGCGAAAAGTTTTCGAGAGCGGCCATATCCACTGCCGATGTCTGTTCTGAAGAGGACTGGTCCTTGGGATCGGCACCGCAGATGATGTTATAGAGAGCAGCTGCATCTTCGGCGTTCCTGGCTATAGGGCCGATCTGATCGAGTGAGGATGCGAATGCTACGAGGCCGTAACGCGATACGCTGCCGTATGTCGGCTTCAGACCGGTGACTCCGCAGAAAGACGAAGGCTGTCTGATGGAACCGCCCGTATCAGAACCGAGAGCTATCGGAGCGAGATCGGCAGCAACAGCCGCGGCTGAACCGCCTGATGAGCCGCCGGGTACTCTTCCCAGTCCGTGAGGATTTACCGTGGGACCGAAATAACTGGTCTCAGTCGTGGAACCCATGGCGAATTCGTCCATGTTGACCTTGCCGATGATGACCATTCCTGCTTCGTTGATCTTCTTTACAACGGTCGCGTCATAAGGCGGAACAAAGTTTGAGAGCATTTTCGAGCCGCATGTCGTGAGGACTCCCTTTGTGCAGATATTGTCCTTCACGGCTATGGGTACGCCCGCAAGGGGACCTGTGAGCTTCCCTTCCGCGATATCCGCATCGACACGTGCGGCACGCTTCAGCGCCTCTTCCGTCAGAACGGTGATGAATGCGTTGTACCGGCTGTCCCTCTCGCTGATGCGTTCAAGGTATGCGTGGCACGCCTCAACGGATGAGGTCTTTCCTTCTTTGATGGCTTTTCCGAGTTCGAGCGCGGAAAGGCTGATTATCTCTTCTGATGTCATATTTCCGCCCCTTTAATCGAATGTTCTCGGCACGAGGATCGTGCCTTCCTTTGTCTCCGGAGCATTTGAAAGGACTTCGTCCCTCATGTCTCCGTTAGAGACCTCATCCTCACGCATCACGTTGCTCCTGCCGAGCGCATGGCTCAGCGGTTCAACGCCTGATGTGTCCAGCTCGTTCAGCTTATCGAAATAACCCAGGATATCGCTGAGACCTGTCTGCATGCCGGCCTCATCCTCGGGTGAAAGCTCGATCCTGCCCAATGCCTCAAGATATTTAACCAGATCGGTCGTAATCTCCATTTTGACTGATGCCTCTCTACTTCAGTTTTCGGTTCACTTCTTTTTTCTGTTCTTCTTGGAAGGCTCTTCTTCCTCGGACTCTTCGTCCCCGGAAAGACCGGAATAAGGATCTTCCTGCTCTTCAGGCTCCTCTTCTTCCTCTTCGCCCTCGTCTTCTTCGTCTTCTTCGTATTCTTCGTCGTCCTCGTCTTCGTCCTCGTCATCTTCCTCTTCGACATGCTTTTTGGATGACTTCTTTGAACTCTTTTTCGAAGAGCCGGAATCTCCGTCCGTCTTGGAATTATTCGAGATGAGGATAAATACTACTGCGATGATCGCAATGCCGCCGATGACAACGAATACGATGATCAGGATATTGGACATGCCGTTGTCAGCAGGTGTGACTCCGGTTTCTGTCGGAATTCCCGAAGGTACTGTCTCAACTACGGATGCACCGGGTTCTGTAGGCTCGGGAACAGCGGTAGGAGCCGCTTTTGCGGGAGCAAACTTCTGCTCTGTGCGGAAGTTGTGCTTGCCGGACTTCATCTCATTTTCGACCTCGGTGGTCAGAGCGTCGTTTGCCAGTGATTCCTTCTCCTCGTCATCAAGCTTGACCTTACCCATATAGCCGACTACGAAATAACCGTATTCCTGAGAATAGATGATGCCCATCTCGCCTTCCTTGCGGGCATCTCCGTATGCCCAGTCCTCGAAAGCGGAAACCATCTTGCCCTTGGGTACGGAAAGTGTACCCTGATCGTAGATGGTGCCGTCCTGCTCGCCCTTCTCTGCCTGCGTCTTGAGATCCTCAACGTTCTTGCACTTCTTGAGCAGATCGTTTGCGGCAGTCTCTGCCTTCTTCTTATCATCGGCAGAAGCAGAAGCTCCCGGTGCATAGAAAAGGGCATATCTGATGTTAGGGACCATGAGCTTGTCTTCAGGTATCTTGTATTCCGAAATGAACTTCTCCTGATATTTTCCTGCGAGTGTCGCATTCTCGAGGAGTTCACGGTATGTCTTCTCGGTGAATCCGGGGCCGAAATAGAGCTGGAGGATGACATCGAGCGAAACGCCGGCAGGTTTAGCCTGCTGCTCGGTCCTCTCCTTGATCTCTTCGTCGATGGCCTCCTTTTCTTCAGCGGAAAGCTTCAGTCCTGCGGCCTTGGCACGCTCGATGAAGATGTATGTGCTCTGAAGATAATCCTCAGCCTGCTCTACGAAAAAGTCAGCGTATGTTTTCTGCTTGTCACCTTCGCCATATGAAGCGGCAAGATCGATATAGCCGTCACCCGTTGCCGGATAGTAGCCGTAAGCCGCATACTGGCTGAGCTGCAGGAACGTCAGGAGGAAATAGTAATTCGATTCCGTAAGCGGGATCTTCTCACCGTTAAATTCATACTGGTGGTTGAGGAAATCCCCGATCTGATTGCCGTACATCGTGTCAAAGCTGAGCTTTGAGATGTCGAATGTGGACGTGGTCGACTCGCCTGCAGTCTCTGCGGGCTGCGAAGCTGCCGTGGTCTCCTGAGCGGTCGATGATGCCGTGGTCTCGTCGGCGAGTGCCGCTGCGGCGGAGGACATCATTACTGCTGATGCAATGATTCCGATAACAAGTTTCTTCAGTGCTTTCATTTCTTTACTCCGTGATCTTTTTATAGTCGGCTGCGGCATCGGCGATAGTGTCATCCATGTCGTAGTACTTGTATTTTCCGAGCCTTCCGCCGAAAAGGACCTTCTCATCTTTCGATGCAAGTTCCTGATATGTACGGTAAAGTTCGTTGTTCCTGTCGTTATTGAGCGGATAGTACGGCTCGTCGCCCTTCTTCCACTCAGCCGGATACTCGCGTGTGACCGCGGTGCCCTTTCCGGTTCCGAATTCGAAATGCTTGTGCTCGATGATCCTTGTATAGGGCGTCTCGGCATCCGTGTAGTTGATGACCGCATTTCCCTGATAGTCGTCAACATCGGGCATGTACTCGGTCTCAAATCTCAGGCTCCTGTATTCAAGCGTTCCGAGGCTGTAGCCGTAGTACTCGTCGATCATACCGGAATAGATGATCTTGTCCGCAAGACCTGCGAGCTCTTCCCTGTTCTCGAGGAAATCAACGCCTGTCCTGACCTCTATGCCCTCGAGCATATTCTCGATCCATTTCGTGTAGCCTCCGACGGGAATACCCTGGAAGCTGTCGTTGAAATAGTTGTTGTCGTAGGTAAGCCTTACCGGGAGCCTCTTGATGATGAATGCCGGAAGCTCGGTAGCCTTCCTGCCCCACTGCTTCTCGGTGTAGCCCTTGACGAGCTTGCCGTAGATATCGGGGCCGATGAGGGAGAGGGCCTGCTCTTCGAGGTTCGCGGGCTCGGAGATCCTGACTGATGCGATCTGCTCGTCAAGCTTCTTCCTTGCTTCTTCCGGTGTGACCACACCCCACATCTTGTTGAATGTGTACATGTTGAAAGGCATTGAGTATATCTCGCCCTTGAAGTTGGCCACTACGGTATTGGTGTAGCGGTTGAACTCGGCGAACTTATTCGCGAAGTCCCAGACTTCCTTGTCGCTCGTATGGAAGATGTGCGCCCCGTATTTATGAACATTGATACCGCCGACGTTCTCGGTGTATACGTTGCCGGCAACCTGAGGACGTCTGTCGATCACCAGACACTTGTACCCGCTGTCAGTCGCAAGGCGCGCAAAAGTAGCGCCGTAGAGGCCTGCGCCGACAATCAGGAAATCAAATTTGCTCATCTACAGAGAGGATCCTTTCGAGATTTTCAAACAATAATATACACTACTCGCGGTATTTTTGCATTTTATTGTTTAATCATGCCGAAAATCACGGCAGGCTGAGATAAAGTTCTCATATCCCGCAGCGCCGGGGAAGATCTCCGAGACAGGTTTCTGCGGCATGTAGATGCAGTCAGCAAGATATTGCCCGAATCCGTCTCCGTGCGCCTGCGCATCAGCCCTGAGAGCAGCCTCGAGTTCCGGATGCCCGGCGATCTTCCCGCAGGGCCAGGATATCCCGCATTTCAGTTCTTCCGAACCGTCGTCTATCCTGATCACGCCTGTGGCGCGGATATCCTCGCAGTCAAGACCGCATCTTATCTCATAAGCGCCTTCCTCAAGGAGGAACGAGCCGCGGTCAGTATCGTAATACATCAGTTCGTCCACATCGAAATCGAGTACGACCGTCCTTGTCCCGCCCGCTTCAATGAGGAACTTTCCGAAAGCGCGGAGCTCGTTTTCGGGACGGGGTACGTCAGATTCTGCCTTGTGGGAATATATCTGGAGCGTGACCTTGCCGTCAAGACTGCCGGCATTCCTGACAGTAACAGTGTTACAAACCTTGCCGTCATTGACTTTTGAGGTCATCCCCACTATCTCGAAGTCCGTATAAGACAGACCGTACCCGAAAGGAAATAACGGTCTTACATTTCTCTTCTGATAACCTCTGTATCCCGCGTAGATCCCTTCTCCGTAAACGCATTTGAAGCTGTCGGGGTATGAAAGGAATGACGGGATGTCTTCGATCCTTTCGGGGAATGTCACGGGCAGATGTCCCGAGGGATTTACCTTGCCGGTCAGGATGCCGGCCATCGCCCGGCCGCCCTGCATTCCGGGATAGAACACGGCGAAAAGGCCGTCGAGGCAGTCTTTGTATCTCCCGAGTTCCACAGGTCCGGGAGTATTGAGTATCAGGCAGATCCTGCCGCTGCCGCGGTCAGAGACAAGGCTGTCCAGGATGCGGCAGGTCTCTTCGGAAAGCTTCAGGTCCTTTCTGTCAGCGCCTTCCCGGGAATCCAGTGTCTCGGTAACGACTGCCGTGGCGCCCTTTCTGAAAGCTTCGAAGTCATCGAAAAGAACATCCTCAAAGCCCGGGATCTTCATAAGCTCTTCGGGGAGAACGGTGGTCCTGTCGGTGAACACCTGGGCCGATCCCGTGCCGTAATCCCTGAACCTTCCGCGTTCCCTGCCGAAGAAGACGACAGGTGTGCCCTGCTTTAACGGGAATGCATTATCCCTGTTGATGAGCATGACTATCCCTTCAGAAGCGGCATCGTAAGCGGCTTTATCGCCTGCCCGGACATATTCCTCATCAGTGAGATCCGCGGGCAGCTTTGTGTCAGCGTGTTTATTTATAAGCTCAAGCACGCGCCTGCAGGCTTCATCAAGCCTTTCAACAGAGACGCGTCCGTCCTTCACGGCGGCGATCAGGTCTTCCGGATCCCAGGGACCGGGCATGAACAGGTCATTGCCTGCGGCGAGCGAATCACCGGTCTTTCCTGTGCATGCACCCCAATCGGTAACCACCATTCCCTCAAATCCCCAGCGTTCCCTGAGGATATCGGTCAGGAGATATCTGTTCTCCGTACATTTCTTTCCGTTAACCGAGACATACGCCGACATGAACGTCGAAGATACCGGCGCGCAGGCCTTGAAAGCCGGAAGATACAATTCTTCAAGCGCTCTTTCGGGGACCGTCTCATCGATCCCCACACGGTTGATCTCGAGATTATTGCAAGCATAATGTTTGGCATTCGAAGCCGTTCCCGCGTCCTCGACGCCTTTGCACATCAAAGGCGCAAGTGTTTTCGCGAGGGTGGGATCTTCCGAATACCCCTCAAAGAACCTTCCGTTCCTCGGGTCTCTCAGAAGATTGCAGTTCGGCGTCCCCAAAAGGACTCCGACCTTATATACCCGGGCCTCCATGCCAAGAGCCAGGGCGGTCCCGTACACGGTCCCGGGGTTCCAGGTCGCGCCGAGAAGTATGCCCGGCGGATAGCAGCCCGGGGCTGATCCTATGTGCCCTTTTATCTCCGAAAGCTTCCGGGAGAGCCTCTCCCTCAATATCTTCTCGTGCTCTGTAAGTTCCCCGGTACGATAGAACAGCTTCGTCACGCGGAAGCATTCTTCAACCGTGAAGCCTTCAGCGTCAACGTCTTCGATGTTCTGGAAAAGCTGCTCAAAATTGATCCCGGTACCGCCATCCTGTATGTTCAGGACAGGGATCGCGATGTCCCCGTACTCAATACCGCCGACCGAGAACAGCGACCGCCCGCAGAGCAGTGCTGCCTTTTCTTCTACCGGAAGCTTTTTGAGTATAAGGTCTATATCCATCAGTAACTGCGGTACCGTTCGTATCGCTTTCGCGCGAGTTCCTCTCCGTCAAAGCCTTCGTTATCCCCGATAAATCCGGAGATGCCTTCTTTAAGCTGGGCTAAAACGGTCTCAATGTTATCCTTGCAAAGATCGTCAGGCTCCGCGATTATCCTGTCGATTATCCTGTGTTCCTTCATGTCATCCGCAGTCAGCTTCATTTCCGCAGCCGCCTCGGATGCACGCTTGGAATCCTTCCAGAGGATGCTCGCGTACCCTTCAGGAGAAAGGATAGCATATATCGCGTTCTCGAGCATCCAGACCTCGTCGGATACCGCTACTGCCAGCGCTCCTCCCGAGCCTGCCTCGCTGATTATTATCGAAAGGACGGGGACCTTCAGTGATGACATCTCATAAAGATTCCTGGCGATCGCCTCGCCCTGTCCTCTTTCCTCCGCCTCGATCCCGCAGTATGCTCCCGGAGTATCGACAAAGCAGATTACAGGGCGTTTGAACTTCTCGGCCTGTTTCATGAGGCGCAGCGCTTTTCTGTATCCGTCAGGCGACGGCATGCCGAAATTGCGCTCGATATTCTCTTTGGTATCGTGTCCCTTAGATTCTGCGATAACCGTGACTGCCTTGCCGGCAAATGTAGCGATACCGCCCATTACGGCCTTGTCGTCCTTCACGTTCCTGTCACCGTGGAATTCAATGAAATCCGGGAAGAGTTCTTTAATGTAGTCTTCGGCGACTGGTCTGTCCTTACCTCTGGAGATCATTACCTTGTCCCAGGGGGTGAGCTTTGAAGAGCATTTAGGGAGCTTGATCTTATCGAACTTTTCAGGCTTGAATGCGCCCTTGTCCGCGTGGAGCCTGAGTATGTCTGAAAGGTAATCCTTCATTTCCTTCCTTGTAACGATATCATCGACAAAGCCGTGCTCGAGCAGGAATTCAGAACTCTGAAAACCGGAGGGGAGCTTCTGTCCGATCGTCTGCTCGATGACTCTGGGGCCTGCAAAACCGATCAGTGCGCCGGGTTCAGCCAGGATTATGTCGCCGAGCATCGCGAAGCTCGCGGTGACTCCGCCCGTAGTAGGATCCGTGAGGACCGTGATATAAAGGAGTCCCGCATCGGAGTGTCTCTTGATGGCAGCGGATGTCTTTGCCATCTGCATCAGCGAGACTATGCCCTCCTGCATCCTTGCGCCGCCTGACGCGGTAAAGATGATGACGGGGAGCCGCTCTTGCTCCGCGCGCTCGAACATCCGCGTTATCTTTTCGCCGACGACGCTTCCCATCGAAGCCATCATGAAACGGCAGTCCATGACTCCGAGACAGACGGGATGACCGTTTATCGTGCCTTTTCCGGTAACTATTGCTTCGTCGAGCGATGTCTTGTCACGGTTTTTCGCGAGCTTGTCCTCGTATCCGGGAGTCCCCAAGGGATTGGATTCCTTAATACAGCTGTTCCATTCCTCGAATGAACCGCCGTCAATGACTCTTTCCACTCTGGTGCGGGCGAACATGCGGAAATAGTTTCCGCATCTGGGGCACACGAACAGATTCCTTCTGAGTTCTTCGGAGAAGACCGTTTCACCGCATTTCGCGCACTTGTGGAAAAGGCCCTGCGGGGTCTGGGGACCCTGGTCCTCGTTCTTCGGTCTGTCCGGACCGGCCGTTGCGGACTGCGTCTTCTTGAATAAGTATCTTAGTTCCACCTTGAGTTACCCCGGTTCATTTTCTCGAGTGCTTTTCGATAAAATCGATATCCGTATTTCCTGCAATGAAATCAGGATCGGTAATTATCCCGTACTGGAAGTCGATATTCGTCTTAATGCCTGTGATGATGACTTCGCCGAGCGCGGACTGTGCTTTCTTGATGGCTTCCTCACGTGTGGGCGCCCAGACCGAAAGCTTCGCGAGCATCGAATCGTAGTATGGCGGGATCTCGAGACCGCTGTATATGGCTGAATCGACCCTGATGCCCTGACCGCCCGGAAGGTATGCAAGATTGATCTTGCCGGGGCACGGTCTGAACTTGTTATCGGGATCTTCCGCGTTGATGCGTATCTCCAGCGAATGTCCCTTGATCTGCACATCGTCCCCGGTAATGGCCAGCGGCTCACCTGAAGCGATCTTTATCTGCTCCTTGATGAGGTCTGTCCCTGTTACCCATTCCGTGATCGGGTGCTCGACCTGGATCCTCGTGTTCATCTCCATGAAATAGAAATTACCGGAAGGTTCCAGAAGGAACTCGACCGTTCCCGCGTTCTCGTAATTGACTGCCTTTGCAGCCTTTACCGCAGCTTCGCAGACGGCCTTGCGTTTCTCCGGCGAAAGGGAAGCGCAGGGAGCTTCTTCAATGAGCTTCTGGTGGTGTCTCTGGATCGAGCAGTCACGTTCTCCCAAAGAGACCACGTTGCCGTACTTGTCCGCAAGGATCTGTACCTCGATATGCTTGGGGTGCTCGACATAATGCTCGATATACATCGAGTCGTCGCCGAAAGCCTCTTTTGCTTCCTTTTGCGCGGTGAGGAATGCCTGATTGAATACATCCCTGCTTCTCGCGACTCTCATGCCTTTTCCGCCGCCGCCCAAAGACGCCTTGATCATGACGGGATAGGTCGCTATGTCCGCAAGTCTCGCTCCGTCTTCAACCGAGTATACTGCTTCACATGTTCCGGGTATCGTGGGAACGCCTGCATCCATCATGGTCTTCTTCGCCTGAGCCTTGTTGCCCGCAGCGGATATCATTGCGGAAGACGGTCCGATGAAAGTGATGTTGCAGCGCTCGCAGATCCTTGCAAATCTCGGGTCCTCGGCAAGAAATCCGAAGCCCGGGTGGATAGCGTCCGCACCCGATGTCATCGTGGCGCTTATGATGCGGCCGACATTGAGATAGCTTTCGGACGCAGGAGCGGGACCGATACAGATCGTCTGATCCGCGAGCATTGCATGAAGTGCATTTCTGTCGGTCTCGGAACATACCGCTACCGTCTCTATGCCCATCTCGCGGCACGCCCTGATTATGCGGACCGCTATTTCACCTCTGTTTGCTATCAGTACTTTCTTAATCATAAGATCCCTTCACCGGCTTCGGCATTCGCGGGGAGGATCGCAAACTTGAGCGTAGCCTTGACTACGGCTTTTCCGTTTACGGAAGCGACAGCCTCGCCGATGCCGAACGTGTTCTTCATCGCGGTGATCCTTGTCTCAAGTCTTACCTGGTCTCCGGGAACGATGGAACCCGTAAATTTGCATCTGTCTATGCCTGCGAAAAGGGCGATCCTGCCCTTGAATTCCTCCTGGGAAAGGATGCAGACAGCGCCGGTCTGGGCCAGAGCCTCGACCGTGATGACGCCCGGAACGATCGGATATTCAGGAAAATGTCCTCTGAAGAAATATTCGTCGTATGTGAAATTCTTATAACCAATGGCATATTCTCCGGGCACATAATCCTCAATCCTGTCGACGAGGAGGAAAGGATGCCTGTGCGGGATTATCTTCATTATGCCGTTCGTGTCGAGTGAATTGGCCATGAGCTGTACTCCTTCATCAGTTGATCTTGAAAAGCGGCTGACCGTATTCAACAGGCGAGCCGTTGGATACGAGGATCTCGGAAACTGTTCCGTCGCAGACGGATTCTATCTCGTTCATCATCTTCATTGCTTCAACGATCGCGAGGACCTGGCCCTTCTTGACGCGGTCCCCGATCTTTACGAAGGGTTTCGATTCAGATGCGGGCGCATCATAGAACGTTCCCACGAGCGGTGACTTGATGAGGATCGAGTCATCATCTTCCTCAGAACCGTCACCGGTATCATCTGCAGGCATTCCCGCCGGTTCCGCGGCTGCGTTCACGGCAGTTGACGATATTCCTTTCTTCCCTGAATGAAGGGTGATCGAGAACTCGCCTTCCTTATACTCAAATACGTCGATATCCGATTCGGATACCGCTTTCATGAGCGTCATCATCTCTTCGATAGAAAGGCCCGTGCGTGGATTCTTCTCTGCCATATTGTTCTTCCTCCATCAGTAATTATGCGAATTTTTTAACGATCAGGGAAGCGTTGTGTCCGCCGAATCCCAGACTGTTCGACATGGCGTATGTGATATCGCGGTTCTTCGGTTCGTTAAAAGTATAATCCAAATCCATCTCGCCTTCAGTCTCTTTTGAGCCCGCGGTGACATGAACATAACCGTCCCGTATCGCCCGGACGCAGGTTATCAGCTCGATCCCGCCCGCGCCTCCGAGCATGTGTCCGATCATGGACTTCGTGGAATTGACAGAGATCTTTCTGATGTCTTCCTTGAACGCATACTTCATCGCGCGTGTCTCGAAAAGATCGTTGTGATGGGTCGAAGTGCCGTGAGCATTGATATAGTCGATCTGACCGGGAGCAATCCCCGCTTCCTTCATCGCCGTTATCATTGCCATGCCTGCTCCGCTTCCGTCTTCAGCGGGAGAAGTTATGTGGTAAGCATCACAGGTTGCGCCGTAGCCCACGATCTCCGCAAGGATATCGGCGCCTCTGGCCATTGCGTGGTCATAGTTTTCGAGAACGAGGACGCCTGAGCCTTCGCTGATGACGAAGCCGTCCCTGTCCTTGTCGAAAGGCCTTGAAGCCGTCTCGGGATCTTCGCTTGTTGAAAGAGCGGTGAGCGCTGCGAATCCCTGAACGCCCGTCCTGCAGACCGAAGCTTCGCATCCGCCGGTTATCATGACATCCGCGTCGCCGTGCTTTATTGCCTTGTAAGCGTCACCGATCGAGTGTGCGCCTGTCGCGCAAGCCGTCACCACGCTGGTGTTGATGCCCTTCATTCCGTATATTATCGCGATATTCGCGGACGCCATGTTCGCGATCATCAAGGGAATATACATTGGAGCGATCTTGCCGGTCTTCTCGTATCTTACCTGCTCTCTCTCATGGGCCTGAAGAGATCCGATGCCGGAACTCACGATGACTCCGACCCTGTACGGATCCTCGTCATCCATGTTGATACCCGACTGCTCAACAGCTTCCTTTGCAGCCGCGACAGCAAACTGCGCAAAGGGCTCCATACGCTTCATCGTCTTGAAGTCCATATAGTTCAGAGGATCGAAATCCTTTATCTCACATGCGAGCTTGATCTTCGAGTTACCCGTATCGAACTTGGTTATGGGGCCCGTAGCCGCCTTCCCCTTCTTAATGCCTTCCCAGAAAGTTCCGACACTGTTTCCAAGGGGGGTGACCGCGCCCATTCCGGTTACAACGACTCTGTTTGCCATTTCTTATCTCTCCTTGCGAAAACCATCAGATCACATGTGCATCCCGCCGTCGACGGAAATGACCTGGCCCGTGATGAAAGAAGCATCATCCGAGCAAAGAAAACCGACCGTGTCCGCGATGTCCTCAGGCCGCCCGTAGCGTCTGAGCGGGATCATTTCGAAAATGGCCTCCTTCTGCTTATCGGTAAGCACTTCGGTCATCGGAGTCTCGATATATCCGGGAGCGATCGCGTTGCAGGTGATATTCCTTGAAGCGTACTCCCTTGCGCAGGATTTCGTGATGCCGATGATCCCGGCCTTTGAAGCCGCGTAATTGGCCTGACCCGCCTGACCTTCGATGCCGACGAAAGAGGAAATGTTGACGATCCTTCCCGCCTTATTCTTTACCATGAAAGGGATCACGTGCTTGATGAAATTGAATGTGCCCTTGAGGTTGACGGCGATAACGGTGTCGAAATCCTCCTCGTTCATCTTCAGAAGAAGCCCGTCTCTGGTGATTCCCGCGTTGTTGACGAGAATATATATGTTGCCCAGATCATCATTTATCTTTCTGACAGTCTCTTCGACCGAAGTGAAATCAGCGACATTGCACTGATAAGCTTTTGCGTCAACGCCCAGCGCCTTGATGTCCTGTACCGCCTTCTCGCTCTTTTCGAGATCGTTTGCGTAGATAACGGCGATATTGTATCCGTTCTTCGCAAGCTTCAGGGCGGTCGCAAGGCCGATTCCTCTTGATGAGCCTGTCACGATGGCTGTCCTGTTGATACTCTCTGACATGGTTCGCTTCTCCCTGGTCTATCCGAGTTTTTCCGCAAGCTTCACGATGTCTTCCGGTTTGGATACGCCGAATACTCTTATGGACGGAACGGTCTTTCTGACAAAGCCCGCGATGGTCCTTCCCGGGCCGATCTCGATGATCGTATCGACGCCCTCTTTCTCAAGCTCATAAAGCGTCTGTTCCCATCTTACGGGACTGTAGACCTGTTCCGTGAGAAGACCTTTGATCATGGTCTTATCAGTTATCTTCGAAGCATTCGCATTTGCATAGTAAGGGATCCTGAGATCGCCCAGAGTAATGCTTTCAAGTTCTTTGCCGAGCTTCTCGCCCGCGCCCCTGAGAAGAGGCGAATGGAAGGGTCCCGAGACATTGAGTTCCACGACCTTGAGAGCGCCCGCTTCCGTGAGCTTCGGCATGGCCGCGGCAACTGCTTCCTTCCTGCCCGTGATGACGATCTGACCGGGACAGTTGAAATTCGCGGGCCATACGTCTTCGATCGCGTCAGTAACGCTTTCGACAGCCTCCCGGTCAAGACCGACGACCGCCGCCATTGACCCTTCGCCTGCCGGGACTTCGGATGACATGAGCCTTCCTCTGATCCTCGTAAGCCTTACAGCATCTTCAAAGCTCAATGCGCCTGCCGCATAGAGACTGCAGTATTCGCCGAGTGAAAGACCGGCGGTAACATCAGGCTTATAACCCGCTTTCAGGACCGCATCGGTGATGATGCAGCATGCCGTGACGAGTGCCGGCTGAGTGAATTCGGTGATGTTGATGTCTTCGTTGGGCTCGAAAAGAAGCCTGTTCATATCGATCCCTGCCGCCTCCGACGCAGCGGATACCATTTTCGCGTACGCTGCATCAGCCTTGACAAAACCCTCAGCCATACCTGTCTGCTGTACTCCCTGACCGGGATAACAAAATGCTGTCTTCATTATGCCTCCAGCTTCCTTCCGAGAAGTTCGTCCGCCTCTCTGAACATTGTTTCGATGATGACCTTAACAGGCCTGATCTCATTTACGAGACCTGCGATCTGCCCTGCCATGAAGGTGCCCTGCTTCGTGTCGCCCTCGACGACAGCCCTGCGGAGACTTCCGACCGTGAGAGTCTCAAGCTCCTCAAATGTGACGCCGTTCTGCTCCATCTCGAGATACCTTGCGGTAAGGGTGTTCCTGATCTGTCTTATGGGATGACCGTTTGATCTTCCCGTAACCCTTGTCGAGTTATCCCTTGCCCTGATGATCATGTCCTTGTAGTTCGGATGGATATTTACCTCTTCGCTTGCGCAGAAAACAGTTCCGCACTGCACGCCTTCAGCACCGAGCATTACAGAGGCCGCAACGCCCCTGCCGTCCGCTATTCCGCCTGCCGCGATGACCGGGATCGATACAGCGTCGACCACCTGCGGAACCAATGCCATTGTCGTTGCTTCGCCGATATGTCCGCCTGATTCACAGCCCTCCGCAATAACAGCGTCAGCTCCGCACTGCTCCATCCTTCTCGCAAGCGGGACACCGGCGATTACGGGAACGACGATGATGCCTGAATCTTTCCACATCTCGATGTATCTCTCAGGCGAACCTGCGCCCGTTGTGACGACTCTGACCTTCTCCTCCGCAATGACCTCCGCTATCTCGGGTGCTCTCGGATTCATGAGCATGATATTTACGCCGAAGGGCTTGTCTGTCTCTTCGCGGCATTTCCTTATCTGGTCCCTGAGCCAGTTCTCGTCTGCACCGCCGACGCCTATGATCCCGAGTCCGCCGGCATTGCTGACTGCCGAGGCAAGGTGATGATCGGCGACCCATGCCATTCCGCCCTGGAAGATGGGGTATTTGATTCCGATAAGTTCCGTTATTCCGGTCATGCGCAGATCTCCTCTCAAGACTAATACTCTATATAGTTGGCATCACACGTGAGGCCGCCTCCGAAGCTTGCGAATACGAGCTTCATTCCTCTCTTCAGCTGTCCGTTGTCCTTCATTTCCCTGAGGAGCATCGGTATGCTCGCGCAGGATGTGTTGCCTGTATGCTGTATGTTCATCGGGAACTTGTCCATGCTCACTTTGAGTTTCCTTGCCGTTGTCTCGATTATCCTGGCGTTCGCCTGATGAAGCACGAACCAGTCAATGTCATGGAGCTTGAAATCATACCTTGAAGAAAGGTTCCTTATTATCTTAGGAACTTCCGTAACCGCAAACCTGAACACTTCCCGGCCGTCCATGTTGAACATGGTGAGCTTCTCGAAGCCTTCCTCATCCTTACGTCCCGGCTGTCTCGCGTTATCGCAGTGCAGGCAGTCCATAAGTTCTCCGAAGGATCTCATGATGTAACGGTTCGGTTCGCCTTCTTCAGCCTTGAGGACGGCTGCGCCTGCTCCGTCACCGAAAAGAATGCACTGGCCTCTGTCCTCCCAGTTTACGAAATTGGAAGTACACTCCACGCCCGTAACGAGGGCGAGCTTCGCATTGCCCGAAGCGATAAAGTTCTGCGCTGCGTTAAAAGCCGCAAGCCACCCCGGACAAGCCGAATTGACATCGAAAGTCGCGCAGTCCGTTCCGGCTCCGAGAGCCTTGTGGATCACGCAGGAAAGCGTCGGGAACATAAGGTCCGACGTCGTTGTCGCGTTGATTATCAGGTCTATGTCTTTCGGGTCGATCCCTGCGTCTTCCACGGCCTGAACAGCCGCCTTCACGACCATCTGAGAAGGCTTCTCGGTCAGAGGATCGGAGATATGCCTTTGCTTTATCCCCGTTCTCTCCGTGATCCACTCATCAGAGGTCTCGACCATCCCGGCGAGATCGTCGTTAGTCAATATCTTTTCGGGCAGGTATGCGCCTAAACCGATTATCTTTCCAGTCATCAAGATTCCACCACAAAAATACTTTGATAAACCAATAGTTTGATTATCAAAGTATAACACGACAATAGACAATGTCAAATGACAATTCTTAGATTCCGGGGGTCCTTTCTGTCCAGTGACCGTCTTTCCAATGGGCTCTGGTGATAGTTCCGAAGCTCGTCGGCGACAGCATCGGGATAGACAGCTTTCTCAAGGTCTCGTCTGACAGACTGAAATTCGCGGCATATTCCCCGCCTGCGTCCCTGATGCTTGCAAGATAGACTTCCTGCTGGCGCTTCGCCTGACCTGTCACGAAGATCTCGCCCTCAGGGCAGAGGATAGCGGTATAGTTTCCTTTGCCGCAGATAAGATCATACTGTGAAAGGAGCGCGGGATAAACAGGCTCGGCCTCAACATATCCGCAGGAGCTTATGACGACCATGTGCTTCTCATTCATCGCAGGATCGCGCAGCTCGTTGAAGGTCGTTCCGTTCTCGCTCTTGTCGCCCATGTAAGGCATAACGAGCTGAAGGCACCTGTCTGTCATGGCCTTCATCTGGGAAGGCATGCCGTAGAAATAGAGCGGATAGCTTTGGACGATGACGTCAGCTGACTTTATGGAAGCGATTATCTCTTCCATGTCATCCCTGATCGCGCATTTTCCGTCTTCACTTTTCCAGCACGAAAAGCAGCCGAGGCAAGGCTTTATATCCTTCTTATAGAGGTCGATCGTCTCAACTTCCGTTCCCTCGGGAAAACCTTCGGCGAAAGCTGTCGTGACTCTCATGGTGTTGCTCCGGTCACATTTGGGGCTGCCGTTCAAAATAAGTAACTTCATTTTCAGTGTTTCCTAATCTTTAAGATGTGCATGACTCCTGTCAAAGGGACAGTCCTCCGTCAAGCACCAGGACCTGTCCGGTCATGTATGAGAAATCGTCAGAACAGAGGCTTGCCACGACATTCGCGACATCCCCGGCCGTGCCGAACTTCTTCATGGGTATTGAATCGATATATTTCTCGGCAAGATCTTCAGGGATCGAACTGAGCATGTCCGTTCCTATGAATCCGGGAGCTACGGCATTGACGCGGATCCCGCGGGGCGCGAGCTCTTTGGCCATGGTAGCAGTCATTGAATTCACGGCGCCCTTTGTCGCACTGTACACGGTCTGCCCTTCAACGGCGATCACGGAACTGACGGAGGATATGTTTATGATGATCCCCTTGCCTGACCCTGCCATCCTGAGAGCCGCCTGCTGGGCGCAGTTGATATAACCCTGGATGTTGATTGCAAGGCTCCTCTCCAGCGACTCCCGGCCGATCATCAGAAGATATGCATCATCTACCACGCCCGCATTGTTAACCAGAACGTCAAGGCCTCCGAATTCCTTGCGGATCTCCTTGAACATCTGCTTGACCTCATCTATGTTCGAGGTGTCAGCCTTATAAACAGCAGCCTTCACGCCGAGAGCGCGGATCTCTTCCGCCGTCTGCTCAGCACGTTCAGCATTGCTGTTGTAGTTGACCGCGATATCATAGCCGTCCTTGGCAAGCCTTAATGCGACCGCCTTGCCGATTCCGCGCGAAGCGCCTGTGACCAGAGCTGTCTTTCCCATTGCTTCTCTCCGTTTACGCTTTCTTGAGGACTACTGCCGAATAGATCCCGCCGGCGCCGAAAGATACGGCCATGGCGTAATCACCTTCAAGTCCTTCCAGGTCCTTAGCAGCACGGGCTAGCGTAAGCGCCGATGAAGCCGCCCTCGCCTCGCCCGTCTCATTCCTTACTTCACGGACTTCCACGCCGCTGCAACCGATATCCGATAAGGCTTCCCCGAAAAGAGCATCGAGCTCTTTTATCCCGTTTGAAAAACCGTATATGACCGGTATGCGGTCCATTTCGATACCGGCGTCAGAAGCCGCTTCCTTCATTGCTTTGACGAGCGCATCCTTCGTGCCTTCCATCGTTCCGTAGGGAACGGAATGACGTGCGGCCGCATAGCCTGCGATCTCGGCATATTTCCTGCCTCCGCGCAGAGCCGCGCTCTTTGAGGATTCAAGTGTGACCGTGACGGAACCTTCGCCCAGAACGATGCCGTTACCGGTAAGACCGGCATTCTCATACAACTCGTTCTCGATATCCGTCAGCTCGTCAGTACCCGATGCGAGCATAACTTCCTCTTCTCCCCTGCGTATGACATCGCATGCGCACATGACGCTCTGAAGACCCGACTGGAAGCCGTTTGCGATAGTCATGTTGTAGCCTTTTATGCCCGTGAAGATCGACAGGTATCCGCCCGCCGCGTTGTACACGGTGTTGGGGAACATGAACGCGCTTCCGTTCTCCGCGCCCTTCTCGATGACAAGTGCCTGGAAATTAACTATCTCCGTGATCGGACCGTCTGATGTGCCGATCACGATCCCGATATCATCGGCGTTGGTATCGTCGACCTTGATCCCGGCATCGGCCAAAGCCTCAATGCCGCTTAAGAGCTGAAGCTGGCTGAACCTGTCGAGCTTACGCAGGAATGCGGATTTGACTTCATGTTTCTTGAAGACTTCCGTGCTTATGTCCGCACTGCAGCAGGATCCGTCTCCGGATATCTTTCCCGTAACCTCACCGATACCGGTGATATAGATGGGATCCCTGTTTCTCTCCGCTTTGATCTCATGGGGCTCTTTTGCGAAAACGATGCTCGCGTTGTTGCCTCCGAACGCGAACGAATTCGACATCGCGACCTTCACGTCCTTCTTCTGCTTCTCATTCGCTATGAAACCTATCCCGCCGGATCTCTCCTTGAGGATATCGAAGTCCTCACCTTCATAACCGATGGTGGGAGGGACCTCGCCGCGGTTCATCGCCTGGATCGTGAGTACGGCTTCAATGGAACCTGCCGCACCGAGACAATGTCCTGTCATCGACTTGGTCGAGCTGACCGCAAGATCGCTCCTGCTGCCGAAAAGCGTCTTAAGCGAAAGGAATTCCGCCTCATCGTTTTTCGCTGTTCCGGTACCGTGAGCATTTATGTAATCGATGTCCGCGAATTCCAGGCCGGAATTCTTTACGGCACGCTTTATCGCGCTCATCTGTCCTTCGCCGTCAGGCCTCGGAGCAGTGATGTGATATGCATCTGTGCTGACTCCTGCGCCAAGCACATCGCAGTATATCTTCGCGCCGCGCTTGACTGCATGTTCGTAGCTTTCGACTATGAGCACGCCGGAACCTTCTCCAAGCGTGATCCCGTTGCTGTGATTGAACGGCGAACAGCCTTCTTCGGAAAGCGCGTGAAGTGCATGGAATCCCGCGTATGCAAGAGACGAGAAGCTGTCTGAACCTCCGGCGATAAAGACGTCGGCTCTGCCCTCCCTTATCTTGTCGCAGGCGCTTGCAAGGCTCATTGTTCCGGCAGCGCAAGCGTTTACGATATTGGATGTTATGCCGTCAAGACTGAAATAGTCCGCGACATTGTTCGCGATCGCCGATGCGGGCATCCTGAGGATGTCTTCCCTGTCCCCGGGTCTGCCTTCAAATCTGTCCCTGTAATACTTGTCGATGCTTGCGGCACCGCCGATGCAGGTACCGAGGATGACGCCTATCCTGCTCCTGTCCTCCGAATCCAGGTCAAGACCGGAATCCGCAATGGCTTCCCCGGCCGCCTTGATGCACAGGAGCGTCGTGCGGTCATATGCATCCCTGCAGAGCTCACCGTCTGTAAGAGCCACTTCGGCTCCCTTATGGGAATAGCATCCGGATGTGTCGAAAGTCGCTACATCCCTGATCCCGCTTTTCCCGGAAAAAGCAGATGCCGCACAATCAGCGGCATCGTCACCTAAAGCGCACACGAGTCCCAGACCCGTGATCACGCATCTCTTGATGCTTTCAGGCATGTCAGTCCTCTTTATGTTCTTCTACGTATGCGGCAAGCGTTCTGATCGTCTGGAAGTTTTCCTTGCCGGAGCCTGACATGTCAACTCCGAACAGATCTTCAAGTCCGACGATGATCTCAATGGAATCGATGGAATCAAGTCCGATATCTTCACCGAAAAGTTCTGAATCGTATTCAAGTTCGTCCTCAGGGATCCTGAGTCTCTCTACAAGCATCTTCTTGATCTTCTCAGCTATTTCATCGTTCATTGCTGCACCCTCCGGAATAATAATACAGAAGAATTTATACTACATTTAGGGCTTTCTTGCAATTCAGACAGCCTTTCTGCCTCATTTCGGCAGGATCGCGTAGAATTTCACGCCAACGGAGATCTTGTCCAGATTGGCAAGATCTATATAGTACTTCTCGCCCCAGGAAGACACCTCAAGCCTCTTGTCGTCTATTCCCGTGCAGGTCACCCAGTGATAATTGATGTTGCCTCCCGCACCGTTGCAGTTGACGATCGTGATATTGCAGAGCGGCGCCGACAGCAGTGCGACAACGGGCACTCCCATCTCCAGATATTCCTTGACTCTCTTCTCATAATTCAGGATGAAGCACTTGATCTTTATGCGGATACCGAGTGACGCGGCAAGTTTCTTCGTTCCTCTCTTAAAGCGTCCGGCACTGACTCCGAAGCTTCCCATGAACTCATTTCCGAAGATCATCCTCGGCTTGTCGTGTTTGCCCGGAAGCATTACCGGTCTGATATAGCGTGCCGCTTCATCAAACTTTTTCAGGTATTGCGCTCTCGTGACCTCGCCTTCGCCCGTAAACCTCATGATCGCGTCGAGCCCCGCGATCACTCCGCATCCGCAGTTCTGCATGAGCGGTGATTCCAGCCACATCTGGCTGCCTCCGAAGCTTCCGTCCACCATTGGCGGTCTGTTCAGGACCTGCGGTCTTATCATGCCTGTAACATCTCCGTTCATGTTATCAGGGCCTCCGCCCATGCGCCTTCCGGCGGCATTCCGGGCAACGCGGTACAGCCGGCCTGTTCAAGCATCGCCCTGCTTTCGTAGATATTTGAATTGCGCGGTACCGGTGCCATGAAGCATCTGATCCCGTTCGCCTTCCACTTCCTGACCTTTGGAACGAGCCTGACGTCTGCAGTGCCGGAGTGATGGCACAGGATGAGCACCGTGTCGAATCCTTCATCAAGGATGCCGGGCGTCGGGGCCGCCGCGATGACCTGGATCCTGTGCAGCTTTTCGCCGGCGAAAAAAGCTTCGGAATATTTCCTGTATCTGTCCGAAGAGAAATCCGTGTCAGCGCTGTCAGGCCATGTCCCGTAATCTCCGAAAATATCCGGAGAAGTTACCTTGTCTGCAGGAATGACGGCACTGTCCCCGCCGTGAGTCGTGAAGACTACTCCGCTCTTCCCGCCTGTTACCTGCATGACCGCGTTATCGATATTGCCGTAAGCATCCGTTCCCGGCATGTCGGGCGGGATCTTGGAGCCCGTGATGACGAAAGGGATACCGAGACAGGTGAGCACACGCGCCGCCAGCTGAGCGAAATACGCCATCGTATCGGTTCCGTGAAGTATGATCATGCCGTCAGGCCTGCTTTTGCACGCAGTCTGCGACACAGCCTTAAGTACGTCGCGGTAGTCCTCGGGACGGGCATTCTCAGACGAATAATTGGCAGGCGAAATGAACTCAAACTCCGTTTCGGGATAGTTTGCTTTCAGATATGAGATTATCGGCGATTCGGTTCCGAGCTTTACCAGACCGTCTTCGACAGACGATGAGACAGTTCCTCCCGATAACGTGACAAGCAGTCTGGGCACTGTTGGTTCGTCGCTCCTTTTAATGTAGAATACTCTCGAAATTATAATTCACGAGGCACGATATGAGAATAGTCAGCTGGAATGTCAACGGCATAAGGGCGGTAGCGGGAAAAGGATTCGCGGAATCCGTAAAGGCAATGAATGCCGATATCATAGGGATCCAGGAGACCAAGGCGCAGATCGACCAGCTGGGACCCGAAATAACTGCACTTGACGGCTACAAGAGCTGGTTCTGTTCCGCGGAACGCAAGGGATATTCAGGAACCGCCCTCTATTCGAGGATCGAGCCGGAAGACGTCACCTTCGGTCTCGGAACCGATGAATTCGATCATGAAGGAAGGACGATCTGCGCGGATTTCGGGAAATTCGTTCTCTTCAACATATATTTTCCGAACGGCGGAAGAGGCGACGATTATGTCAAGTTCAAGCTCAGGTTCTACGACTGCTTCCTTGACCGCGTGAGAGAGCTTAGATCAAAGGGCCGCGAGGTCATCTGCTGCGGCGACGTGAATACGGCTCACAAGGAGATCGATCTTTCCAACCCGAAGGCAAATTCCAAGATCTCGGGCTTCCTTCCCGAGGAGCGCGCTTACATGGACAAGTTCGCCGAAGCAGGCCTCACCGACACTTTCAGGATGCTTTATCCCGACAAGAGCGAATGCTACTCCTGGTGGTCATACAAGACCGCGGCAAGGGAAAGGAACGTCGGCTGGAGGATAGACTACTTTTTCGCGACAGAAGGCCTCCTCAAGGACGTATCAGAATCCAACATGATGAGCAGCGTAATGGGATCGGATCACTGCCCGGTCTTCCTCGATCTTAATGTCTGATATCAGCTGATCAGAAAGTATTGCGGTAGGCCGGCTCGCCGTTGATGTCGACCATCATGCCGACCTGATCATGAGTAAATTCGATGGCTTCAAGATAAAGCGGAACTCTCTGGCTTGATTCGATATTGCCGACGATGTTGCACTCGTTGATGGAAAGCTTGGAGTTAGTATCGATCCCCCTGAAGAACGATACCTGTTTGCCTTTGCACTCAAGTCTCAGCGTGGCGTATCTCAGCTTAATGTCCGATGGCGCCATGTCAAGCGGACCGAGCATCAGACCGCTGGTCGCATTGAACTTCGTCTGGAAAGTGACGCTGAATATGTCGATGTTGCATTTTCCTCTTCTGATGCTTCCGATAGTGGAGATCTCGTTGCCGTTGAAATTGGATATATACGAAATGCGCTCGACCTTGAGCTTCACGTTGCCTTCCAATGAACCGATACCTACAGAAGTCATCATAGTGGAAGTAAGGTTGATCTGACAGTTGCTGATAACGGGAGCTGCGTCTCCGATCAGCGTTCCGATCCCGACACCCTGATTGCCTGACATCTTGAGGTAATATCTTCCCCTCCTGATGTTTATCCCGGCACCGTGACCGGCACCGATACAGACACCCTTCGAGGCATTGATCGAGACGTCGACCGTTCCATCCTGTTCGAATATGATATTTCCCGCCGAAGAAGACATATTGTTTCCGATTCCGAACGATTCTATCTCGTTGACATTTATGTTCAGGTTTCCGTCGCCTTCGATCACGAGGCGCGAAGATTCGGGAACAAGGATCCCTCCGTCTTCCAGGAAATTCTCACCCTTCAGAACGAGAGTCACGTTGCAGTTCTCGCCAAGGATTATCGCGGCAGGTTTATTCTTTCCGGAGTAATTGACGTTCTCGAGCGTGATGCGTCCGCTGTAACCTTCATCGACAGTAAGGCAGATCTTGGACTTGACGCCGGGTATTCCCGTTATCGTGATGTCCTTGAAAGTAACCGCTCCGTTGGTGACCCTTATCTTACGGGTATCGCCGGAAATGAGGCTCTGGAGCTGTACTCTCGACTCCCTTCCTGCCACATAAACGCTGTTGTTCTTATCGTCCTTATCCATGAGGTTATATCTCAGGATAACTTCCTTGACCTCAGGATCGATCTCCTTGACGATCTTCTCCGTAGGCCGTCCGGTATAGTAGCCCTGTATCAGGTCAACACCCAGGAAGATAACCGTTGCCAGTTCCTCCTGCGTCTCTATGCCTTCCGCGAGCGACAGGATATTGTTTTCTTCGCAGAAAGCTATGATGTCCTTCACGAAATACTGCTTGTGCGGTGACATGTGTATCTCTGACAGGAGCGATCTGTCGATCTTAAGATATCTCGGCATGTATCTCAGGAGATTACTGATATTGGAATAACCCGTTCCGTAATCGTCTATCGCGTTCTCCATGCCCATGCGTCCGTAACTCGCCTTAAGTTCGGAGAGTTCCTTGTCGCTTAATTCGTTCTCTTCGGTAAACTCTACAACGACCCTGTTGCCCTGTACCGCGAGGACATTGCCGATGCCGTCGAGATCTTCCAGATCAAGGTGCTGACCCGGAATGCTGTTGATAAAGATCTTCGAGCCTTCGCAGAATTCATCCCCGCGTTTGTCGATTATCCCGAGTACGTTCTTGAATGTCGCCTCTTCAACATCATAGAGCCTGCCGAACAGTTCAGCATACTTGATAACGGTCTGCGGCGATATGTAAGGCTCGATATCCGCCCTCATCAGCGCTTCGTAAGCGAAAATATCTCCGGTATGCGCGTTGACTATCGGCTGGAAGAAATACTTTATCTTGTTATGATCAAGGATCTCACTGATCCTCTCGACCTGCTTCTGGCTGTCCATACAGGAATCATCCTCATCCGAAAGACTCTTGATACGGACCTTGTAAGCATTCTTGTTGGCTAAAGCAATACTGGCGATCTTCTCGAATGAGCTTCCGTCTTCAGCCTTGCCCTCGGCATATCCGTAATAGAAATCCACCGGCTCGCCGTACTTCTGCGCTATCGAAAATTCAGCCAGCTGCTTGCGTGCTTCGGCAATGGATTCTTCCAGCGTCTTCTTGCCGGATTCGTCATTGCCGTCCAGAACGATCATCTCGCCGTTGCCGAATGAGAATACACTGCCTTCATCGAAAGACATCTGAAGTATCTTTCCGAGATGGATTATCGCCTTGTCTCCGGCTGCTCTTCCGTCCCTGTCATTGATCTTGGCGAGATTCTTGATATCGACTGCCAGAGCCCTGACATTCTCTTCGCCGTTCTCCTTGAAGCGGTAAAGCAACCCGTCCTCGTTCTGGGTAAATCCCTTGTAGTTATAAAGACCTGTCAACGGATCTCTGACGAGACTTGATTCGAGCTTCTCGTTCTCGTTTTTCAGCCGGATCTGCCGCCTTAAGACCTCGAGTCCGCGCATGACGCTTCTCAGCCACAGTCTGTAATTCTCACTGTAAGAGGCCGGCGTGGAATATGACACTACGGCATAACCGAAACACATGTTGTCAAAGTGAAGCGGCGTGATAATGAAGGCTTCGGGAGAAGACCTGTCATCATCAAGCCTCGGGATGATCGTATCTCTCTTGAAGAAGGAGTCCATGTCTATCCTGTTGCTGTTGAGCTTCTCAGGCCTGCATGTCATGACATTCCTCATCTTCAAAGAGAAGAACCTGCCGGGATCGTTCAGGAACTTGGGATCCATACCCCTGACCGTTGTGTTTTTGCCGTCGATGACGTTCTTGTTCTCATCGGCGGGCTCGGAAGCAAAGATCCCGTACTGATTCCAGTTGTCATTGATGCACAGATTAAAGCTTTCAAATCCCTTAAGCTGGTACACGTATGAGAACAGCGTGCTTACGAGACCATAAAGACTGTTCTGCAGCAGCAGGTCATCATCAAGATGATTAAAGTTCGAGAATACGCTGTTGGTCGAGTGATTCGTATCCCATATCGGACGCTTTGCAACCGATGAATAATCGCTCTTGCCGTCACATCCGCAGGTACTTCCGATAAAGACATCTCCATTGCATGAGAATTCTTCGGGACGGCCTCCTTCGGCAAGCGTCCTGATGGCTTCTGCAGTATATGCGCCGAATTTTTCCACAGGAAGACGAACGGATGTTACGGCTTTAGGTGAAAGGCGTCCTTCTTCCGTAGAGTCATAACCTACGACGGCAATGTCTTCGGGTACCCTGATCCCGTTTTCGGTCAAAGCCTTGCAGACACCGATCGCCATACAGTCGTTGGCGCATGCCACTGCTTCAGGCATGTTTTCCCTGTTCTTTGCCAGACGTTCGCCGAGGTCCTCGCCGCTCGTATACCAGAAGTCACCATAGAACTGGCGGCAGCTCTTTATCTCAAGACCGTGCTCCTCCATCGCATCCGTATAGGCCTTCATTCTCTCCTGCGAATAGGGATGCCATTCCTTGCCTGTCAGGAAAGCGATGTCCTTATATCCGTGTTCCTCGATGAGATGGTTCACCATCTGCTTCATTCCCTCATAGTGATTGGGGAATACCGAGAAAAAGTATTTGCTCTCTTTGTCAACGGAGATGACCGGGCACTTCGCGCGCTCATGCGCTGCTTCCTCAACACAATCAGCAAGACCGGGAGTCTGGAGCGTATCGAGCATCAGGACTATACCGTCGAGATCTTCATAAGGGACCATGGAGAATACCGAGGTCTCGCCACGCTCACGGCTGGTGTTATTCTGGTACTTCTGATACATGGAAAAGACGCAGACATCCCAGTCATAACTGAATGCCTGCTTCTCAAAACCGCATATGAATCCGGCCTGATAATACTCATCAGCTTGTCCGACAAGTATCGCGACTCTTTTCCTTCTGCTCATCAGCACCTCTGGCGTGAAGACCGGTAAAGGTCCACGATTTTTTACATCTTCATTTTAGATTGCCAAAAAGCAAATCACAATGACATTCGTCGTGGTTTAAAAAAGAATTACAATCTGTTAATAACGGGTTAATCAGGAAGGATCCTGTCGACCGGAGCAAATCCTGAGGTCTTCTTGAACTTCTCGTTGATCTCAAAACCCGCGAGACAGTCAGAAGGATCGATCCTCTCAAAGTTTATCGTCATGAGAGCATCACGCTTGATCATAACGGAAACGATGGTGATCTCATCCTCGTTGCCGGTCGCGGTATTAAGCTGCGTATCGACTGCGTGGATAAGGACTTTCTGTACAGGCAGGAGCGCGAAAGTGTCTCTTGCGACACGAAGGATCGTGCTTGCAACATAATCCTGTACGAGATCAAAATATTCGCTCTTCGTGAAAGGCTTCTCGGAGAGTCCGCCGTCAGCTTTGAGTGAAAGCTTGTTCTGAGGGATGACCTCTCCGCTCATAACGCGGAACTCGATCTCAAGGATGGAAGGATCATCAGTACCGACCTCGAATGAGCTTCCGAATTCGAGAAGATCGTCAAACGGATCTGCTTCCTCGATGACCTTGAAATATGCATCGATATCACCTGCGAGGACACTCTCCGCAAAAGGAACGAGTTCCTTGTTGTTGCCTGCGCCCTTCTTGATGACTTCCCAGTCGATATATCCGTCGCTCTGCTTATGTACGGACTTGACTGCTTCGATCCTCTCCTCAAATTCGGCAACGAGCTGCTGATTCTCCTCGATAGCGGGATTAACTGCAGGAGCCGCCTTCGCAGCTGTCTTTGCAGCACCCTTTGTTGTCTTTGCATTCTTGGCTGTCTTTGCTGCAGCCGCTGTTCCTGCAGCTGCAGGAAGAGCCTCAGCGTCACCGGCCTTCTTGCCCTTCTTCTTGTCGCCGATCTCTTCGATCTTCTCCTTGCCTTTCTTGACAAGTTTCTTAACGTTCGTGTTCTTCGTATAGTAGATTCCGGTTCCGGGAATGCCTATCGTAGTGCGTCCCTGACCCTTGAGATTTATTGACTGGCGAAGTCCCGACTTTCCGAAAGAAAGGGAAGGTCCCGACTTGCTGAGATTGAGCTTGACGCCCTTTATGAGTGTGATGGATTTGCGGAAATTAAGTCCCATGATAACCCTCCCGAAGATAATTAGATGATGGTAGACCCACAATCAATGTTATCACAAACGGCAGGAAATATAATTATCCCTTGAGAAAATTCTTAAGTTACGCTGCAGGCGGTGCAGGATCCTTATCTCAGGAATCCCTCGATTATCTTCTGCTCGGCCTGCTGCTCATCGAGACCCAGCGTCATCAGCTTGGTTATCTGCTCGCCCGCGATCTTTCCGATCGCAGCCTCATGGATCAGGGAAGCGTCAACGTTTGTTGCCTTGAGCTTGGGCGTGGCAATGATGACACCGTGGTCCATTATGATCGAGTCGCACTCTGCATGACCGCTGCATTTTGCGTTGCCGGAGATATCGATTATGACGTCCTGCCTGGAATCATCCTTGGCAACACCGCGGCTGACGATATCGCACTTGGAATCCTCGCCGTCGAGAGAGATCAGCATTTCAGCAGAAGCCGTCTGGTCAAGATTCGTAAGTATCTTGTCATGCAGCAGCAATGCCGCTCCGGGGCCTACGACTGCCTTTGTGACTCTGTGAGTATCGTTGATACCGGCGATCTGGGATGTATCCATGTCCATGACGGAGCCTTCCATCAGCTCGACTTCAGTCGTCGGATTCATGAACCTCTTGCCGGTTCCTGTTCCTTCGCCGTAGTGCTTCTCGATGTATTTGACACGTGAATTCCTTCCGACATGGAAAGCATGTACGCCGTCGTGCTGACTGTCATGACCGCCGCAGTTGCTGATGCCGCAGCCTGCAACTATCGTGACATCGCAGTTCTCACCGATGAAGAATTCGTTATAGACAGTCTCCTTGTGACCGGATCTGCTTATGATGACCGGAATGTGGCATGACTCGTTCCTGGTGTTGTCCTTGATGTAGATATTGATGCCCTTGCCGTCCTCACGCGGTTCGATGTCGATGTTTGCGGTGGAATTGCGGGCCTCGCTTTCGCCGTTGTTCCTTATGTTGAACGCGCCTACCGGAAGCGAATCAAGCTCGGCGACTTCCTTCAGGATCCTTTTCTCAAGATCATCCATTGCAGTTCACCCCCTGTGCTCCGGCGATCAGGCATCCCTTGCGGTTTGCGTGACGCGTCATGTTGAGTTCTTCCATTATCTTCGCGCTGTCGTCGTATTTGTCGACCTCGCCGTCCTTGAGATAGATTATCTTGTCAGCGATCTCCAGGATCCTCTCCTGATGGCTGATTATCAATATGTTGCCGTTGGTGACGTCCCTCAGATTCTCAAAGACCTCGATCAGATTCTGAAAGCTCCAGAGATCGATGCCTGCTTCCGGCTCATCGAAAAGGCTCATCTTTCCGCCTCTGGCCGCGGCAGTCGCGATCTCGATCCTCTTCAGCTCACCGCCCGAAAGCGTATCGTTGATCTCACGGTCCAGGTAATCCTTCGGGCAGAGTCCGACGGCCCTCAGATATGTTCCCATCTTGACCTGTTTGCCCTCAGCGATCGAGAGGATGTCCCTGACTCTTATGCCCTTGAACCTGACGGGAGTCTGAAACGCAAAGCTCATTCCCCTGTTTGCGCGCTCGTTTACGGGGAGGTCTGTAATGTCCTCACCGTCGAAAATAATCCTTCCCGAGGTGGGCTTGTTGATCCCCATTATGATCTTCAGCAGTGTTGATTTACCGCTGCCGTTGGGTCCTGTGACCGCGACGAACTTATCGTCTATCTTGAGACTGATATTCTTGAGGATATCCTTGTCATCGGCGTGAAAGCAGATATTCTGAAGTTCGAGCATGACTTTATCTCCGTAAGTGTTATTCGTTTCAAATGCTACAATACTTTAATGTATTACGGTGCAATAAACAATAGTAATATTCGGCATTTCAGGAAAACAACGGGAGTTTTCCGCGCCGCTCTGTGATAGAATACGCACTATGGAAAACAAGAGAATATCCGAGATCGCGCACGAGCTTGCAGCCGTTGCCTCCGCAGGCAAATGGTACACGAAGGACAAGTTTGACCTCGAACACTACGAGGACATCCTGAGGCTTTCGCGCGAGCTTCTTACGATCGGTACGGACATCACCCCCGAGAAGGCTTCCGAACTCCTCGAAGGCAATGACGGCTATCAGACTCCCAAGGTCGAGACAAGAGCCATGCTCTTCAATGAACGGGAGGAAGTGCTCCTTGTAAGAGATTTTGACGGTAAATGGAATCCGCCCGGAGGCTGGTGCGAATTCAACCTCTCGATAATGGACAATACCGTCAAGGAGGCGATGGAGGAAGCAGGGATCAAAGCTGAACCCTACCGCCTTGCCGCAGTTCTCGACCACCATAAGAACAACAACCCCGGATCGATGTTCTCGCTGGTCAAGTGCTTCGTACTGTGCCGCGATCTCGGCGGAGAGTTCGTCCCGAACATCGAGACCACGGAGGCACGCTATTTTCCGCTTGACGCGCTTCCTGAGATAAACACTCATAAATGCAACATGAAGGAACTCGAGCTCTGCCTTGAAGCCTACAGGGCAAAGACCTGGGAAACAGTATTCGACTGAGGAACTGAGGATCAGATAAATGAGCAGCAACGGGAATAAGCCCTATATCTTCGTTACACAGCAGAAGCTCATAGACTTCTGCCGTTATGACATCGGCTGGTTCGAACTGGTCGGCGGTGATGCAGACGATGCTTATCCGCAGGAAGGTTTCGATGTTCAGTGCGAAGTCGATTATCCCATGCAGCTGGACGACCTTAGGACTGCGCTGGCGCACTTCGCCGACGATAACACCCCTCTTGATGAGTTCATGTTCGACTGGTGGTATCCGGTAATCGTCTATTTCTTCCACAACCTTTGCCTGGATGATCTTTTCGGACCCGATCCTGACGCCATGACATCCATCGAGGTACCGTCGCTTCCTCTGACGGAAGATGACGTCCTTGTGACCATCCTTGCCGTCATCGCGCATTCGGATCTGGACAAGAAACTGTATAAGCCCCTTCCGCTGTCACGCTATCTCGATCTCGATTCCATGATAAGCATGATCGACCTGTTCCTTGAAGACAAGGAACTTCCCGTAGCCGAACGCAGATATACGGTTCCCCAGAAGACGGCTTTCATAAATCACTGGGATAATGACCTCCTCCTCAAGGACGCACCTGAGGACATCAAGACACTGTTCAGGATGTTCACTGATGATCTCTGCGGGAAACATGTTTTCGAGGCGCTCAAGGCAAAGGCCTACGGGTGCTACGGCGGAAACGCGGTCTATAAGTGCGACTTCGCTTTATCCGCGAAGCTTTTGGAGATCCTGTGGCGCGATTTCAGTTTCGGTTACGCTGCCAACACGCTCGGTTATATCCACTACTACGGAAGGATCGACGGCAAGCCGGATTACGAGAAGGCTTTCTTCTACTATTCCGTAGCGTCGTCTTTCAACATCGTCGAAGCAAGATACAAGATCGCCGACATGTTCATGAAGGGACAGTATGTAAGACCTGATCCGCCGCTTGCTTTCCAGACATATATCAAGCTTTACGACGAGACGAGATTCTATTTTGAGAACGGTGATTTCGGATGCGATTTTGCCGACTGCGCATTGAGGCTCGGGAAGGCTCTGTCCGATTTTCCCTCCCAGCGCATCAGGCGTTACTCCGTCATGCTCGAGGCTGATTATGCGATCAGGAAAAGGATCGCGAAAGCCTTCGAATACGGCGACAACAAGGTCCGGGAATCAATAAGCGCCGAGCTCGCAAAGGCGCGCGCCGACCTGCTTCTCGACAAGGAATATCACCTTCCGTTCGACCGCTGGAGAGATATCTGCTCCGAATACGCGACCGATCCGATAGAATCGTTCGTCAACAACCACAGCGACAGCGTTTATACCCTGAAGCTCAAGAAACTGGCCAATGACCGCGTCAAATTCACGATAAAGAGAGGACCCGCGGTGTCCGGGAATGATGTGCATCTCTCCTTCATGACACAACCATGGGGCGAATTCTGCGGCCTTGTCAGCAAGCTGGAATTCACGATATTGAACAACAAGGATGACAGCACTCTTAACAGCATTCTTGGAAGCAATACCGACTTCACGAATTTCGACAGGCTTGTGATAGAAGAACCTGACGGGAATCCGCTCGGCTTCAAGTGCCTCAAGTTCTACAGTCACGGTCTTCTCGTCTGCTTCGCATACGTCAACAAGATCTTCTACAACAAGCCGAAGGACGAATCTCCCGAGGACTGATCTCTCCACTTTACAAACGCCGTCTTCGGGGTATAATTTAGCCGTCCAAGGCGGAGTGTGATTCTCCGACCGGCGGTAACCCGAAGGGAAGTCCGCAAGTCCTGTAAATCATCTTGAAGCATGCAGGATCGATGCAGTGAAAGTCTGCAGCCGACGGTAAAGTCCGGATGAGAGGAAGTGTTTATATGTCTGTTTCAGCTCCTGTCGGTCCAACCGATTCCAAGTCACGCCGCAAGGCTGCCATCCGCCGCATCACGGTTACGGCCATCCTCACTGCGATGGCATTCGTGCTCATGTATCTCGAGGTGCCGCTTCCGTTCATGCCGCCGTTCCTTAAATTCGATTTCTCGGAGATTCCCGTGCTCGTCGGATCATTTGCTCTCGGTCCTGTCTGGGGCATCGTGATCGAGCTGTTAAAGAACCTCATCCATCTTCCGTTTACACAGACTGCGGGGATCGGTGAGCTTTCAAATTTCATCACGGGTTCCCTCTTCGCCGGAATATCAGGACTTATCTATCTTAAGCTTCATTCACGCAAGGGTGCCGCCGTATCAATGGCCGCCGGCACACTGGTACTGTCAGTTGCCGCCGTTCCCGTCAACGCGTATATCACCCTGCCTCTCTATGCTTCGGTGATGAACTTTTCGACAGAGGCCATCATCGGTATGAGCGCTGCGGTAAATCCGCTTATCAAGTCGAAGATGACGCTGCTCCTGTGCGCGTTCGTGCCTTTCAATCTGTTCAAGGGTATCGTCGTATCAGTCGTTACGTTCTTTGTCTATAAACCCGTGTCAAAGCTCATTCACAAGACCCGCGAGATCACGCGCGGCGTCAGGGACGAAGCCTGAGAAGGATCAGCTTTTTCTCGTAGCGTTAAAGGTAATGAGTTCCATCACTTTCTGCGATTGCGGCCATTCGGGATGCGCTATCGGAAAGACATGGTGCATGTGGAGGTCTCCCTCGTTTTTCGCGTCGTAGAACAGCGCGCCTTCGATATGCTTCAAGGCTTCGAGATTATCATTACGCATATCATCGTCCTCACCGGTTATCAGCGCGACCTTGAGCCCGCTGTCATTTCCGATGATCCCGTTGATGTCATAAACATACTTCGGAAGCCTCTGTTTGTTTCCGGGATCTGCGGCCTTTCTCTCCTCGAAAAATATACCCGGGAATCCCTTCGGATGATACCTGAAACCGCCGCAGATAGGGCTTGCGGATACAACCTCACCCTTAAGCTTCTCAAAGATCCAGAGATCGTGGGCAAGGTGGCTGTTCCTTGCTGCAAGAGCAGACATCAGCGCAAGATATCCGCCTGCGGAATCTCCAGTCAGATGGAATCTCTCTATACCGTATTCCGCCGTAAGGAAGTTCATGCATGTCCTTATCTGACACAGGATACGTGACAGTCCTGCCTCGGGCATGAGAGTGTAATCCATATTCGCGACGGGGATGCCGGAATACTTCGCAAGATGCATTCCGAAACACTTGTCCAGAGCTTTGTACCCGTATGTGAAAGCACCGCCGTGGATCAGGAGGAAGCATTCCTTTGAGCTGTCGACATTGAAAGGACGGTAATAATCCAGAGCAAGTCCGTCCGGTTCGCCGGACCATATCACGTCCTCATCTGCTTTTACATCAGCCGGATATACTTCAGAAGCAAGGCGGGGCGCGTCAAACTCAGAGCATCTCTTCACCCAGATCTCGTTCCATTTTTCTGCTCTTTTCAGGAAAAAACTCTTCATGTCATGACTCCTGTAAAAACGGCATCGGCGGCCGTGTGCACTTTCAACGATTATATAAGAAAATTTTAACGTTTACACCCCTCAATAAGCTCAAGCTGTTGCTATAATAGGAGCGGAAAAATCACACGGAGGACAATGATAATGTCATACGATAAAGCTTCTGAAGAAAGGCTTTCAGAGCTCGTCTCATCATTCATCTGCCATGCTTCCGGACACCTTCCGGACGATGTCAGGACAAGACTTTCCGAGATGTCGCAGATAGAGGATGAAGGCTTCGCTCCCGACATCTATAACGTCATGAAGAAGAACATGGAAATGGCTGACAGGCTGGGAAGGCCTTCATGTCAGGACACCGGTATCCCGCAGTTTTTCGCAAGGGTCGGAACCGGGTTCCCTTATCTTGACGAGATCGAACCCGCGCTTATCGAAGCAGTCAGGAAAGCGACCGAGAGGGCACCTCTCAGGCACAACGCCGTAGAGGTTTTCGATGAATACAATACAGGCAACAACATAGGCCACAAGGTACCCTGGATCGACTGGGAATTAGTCAGGGACAGCGACGTTCTCGAGTTGTATTTCTACATGGCAGGCGGCGGATGCTCGCTTCCCGGAATGGCGAAGGTGCTCATGCCTCTCGAAGGCTATGACGGTATCGCAAAAGCGGTATTCGACCAGATGACCACATACGGCGTAAATGCCTGCCCTCCCTGCCTCGTAGGCATCGGTATCGCAGGTTCGGCCGAGGTCGCTGCCAAGCTGTCAAAGAAAGCTCTGCTCCGTCCCGTCGGTTCACACAATGAGAATCCCAAGGCGGCGCAGATGGAGAAGGATTTCGAGGAAGGACTCAACAAGATCGGTATGGGTCCCGGCGGATTCGGCGGTAAGCTTTCCGTCATGGGCGTGAATATCGAGCAGGCGTCAAGACACCCGGCGACGCTCGCCATGGGCCTTTCGACCGCATGCTGGGCTCACAGGAGAGCCGGCATCAGGATCAATCCCGATTTCACGTATGATTTCTTCACGCACAAAGGAGTCACTTTATGAGCACTTTTTATTTCACTACTCCCGTGTCTGACGAAGACATCAGGAAGGTACATATCGGAGATGTGGTCTATCTGACCGGCGACATCACGACAGGCCGCGACGACGTGCATCACAGGGTCGTCGTATCCGGAAAAGAATCACCTGTTGATCTGAAGGGTAAGGCGATCTTTCATGCCGGTCCCATCATGAAGAAGATCTCCGCTGAAGGCGAAGAAGACAAATACAAGGTTATCAGCGTCGGCCCCACGACCTCGATGAGGATGGAGAAGGCAGAGGCTGAATTCCTCAAGGCTACGGGCGCCAAGATAATCATAGGCAAGGGCGGCATGGGTCCGAAAACGACTCAGGGCTGCATTGATAACTGCGCTATCCACACGATCTTTCCGGGCGGCTGCGCGGTCGTTGCCGCAGAGGAATGCGTTGATGTCGAAGGCGTTGAATGGCTTGATCTCGGCATGCCCGAAGCGATGTGGAAGCTCAAGGCCGAGAAGTTCGGTCCCCTGATTGTCTCTATCGATTCTTACGGCGGAAACCTCATCGAGAACAACAAGAAAGCTTTTCAGGAGAAGAAGGAAGCTGCTCTGGAAGATCTCAAGGGCAAGCTCGATTTCATGCACTGATGTCAGAATATCCCTCTCTTGAAAAGCTCAAGGCAGCAGGCATAAAGCTCCTGATCTTCGACCTTGACGGTACGCTCCTCGATTCGATGAATGTCTGGAACAAGGTCGATATCGATTTCCTCGGACGTTACGGTTATGAGGTAACGGCAGAATATACCGATGTCGTCAAACGCGTGTCGGTCTTCGAAGCCGCTCTCTACACAAAAAAGAAATACAATATCCCATTGTCCCCCGAAGAGATAATCGCGGAATGGGACAGCATGGTCAATGTCTTTTACCGTAATGAAGTCATGCTCAAACCCAATGCCGGCGCATATCTTGAAGAAGCGCAAAAACTCGGCTTCCATCTGGGAGTCGCAACTGCGCTGACCAGGAATAACGCTATAGCCGGACTTATCAGGAACAATATTCTCGGGATCTTCGAAGCGGTCATAACCCTCGAGGATGTCGGAAAGAAAATCGATAAATCCTCACCCGATATCTTCCTCAAGGTCCTGGATTATGTGAATGCGAAGGGGCTTGATATCACGCCTTCCCGGACGCTCGTTTATGACGATGTGGCAGCCGCGGCCGGGGGCGCCGCAAACGGCGGTTTTTTGACCTGTGCGGTCTATGATGAAATCGGCTGCGGAGATCCCTTGAAGTGGGAGAGCTTCGCAGCCGAATGTGATTACTCAGTCAGAGAATTCTGAAGATCTTTATTTGTTCTCTTCCTTCTTTTCTGCCTTTTCCTCAGTTGCAGTCTTAACGGGAGCAGCCTGTGCGGGAGCCTGGACAGGTACCGTATTCACAGCATACTTAACAGGAACGGCCTGTGCGGGGATGGTCTGTGCATTTGCCTTTGCAGCAGCAACCTTTGCGGCTTTAGCTCTTCTCTTCTTTCTCGCACCGAAAACTATCGCGAGTACGATGGCTGCTATAACGATCAATCCTACAAGAACAGGTGACAGTGCTACGATCACAAGGAAAAGTCCCTTGAAGAAATCAGCAATGTTATTGAGTGAATCCTTGAATGTCTGTGCGACCTTCTCACCGTAGGTAGGAACATGCGGTTCTTCCTGAGGCTTGATCTCCATGACTTCCTTGATCCTGAGGGTAAGTGTCGAATATGTTACCTGGTTCTCGAGAACGCGGAGAGTGGATTCTGTGCTTTCGATCTCATATCTTACTTCGGTGATCCTTTTCTGAAGAACGATGATCGAATCAAGATCCTTGGCCTGGGATAAGAGGTCTGTGAGCTGCTTCTGCTCGACTCTGAGAGACTCAAGTCTTGCCTTCGTATCGACATAGTTGAGCGTAACATCAGTTGAGCTCTCGTTTGTAGATGTCACGGTGCAGTTGCTGCCGACAGATGAGATCAATGCATCGAGTCCGGCCGCGGGAACCCTGATCGTGTAGTTTGCTGTTCTGAGGCTTCCGGATTTTCCTGTTCCGCTTATGCCGGATCTCTCGATATAACCGCCAAGCTCCTTGATCTTGTCCTCAACGGATTTGCGGACATTATCGAAATCCTTTGTTTCAGCGGACATAGATACAGTTCTGATAAGGAGTCTTCCCTTGGAGGGATCGACATTGGCCTGCGACTGATCCGAACCTGATCCGGCCTCCTGAGCCTGGGCACCATTTGCGCCTGATTTGGAAGAATCGGCTGCGGCTGTTGTCTCCATGGTCCTGTCACCAAACGAACCATTGCTTCCGCCATAATCGCCCTCGTTCCACTCACCGTCATAAGCAGCTGCTGTCTCCTCAAAAGTACGGGCACCGGATTGATCATTCCCTAACCCCTTTGAACTGCATCCGGCTATTATCACGAGTCCCATCGTTGCCGCAATGATTAGCAGTGTTATCTTATTTCTTTTCATCCTGTTCTCCTCCGTTTGTTTCTTAACGTGCTTACACCTATAATACAGACTTAACGGAAAAAATGTTGCAGGTTATTTGAATATTTATCTGCAGATACTCCTGTATGGTATATTTCATGCTATGGAATTTTACGATGTGACAACTGATCTCTGGTCATATCTTGAAGCACAGTCACGTCCGGTCGTAATCTACGGTACCGGCGACGGCGCTGATAAGATCATTGACGAACTCGGGAAACGTTCGCTCGGGCGGCTGATCCAAGGCGTATTCGCAAGCAGCGGATTCGTCAGGGAAGGCCGCGTGTTCAGAGGCTTCAAGGTGGAGTCCTTTGAAGATATCAGCCTAAGGCTTTCGGATTTCATAGTCCTTGCAGCATTCGGCTCCTCCCTTCCCGATGTCCTTTCATACATATATTCACTTGAGGAAAAGTGCGAGCTTTACGCACCGGATGTCCCTGTCTGCGGCGGTGCGGTCTTCGACATGAGCTTCGTTGAACAGCATGCGGACAGGCTTTCCAAGGTCTTCTCGCTCCTCGCGGATGATGCTTCGAGAATATGTTTCCGGAACATGGTGAATTACAAGCTTTCCGGAAAGACAGAGTATCTGCGTAAGTGCGAGACATCACCTGATGAAGAAGACGGACTGCTCGGTCCGTTCAAAATGAACAGTTCTTTCATAGACCTCGGAGCCTACAGGGGCGATACTCTCGAGCGCTTTATGAATATGTTTCCGGAGCTCACGGCTGCAACTGCGGTCGAGCCCGAACGCCATTCATTTAAGAAGCTGGGTGAAAGTTCTGACAAACTTATGTCTTCTCTCGGCATCTCCGTCACCTGTGTCAACGCGCTCGTTTCGGATACATGCGGAACAGCCCTGATCACCGATTCAAGAGGACGCGGTACAAGAGCGGCTTCAGGTTCGGCGGGCCGCGAGATATCCTGTGTCACTGTCGATTCGCTCAAGGACAGCGCATCTGCCGGCTTCATAAAGATGGATGTGGAAGGAAGTGAGACGGCCGCGATAGAGGGCGCACGGAAGACCATTGCGGATGTCAGGCCGCAGATGAAGATAGCGTGCTATCACAAGAGCGCGGATCTTTTCGAGATCCCCGAAAAGGTACTCTCCATAAGAGACGATTACCGCGTCTATATGCGCCACACCCCCTGCATACCCGGATGGGACCTCGATTACTATTTCTTATGAAGATACTTATACTCAGTGATTCGCACCGCATGAGCGCATACATAAAGATCGCACTGAAACGCGAGAAGCCTGACATGCTCATTCATCTCGGCGACATCGAGGATGACCCGAATGCCACAGCCCTGGCGGCGGGCGCTCCCGTGACGCCATGCATTTTCATAAAAGGAAATTGTGACTCTTATTCATCAACAGGCGATCTGCGCGACAAAGCGGTCTTTCCTCTCAAAGGCCACAGATTCTACTGCTGCCACGGACATAAGGAACATGTCGGCTACGGTCTTTCGGAGCTTTGCATCGAGGCCGCGTCGAACGACTGTGATATCGCGCTTTTCGGGCACATGCACGTGCCTTATGACAATTGGGGCGACGCCGTCAGTGACTACGGCAAATGCTATAACGAGGCCGATCCTTACGCTTCGGCCGGCATCAGAGTCCTGAATCCCGGAAGCATATCCCTTCCCAGAGGCGGGTCTCCGAGAACCTATATGGTGATGGAAATGAAAGATGACGGAAACTACTCCGTCACCCTGAAAAAGCTCTGAACCGGTACCTTCCGCGGCAGCCTTCAGTTGTCCTCGATCACCGTTCTCGGGGAATAAAGGCTCTTACGCTTTATGAAGTAAAGCGAAATGACGAGTATGGCCGTGATCACCCAGGAAGCCGGATATACGATCATCAGGCACATGAAGGTGTTGACGGCTTTGAAGACCGTGAATATATAGATCATCCTGAAGACGCACACGCCGAGGAATGTCATTATCGCGGGTCCCAGAGATATGCCGTGTCCTCTTAATATTCCCGAGAATATCTCGTTGATGCCGTTGATGAATTCCGTTGCAGCTATCATCACGAGCCGGATAAAACCCAATTCAATGACCGCAGGATCGTTGTTGAAAAGCGACAGCAGGAAGCGTCCCGGGATTATCAGTATCAGTGCGCAGACCAGGGAACTTATGATAGCTATGACATTCGTCAGCAGGACGGTCCTCTTGCAGCGGTCCAGCTTGCCGGCTCCCAGATTCTGCGACGTGAACGTCGTCGCTGCCTGGCCGAATGCATTGATAACAAAATAGGCAATGCTCTCAACGTTGAAAGCAGCCGAAGCGGCCGCCATGACGTCCGTTCCGAGTGAATTGATGCCTGACTGAACGACGAGGTTGGAGACGGAGAACATCGCTCCCTGTACCCCTGCCGGGATCCCTATCTTGAGCATCGACTTGAGGAGCTTGCCGTCGATCGGCTTGCCGTCAAAAGTCAGCTTTATCTCGTCCTTCCTGGTCAGAAGGATCACGAACATCAGCAATGCGCTGACAGCGTTGGAGATTATCGTTGCAAGCGCTACGCCTGCTACCGACATGTTCAGCCCGATCACGAAAAACAGGTTGAGACCGACATTGATCAATCCCGAGAACAGGAGCACGAACAGCGGCGTCAGTGTATCTCCCTTGCTTCTGAAGATAGCTGATTCAAAGTTGTACAGGAAGATAACGGGAAGGCCCGCCGAGTATATGCGAAGGTAAGTGATCGCCAGCGGGAGCACTTCATCCGGCACGGACATCATTCCGATGAGCGGAGCCGCGATAAGCTCG
>X424_Quagga__coassemble_2_pt1 | contig 58584 bp, 51 predicted proteins | sample X424_Quagga__metabat2_low_PE_008 | metagenome-assembled genome bin X424_Quagga | reverse complement strand
AAATGCGGTGATAGAATAGTACTATTATTGAATTAAAAGGTGAAAGAAATGCCGCTTGTCAGGATAGAGATCATAGACGGGAAAACCAAAGAATATAAAGCGCAGTTAATGGAGGGGATCCATCAGGCGCTGGTAAGAAGTCTGCAGATCGACGACGGCGACCGTTTTCAAAGGCTTTACGAAATATCTTCGGAGGATTTTGAGAGAAATCCCGGCAAGTCAGACAGATTTACCATGATCGAGATAACCATGTTCAAAGGAAGATCAAGGGAACAGAAGGCGAAACTGTATGAGGAGATAGTAAGTGAGTTGGGCAGACGCCTGAGCATTGAAGCTACGGATATCTTCATTGTCATTAATGAGCCTGATGATGAGAACTGGGGCCTGGCGGGTAAAATGAGGTGCGGCTGACAGGAACCATCCTGAATTGTTGATCTATGGAAGACGGAATCAAATTAAACTTCATTGAAATACAAGATCTGAATGCTCCTGAGCTGGATGTGTTCGCGAGGCTTTCCGAACCGCAGCTGAGGACGATCTTCGAGCCGGAAGAAGGCATCTTTCTGGCTGAGACCGGAAACGTGATCATCCGGGCGTTGGAAGCCGGTTATGAGCCTTTATCCATGCTCGTTGAGACCGGCAGGATCGAAGCGGAGGCAGGCCCTGTCTTTGAGGCTGTCTTGAAGAACTGCGGCAGGGAAAAACTCGAATCGATCCCCATATATACCGCTCCTCACGATATCGTAATACAGCTGACCGGCTATAATCTCGTCCGCGGCCTGTGGATGGCGCTCAGAAGAAAGACTGAAATGCCGGTCACGGAATTTCTCCGCAACAAGAAACGCATCGCTGTCATGTACGATGTGGTAAACCCCACGAATGTGGGCGCAATAATACGCTGCGCCGCGGCGCTTGGCATGGACGGAGTGCTTCTTACCCATGCTTCGGTGGATCCTCTGACGAGACGCTCGGCAAGGGTCAGCATGGGGACTGTATTCCAGATTCCGTGGACAAGAGCGGCAAGGGAAGAATCCGAAGGTGTCGATCCTGTCCGGCTGCTTCAGGACAATGGCTTCAAAACAGTCGCGATGGCGTTGACAGAGGATTCGACCGGTGTTGACAGTGATGAGATACGTGCAAATGAAAAGCTTGCCGTCATCCTGGGCAGTGAAGGCCCCGGACTTCCCAAGGAGGTAATAGCTGCCTGCGATTACCGTGTCATGATCCCCATGCACCATGGAGTTGATTCGTTGAATGTCGCGGCTGCCAGTGCCATAAGCTTCTGGGAACTGCTGAAATAAAAGGTCCCGATCAACCGATCGAGACCTTTCTTATTACTGACTGTCTGATTCAGACTATTTGTTCGGATCTCCGACTGCCTGTTTTATAAAATCCGTTCCGACCATGTTCTTGCAGTACTTAATCTTGTTGCTGACGATGCTCTTTACGTTCTGAACATAGTTTTCGGGGATCTGAGTGTTCGCATCCTTGGGCTTGAATTCACCCTTGCCGCTGTAGTATGTTCCGAGATCGGTCTTCCAATCGTAGTTAAGGTTGAAAGCAAGCGGCATTGAATCTGAGAAAACGTCGCGGCCCGGAAGGAGTCTTGAGTCGTATTTGATGCCGAAAAGATTCATCAGGGTAGGAAGTACGTCAAGGCTCGATGTAGGAGTGTCTACTACGATAGGATCTTCTTTCTCGAGGCAACCGCTCCAGATGATGATGCGGTTATGGTCGCGCTGAACATAGTTAGTAACCTCGTAACCGTAGAGTTCTGAAAGATAAGGCATTTTTCCGAGCTGGGCATCCTGGTCAAGTCCGTAAGGGAAATGGTCAGCGACGATGCAGATAACCGTGTCATCAGCCTTGCCGAGTTCCTCAAGTCTGTCTATCAGATACTTAAGGCCCTGGTCGAGATCCATGTTGCATGCCTTGTATGCGCGGACTGCTTCTGAAGCCTTATCAAGAGAAGCTGTCTCGTCCCAGTGCTTTTTGGACATTGCGTTGCCGGCTTTGGTGTATCCGCTGTGTCCGGAAACTGACATGTAGTAGATATTGAAGTGATCCTGATTGATGTAGAGCGGGCAAGTACCTACGAACATATCGTAGTCGCTTTCAGGCCACTGATGGTAGTTGACCCACTGTTCCATGCCGTTGTAAATGCCCATGAAGCCCTGATTGTAACCCAGCTTCGTGTGGGTCTTGTTACGGCTGTAGTACTTGTAGTCGTTATTGTGGAATGCCTGTCCGTAGTATCCTTCGGCATTGAGACGCTGGCCCATGGTGAAGTAGGTGCAGCCGTTATCTATCATGGAAGTGAAGGACTTACCGCCTGATGTAGGCAGGAGGCCGAAGATGTGTGAGAATTCACCGCCGGTCGTACCTGCCGTTGCGGGAACGTATGAATCCGTAAACTGAATTCCCTTGTTCGCAAGCCTGTAAAGGGTCGGAGTGAGCTGCTCGTCGATCGCTTCCGCCGTGAAAGCCTCTGCGGTGATCATGATGAGGTTCTTGCCCTTGAACTTGCCTGTCATCTTATTTGTGTAAGTGGGCTCGACGTTCGCGCAGTATTGAGCGAGAGTAGCGATCTTGCCGCCTTTCTGGGCGAGGGCCGTAAAATCGATATCCATTACCTGCGGCTCGGGCGCGGAAGTGGGAGTGGGCGCAGGACCGGTCTCACCGGGAAGAGCCGATCCGTCCGGAACTGATTCTCCGGGAACGGATTCATTAGGACCGGAAGTGTGAAGGTTGACGGGAGTCTTGACATCCTGGAACTCTCCGCCTGAACCGAACAGGAGGGATTTGATGTCGAGAACAGTACCTTCCATATATCCGAAGGACTGAACTGCTTTGCCGTAGCTGTATTCAGCGCCTACGATGGTCCTTGCGGAAGGAATGCAGGCGATGATGACTATGTTGAATACCAGGCAGACAGGGATAAGGACCGCAGTCGCTATCTTGATCTGCTTCTCGGGCTGTGTGTAGTCGTATTTCTTCCTGACGATGTCCGCGATCAGGATAGAAAGGGGAATCGAATAGAGGAAGAGGTGGAGAAGGCCGAGAGGGCTGAAGATAAGTCCTCTTATGGTCGAAGCGAAACCCGTAAGAGCCCCGCCTGCGCCGTTCATGATGGTGTTGAGGTCGTAGAGTTCTTTGAACTGCATGTAGATGAAGTATTCTACAAGGAACGGGATTGCGTAGAGCACGCGGAGAAGTCCGTCAACCAGCGGAAGCAGGAACTTTCCCTTGATGTTCATCAACAGGATGACCGCGGGCGCGCCGAGAATTATCGACCAGAGAAGGGAGAACGGCATTGACTGGAAATAGCCGAATCCGTATACGGAGAAGCCGAAGACCACTTCATAGAAGAAAACATATAGTATAAATTCAAAACGTCTCATTAGTCTGCATTTTACCTTTCGGTTCTAAATTGTCACTATTTTATGATTATACAGTTAGTTCTCAAAATCTAACTTAAAAAAATAATAGAAAACCCGGAAGGAAACTTCCGGGTTTTTGTTAAGTTCTTTTAATTGCGCATCAGATCATTTGAGCAAAGACTTTGCGGCGGCTGTAAGAGAGATACCGAGAACGAGGCCGGCGATCGAAAGGATCAGACCGAGAACGGAAGTGATCTTGCCAACCTTGACCGGCGTGCCTGAATATCCGTCAGACTTAGCCTTCTTGTTAAGAATGAGACCTGCTATTGCGATGATGATGCCGATACCGTATGAATAGCATCCGACGACGGAAACGATACCGCAAACCATGCTGATGATCCCTTTTATTTTTCCTGCCATATATAAACCTCCTTGACGGCTGAGATGTATCCCGGCCGAATTGATTCTACCAAAGGAGATCCGAAAACCAAAACGGGGCAAATTTGCGGCAATTTAAGGCCGGTACTGTTACTCGCCGCGTATTTACCGGAAGTGAAGATCAAAGCGGCTCTGACGGCAAGTTATCACCATCCGGTATTTCTTTTGCCGGTGATATGTCAGAATATAAGCTGATGATCCGGTGCGGCGTCTGCATACCGGGTGGCCGCGGGATGAAATACCCTATGAAGTGAGCGGAAGACGAAGGCGTTCAGGGAGAAACCGTATGAAAAGATCTGAGATCAATGAGGCGCTCAAGCGCATGGAAAGCTTTATCAGGGAACTTAAGATAAGCCTTCCGCCGTTTTGTGATTTCACTCCCGAAGAGTGGAAGGACAAGGGCCACGAGTACGATGAGATCCGGGACAACATGCTCGGATGGGATATCACGGATTACGGTCTCGGTGATTTCAGGAAGACCGGATTCTCGCTCATCACGCTTAGAAACGGTAATCAGAAGAACAGGGACAAATATAAAAAGCCTTACGCGGAGAAACTCCTGTTTATCGAAGAGGGGCAGTATTCACCCAATCACTTTCACTGGTTCAAGATGGAGGACATAATCAACCGGGGCGGAGGCAATCTGCTTATCCGCGTCTATAACTCGCTGCCCGATGAATCGATCGACAGGGAGAGCGATGTTACCGTTCATTCGGACGGCCGCACATATACCGTCCCTGCGGGCACGCAGGTGAGGCTTACGCCCGGTGAGAGCATAACGATCCAGCAGGGCCTTTATCACGATTTCGAAGTGGAGAAGGGAACGGGCGCGATACTTATCGGTGAAGTCTCGCAGTGCAATGATGACGCTGCGGACAACAGGTTCAATCCGCCTGTGGGAAGGTTCCCCGCCATTGTTGAAGACGAGCCGCCGTACAGACTCCTGTGCAATGAATACCCCAAGGCACTTTAGGCGGAGAGTTTTACATTGAACGTATCCTTTTCATGAGCGATAATTAGTTATCTTTTCGATCCAGACAGGGGGGATTTCCATGGCAAAGAACAGCAAGAATAAGTCCGTGATAGAGAAATACAGCGCCAATACGGTGCTGGTCGATCTCGTGATGCTCATCCTCGGTCTCGTATTCCTGATCAATACGATTGCCGGAAAAGGCGATCAGGTCGCTTCGGTTTTCGTACGCGTCATAGGAGGCATCCTTATCGGAGCGGGTCTGCTCTCGATAATCACCTTCCTCATCAAAAAAGAGAAGGAACTGTTTGACTGGTTCGTCATGATCTTCGGAACCGCTATCGGTATTTTCGGAGTCGTTGTCGTGATCAGGCCGGAGCCCATCCTCAACATCATCAACTGGATAATGGGCATGCTGATCATCATATATGCTTTTGCGGTAGTGATCGTAGCTGTCGGCATACTCAGGCCTGCAGGAGCGGATATCTGGGGATTCTCCGTGATCGCCGGCCTTGCAGCGATGGTACTCGGATTCCTCATAGTATTCCTGAATCTTGCGACGAAGACACTGATGATCCTGATCGGGATCACGCTTATAGTCGCGGCTGTCGGCGGACTTGCCAATGCACTGCTTGCGGCAAGCGCGAGAAAGTCTGCAAAGAAAGTCCTCAAGGCATCAGGTCCCGAGCCTGCAAAGAAAGAGGAAAAAGACGAAGTAAAGCCGGAGAGCGAGCCTGTTTCAGGAGAAGAGACGACAGGCGTCTGACGGAGGGTTTTGTATGAAGATTACTTTTATCGGACACGCATGCTTTCTCATTGAAGACAATGCCGGACATACTCTGGTTACCGATCCGTACAAGTCCGGTTATGTTCCGGGACTTTCAGATCACAATGTCACTGCGGATGAGGTCGTATGCTCGCATGATCACGGCGACCATAACGATTCTGAAGGAGTTAGAAAGCCGTCGGCCGTTTGGGACGGAAGATTCGACATAAAGACTGTCCAAACGTTTCATGACGATGTCAGGGGAGCCGCGAGAGGCAGGAACAACATCAGCATTATTAATGTTGACGGCATGAAGATCGTTCACATGGGAGATATAGGCTGTGAATTGACAGACTCTCAGCTTGACGAACTCAGAAACTGCGATGTTCTCATGATCCCGGTCGGAGGATTTTTCACGATCGACGCGCGGCAGGCATATGAAATGACCGTGAAGATAGATCCGAAGGTCGTTATCCCGATGCATTTCAGAGGAAAGACATACGGATATGATGAGATCTCCACGAATGAGGAATTCGTGAGACTCGTTGCCGCAGAAGGGAACAGGAAGATCATCACGAACTCTTCGGTGATCGGGGAAATACCCGGAGACAAGTGTCTGTTCGTCCCGGATCCGGCCCGTGCATGACAATATACAATTTGTAACATAAGAACGCCCGCCCTAAGTGTATAATTACTGACATGAACCAGGGGGCGTTTTTTTATGTTTAAAGAAGGATTCAGTAATGAGAAGTATGTAGAACTCCAGAGCGCGAAGATCAGAGAGCGCGTGGACCAGTTCGGAGGCAAGCTCTACCTTGAGTTCGGAGGCAAGCTTTTCGACGATTATCATGCTTCAAGAGTCCTTCCCGGATTTGAGCCCGACAGCAAGATCAGGATGCTCAAAGCCCTGTCTGATGACTGCGAGATCGTTATTGCTATCAGCGCTGATGCCATAGAGAAGAATAAGCGCCGCGGAGATCTCGGAATTACATACGATCAGGAAGTGCTCCGTCTTATCGACGCATTTACCGAGTTCGGACTCTTTGTCGGCAGCGTCGTTATCACACAGTTCGCGGGACAGCATCTCGCGGAAAGCTTCGAGACCAGACTCAAGAGCCTCGGAGTCAAGACATACAGGCATTATCCCATTGAAGGCTATCCGTCTGACATCTCGCTCATCGTCAGCGAGGACGGTTACGGCAAGAACGATTATATTGAGACATCCAGAAAGCTCGTCGTTGTTACGGCTCCGGGCCCGGGTTCCGGAAAGATGGCGACATGCCTTTCCCAGCTGTACCACGAGAACAAGCGCGGTATCAAGGCAGGCTATGCGAAGTTCGAGACATTCCCTATCTGGAGCATTCCGATCCAGCATCCGGTAAATGTTGCCTATGAAGCAGCGACTGCTGACCTGGCCGACGTCAACATGATCGATCCGTTCCACCTTGAGGCTTACGGAAAGACGACAGTAAATTACAACCGTGACGTCGAGATATTCCCGGTCATGAATGCCATTTTCGAAAGGATCTTCGGCGAGAGCCCTTACAAGTCGCCTACCGATATGGGCGTCAATATGGCGGGTTTTGCCATTACGGATGATGAAGTCTGCTGTAATGCTTCCAAGACGGAGATCATCAGACGTTATTACGATGCAAGAGCTGCAGTCCGTCAGGGTATTTCAGACGGTACTGATGTAACCAAGATAGAGCTCCTCATGAAGAAGAGCGGTATCGATCCTTCCGACCGCCGCGTGATCGGTGCGGCCCTGGTCAGAGCCGAGTCCACAGGCGGCCCCGCCGTAGCTTTGGAACTCCCTGACGGTCAGATAGTCACGGGCAAGACGACAGCACTCCTCGGTGCCGCTTCAGCCGCGCTCCTTAACGCTCTTAAGGCTCTTGCCGGTATTTCTCACAGCATCCCGCTTATCTCGCCCAATGTCATCGAGCCCATATCCGATCTCAAGATCAACCACATGGGCAACCACAATCCGAGACTTCATACGGACGAAGTACTGATCGCTCTTGCAATCAGCGCTAAGACGAACCCGGTCGCTGAGCTCGCAATTCAGCAGATAGGCAAGCTTCAGCACAGTGATGCCCATTCAACGACCATGCTGTCGTCAGTCGACCTCAATATGATGCGTAAGCTCGGCATCGAGGTTACCTGCGAACCTGTTTACCAGACAAAGAAGCTGTACCACAAGTAAACGCAAGGTTACGGAATTGTCCTCAAAAACCTGTTGACATTCGAACTTCCCGGTATCATAATCTGATTAGTCAAAGATAGTCAAAGTCAAAATCAAATAACATCAAAATCCGCCGGATGCGGAAGACGGAACGGAAGGAGGCATTTCATGGCAAGACTTGTTGACGTCATTGAAGAGATGATAAAAGCAATGATCGACGAGAACGACGGCCAGGCTGTAATCAGCAGGAGTCAGCTTGCCGAGCAGGCGAACTGTGTGCCCTCGCAGATAACGTATGTCCTTTCGACAAGGTTTTCGAGCGGGAACGGCTATATAGTCGAGAGCCGCAGGGGCGGCGGCGGACAGATCACCATAACGCGTGTAAGCCACGGCGGCCCCGAACATTATCTTCAGGCAATCGTGGATGCGGTCGGTGATGACCTGACGCAGCAGCAGGCGAAGATACTTCTTACAAATGCGGTAGCCGTCGGTGCATTAAGTGCCAGGGAAGGAACAGCCATCATGGCTGCGGTTTCCGACCGGGCATTGTCAAAGGTCGATTCAGACATCAGGTCTGTGCTGCGTGCTGACATCTTCCGTAACGCGTTGTTGGGTCTGATGATCTCGGAGTAGGTACAGTAAAGGAGATACATATATGAGATGTGAAAGATGCGGAGTTGAACTCATAAACAGGATAATTAAGATAAACGATGTTCCGTACTGCGAGAACTGTGCCAGACTCATGGGCTACGGCAAGTTCCTGAGGAATCCCGAAGAGATGCTGGGATCTGCTTTCTCGCCTTTTGACGAGCTTGCGAGCTCGATAATGCAGATGAGCGAACTTGATTTCGGAAACAGCGCTCTTTCGTGCCCGAAATGCGGAATGACGCTCAGGGATTTTGAGAAGAAGAACCGTTTGGGCTGCATCGAATGCTACAACACATTCAACGACTATATCGTCAAGGAGATGTTCAAGCAGCAGGGTGAGAGCGCGTACGGCGGCAGGATGCCCGGTTATCCGGCGGATCTCCCCGGTGCCCGGGAGGACAGGACTCCTATAGAACACAGGGAGAAAGCTGCTCCCGCAACTGAGCCGGAAGAGGATAAGAAAGTGACTTCAGAAGCGGAAGAGACAGCGGCTCCGGCAAAAGAAGACAACGGTGCCGACATTCTCGGAAAGCTTTCAAAGGCGGATCTCGGAATGCTCAGCGATGAAGAGCTTGAGAACGGCATAAAGCTTGCCGCGGCGAATGAGGATTATATCCTTGCGTCGAAACTCAGAGACGAGCTCAAGGGAAGAAAGGGAGGAAACTGATATGAGGATGTGGTACGAGAAAGAAGGACGTGACGAGGATGTCGTCCTTTCGACCAAGGTATGTATAGTCCGTAATGTCAAAGGATATAACTTCCCTTCGAAAATGGACGACAAGGACGCAAACAGCCTCCTTAAGAAAGTCGATTCCGTGATAGACAGGAATGTTTACTCGGGCGGTATGGCAACAGACATCATTAACAGCGGTGATGCGGCCGCTCTCATGAAGGCGCAGATCTCGGGACGTGACGGTTCGCTCCTGTTCTCACCCGACCGTAAAGCGGTTTATTACACTGAGGACTACGGCCTCAGTATCGCAGTCGGCAATTCGGAGCACATCACCATCAAGGCACAGGCGCCCGGACACGACATCGGTATCTACAGACCCGCGGAAAAGGCTGCGGTAGAGCTTGAGAAGGAACTCGATATCGCTTATTCGGAGAAATACGGATTCCTGACCTCCAGCGTCAAGCTGACAGGCACCGGACTTCGGATCCTGTACACGGTTGCCATTCCCGCGATCGCGAAGACCGAAGGCGGTATCGGCGCTCTGAGACAGAGAGTCGGACAGTACGAATGGACCATCTATCCTTTTGCCGAACAGGGCGAACTCAATGAATCCGGCGTATATATCATTGCGAGCGTAAATACTCTCGGTGTTTCGGAGGATGAGATCCTGGCGCGCGGCGAGATGCTTATCGAGGACGTCATCAAGGCTGAGCGCGCATGCCGCGAACAGCTTGCGACAAAGAAGAAGACGCAGATGCAGGATTTCTACGGAAGAGCATACGGACTTCTGAGATTCGCGTCACTGATGTCACGAAGGGAAGCACTTGATTCTATCTGCTGGTTAAGGCTCTTCAGGGATTACGACGATTCGGGCGAGTTCGATTGCAAATGGAAAATGCTCAACACCATCACACAGGAAGTCTGCTGGGAACAGCAGCGCCGTGGTGAGATAAATACTCAGACAGCCCAGAAGCAGAGGGCCGAGAGGATCAGGAAGATTTTGAAGGGAGATGATTGATATGAGGATATCCGAAGATACTGCACGCGTACTGGCATGTTCACAGCTCATCGCGGATGAAAGGCATACGTCGCTTATCAGGGACACTATCCTTTTCGCGGCATTGTGCATTACCGATTCACCTGCGAAAGAAGCTATAGAAGAGAATGTATCTAACAGCAGTCTCATTCTTGAGAAGCTCGGGATCGACGGTGATTTCGAGATCGACGAGGAACAGGTAAAGCCTCTTGCGGACAAGGCATTCTCGAACCTCAGGATCGATGTGAGAAGGCTTTTCGCGAACGCTGCCGATCTTTCGCGCAGGACGGGCGGAAAAGGCGCAGTCGGCCCAGAACACGTGCTTTTCGTGATCATTTCCAGGAGAGTCAGCAACCATAACGAGATCTTCAACGCGCTCGAAGCGGCCGAGATCGATATGGAAGGACTCAGGAACTCCATCATTAACACGTTCAACGACAACATGCCGCCTTCAGACGACAACGACGACGATGATTCCGACAATGGTCCCGATGTTCCTTTCGGCGGCAGGGAGAGGGATGACAGCAAGCCTTCAAAGCCGCGCAAAGAGCGCAAGGGCGGAAAAGGCGGACACAAGACTCTCGAGAAGTTCGGCAAGAACCTTACCGAGCTTGCCAAGGAAGGCAAGATCGATCCGGTCATCGGACGTGAGGAGGAGATCAACCGTGTCATGCAGATCCTTATCCGCCGCACCAAGAACAATCCCTGTCTCGTAGGTGATCCGGGCGTCGGTAAGACTGCCATAGCCGAAGGTCTGGCACTCAAGATCGCAAACAACGACGTCCCTGACATCATCAAGGGCAAGGTCGTTTACAGCATGGAGATAGGTTCGATGGTGGCAGGCTCCAAATACAGGGGAGACTTTGAGGAACGTATCAAGGGCATGCTCGATGAGGCGGTCTCTGATCCTGACGTCATCCTCTTCATAGATGAGCTTCACACCCTCGTAGGCGCCGGTGAAAGTTCCGGAGGCGGATCGATGGATGCCGCAAACCTGATGAAGCCGCTGCTTACAAAGAACGAGCTTCAGATCATCGGAGCCACGACTCTTGATGAATACGGCAAGTTCATCGAGAAGGACCACGCTCTCGAGAGAAGATTCCAGAAGGTCATGGTCGAGGAACCCTCGATCCCTGATGCCATCGCCATCATGAAAGGTCTGCGCCCGAAGTACGAGGAACACCACAAGGTTCACATCCCGGATGATGTTCTCGAACAGTCTGTCATGCTGTCATCGCGTTATGTCTCTGACAGGTTCCTGCCGGATAAGGCGATTGACCTTGTAGATGAGGCTGCCGCAGCAAAGCGTATCAACTATGCCGATTCAAAGGCAAAGAAGGAACTTGAGGACAGGATCGCAGAGATCGGAAAGGCTAAGAAGGCCGCTTCTGATGCAATGGAATTCGAGGCTGCCCAGAAGTACAAGGAGCAGGAGGAAGCAGACAAGGCACGTCTTGCGAAGCTTATGTCCAAGTCCGAGCCTGACCAGAGCGGTTTCACGGGTACGCTTACTGTTGATGATATCGCGGATGTTCTTGCGAAGTGGACCGGGATCCCGGTGAAGAAGATCACGGAGAGTGATGCCGACAAGCTCAAGAATCTCGAGGCTGAACTCCAGAAGAGGGTTATCGGTCAGGACGAGGCCGTTACGGCGATCTCCAAGGCTATCCGCCGCGGAAGACTGGGCCTCAAGGACGACAAGAAACCTTCAGGAACCTTTATCTTCCTCGGAACGACCGGTGTCGGTAAGACGGAACTTGCGAAGGCTCTTGCTGAAGTAATGTTCGGCAATGAGAATTCTCTCATCAGGATCGATATGTCCGAATATATGGAAAAGCACGATGTATCAAGACTCATCGGTGCGCCTCCGGGATATGTCGGATACGATGAGGGCGGCCAGCTCACAGAGGCTGTCAGAAGGCATCCCTATTCTGTCGTTCTTTTCGATGAGATCGAGAAGGCTCACCCCGAGATCTTCAACACGATGCTCCAGGTATTGGATGACGGACGTCTCACGGACGGTCACGGAAGAGTCGTTGATTTCAAGAACACGATAATCATCATGACGTCCAACATCGGCGCAAGGATGCTGACAGGCGGCGAGGGCCGCAAGATCGGCTTCTCGATGGCAGACGACAAGGATATGGACGAGCTTTCGAGAGAAGGCCTGTACGGCGGAAAGTCCTATGATGAGGCAAAGAAGCTCGTCATAGAGGAACTTAAGAAATCCTTCTCGCCCGAGTTCGTTAACCGTGTTGACGAGATCATCTTCTTCCGCATGCTCGGAAAGGCATCGCTCATCAAGATCGTTGACATCCTCATGAACCAGGTCGGCAAGAGGATAAAGGACCTTGGCATCGAGATAAAGCTTACCGAAAGCGCGAAAGAGCTTCTTGCCCGCAAGGGTTATGATCCGCAGTACGGCGCAAGGCCGCTAAAGAGAGTCATTACCTCCATGGTCGAGGACAGGTTCTCCGAAGCGATGCTCGACGGGATCGTGAAGCCGGGACATCTTGCGGTCATTGATGCGGTGGAGACATCGGATCCTGACGCGCTCCTTGCTTCAGGCGCTGCTGAGGAAGACGGAAAGGTCATCATCATCAAGGATGGCGGCGAGATCGTTCCCGAAAAAGAGGAGAAACCGGAAGAGACCGCCGATAAATAAAATCTGATCTGAACTGCGGGGTGTCCGGCTGTCGTTTTCGTAAGCCGGGCACCCTTTATTTTCTCCGCTAAACTTTGTATAATAACTGCGCCTTAATTAATAAGATAATCTCGGAGTTTATATAAATGTCAGAAAATACCAAGCCGGTTCCGGTTAATGGTGACAAGCCTGCGACAACCGCTAAAGACAGGGCGAAAGCGCCGCGCGATTACGATATCGGATGCTTTCCGAGCCCGTTTTATTTCGGTTTTCTCGGTTCGCACATCATAGTGCCGGTCGTCAGCGCATATACTCATATCAAGGTCAAGCCCGACATGGAGTTCGTAAACCATGAAGGTCCGATCATCGTTATTTCCAATCACGAATCATATCTTGACCCGATGGTTACCAACAAGCTTACAAAAGCCAGGCCTGCAAATTTCGTTACCGGCGAGTTCGTTTTCAGGGCTCCTGCCTGGGGTCACTGGTTTAAGCTCGGCGGCGCTATCCCGAAGAAGCAGTTTGTTGTAGACACATCTGCCGTAAAGGCCATGATGAAGGTCATGAAGCGCAACGGTGTTCTCATTGTTTACCCTGAAGCAACACGTCATGTCGACGGCCATTCGGTTTCTTTTGATGACGGTATCGCGAGGCTCGCCAAGAAATCGGGAGCATCGATCTACATAGCTCACATTCACGGAGCATATCTGACATGGCCGAGATGGTCGCAGTCAGGAATGCGCAAAGGCAAGATCACTTCTGAATTCGTCAGGAAGATCAATTCCGACGAGGTCAAAGAGTCCACCATCGAAGAACTTCAGCAGAAGATCCTGGATGGCATCAAATATGATGAGAACGAATGGAACAGGGAGCATAAGATCGAATTCAAGAGCAGGCGTCTTGCAGCCGGACTTCAGAATATCGCATACGCATGCCCCAGATGCGGACATGAGTTCACCATGAGGTTCCTTGACAGCGGAAAGCGCGATCTTATCCAGTGCTGCGAGTGCGGAAATGCCGTCAGATATCTGCCTACCGGACTTCTCGAGAAGGCGGATCCGCAGTGTGTCATTTTCGATGACCTTCACAAGTGGGCAGAATGGGAGCGCGGCATAATCGCCGAGGAGCTCAAGGCCGGAGATTTCCGCATGGATATGGATGCCGATCTCTTCAAGGTCTTTGACAGGTTCTCTTTCGCGAAAACAGGCAAGGGCCGCATTACCATTACGGACAAGGAAATAATCTACAAGGGAACGGACTGTCCTGCCGAAGAAGGCATTCCTTACAAGAAGGGCAAGCCGATGAAGGGATACAGGAACAGGACCCTTAAACCTGATGCTCCGACCGAGACAAAGGTTTTCGAGATCGATACGATGAGAGGTCTGGTTGCTTCTTACGGAAAATACTTTGAGATCTACGATAAGAACGGGGAATTGTTCAGATTCTACGTGGATGGTCAGAAAGTATTCAAAGTGCACGAGATCGTCACTCTTCTGGGTAAAAAGTAAAATGAGGCGCCGGGTAATCGGCGCTTTTATTTAATTTTATATATTGAATTCAGTCTTTAATATCTACCGCCAAGATAGTATAATTTTTCAGTTAGTGTTTAACACCAAAATAAAATATTCAGGAGTGTGAAGATCCATGGCAATGTATGACAAGAAAAGCGTTGAAGATCTGAACGTAGCCGGCAAGAGAGTTATCGTCCGCGTTGACTTTAACGTACCGCTCGACAAAGAGACAGGCACAAAGATCACAGACGACAAGCGTATCAAGGGAGCTCTCCCCACGATCAAGTACCTCGTTGACAACAACGCAAAGGTTATCCTCGTATCACACCTCGGTCGTCCGAAGAACGGACCTGAGGCAAAGTTCTCCATGAAGCCCGCTGCAGACAGACTTGCTGAGCTCATTGGCAAGCCCGTTACTCTTGCTGCTGACGTTATCGGCGAAGATGCAAAGGCTAAGGCTGCTGCTCTCAAGGACGGCGAGATCCTCATGCTCGAGAATGTACGTTTCCACAAGGAAGAGACAAAGAACGATCCTAAGTTCGCTGCTGAGCTCGCTTCCATGGCTGACCTCTATGTAAACGACGCATTCGGCACAGCTCACCGTGCTCATGCTTCAACAGCAGGTCTTGCTAACTTCCTGCCTTCCGCTTGCGGTTACCTCATCAAGAAGGAGATCGATTTCATCGGCGGCGCTCTCGACAATCCTGCAAGACCGTTCGTTGCGATCCTCGGCGGCGCTAAGGTTTCCGACAAGATCGGCGTCATCACAAACCTTCTCGACAAGGCTGACACCATCATCATCGGCGGCGGTATGGCTTATACATTCATCGGCGCTCAGGGCGGCAAGATCGGCGATTCTCTTTTCGAGGCTGACAAGGTAGATCTCGCTAAGGAGATCCTTGCTAAGGCTGAAGAGAAGGGCGTCAAGCTCCTTCTTCCTACAGACACTGTTGTTGCTGATGCTTTCGATGCAAACGCAAACAGCAAGGTAGTTCCTACAATGGAGATTCCCGACGGCTGGCAGGGTCTCGATATCGGACCTGAGACGATCGCTAACTTCTCTGAAGCTATCAAGAGCGCTAAGACAGTTATCTGGAATGGTCCTGCAGGCGTTTTCGAGTTTGAGAAGTTCGCAGTCGGAACCAAGGCTATCGCACAGGCTATCGCTGATGCAGACTGCACATCCATCATCGGCGGCGGTGACTCCGCAGCTGCTATCGAGAAGCTCGGCTTCGCTGAGAAGGTTTCTCACATCTCTACAGGCGGCGGCGCTTCTCTCGAGTACATCGAGGGTAAGGTCCTTCCCGGTATCGATTGCCTGAACGACAAGAAGATCGGCAGGATCTTTGCTGCAGGCAACTGGAAGATGAACTGCGGTATCCCTGCAGATGCAGTCAAGCTCATCAACGAGCTCAAGCCCCTTGTTAAGGACGCTACATCCAAGATCGCTCTCGGCGTTCCTGCTACAGCACTCGCTGCTGCTGTTGAGGCTGCTGCTTACTCCAACATCAAGATCGCTGCCCAGAACTGCCACTTCGAGGAGAAGGGTGCTTTCACAGGCGAGATCTCACCTCTCTGGCTTGCAAAGATGGGCGTTAACTACTGCATCATCGGACACTCCGAGCGTCGTGAGTACAATGCCGAGACAGACGAGACAGTCAACAAGAAGGCTCTCGCTCTTCTCAAGTACGGCGTAAGACCTATCATCTGCTGCGGTGAGTCACTTGCTCAGCGTGAAGCAGGCGAGACATTCGATTGGATCAAGGGCCAGATCGTTGGCGCTTTCAAGGATATCCCTGCTGACAAGCTCTGCCAGATCACTATCGCTTACGAGCCTATCTGGGCTATCGGCACAGGCAAGACAGCTACTGACGAACAGGCTGAGGAAGTCTGCAAGTTCATCAGAGGCGTCATCGCTGAGCTCTATTGCGATAAGTGCGCTGAGGCTATCACCATCCAGTATGGCGGTTCCTGCAATGCTAAGAATGCAGCAGGCCTCTTCTCACAGGCTGACATCAACGGCGGACTTGTCGGTGGTGCTTCACTCAAGGCTGAGGATTTCTCGATCATCTGCAACGCTTGATCACAAGATCAGATCAGTCAGATACTGCCCCGCAATTTGCTGCGGGGCAGTTTTTTATTGGAAGCACAAAAAGTAATACGCACCTGTACCGAGCAGAGATGACAGGTGCGTATTACTTAAAGAGGTTTATAATGTCTGGCTGTGTAACGGGCAGATTATGTGGGTGCTTCGTTGATGTTGGGGTTCCGCCTTATACCTCAGTCATTCATTGAATTGAGAATAGGGATGATCTGCTTGCCTGTGCAGGTAAGAGAATATCCGACCTTGTCTCCGGAAGTGGTCTTCATGATCACGCTGTCAGATTCGAGCTCGCGGAGCATCTTGATCAGAACGACCTTGCTGACACCGCCGAGACGGCTTAAGAGACCGTCAAAGTCGATCTGATTGAGCTCGTCGATCATCAGAAGCACTGAAGTCTTGAGCCTGTGACCTGTGAGTCCGATCGCGTAGAAAACAGGGTAGGATTCTGTATTCTTAACCGTGCATGAATAATTTTTGCTGATCTTGCGAACCATTTCCTGTTTCCTCCTCCGGAATGTTTTAACAAATCTGGCATTATAGTACACGATATATGAACGAAATGTTAACAAAAATTCGACTATTTATATCACGTTTCCGCCATTAGTAATCAAAAATCGGCTAAAAATCGCTATTTTCTGTTATTTATCCTCTCAAATACGGCAGAAATGTGAACAAGATTTTAAATGAATTATTAATATTGTTAACAATCCATCGCGATAAAGAATTCTTGGCGTTCAAATGTCAAATAATGCCTATATAGCAATAAATGCATACCTGCGATAAATCATGGCCAATACCGGCCGTTTATAAGGTATATTTATTATTAAGACTGTTTAGAAAAGGAGTGACGCTGCATGGCCTGCCTGACCCCGGAGAATATTGTCTTTGATGCCGCTAACGGAAACGGAGCGAAAATAGCCGGTTATTATTACCCCTCATCTGCCGCTGAGATCAAGGGCGTCATCCAGATCTGTCACGGAATGGCAGAGTATCTGTCCCGCTTTGAGAAAATGATCGAAAGATTCAATGAAGCGGGTTATCATGTCTGCGGGATAGACATGCAAGGTCACGGAAAGACATATGAGCTGAACAAGGATCTGGGCTATCCGAAGGGATATTTCGGAAAAGGAAGAACTGCCTCTGATGATACATTGAAAGACATCATGGAGATGCACAGGCTGGCGCGCGTCAGGTTTGGCGAGGATATCCCGTACTACATCTACGGACACTCGATGGGTTCGTTCATTGTCAGGTCTGTTTTTTCGATTCCCGAATACTCATGCGAATTCTCCAAGTTTGTCTTCTCATCCACGATCGGCCGTAATCCCGTGATCGGATTGGGCAGGTTTATCTCAGGTGCCGCCTGTTTGTTCGGTTGCTCAAAATTCAAAGGACACCTTCTTAATCTCATCGCTTTCGGAAGCTACAACAAGCGCATTAAGAAACCGCTTACGGTTGCTGACTGGATCTGCTCGGAAAATGAAGTAGTGAAGGCATATCTGGCGAATCCCATGTGCGGTTTCACTTTTACCAACAACGGATTTGACGTTCTTTTCAGATATGTCAGCTTCATACAGAGCAACAAGGCTTACGGGAATCTTTCCGAAGCCCCGTGCTTTTTCGCATACGCGTCAGAGGATCCGGTCGGAGGCTACGGCGCCGGCGTGGAAGCTGTCATTTCGAAAATGAAACAGAACGGTGCTCATGTTTCCTCACATGATTACGGGCCATACCGTCACGAACTCATTAACGAGCCTGTGGCCGATGAGTATGTCCGTGATCTTCTGGATTTCTTTAACGGCTAGGCTGTCAGCCCAGTCCGATTATCAGCTCATTGCCTGAGAATTCGATCATGGTGCCGAACTGTGTCTGTTCGGGCATCGATTCCGATACGCTGACAACATTGACGATATCGGAAAGAACGATCCTCTTGTTGCGGCCGAAACCGCTTGTCTGAACAGTTATCCTGTTATTGCCGGTCGTAATCCTGATAATGCCCGAAGTGTTTCCGTCTTCACCGAAAACCTCGCATGCCGTCACTGATCCGGGCGCAAGCTCGAAACAGGTGAAGGTAAGGCCGTCCAGTATTCCTGTCTCATAATGTGAATCGGAACTTCTGGTCACGAGGATCGAGTTGGGACGCACGAAGACGGGGATGGTGTCTGAATCAACGTTCTTAACAAGATACTTAGGTCCGCGGATCTTCTCCCTTGTCATGAAGTCTGTCCAGATGCCCGCCGGAATGTAAACAGATATCTGGTTGTTTCTGGTGAGGACAGGGCAGACCATCAGTGAAGAACCGAGCATATACTGATTCTCAGAGCTTGCGGCAGCCTGATCAGCGGGGAATTCAACTACCATTGCGCGCATTGCGGGAATGCCGTATCTGATGCCTTCGCAGATGGTGGAGTAGAGATAAGGCGCAAGACCGGTCCTTATATCAGCCAGCATCTTAAGCTGTGAGAAGGAGGAAGCGTCCCCTCCTGCTATGGAATTCGTGCAGCGGAGCCTGAAGTGAGGCGCGAATGCCGCGAGCTGGAGCCAGCGCGCGAAAAGAAGCGGGTCCTGAGTCGCGATATCAGGGACATCGATATTGACCGATGTGAGTCCCGACATTCCGTAAGAGATCGCATTTCTAAGAGTTGCTGCAAGAGCGGGGAAACCCGGTGTGCACTGCGGGCTGATATTCCTGAACAGTGTCCTTCTGTCTCCGGCGCTTACCGAATCAGCGATGGTGAAGTAGCCGATGCGGCCTTTTGTCCTGATGATGGTATCCGAGACAGCGGAATTCAGTATTTCGGCAAATGAAGACATATAGTCTTCTCCGTACTCGCCAACAGCATCCGCGAAGATATCGCTGTATGCACCGCAGTAGTCGGATTCGAATCTGTCGCAGCCCGACTTATAGATCGTATCGAGCGCGATGGTAAACCAGCTGCGGGCCTGCGGATTCCTGATATCGATAATTCCCAGGCTGCCTGACGGCGTATCGCAAAGGACTGCGTTACCGTTCCTGTCAGACAGCAGATAGCCTGCATCAAGGACATCCTCGTATTGAGGTGAGTTCTCTGAAATGTAGGGATTAACTGACAGACAGAGGAGAGTTCCGAATTCGTGCAGCGCGCGTGAGAACTGTTCGGGATCCGGGAATCTGGAGCGGTCCCAGTCGAATCCGTAAGGATCTGACTGCGGATGCCATGTATTGCCGAGCCAGACCTCGCTGATATGGAGACCGGCGCTTTTTGCTTTTGAGACGATATTGACGATAGATTCGGATGTTGACCTGAAGTTGCCGTCCAGGATAAGGGGAGCGCCTGATGCGCAGCTGTCGGGGGCCGGATTTGAGAGTCCCGTTAACTGAGCATATGCACCGAAAATACCACTCATGTCATCACCGGCTATCAGGTCATATTCAAGGATCTCATTTTTCGTGGAGAAAGAAGTCGAAAGACCGTCGGTGCCGATCTTGATGCCGGTGCTTCCCGCTGCATTAACGAGAAGGCCGTAGCCGGAGGTGGAAATATAGAAAGGAATGGCCTCGGTGCCGTTGAGCCTGCCGCAGCGGTTTGTCCTGACGGAAGAACCGTTTCTGGCTATCGAGCTTGCCGCACCGCCAAGGCCGAAGATCTTTTCGTTATGGAACATCATCATCGAAGCGCTGACCATTGACGAAGAAGTGTCAACACGGTAATCGCTTCCCGCGCCTGCGTCTGTCTTGTAGCAGATGCCTTCATCGGGATTGGAATATGTCAGCAGGCCTCCATTGCAGAAAAACCTGATATGGAAATTGCCGGTCTTTGAGATCCTTGCTTCGAGTTCGCCGGACTTGAAGATGATCTCATTCTCGGTCTGAACGACCTCTCCGGCTGCGGACGGTCTCAGATCATACAATGTGGAACGCTTTGCTCTGGGTGTCACGCTGTGATTCTTTATCCTGACGGATATGACTTTGTTTACGGGCGAGAAAAGCTCGATCGTCATCTTCCCGGGAACAGGAATCTGTCTTTTCTGGCTTGATGTGATCCCGTGATCGAAAGTCCGGCATGCACATCTGATCTTCAGGGTATTCTCTTCAAAAACGACTGATTCGATAGCGGCAGGTTCCTTGGTAAGATACATAGCTTCCCCCCATATTATTGAAATACATAATAATTATATGGAAAGACAAATAGTTTAAATATTACGATTTGATATAATTTACGCATGGTTTCAGGCATATCGGAAAGAGGAACGAATCAATATCCAATACCCGACTCTGTATCAATGATACTGGGCATTCTGGAGTCGTCGGGCAATGAGGCCTATATAGTCGGAGGCGCGGTAAGGGATATGCTGCTCGGCCTGACACCCCATGATTTTGACATATCTTCGTCATGTTCTCCCGACGTTACGATGAAAGTGTTATCAGACGCAGGCATCAGGCATCTGGATAACGCAAGCATTCACGGTACGGTTACCGCGGTTACCGAAGAAGGAAATATCGAGATCACCACTTACCGTGTCGACGGATCATACTCAGACATGAGACGTCCTGATTCAGTCATTTTCACACGCAGCATTGAGGAAGACGTCAAACGAAGGGATTTCACGATCAATGCTCTGTACATGGAAAAAGACGGTACCGTAAAGGATATTACGGGCGGTGTCCGGGATCTCGAAAAGGGCGTGATAAGGACTGTCGGAAACCCTGAGGAGCGTTTCGGCGAAGACGCTCTGCGCATACTCCGCGCCATGAGGTTCGCATCACGCTTCGGTCTTGAGATCGAAGAGCAGACGTTCAGAGCGATGGAGAAATGCGCTGACGAACTTAACAGGATATCAGCGGAACGTATAGCTTCCGAACTCACCGGGATCGTATGCGGAGCGGATGCGCCCGCGGTCATCAGGCGGTGTTGGAAGATCCTGAGCGTGATCATTCCCGAGATAGCCGTATGCCGCGGCTTTGACCAGCAGACCAAGTTCCATGACAGAGACTTGCTGGAACATATTCTGGCAGTCCTGGACGGTATCCCTCTCGAAAAGCACGAGGGCGCGGTGCCTTCAAGAGACCCTGTTCTTGCGATGTCCGCCCTGCTTCACGATCTCGGGAAGCCTGAGTGCTTCAGGATCAACGCAAACGGAGTCGCACACATGAAAGGGCATCCGGAAGCAGGCAGGAGGATTGCCGAGCGCGTTCTGACAGAACTCAGATACCCCAAGCGCTTCACTGCAGAAGTCTGCAAACTCGTGGAGCTGCATGACACCTTTACTCTGCCGGAGCGCACCGCGGTCCACAGATTTCTCTGCAAGTGCGGTCCGGAACTTTATGAGAAGCTCAAAGTGCTTCAGAAAGCAGATATTCTGGCTCACTCCGACCTGGGGCAGAGAAGACTGGAAAAACTTGAATACATGTCTGAGATCGCGGAGGAGCTTAAGGCAAGCGGAGCCGTATATTCAGCATCAGAACTTGATATTACGGGGGATGACCTGATCTCTCTTGGCTGTCCGAAGGGACCTGAAGTGGGAAGGATCTTAGATATCCTTTTCGAAAAATACCTTTCAGGCGAGATATCAAATATCAGGGAAATATTGTTGGAATCAGCCAAGGAAACTGTTTTGTAACACAATTTTCAATGTTTATTATACTTAGTTTAATTAAATGTGAAGAAATGTGATTGAATTATGACTGCTTGCTTTTTATAATCAAGTTATGTGGGATGCTAATATTTAGAAAGAGAGAAGGTGTGATCATTATGAAAAATAAGAAAGGTTTTACACTAGCTGAGATTCTTCTCGTAGTAGCTATCATTGCTATCCTGTCCGGAGTCACGCTCGTTGGTGTTTCTTCATTGGTCAACAACTCGAAGGCTACAGCAGACAAGGTTAAAAACAATGCCGAGAACTTTGAGTTAGCCGCTGCCTCCCAGATCAAGAGTGCCGGAGGCAAGGTTGCTTCAAATCCGGTAGAGACTGAGACGCTGAATACAAAACCGACACCTTCTGCTACTGCACCGTCAGAGACAGAGAAGCCGACCAATCCTTCAACACCTGCTTCAGAACCTTCGAAGGATCCTTCAGGCTCACAGCCTTCAGGTACATCTGCACCGTCAAGTGAATCAAGACCGACATCCGGTTCTTCTCAGGGCGGAAGCGGCAGCATTACAGTATCCGGTTCCTCATTAACCACTGCCGGATCTAACGTAGCAGGTCCGATCAGCTACAGTGCAAGCGGCGATACTCTTACGGTTAAGTTGAATGCCGGCAACAGCAATGCGAGCGATGTAGTAGATATTTCGATCAAGAAGCAGGCTGACGGCACATATTTGATCGATTACAGCAATATTGATGGCGGCAAATACTGGATTGTACAGAATTGCGGAGTCGATAACGGCGGTGATTACTGGAATGGCAAAATGACAAGAGTCATGACTGCTCAGGAAATCCAGAACGCATTGCACTTAACACTCAGCTGATCCAAAACTAAACAAAACCATAAGGGGAGAAGAAATTCTCCCCTTTTTTTGTAACACATTGACCTTCTTAATTCTTAGTTAATAATTCTGTCGAAATTTGTCTTCAATTCCGTGAAGAACTTAACAATTGTAAACCGTACAATGTAGTTAATATAAAGTGAATGCTTTATATAGATCACCCTTAAGAACGGCTGCTTCTCCTGAGGCAGTCGTTCTAAATTTTGCTCGTTTTTTTAAGGGGTATCAGATGCCGTGAAGTCTGGTCTCGGCATCGAGGAGACTGATCGTCGCAGGATCCTTCGGATTGCTGAGCACTTCGTTTGTCAGTCCCGTTTCGCAAATCTTTCCGTTATCCATAACGGCTACGCGTGACGCGATCTGCCTGATGATATGAATGTTGTGCGTGACGAGCAGGAAGGATGTTCCGCGTTCGCGGTTGATGTCAGTCAGGAGCTTCAGGATCTCTGCCGAAGAGCTGGCATCAAGAGATGAGAACGGTTCATCGGCTATAATGAGCCCCGGATCCATTATGAGGCACATCGCTATCGCGACGCGCTGACGCTGTCCGCCGGAAAGCTGATGCGGCTTCCTGCCGAGGAAGCTGTCATTGAGGCCGGCTTCCTGAAGAGCCGCGCTGATCTTTATCATGCGTTCTTCACGGGGCAGTTTTCTTTCTGCGATCCTCAAAGCTTCATTCAGATGCCATTTGACGGTGTGAGCCGGATTGAGGCATGAGACGGGATCCTGGAAGACAGCTCCGATCCGTTTTCCCGAAGTCGAAATAGTTCCGGTATGGGGAAGGAGATTAAGGAGCGACCTGATGAGCGTAGTCTTTCCGCAGCCTGAACTGCCGATGAGACCCAGTATCTCATGAGGATAGATCTCGAGATCAACACCTTTGAGAACATTATTTTCGGAGCCTTTTCCGAATATCGCGTCACTGTAGCCTGCGGTTATTCCGCTTGCCGTCAGAACGGGACTTGTTGAATAATCGACAGGCGCACGCTCTATCCCGAGCCGTCTCGTATCAAGCCTCGCGTTTGTCAGAAGCTCAGCAGTATAGGCATTCTTGGGGTTTGTCAGGATATCTGAAACAGTGTCCTTGTCAACGATCTTTCCGTCCTTCATGACCATGACTCTGTCGCAGAAATTTTTCACTGCGGCAAGGTCGTGAGATATGAACAGTATCGTCATGTGAAGCGTTCTGCAGAGGTTCTTGAGAAGTCCGAGGATCTGGACCGTCGTAACGGTATCGAGCGAGGACGTAGGCTCATCGCAGATGAGGAGCTTTGGCGCAAGGAGCGCTGCTCCCGCTATGAGAACACGCTGACGCTGTCCGCCGGAAAGCTGGTGAGGATAACGATCGTATATTGCTTCAGGATTTACAAAGCCGACCGTGGACATCATTGAAAGTATGGTTTCGCGGCGCTGTTTCGGATCTTTGACGCCGTGAGCGACAAGGACCTCATCGAGATTCCTGCCGACCTTCATGAGCGGATCCAGCGCAGTCGAGGGTTCCTGAAATATCATTCCGATGTCGCGTCCCAGCATGTTTCTGCGCTCTTTGGGCTTCATCGTAAGAAGATCTTCACCCTGGAATTTGATCGATCCCCCGCTGATATGCGCGCCTTCGGGAAGAAGTCCCGCTATGGCGAGCGAAGTCATTGTCTTGCCGCTTCCGGAATTGCCTATGAGCCCCAGGATCTCGCCGTCCCTTATGCCGAAATCGACATCATCGAGTACAGGCTTGGGATCCGGATCCTTCCTGGTCGGGAATGAAAGCGTGAGGTGATGTACCTTCAGGACATGTATGTGTCTTGCCATCAGGATGCACCCCCTTTCGTGAGGGATACTCTCAACCCCTCGGAAATGAAATAGAGTCCGAGGATGTAGAATATCAGCATCATTGAAGGGAAGATGACCAGCCACGGAGCGACCCTTATGTAAGCCTGGCTGTCTGCGAGCATCTTGCCGAAAGACGCATCCGGGGGCTGTACTCCGAGTCCCAGATAGCTCATTCCGGATTCGAAAAGAGTCATGTTTGCAAGACCGATGACCGTTGCAGGCAGAAGCTGCGGTACGAGATTCGGAAGTATGTGCAGGAGCATTATCCTGACGGGGTGCACGCCCATTACCCGCGCGTGGGTGATGTAGTCGTATTCTTTGATCTCAAGTGTTCCGGACCTGTAGACCCTTGCATATGTCGGCGCGAAAACGAGGCCGAGCGCCCAGACGACATTGAACATCGAAGCACCGAAGACGGCCACGGCGACGAGCGCCAGGAGTATTCCGGGGAAGCACATGATGCTGTTGTTTAAGAGCATTATCGACTTGTCGGTATATCCGCCGAAGTATCCGGCGGGAAGTCCGGTGACGGTTCCGAGGAAGAGCGCTATTATAACGCCCGAGACAGAGATGAACACAGTGTACTTGGCAGCGCACATCACTCTCGACAGGACGTCCCTTCCGAAATTATCGGTGCCGAAAGGGTGGGCAGCCGAAGGGGCGAGGAGCTTTGAAGCAGCATCTGTCGCATAAGGATCGTAAGGCGTCCAGAACAACGATACCAGGAAAGCGATGACGACGACCGAGAGCAGTACGATGCCGATCGTGTAGTATCTTTTCGCGCGTGTGCTTGCCGTATTCTTTATCAAACCCGTGTCCTCCCGCTTATTTGATCCTGATGCGCGGATCCGACAGGCTCGAGAAGATGTCTGCAGCGAAATAGAGCAGAACCGTAACGAGAGCCAGATAGAATACTATTCCCGACAGGAGCGGGAAGTCGCGCTGGGATATAGCCGACAGGAGCAGGCGCCCCAGGCCGGGAAGGTTGAAGACCTGTTCGACGATCAGGCTTCCGCCCAGGATGTCGGACAGTACGAGTGATATTACGGTGATGGAAGAGACATTGGAGTTCGGGAGGATGTGCCTGAACATTATCTTTATGTCCGAGAGGCCGTGGCTCTTGGCCGTGGCCACATAATCGGAGGCTTTCTGCTCGATTATCGATGATCGCAAGAACTTGAATGTCATGGCGATCTTGGGAAGGGCGATCGCAAAGGCGGGGAGCATCAGGCTTTGGACATAGACGGGGAAATCCACATCAGGAGCCACATAGTTGCCTATGGAGAAATTCTTAAAGATGATCCCGAATAACAGGATGAGAAGAAGGGACAGTACGAACGGCGGAATCGCGAAAAGCACGTGACCTAAGACAGAGCATATCTGATCGCCGAGTTTTCCGGGTTTCCGGCTTGAGAGTATCGCAAGAGGATAAGAGATGAGGATGATCATGCAGAAGGCGAGTACGCTCATTCCGAGTGTGACCGGAAGCCTGCTTACGATAAGTCCCGCAACGCTTGTCCTGTATTTCGTGGAAGTGCCGAGATTGCCGGTGAATGCTCCGCCGAGCCATGAAACATAGCGGGCAGGCATCGGCCTGTTGAGACCGAGTTCTTCCCTTAATGCTTCGACCTGTTCTTCAGAGGCATTGGCACCGAGCATTACCCTGGCAGTGTCTCCCGGGATTACAGAGAAAGCGAGAAAAGTAAACAGCGAAACAAGAAGGAGCGTCGCGATAAGCTCGACGGCTTTCCTCAATATGAACAGAGCTGTCTGCCTGCCTGTCACCGTTCCCCCCCGCTTGTCCGTTGTTTGTCAGACTGTCTCGACCTTGATCGTGTTGGTGTTGCCTGCAGTGCCGTTGATAAGGCCGCCTGTCATTACGACATTGTCGCCTTTCTCAAGATCGAGGACATCGACGGCAACATTGAGTCCGTGGTAGAACATTACGTCCGTGGAATTGAACTCCTCGTTGAGGATGGGAATGACACCCCAGCTCAGGTTGAGCCTTCTCCAGATACGTTCTGAAGTGGTCATGCCGACTATATCGATCGGACATCTGAAACGTGATACCATCCTGGCCGTGACACCGCTCCTGGAATGAACGACGATAGCCTTGGCGCCGACGTCGATAGCCATCTGGCAGGTTGCATGGGAGATAGCGTCAAGATTGTTCCTGATCTTGAAGTCCTGCCTGTTGAAACGGTCCCTGTAGTTGATATGAGTTTCCGTATATTCAGCGACCTGGGACATTGTCTTTACAGCCTCGACCGGATACTTGCCCGCAGCTGACTCGCCGGAGAGCATAATTGCTGAAGAACCGTCGTAAACTGCGTTTGCAACGTCAGAGATCTCCGCTCTTGTGGGCCTCGGGTTATTTATCATCGATTCGAGCATTTCAGTCGCAGTAATGACGCGGCGGCCAAGAAGCCTGCATCGCTTGATGAGTCTCTTCTGGACGCTCGGGACTTCCACGAACGGGATCTCAACGCCGAGGTCTCCTCTGGCGATCATGATACCTGCGCAGCATTCGGAGATCGCGTCAATATTGTCAACGCCCGCGCGGTTCTCGATCTTGGCGATAACCTCGATGTCTTCGCCGCCGTTCGCGTTAAGGAAATTGCGCATTTCGATCATGTCTTCCTTGCATGATACGAAAGAAGCCGCGACGAAGTCTATCTCATTCTTTATGCCGAAAAGCAGGTCTTTCTTGTCCTGTTCGCTCAGGAAATCGCCCTGCATGACCTTATTGGGGAAGTTCATACTCTTCTGGTCTGAAAGCGTTCCGCCAACGACGATGTCGCAGACTACGTCATTGCCCTTGATCTCACGGACTTCGAGGATGACCAGACCGTTGTTTATCAGGACTCTGTCGCCGGGCTTGAGCTGTGAAGGGAGTTCCTTGTAAGTAACGGAAACTCTTGTCTCATCACCTTCGACATCGTCAGCAGTCAGAATGAATGTGCCGCCGTCCTTGAGTACGACCTTGTGGTCCTTGAATGTCTTGATCCTGTATTCCGGGCCTTTGGTGTCGAGCATTATCGCGATAGGGAGGCCCAGCTTCTCTCTGACCTTCTTTATGAGATCGATCTTCTCCTGATGCTGCTCATGTGTGCCGTGCGAAAAGTTAAGCCTTGCAACGTTCATGCCGGCTTTACACATCTCCGAAAGTGTCTCTTCGTTATCTGAAGCAGGTCCGATGGTGCAGATTATCTTTGTTTTGCGCATAAAAAACAGAACTCCTTGATTTCAAAAAGTTTTGTCTGATTGTATCATTTGTAACGCTATTCGTGTGCACAATAATGTAAAATGTTTAAGTATATATTTTTACCTTTGGAGGCTTTCACATGGCAGACGTAAGACCGGCATCCCTTAAGAGGATTACCACAAAAGCACTGGCTGATGATTTTATAGCGGATCAGATCAAGGCGATCAAGGAACAGGTTGGGGACAAAAAGGTCCTTCTGGCACTTTCAGGCGGAGTTGATTCTTCCGTAGTAGCCGCGCTCCTTATCAAGGCGATCGGAAGCAACCTGGTTTGCGTCCATGTTAACCACGGACTCCTTCGCAAAGGCGAACCGGAAATGGTCTGCAAGGTGTTCAGAGACGAACTCGGCGCAAATCTCATATATGTCGATGCTACCGACAGATTCCTGGATCTTCTGGCAGGTGTAACCGATCCTGAGCAGAAGCGTCACATCATCGGCGAAGAGTTCATCAAGGTTTTCGCTGAAGAAGCTGCAAAGCTTGACGGAATTGCTTTCCTTGCCCAGGGCACGATCTATCCCGACATTCTCGAGAGCGAGCAGGGCATCAAGGCTCACCACAATGTCGGAGGACTTCCTCCGGAACTCGATTTCGAGCTCGTTGAGCCTGTCAAATACCTCTACAAGGATGAGGTCCGTGTAGTCGGTTCTGCTCTTGGCCTTCCTGACAAGATGGTTTACCGTCAGCCCTTCCCGGGTCCCGGACTCGGTGTAAGGTGCCCCGGCGCGATCACCAGGGACAGGCTCGAAGCAGTCAGAGAATCCGACGCGATCCTTCGCGAAGAGTTCGAAAAGGCAGGCCTTGAAGGTAAGGTCTGGCAGTATTTCACGGTAGTTCCCGACTTCAAATCCACCGGTATCAAGGATGGAAAGAGGGCTTTCGAATGGCTCTGCATCGTCCGTGCGATCAACACTACTGACGTTGTTACCGTTACGGTAGAACCTATCGATTACAACCTTATGTGCCGCATCACCGATCGTATCACCCACGAGGTCCCCGGTATTAACCGTGTCCTCTATGATTACACACCCAAGCCTACGGCAACGGTAGAGTACGAGTAATCGCAAAAAGCTTGAAAGCCCCGCCGGTCGGGGCTTTTACTTTTTAAGCCCCCAACAGCCGACTGATATCGGTTTTTGATCGTTTGGGGAGTCCTTTTGGTGATGACGTTATTCTTTTCCCGTTTTACATGACGGCCCTCTTTAATAGACGGAAGGATTCTGATTAATTCATATGAAAAAACAATCTGTTTTTAGAATGTTAAGCGGTTTACATAGCCGGCTCTATCTTATATAACAGTTCGGATCAAATAAATCATAAAAAGAGGTGGAAAACCAAATGAGGAATGCTAAAAAATTGTTGCTGTCAGTATTGCTGACTGCTTTGAGCGCAGTATTGCTTTGCGGATGCTTGGGTGGCGGGGCCGCTTCGCTTTCTGTCGATCTTGATGGGATGTCCATTCACATCGGTGATAAGGGCACAGCTGTTTTCGATGCCGGCTATAAAATAGATAAAGTTACTGATTCTAATCCTAAAATTCCCGGTAAGTCTTATACGGCAGAATTCTACTCGATAAGCAAGGACAGTAAAAAAACCGGGGTTTCTGTATGTTTTGCAAATTACTCAACTAACAAGAAGCCTGCAAAAGAATGCTCGATCTACGAGATCAGGATTGCTTGCACCGGCACTAAAGCTGCAGTCAATGGCGTAGCATTGAGCGGTATGAGTCCGTCAGATGCCGTTACCAACTTCACAAATTGGGGTTTCAAGTTCGACGAAGCTGATATAAAGGCTTTCCAGGACGCAGAGACGTATTATCTCTCCGGAAAGAAGGGCAATTACAAAGTTCAGCTCCAATCTCCTTCCGGAAAGCCGGATGTGCTTAGTTCTATTAAGATCGAGAAAAAAGTGTAACGCCGGTTCAGACAGAGTCTGATCAGTTTTAAAAATAAGCCTTAAGAAGATACGTTTTTCGGATTCTTCTTAAGGTTTTTTATTTGTATTTTATCGAGAGGTCCGCCGGAATAATGAGCGAATATAGATGAGTGATATGCATGGTAAATAATGGGCAATTCCGTAAAAATGGCAATTGCCGGTTATTTAAAGTAACACTTTCCTGAGGCTGTTCGTATAAAATAAGGGTGAACCGGATTGTACACCCGGATCATAAGATAAAACCGGAAAGGAGAACATGATCATGTCAGAGGATATTTTCGAAAATGAAGTCGGCGAGAAGGAACTTGACGATGTAACCGGAGGCGGAAAGAAAGTGGAAGGTCTGCAGTCGCTGTATGACACACCCGATGCTGTCGTTTTTACTTTTGCAGGATATACCTTCGTGCGTGTTTCCGGATTGATGAAGCGTACCAAAATACTCAAATACGAAGCGGCAATCGATGAGAGGACCGGTATGTACGGTGCTCACTACTATTGTCAGGACAACGGCGGAAAGCTCGAGTGGTATTGGGACGACGAGCTGTCATTTACAATTCTTTAATCCTGTTCTCATTCAGGCATTCATGATAACGATTGGGGAGGATCCGTCACGGGTCACCCCAAATCCAAACATCATTCCACGAAGCGTGGATAACATCTTTTTGCGGGCTGTGATATTTTAGTCCCGTAAGGAGATGTAAGGCATATGGATAAATATGTAACAGGAAGCGTTATCCGCAAGCTTCGTGAGAAGAAGAACATGACGCAGGAAGAGCTGGCATCGGAGATCCATGTCAGCAGCAAGACTGTAAGCAAGTGGGAGACCGGTCAGGGTTTTCCGGACATAAGTCTTATAGAAGCTTTGGCACAGGCGCTCGGGATCTCGGTGATCGAGCTTCTGTCAGGTGAAGACATAAAGAACAGCAACCGTTCATTCAACATGCTCAAGGGAAGATTCTATGTCTGCCCCGTATGCGGAAATGTGATCAACGCGACAGGCGAAGCTGTCGTCAGCTGCTGCGGGATCACTTTGCCGCCTCTGGAGGCTGAGGAACCTGATGAAGAGCACTGCATATCGGTCGAAAATGTTGAAGACGAATTCTATGTCACGGTCGATCATCCGATGACGAAGGATCATTTTATATCTTTTCTTGCGGCAGTAACCGATCAGGAAGTGCAGCTCTTTAAGCTCTATCCTGAAGGCAATGCCGAATGCAGATTCAAGAAGAGCTGTGTCAGAAAGATCTATGCTTATTGCAACAGGCACGGACTGTTTGTGGTGAACAGACCGAGATAAGAATACACAGCTGATTTTGCTTCGTGTTACAATTACTGATACCGTCGGATGCCAAAGGAGGCTGTCAGTGTGAGTAAAGCGAAGAGTTCCGGTTCCAAAGCACGCAAAGTAATTACCACAATATTGGTGATACTCATTGCCTTGATCGCTGTTGTCCTTGTTGGTGCGAGGATATATTTCAGAGCTCCCGTAAGCGGCTATTACAAAGCTTCAGCGAAGGCATTCAAGATCCCGGGACTGTCAGACAATATGGTTCCGCAGGGTATAGATTATCTTGAGAATGAAGGCATCTATCTGGTCGGCGGTTACCAGAAGGACGGTGCACCTTCACGTGTATATAGGATCGATACAGTAAGTGAGAATAACGGTTATGTTGTCCTCGGCGATGAGAACGGAGATGCGATCGCACCGCATGCCGGCGGACTTGCAGCTCATGGTGAGTATTTCTACATCTCAGGTGACGAAGATACTTTCGTATGGGTATATAAGCTTGAGGATGTCCTGAACGGCAGTGAAGGACAGGTGCTTACCGCACTCGGCAGATTCAATACCACGTTCGGTAATGACGGGATCCGTGCTGATTTCATGTGCTTTGACGGAGATAATCTCATCGTCGGAGAGTTCTATAGGGATCCTAATTACACGACACCGGAGACACATGTTTTCGAGGTCGGGGCAGGAGAGAAGAATCAGGCGCTCGCATTGAGCTTCAAGGTAAATGACAGCGGTGAGTTCGGTCTTGAGACAAAAGCTTCTGCGGCATATTCATTGCCGGATCAGGTCCAGGGCATTGCAGTTCATGACGGCAGGATCTGGATATCACAGTCCTATGCGGTCGCACAGTCGACCATCCGTTGCTACAACGTGCCCGAGACTGCTTCACACAGCATCGTTACGGAAGACGGGGAGATCCCTGTTTACGATCTGAATGAAAGTGCACTCTCATTCAAGTTCCGGATACCGCCGATGGCTGAGGAGATCGTATTCGTGGACGGAAAGATGCTCACGATGTGTGAGTCTGCTTCGAAAAAATATTTCTTCGGTAATCTTACGGGCGGAAGATGGTGTTACGCGACAGACGTAACCTCGACCACCTTGAACTGATCGAGACCGCGCTCATCGTGGCTCGTGATTATGAGGAGACGGCCGTTCAGACGTGACTTTATGAATGCGAGTGTTTTCTCGCGTGATTCGTCATCAAGGCCCGTGAAGGGTTCATCCAGGATAACGCAGTCGGAATCGTGAAGCATAGCGCGTATGACTGCGAGTCTGCGCATCATGCCGCCTGAGAGTTCGCCTGCCTTTTTGCTCAATACTTCGGGCGGGAGAAGCTCGAGGACGGCCTTTTTTGCAGCTTCATCAGAGACATTCTCGTTTACCGCGGTGATGTTTGTTATGACGCTTTCCTTCTCGAAAAGCCTGTTCTCCTGGAAGCATACCGCGAACCGCGTTCCCGCAGTTATTACGACTTCACCGCTGTCCGGCTTAAGAAGACCGAGCATGATCTGAAGAAGCGTAGTCTTGCCGCTTCCGGAAGGACCTCTCAGAAGATAGCATCCGTTATCGAACGATGCACTGAATCGATCGAGGACCTTTTTATCATTGAATGATTTGTTTATGTTCTTAAGTTCGATCATTTGAGCACCTTCTTTACGATGAAAGCGAAGATCCTCTCAATGACAAATGCCGCAAGCACTGCCACGAGCGTCCAGGCGAGCATCTCTGATGTCGCCAGATTGACCTTGGCTTTGTAAAGACCGTTGCCGATCGTCCTCAACGGCTGGCCTACGACCTCTGCGGTTATGCCGCCTCTGAAAGCCATTCCTATGGCGAGTGATACCGAGCTCTTGATGTGAGGCGCAAGGGACGGGAGGAAGATGTATTTGATCTTGCGTGCAGGCTTCATCTGAAAGACTTTTGCAAGGTCAGTCATCTTCGGATCAGTCGCAAGGAGCCCTTCAAGGATGTTCTTGTAGAAGATAGGGAAGGTGACGATCGCAGATACGATTATCGAAGAGTTGGAGCTTCCTGCCCAGATGAGGGCGATTATTATGAAGCTTACGATGGGTATCGATTTGATCACCATGACGAAGGGCGACAGGAATTCCTTTACGGTCTTGAATCTGTAGGATAAGACAGCAAGGACAGTTCCGAGAACGAATCCCGTGAGGAAGCCTGCAAGGACCTTGCCGATCGTGACGCCGACAGAGATATAGAACGATGAAGTGGAACCAAGATATATCAAGGCTTTGACGGTCTCGAGAGGGCCGGCAAGAAGCACGCTGTTATTCACGATAAGCGCGAGGACTTGCCATATTACGAGCCAGATCAGAACGATCAAAGCTGTCTTGATATATTTTCTTGTTCCCATTAAGTGTCTTTATCAGCCTTTGAAGTAGAAATCCTTTCCGGGCAGCTGTCCGCCGACGGATGACGGATCAAAGTCATAGAGGACCTTAAGATACGCGGAGAGGTTACTCTCTAGTTTATCATCTGTTAAGCAAACAATGTTGCAATTGGGGATAGCTTTCTTTGCGACGGGTTCAGCGCCGACGATCTCATTTGCCACAACGAGCGCTGCTGTTGTATCGAGATCGGAGTTTGCAGTCTGAACACTTGCGGCGTGTTCCTTGAGGAAGGTCTTGACCGCATTGCCGTGTTCTTTGAGGAAATCATTCCTTACGACCGTAACGCCTGTAACGATACCATTGCCGCCTGTTACGCTCTGCCATTCATCCTCAAGAGAGAATGCGGTCGATATTGCTTTGTTCTGTGCGCAGGCAACAGTAACGAAAGGCTGGGGAAGGATCGCGATCTTTGAAGGATCCCCGGCGAGGATTGCCGCAACCTCAGAAGGCTCTGACTTGAATTCTATCTTGCAATCCGTTATGTTGTTCTGCCCGAGAAGATATCTTATGGAATACTCGGGGGTCGTAGCCTGACCTGTCATAATTATCTGCTTGCCTGCAAGATCCTTAACGGATGTGACTGATGTGTCGCCTGTTACGCAGTAGAGAACGCCGAGAGTGTTGATGTCTATTGCCGTGATGCCGTTCTTGGTCTTGTTATAGAGAACTGCGGCAAGGTTGGAAGGAACGAGTGCTATGTCCAGATCGCCTGAGATCATCTTGGCTGCGATCTCATCAGCCTGCGCAGACATCGTGAATTCGTACTTTCCCTCTGTCTCGCCCTTGGTTGCCTTATCCATAAGATTGACTATTCCGATCGTAGTCGGACCTTTGAGAGAGCCGACTCTGATCATTGCAGCATCTTTCTTCGCACAACCTGCAAAAAGTCCTAACGTAAGTGCTGCCGAAAGCACCATTGCCATAACTTTTTTCACAAAAATCACCTCTTTATTATGAAATCGAACTGATTATACACCCGTACCCGTTTGGAGCAATCGTTATTTATTAAGTCATACCCGTTGAACCTGTCAAATAACGCTGCAATCCGGTTCAATACTCTAATCTGCCGTTCTCTTTTCGGGAAGAGAAAAGCTTGCAGTACTTTAAGCCGGCTTAATAATGTGATATAGAATGAGTAAGTTAGCTTACGTATATTCCGGAACAAACAAGGAGGTAAGACATGACTGACAATAAGAATGAATTGCCCGTTGAAGAGTTCGAAAACATTTCAGGCGGGAGGGAAAGCCAGGAATCTCTTCCGGGCGTGAAATATAAAGCCGGAGAGTGGTTTACAAAGCACCAAGGTTATCAATATAAGATCAAGGACATGGCTTTATATAATTCAAAAAACTACGGTGAGATACTTTACAATGTCGAAGTCTGGAATGGCGCATTTGTAGCTTCAACCTTTGCCTGGATGACGCAGATGAAACAGGCCGATATAGACTATTATACCCATAGATGATCCTGCGCTCAGATATGAGCGAGATACACAGGATCAGTAATAAGACCTGCTGAGAGCGCCTCTGAAAAGGGGTGCTCTGTTTATGTTGCGCCCCGCGCATTATGAAACTATAATCCTAATGCATATAGAAAGCGTACCGGGTTAGACATATCTGTCTAATCCGCCCGGAAACGGCAATTCTCACTCTATGTCGTTTATTCTCAAATGCAACTGTAATACTCTGGTGACGAAAGGAGGTTCGACAATGGATCAGAAAAAAACGGGTTCATTCTTAAGAGAATTGAGAATGGAAAAAGGACTGACACAAGCTGAACTGGCAGAGCAGTTAAATACCACCAACCGTTCTGTGTCCCGATGGGAAACCGGAAGTACCATGCCGGACATAAGTATTCTTGTTGAACTGGCAGAGTTCTATCAGGTTGACATTAAAGAGATCATCGACGGAGAAAGACAGAGTGAGAAAATGGACGCAGATGTAAAAGAGACTGTAGAAAAAGTAGCAGAGTATTCAAAAACAACCGGCAGAAAGAAAACGGCAAAGGTAATACTGATCATGTCATTACCGATAATCGTACTGTCTGTGCTGCTGATAATACTATTCTCAACCAGAAGTATTCAGGTGGTTCCTGACACTTATCCGGTCTATCAGCAGGTTTATATTGATGAGAAGATCACGGATAACCTAATAACGAAATATGTCATCGATCATATGCCGATAGAAGAAGGCAACAGCAAGGGTTTTGCAAACATTGCGGTTTTTTCGGCTGAAGAAAAGCAGAATGGCGATTACTATGTATATACATGGGTTCTTGAATCGGTTTATTCGTATGAAGGCGGCATGCTTTCCGCCGGCAGCGGTTCTTCCTATCCATGCAGATTTGAACTGATAAGGGAAAATGACGGTTTCAGGATCGTTAATGCCGACATTCCGCGTGACGGCAACTATTATCTTGAAGATATAAAGAAACTGTTCCCCGGGTATGTCGTTGACATGATCAATAATGTGCAGACAGATGGAACAGTAAAGAGACTTACGGATAAGACGCTGGCTGATGCGAAATCATATTTCGCTGATGCCTGACAGATGCATTGAACAGCATAGATCATCAACAGGACAGAGCGACAAGGCCGGCAGAACTGCCGGTCTTTTGTTTTAACCACTTATTTTCTTGTTTTTCAGACACGGGTGCGTGATCGCAGAACCTTGAGAACAGGCCTGTTCCGTCATATAATCTTAATGTATAGACAGAGTGCGCTCAAAACATAATAAAGGAGGGCATATCATGGAGGATTTCAAAAACAAGACTGACGCTGTGAACAACGAAGCAGTGATGCTGACAGATGAAGAACTCGCGGCGGCTGTCGGCGGATCGTCCGTTGAATCACCAACAGGCAATCTGTTTAAAGTTACATCACTTGAAGACCAAAAATGTCCATACGGAAAAGAATCTCCCGATAGCAAGTGCGATCAAGCAGGCACTTACTGCGAGCATGTAGAATGTTCATTAGACGGAAACCATTCTTGTGGTTTGCTTAGAAGAACTATTCCGACAGAGCTGCATCATTTGAGGCCAAGTTAAAGGCCGGCAGCACCTTTTCGAGCAAAAAACATACCAAAAACATCCGGGATCTCAATGCCGCAAGCTGCATCCTGCTACGGGACTCTCTTGTACAGGTAATAGGCATCGGTCCCGTTATAGTTGTTGAAGTCTTTTCCCGTGTAATTCATTGAGGCGACCGGTTCATATCCGTCCAGGTTATAGAAGTGATTCTTTGTGACCACAAAATCCACGCGGTGTTCACTGATCGCAGTTTCTTTAGATAACCGCGCCTCATCGTAAGCGGAGTCGATGTTCAGGGCGCAGAAAAACTTTTCTGAAGGGACAATTCCGGCTGCCGTATAGAATCCCTGATCCATGAAGTCGTATTCGAGAAGTGTTGCGCCGGGATAGTCTTTAATGTAGTCGGCAAAGACGAATTGCGGATAGTCAGCCTTCTTCGCGGAAATGTTGCTTGTCGCGATCGAAAAGAAGAATGCCATGGCAGCCAAAACAGCACTCAGGGGAATGATAACGGCTTTGTTGATCCTGAATGCGGAACAGAAAACCTCGATCCCGGCCAGTGCGGGAAGAGTAAATACCGCAACTGCGAAAATATAGTAGAAGCCGATGAAGCTCCCGTTAAAGATAAAGACGATAGTGAAGAAAAACAGTGTCATATAAGCGAGGAGCTCAGCATATCTCTTTTTCGCGATGAAGAATATGACCGATATAAGGAGCATGACGATCAGATAAGGATTATCCCTGAGCTTGAAGGCCGTTACCAGGATGGCATAGGGAACTACTCCTGTAAGCGGGATGGTCTCGTTGACATTCTTGTATAGGAAGATGTTGTTGTAGAAATAAGAAGTGAAAAGATCGCCCAGTGCATTGTTTGCGGCGAAGTAGATCAGTATGGGGATCGCGGCCGCGAGAAAGGTGATGATGAATGTCAGGGTGAGCTCAAGAAGCTTCTTAAACTGTTTCTTCCTGATAGAGTTAACGAGGAAGATGATCACCGTTCCAAGGAAAAAACCGCATAGAGTGTACTTGATCCAGAAGGCCCACGCGCTGCCGATGGCGATGATCACGGTCTCCTTTTTGCCGGGCAGAGAGTTTTCTTTGAAGGATCTGAGGACTATATACAGCGAAACGGCGAAGAAAGGAAGGAGCATCTCTTCGGCGCTGTCACCATAGTAGTAAGCGTTAACCGAATACAGGAGCATCATTAACGGCACGGACAGGATCATGAGCCTGCTTGTGACCTGTGTATAAAGTGATGCGATCTTTATGGAACAGTAATGAGTGACCGCGCAGATGACCGTCTGGATGAAATAGACTCCCAGAAACGATCTGGAAGAAACAAGAGCCGCCAATGCATGGATGAAATACAGAAGCGGACCTTTCTGCTCGTAGATATCCCTGTACGGGACACGGCCGTTGATAATGGCCCGGCCTACCGTGAAGAAGCAGTTGGAGTCGTCCCAGGGATTAAAAGCGTAAAGGGGAGAGCAGGCAGAAAAGACCAGGACTGTGATCAGCCCGGTAATGAAGGAGAAAAGGATCCTTTTCCAATTTGTCCTGATGTTGCCTGTAATAGTCATGGTAAACCTGCCCTTGTAGAATTGTACCACATCAGTTACGACGGCCGTTTTGCCTGTGCCGCAGCGAAAAGACCGTTCAAACGGCATGCCCGTTCTCCCGGGAAGGTCTTTGACACATTCTGCCCGTTTTTCTATACTAGAAACATCGCACATACAACTTAAGTAATAACGCGGGAGAAATGAGACATGATCTTATACTTCACCGGAACCGGCAACAGTAAGTTTGTAGCTGACGCATTGGCTGATCAGCTTAATGATGACATCGTAAACATGCTGCCTTATATCAAGGAGAATAAGCCCGGTTCATTTACAAGTGACAAGCCGTATATTTTCGTGTTCCCCATTTATCTGTCTGCAATTCCGGCCGTGGTAGTCGACTTCATCAAGAGATCAAGTTTCGCGGGGCACACGGATCTCTATTTCTTTGCAACATGCAAGTCGGCTATGGGCATCACGCCTAATGAAGCCTCATCCCTGATCAGGAAGAAGTTCACGGACAAGAAGTATATGGGCAGTGCCGCGATCAACATGCCTCAGAATTACATCTACATGTTCAAGATGACTCCGTCAGGTGAGCATGAGAAGATCTACAATGCTGCTTTGGAAGAAGTGAAACGCTGCGCCGCTCTTATCAGGAACGGTCAGAGATTAGACGGGAAGGCGGTTAATGTTTTCGAGTACGGAATAACAAAACCTGTCGAAGTCCTGTATAACGCGTGGGGGACAGGGACCGGAAGATTCATGGCGTCTGATGAGTGTGTCGGATGCGGGCTCTGCGAGAAGAACTGTCCGGCAAACAGTATCGTTATGGAGAACGGAAAACCGAAGTGGATCAAGAAGTGCATTCATTGTATGGCATGTGTAAACAACTGCCCCAAAAAAGCTATCGAGTGCGGCAAGAGTGCAGGCAAAGAAAGATATGTCTGCAAGAAATACGAGAAACAAAACTGACAGGAGAACATTAACATGAAGATCTTATTGGCAGGTGCTTTTGGGAAACTGGGAAGCGAGATCCTCCGCGCGCTTTGCGCTACGGATAACGAGATAATCGCTGCAGATGCCGTTCTACGCATCGCGGATGACATGGATCAGAGCCGTTTTGATGCAAGGAAGATCGATGTTACCGATCCCGCGTCACTGGCCGGACTTTGTGACGGCGTGGATATCGTCATAACGACAGTCGGACTTACAACTGCTTCAACAAGGTTTTCGAACTATGACATTGACTATCAGGGAAATCTCAACCTGCTGAATGAAGCCGTGAAAGCAGGTGTCAGGCAGTTCGATTACATCTCCGTGATCAACGCTGATAAGGGCGATAAGGTTCCGATGGTTAACAGCAAATTCCTTATGGAGCAGGAGCTCAAGAAGTCCGGCATCCAATACGTCATCTATCGTCCGACCGGTTACTTCTACGATATCGCGCATGTATTCTGGCCGATGATAAAGACACGTTCCGTGCAACTTCTTAAGGTGAAGAACATGCCCAGGGCAAATGTGATCGACACGCCGGATTTCGCGAAGTTCATTCTCAGGACGATGCAGGATGAGAATAAGACTTACAATGTCGGCGGAACTGAGACATACACATATGCAGAGATCGCGGAGATGTTCTACAATGCCGACGGTGTTACGAACGGCCCCGTCAAGATGGTTCCGCCTTTTATGATGGATATCCTTGCAGGCCTTCCGAAGATCAAAAAGGAAGGAAAGAGCGATGTTATGAAATTCTCAAAGTTCACCATGACGGTCGATTGCTACGGCGATACGGAAGTTCCCGGAAAGAGCTTCAAGGAATATATCGCAGGGAAGAGCTACGCGGCAAGGATCGAAGAAGAGAAGGGTCTTAAGTAAACGCAATAAAAAACCGGAAAACTCATTTCGAGCGTTCCGGTTTAAAAGATAAGTTTGTTTACGGGTTAAGCTGCCGCGATCCCTTTGACGGCTTTCTTGTCGCTCTTGATAAGTGCGATGCAGAGTACGATGACTGCAAGTGAGATACCGCCGATGACATAATGTACGGCGTTGCTGATGCCAAGCTTCTCGAAGGCCGGGGTACCGTATGTACCGAGAGCATTGTAGCAGATATGAGCAAAGATCGTGATCTTGATCGAACCGTACTTGTATCTCAGATAAGCGAGTACAGCGCCGAAGAAGAAAGTGTAGACTCCCTGAACAAGATTGAGGTGCATGAATCCGAAGAGGAGCGAAGTGATAATGATCGTAGCTGCAGGCTTAAGTCCTGATCTCTCGAGATAAGCATAGGAAAGACCGCGCAGGCAAAGCTCTTCAGTAATGGGTCCCAGGACGATCCCGTAGGCGATCGTGAGAAGAGCATCATTTCCAAGCCCTAAGTCGTTCATCATCTTCGTATATGCATCAAATGCATGAGGGCAGAATGCAAGGATAAGAGTCATTGCGGCCAGTGTCGCGAACTGTAAAGCAACTAAGAGTCCTAAAGAACTGACGACGGACTTAACGCCGAACACTTCCTTTACAGAGACCCTGGGATGCTTCTTTACATATGACTTGTAGTACCAGAGTCCGAAAGCTACGAGTGCTAAAACACCGTAAAGAATAAGACCGAATGTCACATACTTCTCAGCGTAGATCTTCATGAGATCGTTTGCAAACCCGGCTGAATTGGCGAGTTCGGATGTACCTTTTCCGGCGAGCTCAAGGCTTGCCAAAATCATGAAGGGTGTTTGTGATAATGTTTGCAGTGAGATGGAAGCAACCACAGGCACTAATGCCAGAAAAAACCACCCGATACGGAATTTCTTTGTCTTAGGAGCGTTCTCCTTAACATTCCCGTTTGCTGCCGTTTCCTGATGAACAACTGTCTGTTGTTCTGAAATTGAGTTCTCGATTTCCATTGTAATCTCCATATAATTAAAAATTTCCTTTGTTCAACCGTTATTACCGGCCGGACATTTATACATACGAATCAAATTCCTGATTGGCTACAATCATTCAGCGAAATAAAACAGATCTTCGAATTTCTTGTCCAAAGCGATGCAAAGGACCAGTGCCAGTTTTGCAGTCGGATTGAATTGTCCCGTCTCGATGGAGCTTATTGTATTTCGTGATACACCCACCATATCGGCCAGCTGCGATTGTGAGAGCCCGGCTTCTGAACGGATATCCTTGATGTTGTTTCTGAGTATGAGATCGTCGTTCATGTTACATACCCGCCATCTTGAATCCGAGTATGATCGCATAGGCTACAAAAGTCACGGCGCCGATTATCCCGAAGACCAGTTCGAACTTCCTGTGAAGCGCTTTGAATCTTTCAAAGAAGTAAGTGGTCACGATTGCTGAAAGGATCAGCCAGGCTTCCAGTGAGCTTACAACAGAGCTAACTGAATTCAAGAGCTGAATTGACATACATGCTGCCAGACCGACTAACATAGCGGCATTTCCGGCTTTAGTTGTGGCCTGCTCCACCATCTCATCATTGCCTTTGTTCTGCTTTCTGCTCTTCTCGAGTATTTCTTCCTTGTTCATTTTGGTAATCTCCTTTGCCAAGTTTTATTGTCACCATTCTAGTGCCCGCCAAGTTTACTTGTCAATACCCGCAAAGCCTTATTTACACGACAGTTTCGGCGATAATGTTCACTAACTATACACATTGGGCATGATCTGTCGAAGAACGTTTTTACGGGCAGCGACAGTTTTGTCGTTTTTTTGCAAAACTGATCGAAAAATAAAACAGCCGCCCCGAAATATACCGGGACGGCTGTTGTTCCATCGTATTTCTATTTACGGATTACTCTGACCGTTGCTGTAATCCCACATTGTCTGGCGGTAGGTATCGGGAAGACCGATATCGTAGGACTTGCCGTCAGGAACGAATGCATACATACCGTATTTGCTGCGGACTGTATCAAGCGCTGCAGTCAGACCGTACTCGGCGCCCTCTGTAGGCAATTCTTCGGATTTGATCTGCTTTTCGAGCTCTTCAAATACTTCGGGCGTCAGGACATACTGGCCGAAAGTAGCATAGTATTTTTCTTCGCCGTTCTTATCAAGAGTACCCAGATACTCTTTTGCATAATCGTCAGTCGGCTTTTCAGTCATCTTCTCGACTTTCATCATTGTCTGTTCATCGTTATCCCAGACACCGTGAAGGATGCCGTAATGAACGACTCTGTTCAAGGGAACCTCACAGATGCTGACCAGAGTCTGGCCGCATTTCTTGTAGGCGTCGATTATCTGCTTGCAGCAGCTGACATCGGTATTCGAGCGGTATACAAAATCGCCGAGCAGCAACAGAACGGGCTCGTTGTTGGTGAACTGCCTGGCAAGCCAGACGGCATGGCCGAAGCCCTTGCGTTCCTTCTGATAGGCATAGGTGATGTGTTTACGCATCATGAGGATCGAGTCCTCGCACTTGGCTTTCTCATCCGGCAGCTTCTCGCGGTATTCACCCGGAAGAGGAGAGAAGAATCTGTCAAATTCCTCCTGCTCGTCTTCACCGATGATCAGGCAGATATCCTCGATCCCGGCGCTGAGCAGACGTTCGATCATTATCATTAAAGCGGGCTTGAGAAGGCCGTCTGTATCGAGCAGAGGCAGGAAACACTTGCGGATAGTCTTAGTTGCAGGGAAGACCCTGGTACCGAATCCCGCCAGAGGGATAATGGCTTTCTTGATCGTCTGTCCCGGGTTCAGTGTCAGTGTGAAAGAAGGCATTCCGCGTTCTTCCAGAAGATACTTCTGCAGCTCGGCCGCTTCTTCGGCGCCTTTGGCAAGGAACTGCACGGATCCGTCTCCCTGGGAACCGACGCCTTTAGCTCCGTATATGTAATCTGAAATGGAAGGATCATTGAGGACGGAATGCAGAACGGGAGAGACCAATTCGGAACTCGACGGAGCTATCTTCTCATCGAAAAGATCCTGTGCTTCTCTCATTAATCTGCCGAGTTCAGCAGGCTTGCCATCCTCAAGGTATCTGACGGCCTGCGCAACGATGCGCTGGTTATCGGTTCCGAGCGCCTCGTGGATCATCTGTTCTTTTTCGTTGTTGGCGAAAGGGTAAGCCTTGTTCAGGTCTGCGAGTATCTTGATAGTATCCTTGGAGGCCATCAGGTTAGCTATTACCCAATGGAATGTAGTGCCGACCTTGAGGACCTTTGAATCAACTTCCACACCGTCAAAGTCCATGAGGACGGGCTTTATGCCGTAAGCGCAGGCCTGGTCCAGACGTCCGCATCTCGAAGGAGTGCGCTGTTCGCCACGGTATGCGGCCTGCATCTCGCCTTTGGTGTTCATCCTGAGATTGTAAAGCTGGTTAAAGGCGCGGGCGACCAGAACACAGATGGCGGCAGATGAAGACAAACCGCTTTTCTGAGGGAGGTCCTGCTTAGTTACCGTAACTTTTACTCCGCCAACCGAGTAGTTGTCGTTGATATAGGAAGCAACGCCTGCCACGTAAGAAAAGTAGTCTCCGCGCTGTGCCTCGGCCAGAAGCTCCGCGGTATCCATCTCACATTCCCAGCTTGTGCTTTCCGACAGGTCAGACAAGACGTTCACGATAAACTTATCCGATCTTTCTGCAATAGCGTAGATCCCCTGTTCGGTACCCGAAACAATAGCGGCGCCGTTGATGATGCCGGAATTTACCATCCTGTACATACCGGCCCAGTCGGAATGCTCTCCAAACAGACAAAGCCTTCCGGGAACGAATAAGTTGACCTGATTGTTCATGATTCCGGTTATCCTTTTCTATACTTCCAGATGCAGACTATCGCTCTGACGCCGTCCTTGAATCCGATCTTCTTTCCCTCTTCATTGGTACGGGGATAGTAAGATATAGGTACTTCTTTGACCTTGACCTTCATTTTTGCGATCTTTGCCGTGATCTCAGGCTCGAATCCGAAACGGTTCTCCTGGATATCAACCGCCTGGATGACCTCGCGCTTGAATGTCTTGTAACATGTCTCCATGTCGGTGAGATGAAGATGCGTGAATAAGTTTGACAAGCCGGTAAGGAACTTGTTGGCCATACGGTTGGCCATATATCCCTTGGCTTTCTGATTGAGAAAACGGGAGCCGTAGCAGACATCGCATTCGCCGTTAACGATCGGCATTACGGTGAGCGGATACTCATTCGGATCGTATTCGAGATCGGCGTCCTGGATTATCACGACATCGCCGGTCGCATGCTTAAAGCCGGTCCTGAGCGCGCCGCCCTTACCCTGATTCACCTCGTGATGAATGACCTTGCTGACGAGCGGAGCGATCTCCTTGTCGAGAATGTCGCCGGTTCCGTCGGTGCTCTTGTCGTCAACTACGATTATTTCCTTGTTGTCAATGGGAGCGGCCAGAACCTTTTCAACGATGGTGTGAATACTGTTCTTCTCGTTATAACAGGGTATAACGATTGATAACTTGAAATCTGTCGGACTCATTTGTACCCTCTAATTATTAAAGATAATTGTTATTATACGCTACTTTATATGAATAATTCAAAACGGTATTCAGGTTTTCCAATGCCGGCCAAATAAAAACGCACGTCAACCGGAGCTGCCGTGCGTCTGTTTACCTGTTGAAACGGTTTGAACCGATTACTTCGCGATCTTTACGATCTCAACATCATCTGCCGTATAGTAGATGAAAGCGATCTCATCAGGTTCGATGCCTGCGGACTTCTTGAATGAACTCTTGAGGCTGTCGATCTGCTTCTCAAGACCGCTCTTCTCGAGCTGAGCCTTGACTACAGCGATCTGTTCTTCTGTGAGAGACTTCTTATAATAGTACTTGTATGTGATGGTGTTTTCCTTGACCTCGATAGAAGCATCCTTGTAGGTATTCTTGAAGAGAGCACTATCCTTCATCTCGTCTACCATCTTCTGAAGCTCAGCGGGCTTGATCTTCTGCTCGATGGTCTTCTTTCCGCAGCCGGTGAACATGAACAGAGCCATGAAGATCACCATAACACTTGCAACTGTTTTACGCATTTCCAATACTCCTCCGTCGTTTTCTTTTCTCTATGCTGTATGCACAATGAATAATATTAGTCGTAGAGACCTGTTATGTCAATTAGAAAACCGCACAGAAAGACTGCGGTTCCGCAGCCTGTCAAAAGCAGAAGTTTACTTATTGAACCTGTACAGCAAATAGTACTCGTTCCAGTAATTCTGCTTTCTGTTCTTATCGATAAAGGTCAGGTATCTGTTCTTAACGACATCCGGCTCGTAGATCCTGGTGTCATCATCGAAAACACCCGTAATATGGATCTGGCCGTTCTTTATCTCGGTCACATACGTATTGCCTTTTACATAGTAGATGTTGCCGCTTAGCTTCCCGTTCTTTATCGATTCCTCAGCGTATTTTCCGATATTGGTCTCATCGATGACGAGAGGGCTCTCTGCTCCCCATTTATAGATGAAGAATTCCCGGTCGTTGTCTATGTCCCAGAAAACGAACTTTTTGGGTGAATCAGAGAGATACGCGATCACCGAAGAGGTCTGAAACTCGTTTCCGACCATTATCACGCTTCCGTCTTCAACGTTCTTTTCTATTATCTCCGCTATTTCCCTGCTTCCCGAATAAGGTTCTTTGATATCCTTGTACGGATCGGTTATCAGGCTCTTCGGGATCAGGGGCACGCACATGACCAGCAGCAGCACCTCGAATACCGGGCCGTATTTGATGCCGCGGAGTGTCCAGCAGAGAAACAGGACTATCATGCACAATACGATAGACATCTGTATGTGGTCTGCGGTCCTGACAAATATGATGATCCCGAAATAAACGCCTATTCCGCAGAGAAAGACCAATCCCTGACAAAGGCAATCCTTTCTGAATTCCGGGCGAAAAGCCAGGTAAATGACAACGATCAAAGCGATCAGAGTGACAAGTATAACGATGACTCCGACATTAAGTCCTCCGAAATCGAATTTGGCGGAGACTGAAAAGAGATAGACCAGCCATTCATTGCTCTTCAGTCTGTTGATAAGGTAGTCAAAGGTAATGTCGATATAGTTTTTCGAGCCCGGATCCTGCTTTAGCTCAAGGATCACAAAGACGAAACTCAAAACCGCAATGAACAGACCGGCGAAATGCCTTATATCTCTGTGCTTCTTATCCGTGATCAGGTCTATGCCCATATCAAGCGTAAAACCTATCGCCAGACCGCAGATCAGGATATGCGATTGAAAAAGAAGGGCTACCAGAATGGCATATATCAAAGGCTTCTCGTGTCTGTCCTTCCACAAGGCGCAAAGAGCGCAGATCAAGAGCATGAGCGCCGAATAGATCCTGCAGATTACCGGATTGTAGTAGAAGAACAACGGCGACAGGATCACCAGTATCTTTGAGATCCAATGGAAATCCGATCTGAACAGGAACAGGCCTGCCGCCAAAGTCATGAATGTGATGCTGAGGAGGCCGAAATACTTGAAGGGCAGACCTAAGACAATGCTGATCTTAACCAGATAAAACCACAGGCACGGATGACCTTCAGATTGACATATGGACGGGATCTGAGTCCACGATAACTGTTTCGCGAGTACCCAGGCATGAGATTCATCCCTCCACGCCTCGTGGCAGAACATCAGATAGATGCTCGCGGCTGCATACAGCACGAGAACCGATATATAAAGGATGATCTCCCACTTCTTCAGGACTTTAACTTTAGCGGGACTGTTCAGATTTGAAGACTCTGTACTCATAAGACCTCTTTTTGATCATGCATGCTGCTTATTGAACCTGTACAGCAAATAGTACTCATTCCAGTAATTTTCCTCTCTGGTTTTATCGATAAATGTCAGGAAACTGTTCTTCATAACATCCGGATCATAGACCAAATCGCTGGCTTCGGGTACTCCCGTATAATACAGTTTGCCGTCTCTGTATTCGGTTACAAATTCATTGCCTTTTACGTAGTAAATATTTCCGCTGAAATTACCATTCTTCATGAGATTGGCAGCATACTTTCTGATGTTGGTCTCATCGATTATGACAGGATTGTCCTCTCCCCATTTATGAATGAAGAATTCCCGATCGTTATCTATGTCCCAAAAGATGAATTTCTTAGGTGAATCAGAGAGATGTGCGATTACCGCAGAACATAGCTGGTTGTTGTTAATTACAATCACGCTGCCGTCTTCGACGTTCTTTTCGATTATTTCCGCAATCTCCTCACTACCGGAATAAGGCCCGGTGATATCCTTATATGGATCGATCGCAAAGCTCTTCGGAATCAAGGGAATGCACATGACCAGTATCAGTATCTCGAACAGCCAGCCTTTCTTCTTATCACGAAGCGTCCAGCAGAAGAACAGGACGATCATGCACAGCACGATGGACATTTGTATGTGACCTGCGGTTCTGACAAATATGATGATCCCCATATACACACCAATTCCGCAGATGAAGACTAATCCTTCACAAAGGCACTTCTTTCTGAATTCATGGTCAAAGGCAAGGAAAAGGAACGATAAGAAGGCAAGCAGTGTGACCAGTATAACGATGAACCCTATTCTGAATTCGCCGATATCCAATGGGACTGATATTGTTAAAAGATATGACAGCCAGTCATTCTCCCCCAGCCTGTTAAGAACGTAATCTACTGTAATGTTGATATAATTCCTCGAACCGGGATCCTGCTTAAGTTCAAGGATCATAAGGGCAAAGCTCAATAACGCAATGAACAGCCCGGCGAAATGCTTAATGTCCCTGTATTTCTTGGTTGCGATCAGGCTGATACCCATATCAAGCGTGAATCCAATCGCCAGACCAAAGATCAGGACATGCGATTGAAATAACAGGGCAACCAAAAGAGCGTAGATCAAAGGCTTCTCACGTCTGTCTTTCCACAAGGCGCAAAGAGAGCAGACTAAGAACATAACCACCGAGTAATTCCTGCAGATTACAGGGTTATAGTAGAAGAACAAGGGCGACAGGATTATCAGTATCTTTGAGACCCAATGGAAATCCGCTCTGAACAGGAACAAGCCTGCCGCCAAAGTCATGAAAGTGATGCTGATGATGCTGAAATATTTAAATGGTAATCCTAATACTATGCTGATTTTTATCAGATAGAACCACAGGCACGGATGACCTTCAGACGGACATAAAGAAGGAATCTGAGTCCAGGATAGTTGCTTTGCGAGTACCCAGGCCTGAGCTTCATCCCTCCACGCCTCGTGGCAGAACATCAGATAGATGCTCGCGGCTGCATACAGCACGAGAACCGATATATAAAGGATGATCTCCCACTTCTTCAGGACTTTAACTTTAACGGGACTGTTCAGATTTGAAGACTCTGTACTCATAAGGCCTCTTTTTGATCATGCATGCTGCTTATTGAACTTGTACAGCAAATAGTACTCATTCCAGGTGTTAACTTTTCTGTTTCTGCCGATAAGAGTCAGGGCCTTGTTTGTAACAACATCCGGCTCGTAGATCCTGGTGTCATCATCGAAAACACCCGTAATATGGATCTGGCCGTTCTTTATCTCGGTCACATACGTGTTGCCTTTAACATAGTAGATGCTGCCGCTCAGGCTCCCGTTCTTTATCGATCCTTCAGCGAATTTTCCGATATTGGTCTCATCGATGGTGACAGGATCATCTTCTCCCCATTTATGAATGAAGAATTCCCGGTCGTTATCTATATCCCAGAAGACGAACTTTTTGGGCGAATCAGAGAGATATGCGATCATCGAAGTGGACAGATAGTTGTTGTTGATCAAGATCACGCTTCCGTCTTCGGCGTTTTCTTCGATCATTTCCGCCATTTCCTTGCTTCCCGAATAGGAGTCTCTGATATCGAAAAGCGGATCGATCACCAGGCTCTTCGGGATCAAAGGTACGCACATGAGCAGCAACAGTATTTCAAACAGCCAGCCCTTCTTAACATCACGCAGTGTCCAGAAGAAAAACAGGACGATCATGCACAGCACGATAGACATCTGTATGTGGTCTGCGGTCCTGACAAATATGATGATCCCGAAATAAACGCCTGCTGCGCAGAGAAAGACCAATCCTTCATTCAGATGTTCCTTTCTGAATCCGGGGTCGAAAGCAAGAAAAAGAAACACTATAACGGCGAGCAGCATGGCCAGCAAAACGACAAAACCTATCCTGAATTCGTTGATATCCAGCGGGACCGACACTGACAAAAGATATGACAGCCAGTTGATCTCTTTCAGTCTGTTGAGGATGTAGTCAAAGGTAATGTTGATGTAGTTGCTTGATCCGGGGTCCTGCTTAAGTTCAAGGATCATGAGCGCAAAGCTAAAAACCGCGATGAACAGCCCGGCGAAATGCCTGATGTCTCTGTGCTTCCTGTTCATGATAAGGTTTATGCCCATATCGAGGGTACATCCGATCGCCAGTCCAAAGATAAGGACATGCGATTGGAATAAAAGGGCTACCAGAAGGGCATATATCAAAGGCTTCTCGTGTCTGTCCTTCCACAAAGCGCAAAGTGCGCAGATCAAGAGCATGAGCGCCGAATAGATCCTGCAGATGACCGGATTGTAGTAGAAGAACAACGGCGACAGGATCACCAGTATCTTTGAGATCCAATGGAAATCCGATCTGAACAGGAACAGGCCTGCCGCCAAAGTCATGAATGTGATGCTGAGGAGGCCGAAATATTTGAAGGGCAGGCCTAAGACGATGCTGATCTTGACCAGATAGAACCACAGGCACGGATGACCTTCAGATTGACATATGGACGGGATCTGAGTCCAGGATAACTGTTTCGCGAGTACCCAGGCCTGGGATTCATCCCTCCAGACCTCGTGGCAGAACATCAGATAGATGCTCGCGGCTGCATACAGCACGAGAACCGATATATAAAGGATGATCTCCCACTTTTTCAGAACTTTAGCGTGACTGTTATGACTTGAAGATTCCGTACTCATAAGACCTCGTTGACACCCATTCTGCATTCCCGGTCAAACATTACTGTTCTGACCTTGACAGTGTATAAGATACTATCACTAATAATTGATTTTTTCGACGATTACCTATATTATTATTCACGGAATAATGGAATAACAACATAAAGGGGTAGTTTATGGCAACACTTTGTAAGAACTGCGGGCATGCGCTGGTTTTCGATCCGGCGGTCCAAAAGCTCACATGTTCTGCTTGCGGAAGCTCATTCCGTGCCGAAGAAGTCGAATCGGAATCGAAGATCTACAGACAAAATCTCGATGCCGAATCGTTGAATAGCGTGAACGGTACTGATGAGAAGGATCTCATGGATTGCTATGTCTATACTTGCAGCGAATGCGGCGGTGAGGTCATAGTCAATGGTACAGAGGCTTCAACGAAATGTGTATTCTGCGGTAATCCCAGTGTCGTATTCAGCAGGATCGCGAAGCAGAAGTGTCCGGAATTTGTTCTTCCGTTCTCCATCACGAAGGATCAGGCTCTTGATATTGCAAGAAGACAGATCAAGAGAGGTCTCTTTGTTCCGAAGGCGATCAAGAATTTCTCCGTAGATTGCTGCCGAGGAATATATCTTCCATACTGGATCGTGAATGCGAGAGCTTACAATGCCGTCATCGTCAAGGGAAGTGTAAAAAGGGGCAAGAATAGTGTTACCAAATACTTCGGACGTGCAGGAGGCATGTCACTCAAGAATCTCCCCGTTGATGCTTCTAAAGCTCTTTCTGACGAGACCTCCACAAAGCTCGAACCGTTTTCCCTCGAACGCATGGTGCCCTTTGACGAGGACTATCTTGCAGGATTCTATTCAAACGTGACAGACGTTACCTACAGCGATATCAGGAAAGCTGTTTGTTCAAGAGCTGATGAGTTCTATAGGGACGAAGCGTTACGGACTGTCAAAGCATCCGGTAAAACAGTCGTGAGTTCACATCCGTCTGTCGCACTCGATAATGACCTGGTCTATGTGATGCTGCCTGCATGGTTCATCTCGTTCGATTACAAGGGCAAACATAACACGATACTTGTCAATGGCGACAGTGGCAAGTTAGTGTGCGCCCTGCCTTGGAAGAAGTCACTGTTCTACGCAATGCTCATAACTATCGGCGTCGTTCTCACGGTTTTGGCTTTCTTTACGTTCAGGTACACGATCCCGTTCTTCTTATTTTCCGGAAGCAAGAGCCGTTCCTCGAATGGCACGGGACGGCTGCTGGCATTTTTGCTTACCGGTGTCATAGCGTTGTTCTCAACCGGCATAAGAAAAGTCGTAAAAGTCGTCAGGAATATCAAGCTTACTCAGGATAAGGCGATATTCAATTTTATGAAGAAGAGGCAGGGCTGATATATGACAGTTATGCTTTCAATACTGTTTGCTTCAGGAGTCGGCTTTGGTCTGGCATTCTGGATATGCGGCACTCTCCTTGAAAAATCCAATAACTTTGGCGACAGCAAAGGAGACAAGGGGGAATACAGAGCTTATGCCGATTTCCGCGAATTTGATGACAATCTGAAAAATTCGACATACTCTGATTTTATCGCAAGATATTCGAAGTGTATCGACAACGGGAACGGACCTAAGGGTACCGAGCTTGTAAGAAGACTGACCGCGGAAGAGATCCAAAGATACAACAGTTCAGACGGAACCCCCCGTGGAATAGACCATGCTGAAAGGTGGGGAGAGCCGGTCGGTGAGAGTCTTAAGGGTATATTCAAGCCGCTGGAAGACGAGGACAGGACCGGATTCTGATCACGCAGTTATCCTTAAAATGATCAACGGCGCTATTTTCGTAGCGCCGTGATGGAGTGAGGAATTATTGAAATGGGAATAATTGTTGATCTTTAAGTGCTCGTTCTTAAGCTGTCTTGATATCCTGTCTCTGTTGTTTATGGCTCTATTATTCCCCCGGCGAAGGGACAGGGCAATCAGCAATATCAGGCGTTTCTGATGCTTAAGCGACACTTGGACGGCGATCTGTGGATTTAGTTTCTGAAGATACATATATGCCGGATGGCGGATCGATGGATCTGATATCGTTCTCAAAACGAACAAAAAATAGTCTGTAAAGCGGTTTCTTTATGGTACTTCGTATATCCGCCCCGCTTTTGCGGCATGCTATAATCTCGTTTGTGACGTGAACCGTCCGAATAAACCAATTTGGAAGAGGTAATCAAGAAATGAAAGGTAAGAAAATAACAGCGCTTCTTTTGGCAAGTGCAATGGTATTCTCTCTCGCTTCCTGCAATAAGCCCGGCAAGCGCGGCGGAGATGATGAGTCTGAGACAACCACAGAAGAGACCACAGAAGAGACCACTGAAGAAACAACAGAGGAAACAACTGAGGAAACAACTACGGAAGAGGAGACAACTGCTTCTGAATCCGAGACAACAGCTGAAAGCACAGCAGAGTCACGTGAAGAATTCTCCGGCAACATCATCGATTTCGATGACATGCACTTCTATGTAAACGGCAAGAAGTACACAATGGGCAAGACCACTCTTCAGGAAATGTTTGACGATGGCGTTCCTTTCCGTAAGAGCGACAGCAGCAAGCTCGACCAGAAGCTCAAGAAGAATTCAAGCCAGTTGACCGGCGGCTTCAGCATCGAACTCGATGAATACTGGACAGCTCAGCTTTATGTTATGAATGTATCTACGGAAGAGAAGCCTGCTTCTGAGTGCGTTATCTACAAGATCACCCTCAACAGCATCAGCAAGAATTACAAGAACAATGCAAATCTCACATTTGACTTCCCGCTCAACCTTACAATGAGTGAGCTTGAGAAGGTTGCAGGCGAGCCCGAAACAGGCAACAAGAAGCACACTGACGGCGAAAAGTACTACACCGATACTTATGTTTACAAGCAGAAGTCCAAGAAGTACCTCGGATCCAAGTCATTCACATTCGAATTCCAGAATGATGTTCTCAACAGAGTACAGATCGACTACATTCCTTAAGATTTGATCGTTTTTTGCGATTTCTCTGCTGCCCCGGTAATTGCCGGGGCAGTTTATTTTTTGCGGAAAAAATATATAAATGTTCAAAGAAAATTAACTTTCGATATACTATAATATCTTTGTATGTTAGTGGAATATCAAAGATTCCATGGGGTGATCGTTCTTCATTTTCGGTGCCGGCTGCTTTTGAGGATGTCATATGACAAAGCAAGAAGTGATTCTTAACAGGATATCCGAGTCGTTTCTGGGAGATTATTCCAGTATTTACTATGTTAATGCCTCCACGAATGAATACTGCAGGTATTCCGTTGATAAGAATACCAATTCACTGAATCTTGAGCATTACGGCATAGATTTTTTCAAGGATCTGGCCTCTGACCGCATGGAACTCATCTGTGAAGATGACCGGCATATAATACTCGAGAATCTGCAGAAGGATAAATTGTTTGCCGCTTTGAAAGAAGGAAGCGGGCCGAGTATCGAATTACGCCTTATGATCGACGGAAAGCCCGTCTGGCATGCCGTTAATGCATTCAGCGGCCTTGAAGAACCGAACGGGTATTTCATTCTGGGCTTCATCAATATCAACGAAGAACATCAGCTCAAGGATACGGAGAAAGATCAGATAGACCGCAAGGAAGTTTACGATCAGATCACAAGGAGCCTTGTCGCGCAGTATGACGTTATCTTTTATGTTGATCATGAGGACGGGTCTTATATCGAGATAGCGTCGAGCGACGGCTACAAGAAACAGAATGTACCGGAGACGGGAGCTGATTTCTTTACGGTCAGCAGGAGGACGCTGAAGAGGATCATTCATCCCGAGGATCTGGATGCGGCCCTGAAGCTTTACTATAAGGATACGATGTTGAACAACCTTGAAGCTGCAGGTGCGTTTAATGCTGAATTCCGGGTGGTTGTCGACGGCGTGGTCAAGCAGATCAGGCATACCGAGTTATTGAGCAATGACGGGAAGCACATCATAGTGTGCATGAAGAATATCGACGATGAAGTCCTGGCCAAGCAGGGGTTTACGGAGTTGCAGCAGAAGAACATCACGTTCTCCAAGATCGCCGAGAACCTGGCCTCGCATTACGATCTCATCTTCTATGTTGATGCGCAGAGCAACAGCTATCAGGAACTTTCGACACACAAGCTCTACGGGGAACTCGAGATACAGGAAGAGGGCAATGACTTCTTCGGAGAAGGCGAGCGTTTTGCCGAGATGAGAGTTCATCCCGAAGACCGCGGAAGAATACAGTTGTTCGCGAGCAAGGACAATTTCATATCCAGACTCGAGAAGAGCAGACAGCTGGTCGAAGATTACCGCATTGTAGTCAGCGGCGAGACGAAATATGCGCGAATGACAGTTAACTGGTCTAATGACAGGACACACTTCATCATTTGCGTTGAGAACCGCAACGATGCGGTCAAGAAAGAGAATGAACATCTCAATGCTCTTGCGATCGCCAATGAGGCTGCTAAGAAGGACAGTCTTACGGGAACAAGGAACAAGAATGCTTTCATCGAGTATGAGAAGGAACTTCAGAAAGAAATAGACGATAGAAAGATCGACGAATTTGCAATATGCATCTGCGATCTGAATGATCTCAAACTTATTAATGATACGCAGGGCCATAAAGAGGGTGACGAATATATCAGGAACGCCTGCAGACTGATATGCCAGAAGTTCTCACACAGTGCGGTATTCAGAGTCGGCGGAGACGAGTTCGCGGTGATACTGAAAGGGCAGGCTTATACGGACAGGGAGGATCTGGTCGATTCATTCAGGCGGCAGGTCGAAGAGTATCTGAAGACTGATTCCGGTCCCATAATCGCTCTGGGAATAAGCGAATTTGAAGCCAGCAGAGACGCGTCTGTCGCAGAAGTATTCAGACGGGCTGATGCCGGCATGTATGAGGATAAATCACGTCTGAAACAACTCAAGCTCCTCAGGGTTAACCACACGAAAATGAGTCTGTCTGATATCAAGACGATCCCTGAAGAGAGAAGAAGAAAGCTGGATATACTTTTCAAATCCTATGAAGTGGTATCTGAAGGTGCATATGTTTATGTCTGTGACATGAAGCACGATCTGTCCAGATGGTCAAAGAACTGTGTTGACATTTATGGCCTTCCTTCAGAATACATGTACGGAGCGGGTGACATTTGGGAGAACCATATTCATCCCGATGACAGGGATTCTTACCGCCGTGGTATCGATGAGATCTTCTCAGGATATACTTCCGGACATGACATGCAGTACCGTGCACAGAAGTCTGATGGTAATTATGATGTCTGTACCTGCAGGGGCATTGTGATCAGGGAAGTTACGGGCGAGCCTGAATACTTTGTCGGAACCATCCGCAGCCATGGTTCTCAGGGCCATGTCGATGCGCTTACGGGTATACGCAACCAGTACGGTTTCTTTGAAGATCTTGAAAGCTGGATCAAGAGGAAGGCATCTGCCATAGTGTTTATTGTCGGAATCAGCAAGTTTGTCGAGGTCAACACGGTATACGGCTACAATTTCGGCAACAGGATCCTTCAGCTGTATGCCCGCAAGGTATTTGAGACAACAGGCGGCATCGGTACATGCTACAGGATCGACGGCACAAAATTCGCCATCATCAGCAATACCCTTACCATGGATGAGATCCAGACGAAATATGATGAATTCCGCAATTATTTCCGCGAGTCCTTCCGTGTGGACGGCAAGAGGATAATGCTTGAGGTCAACTGCGGCGCACTTATGCTCGACAAGTTCGATTTCGATGCCCAGACGATATATTCCTGTCTGAACTTCGCTTATACGCAGTCAAAGGCACGTCATCAGGGCGAAATGGTAGTGTTCCGCAATGACTTTAACGAGAACAACCGTCTGAGGATCGAGAAACTCAATGCCATCCGAGGTTCGATCATGCGCGGCTACCGCGGCTTCTATCTCCTGTATCAGCCGGTGGTTGATGCAAGGTACGAGAATCTTATCTCGGCAGAAGCATTGCTGCGCTGGAAGAATGACGAATACGGACTGGTTCCTCCGGATCAGTTCATACCGCTCCTGGAATCTGATCCGCTCTTCCCGGAACTCGGCGCCTGGATCATCAGGGAAGCTATTCACACAGCAAAGAAGATGCTCCAGAAAGTGCCTTCTTTCGTGATAAACATCAATCTTTCCTATACCCAGCTCGAAAAGCCCGATTTCGTGGACATTGTATTCGGGATACTGGATGAGACGGAATATCCTCCGGAGAATCTGTGCTTTGAGGTTACCGAGCGCTGCAGGCTGCTTGACATCAAGCTCCTCAGGAATGTTATCGCGAAGCTTAAAGCAAGAGGCATACTGATAGCGTTGGACGATTTCGGAACAGGTTTCTCATCTATCGGCATAGTCAAGGAACTGCCTTTCGACATCATAAAGATCGACAGAAAATTCGTTGATAAGATCGAGGAAGACAATATCGAAAGAGAACTGATAAGAAACTTCGCGGGACTTGCTTCGCTGTTTGGCGCAAAGGTCTGTGTCGAGGGAGTCGAAACGGCAGAAATGAGAAATATCCTCCAGGAATTCAATGTCGGAAGTTTCCAGGGATACTATTATGCAAAGCCTCTTTCGTTCGAAGAGCTCCTCGAGTGGAGACCGGACACATTTGAGTAACAGCCGATATGGAGAAGAAACGGGTGCCGGTCAGGCACCCGCTTTTGTTTTACTGTTGTACCGGAACCTGATATGAAGGTTTCGGTGATCCGCAGTTGCCGCAGAAATTCAGTGAAGAAGCCGCGCCGCATTTGCTGCAGTACCAGGTCGTGACAACAGGACGCTGTTTGCCGCACACCGGGCAGAATGCAAGACGGTTTATCCTTCCGCATTCGCATGTCCAGTCGCCGATGACACTCGGCCTGTATATGGTCTGAACTTTATCAGGCAGTGAAATGATGCAGAAATCGTTCTTTGATGAAATGTGTACGAGGATAAAAGACACGACGAACATCACGATGACAAAACCGATCCAGAACAGGACCGATAAGCCGATCGTGGTCTGATCGCCCGTGACTTTCGAGCCCATCAGGATCGCGTCATAGATCCCGTGGACCAGCATTGGCACGGCCATTGCGAGAATGATGTTAAAAGCAGAGGATCCCTTCTTGTTTGTGAGTGCCGCGTACTTTGCCTTGCCATAGAAAAAGCCCATGAAGACCGCGAAACATGCATGTCCCGGCACAGCGGAGATCATTCGCAGGACTGCGGTACCTACGCCGTTGCTGAACACGTACATCACATTCTCAAAAGCTGCAAATCCCAGTGAAATGAAGACTGCGTAAACTATAGAGTCATAGCTGTAATTGAAGTTTTTGCTTCTCCAGGTAAAGATCATCAGGACCAGGAATTTTCCGAGCTCTTCGAAAAAACCGACAACGAATATGGCGGATATTACCTGCTTGAGAACGGAAACGCCGGGTAAAGCGGCATTCAGTATCAGATCGCCGAGATACTCGCCGGCTACTGCCGTGACTACCGTTGCCATTCCGCCGAAGAACAGGGCTACGAGGTATTTGAAAGGTTCCTTCTCTTTTCTGTCCTTGAAATAAATGAAGACCAAAAGTCCTACTACAGGGATCAGTGCTAATGTTAACAACATGGCAGCCTCCTTTAAGTCCCGACCAACTGATGATGATCGCGATTCCAAGATATCATTTTCGCCCGTATTTGTCATCAATACATATATAATGTTTATATTAATCAGAGCGAGGTGAACTGATGGGAATCGTTGCTTCATATATGGTGCCGCATCCGCCCCTTATCGTTCCGTCTGTCGGAAGAGGCGGTGAAAAGGAGATCCTTGAGACCACGGATGCATATGAGCGTGTTGCTTCCGATATCGCGGCGATCGCTCCCGATACGATAGTGATAACAAGCCCGCATTCGGTCATGTACGGCGATTATTTCCACATCTCGCCGGGCGACGGCGCGACCGGAAACTTCGGCAGATTCGGAGCTCCGCAGGAGAGCTTCAGTGAAAGCTACGACACCGTATTCAGGGACATGCTGGCCGCAAAGCTCGAGAGCAACGGTTTTCCCGGCGGCACTCTGGGCGAGCGCGAAAAGGAATTGGATCACGGCACGATGGTGCCGCTATATTTCGTCAGGAAGCATTACAGAGCAGGCAGGATCATCAGGATCGGCCTGTCAGGTCTCCCGCTGGCGGATCACTATCTGTTGGGAAAATATATCAGGGATGTCGCTGATGAACTCGGACGTAAGACCGTTGTTCTGGCGAGCGGCGATCTGTCGCACAAACTAAAGGAATACGGGCCCTACGGCTTTGATCCCGCAGGTCCCGTTTATGATGAGAAGATCATGGAAGCGGCTTCCAAAGCGGATTTCGGCGCGATGCTGGAGTTCGACAGGGACTTGCTGGACAAGTCTGCGGAATGCGGACACAGGTCATTCGTGATAATGTCCGGCGCGTTTGACGGTGTTGATGTGGAAGCTGAAATGCTGTCGCATCAGGATGTGACAGCATTTCAGCTTCCACATCAACACCGTCAAAC
>X424_Quagga__coassemble_1_pt1 | contig 60551 bp, 57 predicted proteins | sample X424_Quagga__metabat2_low_PE_008 | metagenome-assembled genome bin X424_Quagga | reverse complement strand
TTGGTGGAGACGAAGAGGATCGAACTCTCGACCTTACGGATGCGAACCGTACGCTCTCCCAGCTGAGCTACGCCCCCATGCGTGAGAGATTATATCATAACAATACAGTTCACGCGAGTAACGTAATAGATGCTATTTATGCATACATTTTCCTGAACATATCGATAACCTGCGATACGAGACCGGTAGCCACCAATACCGCGATTATGAGAAGAGCTATGATCAGGAAGCAGAAATACGATCTGGCAAAATTCTTCTTGTTCTCATTCTTGGTTCCGCCGAGTGCGTAGACCAAAAGGAAAACAGTTCCTATGACCGGAATCGAAAATAGTATTTCAAGGCCGAAATAACCCCACATGGTAATCGGACGATAATTCTCGGGAATATTATTGTTTTCAGACATAAGTGCCTCCAAAAAACAGGTTTGACTGCAAAAGTATAGCACTATCGAGCATTTTGTACTATCATTGACGCGGAAGCTTAGCTCAGCGGGAGAGCATTCCCTTCACAGGGGAGGGGTCGCGGGTTCAAACCCCGCAGTTTCCACCAAAACCTTCTGTATAGCGCAGAAGGTTTTATTTTTCAGCATATCTTACCTCTTCGGGACATATCCTTATATGTGTCAATCCTCAACCGATTCAACAGTTACAGCCGGTCTTTGATCGCCACTATCGAAATTCTCGGTTATTCCTTCGCCTGTATTCGGAACGAATGCGGAAATAATGATATCCGCAATAAAGATCACGAGGAATACGGCCTCAACCGGGACAAGCTTCTTCTGGTTGGCTTTTCTTATCAGGTTATCAAGCAGCGGCGCCAATACATATATGAACGCCATTCCCGCGACACCGAACACAAATAGTCCTTCAGCGCACACTCTTCCGTCGATATTCAGGAAATATCCTGAGTAGTCCCACCACTTCTGATGAAATATTGTCTCAAGCGCCCAACCGCCGAAATACTCAACGACACCGCAAAGCACGACCGTCGCAAGAAGATGCAGCGATGGACGCCTTCTGAACGCAAACAGGAATATCAGGATCAAAAGTCCTCCTACGCCGTATATTGGAAGCCACGGGCCGTGAAGAACTCCCCTGTTTATCATCTTACCCTGCTGGAGATAATAGAAGAAAAGTTCCCATGTCCAGCCGAAAACAGCAAAGATAAAGAACAGCGCAACAAGCGAAGGCAGTGAATAGTGTCTCATATAGTGTATGTGAGCAAGAGACTTGCGCTTCCTCTGTTCAGGAATCGGAGACAGCCTTGAAGGATAGCTCTCACCTTCAGCCTCATTCTTATATGCCAGGAGCTTGACCCTTCTCTCCTCATTGTTCTCATATTCCATTTCATCCTTGGTATTCCAAAGGACAATACCGAAATGATCGGCTATGAACTTGTTTCTGCCCTTAAGGCCTTCAAGCGTGTTCTTGCCTGATGCAAGTTCATCAAGAACATCCTGATAAGTATCAGTCAGGCGGTTACTGTCAGCCTTTACGAACAGATACTCATCATTGAGCTGTTCTGAGCCCTGTAGTTCGTTCTGTTTGGCGGTTTCCCTGACTCTTGCATAGAATTCCGAGTAAACGCAGATCTTATAAGGGTTGGTGTAAAAGACAGATGTCAGACCGAGCGTGATGACGCCCAGTATGTGCCACCCAAGCATGCTGAGAACGATCTTGAAGAGAGTCCACTTGTTTCCTCTCATCATCCGCCAGGAAATCTTCAAAGCATCAATAGTCTTGATGTCAGGATTCTCCGATATGATGTAAGGCACGAGGAAAAAGCCGAGCCTGATTACCGGATAAAGGACAATGGTCAATGATGACAGGAACTCAATTATCCACAGCAGTCCCATTGTTATTGCCGACCGCGTCCATCGCTTCATGCGAATGAAGAACAGATACCTTGAGAAAGGTATCTTCTTGTAGATCCTGCCTTCCAGGAACAATCTTCTGATCGATGCAACGAAAAGATTACGGACGAACAGCCAATACGCAAACGACACCAGTGACAGCACGGCTACCATTGCGATATTCGCAGCATTCGGATCGCCGACGATGCTGATAACGATAGCGTACATGTGAGAAAAGAACGTATCTCCGGCCACATAATCTATTAACTGATTGAGCACACCCTTCGATCGGCCGAACACCTGCGCTCCTTCAGGGCTCTTGATAGTCTTATTTATCTTTTCGAGCGCGACAATAACGTTCTTTCTGAATACATCCGTATCATCATCGATCGACTTGACGCCCTCTTTTACATATTCTTCAGTTTCCGGATCAACATTCAGATACTCATTAGAGACACTAAAAGCATAGTCAACAACATTCGACCGCATGCTGATAAGATAATCCGAAGTAATAAACTCCGCCTCCATCGCCAGCGCGATAACACAGGCGACAAGGAAAAAGAAATAGTGATGCTTAAGGTTCTTCCTCGCATCATGCTTAAGCATTGATATGCCGCATTCCATCTTATTTTTATTGGATTTCTCAAACATGAGACAATATTAGCAAAAAAACCTTTTTCTTAAAAGAAGAAAACAGGATTTTAAAAAACAATGTTCGACTGCGTCAAACAACCTGGAAAATATAGCATTTCAGATATTGTGTCTCAGGTACGCTCAAAAGGACCGGATGGTCAGGAGACTGACCTCTGGCTTCTACAAGCCTCAAAGAAACATTTGCATCCCTCGCGGCAGAAATGAGCATCTTACGGAACAATTCATCTGTCATGAAATGCGAACAGGAACATGTCGTAAGATAGCCGCCTCTTGGAAGCACCTTCATAGCTTTCAGATTGATCTCCTTATAGCCTCTTCCCGCAGATTCAACAGTCTGTCTTGATTTGGTAAATGCAGGAGGATCAAGGATTATGTAATCAAATGAATGGTCTTTCTTTTCCGCCATTCCGGTAAGCAGGTCAAAAACATCTGCGCAAACGAAATCCATCTTCCCGTCGAGACCGTTTCTTTCGGCATTGGCTCTGGCCATATCGACAGCCTGCTGAGAAATATCCACACTGGTAACGTGCGACGCACCGGCCAGAGCACAGTTCAAGCCAAACGAACCGGTATGTGTAAAGCAGTCCAAAACTTTCCTTCCCGGAGCAAGCTTCGCAGCTGCTGATCTGTTGTATTTCTGATCCAAGAAGAATCCCGTCTTCTGCCCTTCCGCAACATCGACAAGATATCTGATACCATTTTCAGTTATTTCCGTAACGGCGCTCTCGGGAACACTACCGAATCCTTCATACCAGCCTTTATCAACAGTCAGACCTTCCTTCTCCCTTAATGACAGGTCATTTCTTTCATATATTCCGCTTATTGCCACGCCCTGCTCTTCAAGCGTCTCTTTAAGTGCATGGTAGATATCGTCTTTTATCAATTCAACGCCTAAACAGGCAGTTTGAACAGAAAGTATATCCTCATATCTGTCAACTGTAAGACCGGGAATAAAATCTGATTCGCCGTGAACAAGCCTGCAGCATCTGAAATCCTGTTCGGGAAGGATCTGCCTGCGGTAACTGACACTATAGCTGATACGCCTCTTCCAAAAAGCATAATCAAACAGGTCATTGGCATTCCTGGAAATTATCCTTACGCGGATCTTGGAACAGGAATTATAAAAACCTGTTCCCTGCCAGCTGTTTCCTTCAAAGCAGTCAACAAGACAACCATCCGAAGGAGTGCCTTCAAGTGACTTGACTTCACCCTCGTAAACCCACGGATGACCATTCTTTAAGCCAGCCGCAGCCTTGGATGATATGAAGACCTTAGGATAATTTCTTTCTTGCTTCATTATGCCCACGCATCCAACGACTTAGGTATCCTGATATCGGAAAGTATCATTTCCTCTTCAATAAACCATTCACCGGTTGAAGCCTTAAGTCTCATCTTCATCATTCTCTTGGTGTCAGCTCCGGATGACTTCATAAAGACCCTTATCCTGCCTTCTTCTTCGGATGACACATCCTTTTCAGCCACAATAGTATAAGGCATCGCAGGCGAGTAGTCGTTCTCAGGAGAAGTGCCTTCAAAATAAGATCTGATGACATACTCCCTGTCATCACCGAGCCTGTCCCTGATAAACTGCTTCTCATATTCTGAAACATCTGCAGGACCCTTAAGAAAGTCATACATTGAGAGGGCCGTTACGGGATCATCTTTATAATTCATCATCGCGGCGACGAAGAGCGCAGCACCGTATTCAGGTTCCTTAAGATTCGCTTCGGGAAGCGACTTTAATTCATCCAAAGTTGTAGGTAACTTATCAAAACTGATGGTCATAAGTTTTCCTCCCGTAATGCAGTCTAAGAGATTATAGCACAGTAAGTTCCGGTTATACTTTATTCAATATCGTCGTCCTCAGTTTCCGCAGGCAATAGTCCCTCATCCAATTCAGTAATGTTCTTCAAAGCTTTGTTGACCGCCCTTGTACGTCTTCCGGACAGCTCATCAAGCTGACCTGAAGCAATATCAAGATTCTTTCTCGCCCTGCCGAGGAGATCCTCATACGCACTGAACTCTTTCTTGACCTTTCCGAGTGTCGCTTCAATCTCATGAGACTTCTTCTCTATTGCAAGAGCCTGAAAGTAATTGGTTACAGTACTCAGAATAGCCATCAAAGTATATGGTCCGGCAACCGTAATATGAAGCGGGTTAAGATCATCAAGAAGATCAAGATTAACGATCTCAGAATACATACCTTCAAACGGAACGAACAGAATAGCATAAGGCGTGGTGTGCGGGACGCTGATATATTTCTCCGCGATATCCTTCGCATCACTCCTGATAGCATCGGCGAATTCCTTCTTGGCCTTTCTTACCGCAACCGGATCACCGCCGTCATAAGCATTAAGCAATGCTTCATAACGATCCAAATGACACTTCGAATCGATAGGAAGATAATAGAAGGACTTTCCTTCGCGGTCAGGAAGCTTGATCGCAATCTCGACATGATCGCTTGAATCAGGCTTGGTCGGCACTTCGATATCATAGTGCTGCGGCGGAAGGACATCGGCAATTATCTGCTTAAGCTGGACCTCGCCGCTGATGCCGCGTGTCTTGATCCCGTTAAGAGTCTTCTCAAGACTTCCAACCTGAGTGGAAATGCCCTTAAGTTCACCCATTGTCTTCTGAAGCTCGGTCATCTGTGTAAGGACACCCTTAAAGCTCTTATCGAACTGTTCATTCAGAGTCTTATCAAGCTTCTCGCTTACGGTCTCACGGATCTTATCGATCTGCTTATTGTTCTCTTCACGGAGAAGATTGAAGCTTCTCTCCTGCGTCTCTGTCAACTTGTTAAGACGTGTCTCGATCGTCTTGTTAACCGTGTCAAAGCTTGTCGAGATGAGCTTGTTGTTACCCTCAAGCATCGCTTTGTTATTCTCCCGGTCTTCCTTCATAACGGCATTCAAGGCTGTGTTCATGACCTCGAACTCTTTCTTGTTCAATTCGCGGAGACCGTCGATCTGCTTAATTGTTCCTTCAAGAATTGCCTTATTGTTCTCCCGGTCTTCCTTCAAAGTGGTGCTCAATGAGGAATTGATCGTCTCAAGCCCCTGTTTGTTGAGCTCACGCATCGCTCCATTCATCTCTTCATTGTGTTTCCTGGTACGTTCCTGCTCATCATTCTCAACAGTAGTCAGGTTCTGTTCCATAACGGAAATGCGCTTCTCGAGCGCATCGGTAATAACATCGGAATAATCGACCTTACTCCTGTTATTCATCTTTACGGCAATAAAGCATAAGATCAGACTGACCGTCAATGTAATGATACTTATCACAAGAATTGCTATATCCATTTGTTTTCCCCTTACTTGTAAATATTCAAGTTAATTATAAATTGAATGCTCCAAAGGACTTGTCCGAATAATAGTACCGTCAGGCGTACTCACCGACCGGCATAACAGCACAGATAGTTTCCCGGCAAAGCACACGGAGAATGCCAAGCCGGGAAACATAAATCTGACAAGGATCAGGCACTCATCTTCTCTGTCACACTGACAGGAAGGACAGTAGCGCTGTAACGGTCAAATTCTTTCAAAACATCCTTAATATGTTTGGATCCCAGACCGACAAGAGATGTGCATTCGTTTACACTTTTACCCTGAACCCTGCAGTATATGACAACGGAGGCATCAATGATTCCGTGAACAGCAGCAGTCTCGGCAACCGCCTTCCAAAATGCTTCATTCTTAACCATATTCATGACTCATATCCTCCTTCAGCAGTATTCAGCAAGTTTAATATCAAAACATTCAAGGTAATAAAGCCTTATGTACTCACAGAATTCTCTGATATACCTTCTGACAGTCCTGCTGTTATAGAATTCGAGGTCGGAGATCCTGTCTATGGTTATGTTCCCGGTAAGATAGCGCAAAGCTATCCTTGCCTTCTCACTGCCGGTCTTCATCGAAGCACAGTTAAGAGCGTCATTCCAATGGTCCTTGATAATCTTATAATCATCGCTTGCATCTTGAAATCCGTTGGCAGCAAGCAATGAAGCAGTATCTTCGATTGCCTTGCTCCTAAATGCCAGATCCTTAACCGAACAATTAAATACTTTCATGTCATCTTCCTTTCATCCCATTTCCGATAAGGCGGCTTCAGACTACAGTACAAAGAGAGTTCTTAAACAAACGCCATATGCAGATGCGCAAATAGCGGTCACAAATAACAGGTATTACATACCCTTGTCTCAGACTGTATTCTGTTGTACGGATGTCATACTGCTATCTGCAGCATGTGCCTCACATTACAGGAGCTATCCTTACCGAAGTAAACTGTTAACCAACTAAAAAATGAACCCTTCAGAAACGTCAAATATACTAACGACTAATGATCATTCAGACGTTTCCCTTAACCTACAGTTACGAAATGATAAGCTCCTTTCTGAAGTTTTGAGTTCAATATACCACTCTCATAAACAAAATCAATAGAGATTCGAAAATTTGTTCTTACAATTTGTAGTAATATTCGAAAGAATTTTCCGCAAATCGCTCAAGATATAGTGTTCACTATGTTTCGGTTCCAAACACGCTCAAAATAGCAATATTTGTTGTTTTTAACAACATAAAATAAATATATGTGATAAAATTAAAAAAAGGTATTTCATACGCGCGCATTTGAGGTGGATATATGAAATCAACCTATTTCACAATAATGATAGTCTTAAGCATATTGCTTCTGTCATTGATAATCGCGACCATGATCCAGCGCAGAAAGCATCCTGGTCGTGTTTCTTCGGGGCTTCGCCTTGTTTTACTCTTCATGATCTTCCCTCTTGGCGGAAATATGATGGCCCTGCTCGCTGATAACGAGATCATCGCGCGTTCGGGATATACAATTCTCCTTTTGGGATCAGGTCTGCTGTGTTTCAATATGGTAGCCTTCACAATGGATTATTGTGAATTCAAATTCAGAAACACTCCGCTGCAATTCTTCGTAGTGGCAGTGTTCGCTCTTAACTCAATTTCAACTTGCCTGAATTTCTCATTTCACCATGTTTTCGATGTCAAGGAAGTCACCCTGGCAGACGGCGACAGATTTTACTCATTCCAGCCTTACTGGGGCGGACATATCGGCTTTATCATTATCGAACTGTTCTTATCCATCATGGTCATGGCTCTCGTGATCAAATGCACGAGGATTTCTTCCACATATTATGAGAAATACGTTCTGATGATAGTTACGGTGGTCATCTGCTCGATGTTCGAAGCATATTCACAGTTTACTGATACCGCAGTCAATCTGAAGCTTATCGGTTACCTGATCTTCGACATAATGAGTTTCTATCTGACATTCTTCCATAAACCGATCTTCATCAAGTCCATGCTCACGAACGGCGTAGTCGAAAACCATAACGACGGCATAATCTTCTATGATTCTAACGCTGATGCCTTGTACGCAAATAATCAGGCATACAATATCCTTCAAATCGAAACCGGTAATCCCGACAAATGCACCGACAGGCTGATCGAGATACTCGGCGGAGCTGACATAAATGCGGATTTTGAGATTCCTGCAAGAATCAAAGATGATTACGGCAACGTCAGATACCTCATAATCAATCACAGGCTGATGAAGGACGGCCGCGATCAGAACATCGGTTCCTTCTTCAGTGTTCACGACAATACATCCGAAGTCAGGCTCGATGAACGCCGCAGATATCTTGCAACCCATGATGAAGTTACAGGACTTTATAACCGTAACATGTTCACCGAGGAAGTTGACTCACTGAGAAAAAGGAACCCTGAAACAACGTATTATATGATCGTTTCAGATATCAATGATTTCAAGCTCATCAACGATATTTTCGGGCGCGAATCTGCAGACAGAACACTCAAGAAGATCGCCCAGACCATTACTGAGATCGCTCCCAAGGGTTCTGTCTACTGCCGTTGGCGCGGTGACATCTTTGCTTGTTTCACACGCAAAGAAGACGTTGATCTGACCAGACTCGAAAACATGTTGAAGACTCTATCCTATAAGGATGAGCGTATAAAGCAGCCGGTTATCATGCATATCGGCGTTTACGAAATGGAACCAGGAGAAGAGATAGAGCCTGCCGCAATGATAGACAGAACGACACTCGCTATCGGCAGCATCAAGAACGATCTTAACCACCTTGTTGCTGTTTACGATGACAAGCTGCGCGCCGACAAGATCTGGGCTCAGAGGATCACATCAGAACTCCCGGCCGCGATCAGCGAAGGTCAGCTTATTCCGTACATCCAGCCGCAGTACAACTCACAGGGTATCCTTGAAGGCGGCGAGATTCTTGTAAGATGGAATCATCCTACGGAAGGACTTCTTTCCCCCGGAAGGTTTATGCCGGTATTCGAGAAGAACGGCATGATCGCCAGCATCGATCTCCACATGTGGGAATCAGCCTGCGCCATTCTCGCCCGTTGGGCAAAAGAAGGAAACGGCCGTGAGAATCTTTGTCTCTCCGTCAACATATCACCTAAAGACTTCTACTTCATAAACATATATGAGGAGATTACGCGACTCGTCAATAAATACAGGATCGATCCTTCAAAGCTCCACCTTGAGATAACAGAATCTGCGATCATGAGCAACATCACTGAGAATTTCAAGATCATCACCGCTCTCAGGCGTCATGGTTTCACTTTCGAGATGGACGATTTCGGAAGCGGTTATTCCTCTCTGAATATGCTTAAGGACATGCCTGTTGATGTGTTGAAACTGGATATGGTATTCCTCGGCAAGACTTCCGATTATGCGAAATCAAAGATAATACTAAGCAGCATTGTTAACATGGCCAATGATCTCAACATGCATCCGATCTCAGAAGGCATCGAAACAAAGGAACAGCGTGACATGATGCTCGAAATGGGATGTTCGCTCTTCCAGGGATACTATTTCTCAAAGCCCGTTCCGGTATCCGAATTTGAAAAGCTGCCGTTAGTCTGGAAAGACTGAACTCAGATCTTAAGTGTCTTCAGATAAGCTTTCTGCGCATCATTTATCCTGAAGCTTTCAACAGCTTTCTGAATCGCCTTGTTATGTGTCTTTCTTTCTAACCTTCTGTCTTCAATAACCTTTACTGCCGCATCATACTGTTTTGCAAGCGCGGTGGCAAAATACCATGATGTTACGAGACTTACGTATTCCAGATCCGTACGGTCAGCATTTATCACCATCTCAAGATATTCAGGTCTGAATTTATCATCGAGATATAACGACATAAGCATCCTTATACCGAAGCGGATCGTGTATTCAGCGTCATCGGCAATCCATCTCCTAATATACGGCAGAAGTTCTTCCGTATGGTTTCTGAATGCCTTCGGTGAGAGCTGGTCACATATTGCCCAGTTGTTTATGTATGGTAAAAGCCTTTCGGTCTCAACAACAGCTGTATCAAAGTCTTTCTCATCACACAGTATCATGGTATGGAGCAGGTATTCCTCATAATAGCGGTGAGGGATATTCCGTATGAATTCCTTATACCCGCCGTTCCGTCTGAGTTCCTTTGCATACTTTTTCACATCCGGAGTACGGACTCCTATTATCAGATCAGGGTCAAAAGTCGGAATAAGTCTCTTCTGAAATTCAAGAAAATCCGTGCCGCTGCTTATATCGAAAAGATGTTTCTGTATCTTGCTTAATGCCATCGATTCATTATTCTCCGAATATGTATCCTTTTCCCTTGACGGTACGGATAAGATCTTCCTTGTTGCCAAGACGTTGCCTGAGATATCTTATCTTATTATCAACCACTCTGGAATTACCGCCATAACCGTCACCCCAGACTTTCTTCAACAGGAACTCTCTTTCCAATATCTTCCCCCTGTTTGCCATCAGGATACGAAGAAGCTTCGATTCGGTCGATGTAAACTCAGTCTGCTTTCCGTCAATCGTGATACGGTCTGTCAGAAGGTCGACCCTTATCCCGCCGAATTCAAGGACATCTTTGCTCAAACGGGCTTCCTCTTTCAGCAGATTACGCACTGTCAGGATAAGGTCCTCTTCCACAGTCGCTCTGACTACTATACCATCAGGACAGATTACATCCGCACAGTCGACTTCATCACTGTCATTCAGATCCAAGATCTGTACTATCCGGCAGCGGCTGTATTTACGATACTTTACGCACTCGTCACGGCTTCTGGCGGCAGCGATCCTGCTGTCAAGGATTACCAGATCATAATCATTTGACCGAAGTTTATTAATGCCATCGTAAAAATCGTTGGCGATATCAAGATTGTATTCCCCGGATCTTTTCTTTAAGAAATACGAATTAACTATTTCTTTTATCTCAAAAACATCTTCGACCAACAGAAGCCTGAACAATGAATCCTCCTCCCGACATCGAAAAAGACAGGACCCGGTTTTACCCGGGCCCTATAAAACAATTCATAGATCAAAGATCGAAATACATCTCATACTCCATAGGAGTAGGCATTGCGACATGCCTCTTTAGATCTTTCCTCTTATTTTCTATCCAGATATCAATAAGTTCCTTCGGGAAAACGCCTCCGGCCGTAAGGAATTCGTTATCAGCCGCAAGAGCTTTGATAGCAGAACCCAAAGACTTAGGCAGGCCCTTGATCTTTGCCTTCTCAGCATCAGAAAGATTGAACAGATTGAAGTCATACGGACCATATCCTTCAGCAACAGGATCTATCTTGTTCTTGATACCGTCGAGGCCTGCCATCAGTATTGCCGCATAGCAATAATAAGGATTGCATGTTGCATCAGGATTACGAAGCTCAAAACGCTTTTTATCGGGAGTCTTGGCATACGCAGGGATCCTGATGACCGAACTGCGGTTTGCAGTTGCGAAGCCGATGGTGACAGGCGCCTCAAAACCGGGCAGAAGTCTCTTATAAGAGTTTGTTGACGGATTAGAGAATGCACAGATGGCTGCTATGTGCTTTAAGATTCCTCCAATGAAATACATCGCTGTCTGAGAAAGACCTGAATATCCGTTCTCATCATAGAAAACAGGTTTTCCATCCTTGAACATCAGCATATGGACATGCATTCCCGAACCTGCTTCACCGTAGATCGGCTTAGGCATGAAAGTAGCTGTCCTTCCTTCGAAAACAGCCTCGTTCTTGATGATGTACTTTGCAAGCATTGTCTTGTCAGCCATCTCCGTCATTCCGCCGAATTCGACTTCTACTTCCATCTGGCCGGGGCCGCCGACTTCGTGATGATGATATTTAACAGCAATGCCCTGCTCTTCCATAAGCATTGATACACGGCTTCTGAAATCATAATGTATGTCCTGAGGAGGCGCGATGTGATAGCCGCCCTGATGAGGCGTCTGGAAGCCGTTGGATTCAGAGTTTCCGCTATTCCAGAAAGCTTCTTCTGTATCGATCGAGAAACCGGACTCATCAGGAGAATTCATGAATGAAGCCGAATCGAATACATAAAATTCGAATTCCGGTCCGAGCAGATAAGTATCTGCTACGCCGAGTTCCTTCATATACTCCTCTGCACGCTTGCAGACATTACGGGGTTCCTGATTGAAAGGCTTATTCTCATCCTTTCCGATCACGCGGACATCGCCGATCATTGAGAGAGTCTTGATCTCGGGGAACGGATCGATCGCCGCGCTCGAAACATCGGGAATAAACACCATGTCACTCTTTTCGACAGGGGCAAAGCCGTAGTTGCTTCCGTCAAAGCCGATGCCGTTCTTCATGGTATCCTCTCCGAAGCGCTTAGCCGGAATCGTAAGATGATGCCACCTGCCATTGATGTCGATCATTCTGAAGTCGATCATCTCGATCTCATTCTCAGTAATGAAATTCATCACATCTTCTGCTGTCTTAAACATATCTGTTCCTCCTTTATTAAATACGATCCGGATGCCGTTTCTCATATAACGGCTAATATAATTCCTGTGATTACAGCCAAAACCGTAACACAAACGACGGGAACAAACTTACGTCCCTTAAATACGGGAACAAACGATAGAGCAAAACCGCCGATAAAACCAAAAGCGGCCAGGAACAAAGGCGCCAGTCTAAGCCACGAGGGCGATATCTCCAAAAACATGAACAAACAGATAATCGCAACAAGGAGAACTGAACCTGCAAAGATCAAAGGAAGCAATAACTTATCTTTAATGGAATCAAGCATCACGTTTTGCCTCCTCTCTTATTACTCCGACAAAAGCGATCATCTTGGTTGCGACTTTCCCGGAAGTAGGCAGATCATTGTGGAGTTCGCCTTCAACTGTCATAAAATCCGTCTTCGAAGAAACGAATTCACCAAAAAGCTTCTTACTGGACTGAATAGGAACGATCTCATCAGATTCGGAAGCTATCATTAACGTCGGGCACTTTACCTTCCCGGCATACTTATAGACCGGCATTTTATACGATGCAAGGAGTTTGCCCGGACCATGGAAGATATTAAACTCATTGTTATAGAGGTCATATCCGCTGTTATAGGGAGCGATCAGGATCAATCCGCTCGGAACTTTTTCCGCCTCTGAAGCAGCATAAACAGCTATTCCGGTGCCGATAGAAAATCCCATAACGATAGTGCCGGAATTTACAGGCAAAGATTCCGCATAATTATAGGCTTCTACGGCCATTGCTTTCATGGATTTCTCACGGGGTACTCCGGAGCTCTTACCGTAGCCCGGATAATCAAAGCAGACAACATCACAGCCACTGACTACAGAGTTCCAAAGCGAGTTCTCGCTGAAACGGAGTATAGCTTTAGAAGCCGTCTCGCCGTTACCGCAGAAATACAGCACGACAGGTCTCTTAGCGTTGGCGGAGACTCCTGAAGCCTTCAGACGCCACCCGTACAATGTACCATTTGCAGTGCTGACTTCCTCAACCTCAATGCCGAGCGTATGTTTCTCCGCTATTTCAACAAGCTTACTCGTCTCCTCTGCATCAACATGCGGATGGAACATTGAAATATTGCCGAGATTGAAAATTACGACTGATATGATGGCAATAAAAAAAACAACGCCTGCCAAGGAAAAAGACGTGATACGCACTTTCACGGCTTTCCTCGGAAGAAAGATATTGAGTGCCGATGCTGTCAGAAATGCAATCAACACAGTAATCAGACATGCGATGACGATCCCTGCATATTCAGGCTTTGCGATGAGCATTGTAACGCATCCGGCGATCAGCGCAAAAATAGCGCAAACCAAAGCATTTCCAAGCCTCTCCCGCATAGTCATAAAATACGTACCGCCAAATTTTGATAAACTTATTATAGCAATACATTAATGATTTTTTACAATAAAAACAGAAAATACCCTCTATGTCAGATATAGAGGCTGAGGCTTTCGATAAGGCCTTCAACCGGCAATGATAATGATCAGTAATGTGATCATCTGTTGTTACTAATTATTTCCGAAAGCAAACATTCCAGTCCTTCGCTCAGATCATTATATGTTGCCGTGAAATTATCTGTATACCACGGATCTGCTACAGCTCCGGGTCTGCCTGTATAGTCCATGATCAGGTGTATCTTATTCTCCCTGTCTTCAGGCCACATTCGTTGCATATTCCGAAGATTCTCAGCATCCATGCCGATAAGATAGTCATAGTCATCATAATCAGATCTCACGATCTGTCTCGCTCGATGCCCGTTTGGTCTCATGCCATGCCTTGCAAGTTCACTTACTGCCGGCGGATACATCGTGTTGCCGATCTCCTCTCTGCTCGTAGCAGCTGAATCGCAGCTGAACTTGTCCTCAAGACCTCTTTCTCTGATCATATAATTGAACATTACTTCCGCCATAGCAGAACGGCAGATGTTGCCATGGCATATGAAGAGCACTTTTATTCTATCTTGCATATTTCTTTTCTAACCTCGCATAATCTTGCAAACCGTTGATCTTGCCGGCTTTGGGGGTATCTGCAAAAAGACACCAACACGGCATGTCATATTCACAACTTAGCATATCTTACACCTCAAAAGGTGCAAATTCAGGTGCAAATCAATGCGCTGTGCACCTCGACTTTTTTACATAGCACCATAGTAATACACATAAGTATCCGATAGAATACATATTGTCTGTTTAAGATTCAGGAGGATATGTATCATGATCGTTTGTAAGAATTGCGGAGAATACCTGGATGATGGTGCCGACGTGTGTTGCTTCTGCAAACGGCGCGTGAGTAAGCAGGACAAGGAAAATGCTGACAGGATTGCCAAGGCCTGTCAGCCGATTGTTAATGCCGTTACCGAATATAAAAAGAGAACCAGAAACGGTATCATTCTAATAGTGTGTTCAGTATTCCTTTTAATTGTAATAGCATTGATAATCACCCGGTTTGAACTTCCTTACCGGGTAATGGTTGCTGTCGGTATTCTGTGGCTTATAGGCTCCGCTGTGGGACTGATCCTTACCAAGTACAAAACATGTCCATGGTGCGGAGCTGTAAGAGCCGAAGCATACGGAAGGAATATGGAGACAGAAATTGTTTACTGCAGATTTTGCGGTAAGGAACTTCGCATGTGCCGGGAAGATTTGGATAAGATGATGGATCCGACAAAACTTGAATAAGTGAGAGTGTATGAAACTTTTTCTGTAAATTAATCAGAAGGTCTTCTTTGTTAAAATAATCAAAGGAGGCCTTTAAAAATGGCAAAAGAAAAGAAGCCTGTACACAAAGTACAGATGACAGAGGGCAAGAGAAACATTATTCATCAGCTGCTTCAGGAATACGATATTCAGACTGCTGAAGATATTCAAGATTTATTAAACATTCCTTAAACATCAACAACCGATAACCGTGCGGAACCCGGCTTCGTGTACTTTTTCGGCTATACTTTTCTAAAATAATACTCGCACGCTCCTTCGGGGGCGCGTATTTTGATCTTATGTGTTGATCTAGAAAACAGTTATTTCAGGCTGTCCACATATTCTTTAGCTTTCAACAGGCCGAGACTTTTGCTGCTGAAATATGCAGCCTTGATCGCTTCCTCTCTTCTGCCTTCGGCAAGAAGGCGTCTTACTTCACCCTCAACAATATCGTAATGAGGGATCCAGTTATCGACGTATTCCTCAGCATCCTTGTACTCAACCGGCTTGTAATTGTTTTGCATGACCATGTCGATGGCTTCCGTGTACTGACCGTTCGTGGCCAGTCTCTCAACCGTGTCAAAGACATCTTGGGGCAATGATATCTTCGGCATAGGCTTGGCTTCGGGCTGGTTCTTAACCGGCTTGTCATCGGTATCTTCTGATTTTTTCTTCTTAAACAGATCAAATAATCCCACGTATATTTTCCTCCGCGAGTTGTATATTGCATCATTTTTGCGGGTAATTCAACTTAAGCTGTTTTTGAATTGTCGTATGTTACTTATCCCGCCAACAATTTACGAAGAACTATCTATTTCGTTAATTGCAGCTTGAAGGATCTCATCAGGATCATTTCCGACAAGATCCAGGTTTTCCGCAAAGATCAGTTCTACATCTTTAATTCCGAATCTGTTCAATGCAAGTTTTTTAATATACCCATAACTGTATTCCGGCTCATACGGACCTCCGGCAGTAGTAACATAATACAGTTTATCCGCTTTACACAATCCGACCGGAAGTCCGTCCTCACCATATTCGGTTACTATTCCGATAACATATATGTTTTCTATATATGTCTTCAGTACTGCAGGAAAAGAAGTGTCCCAGTAAGGTGCCGAGATGACAATAACATCAGCATCTGCGAATTGCTTTGCCAACATAAAACTCTCATCAGTAAGATCGCCTTTTTCGAGCAGAGCTGTACGATGATCGAGCCGCTCTCTATTCAATGGTTTAATATTTGCTTTTTCTAAGATGACCTCATTATACGGGCCTAATTTGGCAAGAAGAACCTTTGCCAGTTTATCTGTCCTTGATTCTTCTCTGATACACGAGTTTATATACAGTATTTTCTTTACATTATTATCCATATCTTCCCTGCTACTGACATCCTGAATCACTTTTTTCTAAGCCATGCGGCTGAGATGTAATGCTTTATCTTAAATTCTTCCGGGTATCCTTTAAGCATTTCCGTATGTTCGTTTTCCCAGGCTGCAAACACATCCGGAGTCATGGAGGCTCCTGTACCTCTGCATGCACGCATTCTTCCATTCCAGCCATCTCTGGTAAATGGAATATCCACCCTGAATTCTTCTTGCTTTTCGATCTCAAAATAATCCAGATACTCATCAGGAACCCATACATGATGTACGGTGTCTCCACCTGCATTCCATTGTGGATTGTACTTCAAAATAAGATTTTCGCTTTTCTCTGCAATCTCATCTTCAAAAGGCAGCCAACCCATATATAGAATCAGGAAACTGCCATTATCCTTTATACACTTTGCAAACTTAGGTGCCGTAACACTATGATCCAGATACCAGATACATTGACATGCAGTGATCACATCAAGTGAGCCATCCTCGAAAACAATATCCTTAGCATCACAGGCATAAAAATCTATATTCATTCCTGCTTCTTCAGCCAGTTCTTTTGCTTCAATGATCTGGTTTTCAGAAATGTCCGTTCCCGTCCATTCTGCGCCATATTTATACAGGTTTCTGGGCAAAACGCCTGTTCCGGTTCCTATATCAAGACACTTCTGACCATCTTTACACAGCCCGAGATCCAAGATATATCGATAGAATTCTTCAGGATAAATATCTCTATACTTTGCGTAATCCTTAGACGTTTTCCCCCAATTAAAACCTTTTCCTTCATCTATCTCATTAATAACGATGTCTTTATCGCTCATTAAAGCAACCTCGCTGATATATCTTCGGCTGAATATACTGCAACGCATATGTAAAAGGCCTTCCTGGGTAAAGTCTACCACAAGAAGGCCATATTAACTTTTACAACTGTTCTTCAACGGTTCACTTGAAGTATCTGTCGAGGTAACCCTTCAGAGCCTTACCGTGTCTGGCCTCATCACGAGCCATTTCATGAACTGTATCATGAATAGCATCAAGGCCGTTCTTCTTAGCGCACAAAGCGAGATCGAACTTGCCCTGTGTAGCACCAAACTCGCAGTCAACTCTCCAAGCGAGATTGTCCTTTGTTGTAGCCTTCATATGCGGCTCAAGGTCTTCTCCGAGAAGCTCAGCAAACTTAGCAGCGTGCTCAGCTTCCTCAAAAGCAGCCTTCTCCCAGTAGAGACCGATCTCCGGGTAACCCTCTCTGTGAGCAATTCTTGCCATGCAGAGATACATGCCAACCTCAGAGCACTCACCCTGGAAGTTTGCCATTAACTGCTCGAAGATATACTTCTTATCTTCTTCTGATATGTCAGGGTTGTTCTTAACCGTCTTAGCGTAAACACCATACTCGTGTTCAGCTGCGAGCTTCATCTCGCCCTCCATCTTTGTAAACTTAGAACCCGGAACGTGACAAACCGGACACTCTGCAGGTGCCTCAGGTCCCTCGTGAACGTAACCGCATACCGGACATACCCATTTTGATTCTGCCATTTTTGTTTCCTCCTGATTTATGTTTGTTTTATTTGCTTTATTTTCTACCTTTTCGAAATCGGCTTTGGGATGCTTGCAGACAGGACAGATAAAGTCATCAGGCATCTCCTCTCCGACATATTCATATCCGCAGATCCTGCATCTCCAGACAGTCTTGCCATCCGCGGTTGTACCGACTGCTTCCGGCTTTGGTTTGATGTTGTTTAAGTAATACTCGTATGTTGCTGAAGGAACATCCCGCAGCACTTCCATTTCAATAACCTCACCAACAAACATCGTGTGAGAACCAAGGTCGATAGTCTTATCTGCCTTTACTGACAAATATGCATTTGTTCCTTGGGTAACATAGAAGATACCATTAGATCCACGAGCACAATCGTTATAGCCATCGAACTTATCAACTGTCTTTCCGCTCTGAAAACCAAAATGCTTAAACAGCTCAAATGAAGCATCCCGGGCAATAACCGACAGCGTAAATTCTGCTGTCTTCATGATCATGTCGTGAGTAAAATCAGACTTATTTACACATACACTGATCTGGTTAGGAGCAGATGCAGCCTGAATTGCAGTGTTAACGATACAGCCGTTGTCTTTGGCGCCATCTTTTGCAGAAAGCACATACAAGCCGTAACTTAACTTGTACATCGCCTTCTTATCCATTGGCATTCCTCCTTTCGACCAATTGACAATCTGCGCATAATCCACGGAAGAGAATATCGTAATCATAATATTCCATTCCATGTGAATCATGAATACTATTTATGAGGTTGGGAACGTCATCCATATCAACATCATAGACCATACCGCATTCCACACATCTAACGTGATAATGTTCAGTCAGTGTAAAGTCAAAAACGTCAGATCCGTTAGGAATCTCGATCTTTTTGATCTCGCCTTCCTCGGCAAGAACATTAAGATTTCTATATATTGTTCCCTTACCGACAGACGGGTGTGAAACCGCGATATAATCATAAACCTGCTCAGCAGTTACATGACTTCTCATGCTTCTGACTGCTTCAAGAACAAGGTCTTTTTGTATAGTATTTCTTCTGATCATTTCACACCTATTAAGAATGGTTCCTAATAAGGATTATATCTTAATATTTTTTCATAATCAAGAATCAAACAGCATATTCAAATATCTAAAGTTATGTAAATTAAAAAGCCGGAAACTGATGTCTCCGGCTTTCAGCTGATCGATTAACTAAAGATTACTTTGTAACCGTAACCTTCTTACCGCTGTTTGACTTTGTAAAGTACTTCTTGTAAGCGGATACCTTAGACTTCTTGACCTTGACCTTGGTAACAGAAGAACCCTTGAGCGACTTCTTGACACCGGCCTTTGTGAGCTTAGTTGTCTTATAGATATTTACAAGCTTAAGAAGGCTGTCGCCATAGAACGAATATGTACCGATCTTCTTAAGTTTTGTAGATGTGATAATGAATGTCGAAAGATTCTTGCAGTTGACAAAAGCTTTATCACCGATGGTAGTAAGAGCTGCACCGCTGGAAACCTTCGTCAAAGCTGTACAGCCTGAACAAGCTTCAGCACCGATAGAAGTTACGTTAGAACCGATGTAAAGAGTCTGCATCGTTGTGTTCTTGTAGAAAGTCTTGGAAGCGATCTTTGTAACCTTGTATGTGCAGTCGTGGATCCATACGTAGTTAGGAACCGCAATGTCAGTAGCAGTAGTATCTGTACCATAGAGGATTACAGTTCCGGAACCATACTTAGTTGCATCCGTAACCTTATACTTCAAACCATTGACGGTAGCATATTCGCCATCGGTAGCAAACTGGAGGAAAACTGCTTCTGCAGGACAATTCTTGAAAGCTGTATCCTTGCAGACCTTATAAACAGGTTCATCAAGTTTAACAATATCCATATTAGTGCATCCTTCAAATGCACAATCACCGATCGACCTGACGCTATAAGGGAGATTGATCTGATTTAAACCCAGACAACGCTCAAAAGCGTAACTGCCGATAGATTTAACAGTGATCGGGAGCTGGACATCGGAAAGACTCAAACAGGTAGAGAATGCATGGCTGGGGATAGCAGTAATGCTCGAAGGAATAACAATGGTTGAAAGAGTTGCACACCCGGCAAAACAATAAGATCCGAGAGATGTAACGCTCTTGGGGATCGTAATGCCGGAAAGACCCAGACAGCCGTTGAAAGCCTTATCACCAATTGATTCAACTGAATCAGGAATGACTATCGATGAAAGTGATTCACATCCTTCAAAGACACTTGCATTAATTGCTTCCAATTTAGCTGAAAGCGTTACAGAAGAAAGTGTCTTGCAGCTCTCGAATGCAGAATCACCGATCTTCTTAACGGTATCAGGAATAGTGATACTGCCAAGATCGTTACACTTCTGGAAAGCATACGCACTGATAGATTCGAGCTTTGCGGGAAGCGTTATGCTCGAAAGAGATGTGCAGCCTTTAAATGCACTATTGCCGATAGCCTTGACCGTGTCCGGCAGCGTAACGGAAGCAAGATTCTTACAACCTGCAAAAGTAAAGCTTCCGACAGTTGTTGCACCATGTCCGATTACGACAGATTTAATCTCACCGTTGTGATCAAGCCAGGGTGTAAACTTCTTGCCGTCAGGTTCTGAACCGTCGTACTCATAATAGCTGTACATGGAACCTGTACCGGAAATGGTAAGCTTGCCTGCTGAGGCATCGAAGTTCCAGTGAAGGTTATCACCGCACTTTCCGGAAATAGCATTCTTAGCTTCTTTCTTTGTTTCAGCTTCAGGAGCTGTGTCTTCAACAACAGGAGCCTGTTCTTCAGGATTCTGTTCATCAGTCTCAGCGGGCTCCTCAGTCTGTGATTCAGAAGGCTCTTCTTTCTCAGTCTCTGAAGGCTTCTGTTCTTCTGTTTCGGAAGGCTCTTCCTTCTCAGACTCCGAAGGCTTCTGCTCTTCTGTTTCAGAAGGCTCTTCCTTCTCAGTCTCTGAAGGTTCCTGCTTTTCCGTAGCTTCAGTTTCCTTTTTCTCGGTCTCTGAAGGCTCCTGCTTCTCAGCAGTTTCAGTAGTCTGTGTTTCTGTAGATTCAGCCGTCTCATCTGCCATTACAGCAACAGGTGTCATCATCATTGACATACCCATCGCGGCAGAAAGCAACGCTGAAGTAACTTTGAGATGCTTCATATTCAGCCCTCCGTGTTGAATTTAATAGATTCCTTTTTCCAAACGGTGCTATTTTACTACGCTGGCAGCAAAATTGCACTTAACTTTGATTATTTTATTTACTTTATAAGCATTTACCACATTTTTCATACAAATATCACGCGTTTGAAAAGTGTTTGAAACATTATCGGGCAACTCCGCTGTCGAAAACTAAAGGAAGCTCTTAACAACTATCTCAATACCGATACCTATAAGGATCAATCCGCCAATAACCGTTGCTTTATCCGCAAACTTCTCTCCTATCTTTCTTCCGAAAGCGAGTCCGGCAACGCAAATAAAGAATGTCACCACACCGATTATCGAAGAAGAAAGAACGGCCTGAAGAACCTTGTAATCAGCTATCGAGAAGCCGACAGACAGCGCATCTATCGAAGTGGCAATACCCTGAATCAGGAGGATCCCCAACGTAAGTTTTCCGGCTTTAGTATTTATCTTATCTGCTTCTTTCTTATCCGGCTTCTTGGAAAGGCCTTCCCAGACCATCTTGCCGCCGATATAAAGCAGGAGCAACAAGGATATCCACGGGATAAACGGCTGAAAAGCCTTGAACATTTCTGCGACTGAATGAACAAAGAACCAACCGGTAAGCGGCATTCCGAACTGGAACAAAGCATAGATACCTGCGATCATACACATTCTTCCCTTCCTCATGGAGGGTTCTTCAAGCCCGTTTGCGATCGACATGGAAAATGCGTCCATAGCAAGCCCTACTCCCAAAAGGAGTGAATTGATTATCAGCTGTATCAGATCCTGCGTTTGCAACTTTTTTGTCCTAAATTCATAAAATTAACATCAGAGATTATATGATATAAGCACTTGATTTTCACGGTGCTTTAAACGATTATAGACAGTATATCAAAGTGCATAGGGTTGGAAATTTAATTTTACTTTTTTGATTCATATTATCCCTTTGCCTAGCGGAGGCACAAAATGAAACTTGACGAAGCCATGAGACAACGTCATATGGTAAAGATCTATAAAAAGACTCCTATACCTGAAGATGTTGCTAAGCAGCTTAATGAAAGGATACAGGCTCTCAACGAGGGACTTGATGTATCTATATCTCTTGTCTTGAACGATTCAAGCGCGCTCAATTCCGCAGTCAAGATCGCAATTACCAAGAACGTCAATAACTATATAGTTTTATCCGGAAAAGATGAGAGCGACCTTGACGAGAAGCTGGGTTACGGCGGTGCAGACATCATGCTTTTTGCACAAACGCTTGGACTCAACACCTGGTGGGTCGGCGGATCGGTCAATAAGACAAAGGCAATAGAGAGATCCGGTGTCCCCAAGACCAATCTTGTAAGAAGCATTATCGTAATCGGATACGGTGAGAACAGCGGCGTTCCTCACAAGTCAAAGAAACCGCTCGAAGTTTCAGAATATGAAGGCAACCCTCCGTTCTGGTTCTCAAGGGGTGTCGGTTGTGCGCTTCTTGCTCCGACCGCATTGAACAAACAGGCATTCCACATCACAGGAGTCGGCAACACGGTCAACATTACATATGACAAAGGCTCTTTCTCTGATATGGATCTCGGCATCATTAAATACCATTTTGAAGTCGGAGCCGGCAGAGAAAACTTCATGTACGGTTGATCCAATTTGAAGCAAAAGAAAAGGGACTGCAAAAGCAGTCCCTTTTTTGTTCTTTGGATAAGTGAATTCCTACGCGGTTGATTTACAAATATATATCAAAAGCTATTGTTTTTATATTATTTCGCAATGTCTGTCGCGCGAATTTCACGTATTACATTGACCTTAATCTGACCGGGATAATCAAGCTCATCTTCAATCTTCTTACAGATCTCATGAGCCTTAAGCGCCATCTCATCATCAGAAACCTTGTCGGGAGAAACGATAACTCGGATCTCACGACCTGCCTGAATCGCAAAGCTCTTCTCAACACCTTCAAAGCTTGTTGCAATCTCTTCGAGTTTCTCGATCCTCTTTATGTATGTCTCGAGATTCTCTCTCCTCGCTCCAGGACGAGCAGCTGAAATTGCATCTGCTGCGGCTACGAGCACTGCTTCCGCACATGTCGGCTCAACATCGCCGTGGTGCGCTTCAATGCAGTTGATGACATCAGGATTCTCATGATACTTCTTTGCAATCTCAACACCGAGCTGAACGTGTGTTCCTTCCTGCTCGAAGTCAATTGACTTGCCGATATCATGGAGTAATCCTGCCCGCCTTGCCAGATTGCTGTCCAGACCTAATTCATCAGCCATCATAGAAGCAATCCAAGAAACTTCAATTGAATGCTGAAGGACATTCTGTCCGTATGATGTTCTGTATTTAAGTCTTCCCAAAAGCTTGATGATCTCCGGATGGAGATTCATGACGCCTGTATCAAAGGAAGCCTGATCACCCGCAGCCTTGATAGTCTGATTGAGTTCTTTCTTAGCCTTGTTCGACATTTCCTCAATCCTTGCGGGATGGATCCTGCCGTCGGCAACAAGCTTCTCGATCGTAAGTCTCGCTATCTCTCTCCTGATCGGATCAAACGAAGACAGTACAATGGCTTCGGGAGTATCGTCAATAATTAGGTCAACACCTGTTATGGTCTCAATGGCACGGATGTTACGTCCTTCACGACCGATAATTCTACCCTTCATCTCGTCGTTCGGGAGATTGACAACCGATACCGTAACCTCAGAAACGTAGTCTGATGCGTAACGCTGGATCGCATTGACAATGATGTCCTTGGCGACCTTGTCCGCATTCTGCTTCGTCTTCTCTTCCATCTGCTTGAGCATTACAGCCATATCATGCGTATATTCGCGCTTTGCTTCTTCAAGAACGAGGCTCTTAGCTTCGGCTACCGTAAGACCTGAAACATTTTCAAGTTCAGTTTTCTTACGTGATTCGTAATCCTTAGCTCTGGCTTCGAGTTCAGCAACATTCTGCTGCTTCTTCTCGATCTCAGCCTGCTTCTTATCGCAATCGGCTTCTGCACGAACGATATTGTCTTCTCTCTGCTCAAGTTTGTTGCGTTCTTTTGCAAGTTCCTGCTTAATGTCCTTAGCTTCGCGCTCCAGTTCGGAACGGATCCTAGAGACCTCTTCTTTTGCCTGCAAAAGCAAATCTCGTTTGTTATTCTCTGCCTCTTTCCTGGCATTTGCGGTTTGTGCGTCCAAATCCTCTTTAGACTTCGCTATATCTTCCGCGAGTTTCTTCTGTGAGGCTGAAACGCCTGCGAGAAAATAAACAGCGGATAGTACAATACCAAGGATGAGACAAACAATGCCTACGATTATCACAACAATTAAACCAAAACTCTGTTGTGGCACGTTGGTACTCACCTCCAAAATATATTTAGTTGTCAAAGAACGTTTACATGGCTCTGACAAGCCATCAAATATTTTAGAAATAAAAGTACCTTGTGTCAACATTTGTTACAATATGGATATGAAAATCGACTGTATTATTGAAAAAAATTACGAAAACTGCGAGATCCGCTCTGTTTTGGCACGAAAATTCAAAATGAGCGGAACCATGATAAAAAAACTCAAACTATACGGCAAAGTCGAGCTGGACGGCGTTCACGCACGCGTTGTTGACCCGGTCAGGACAGGCAACAGGCTTGTCTGCGAATATGAGGACAATTCAGCTCCGCTTAACCGGGACAGCGGCATCCCCATCCTTTTCGAAAACGATTCCTATGCCGTCATCGACAAGCCCGCAGGAATGGTCACCCACCCAGGTCACGGACACCTGAATGATTCGCTCCTGACTCATCTTTCAGGATCCCCTCTTCACCCCGTTATGCGTCTGGACCGCGAGACCTCAGGGCTGATAATCATAGCCAAGGACGGGTACGCTCATAACACTCTCGCAAGCCACGGCGGCATCATCAAGAGATACAAGGCTTTGACTTACGGAAAATGGGATGAGACAAACGGAACCATCAGTGTTCCGATCGCCAGGAGGCCGGGGTCAGTCATGATAAGAGACTGCGTCACCGACGGTTCGGGACGGGAATCAGTCACGCACTACACGGTCCTTGAATACTATCCTGACAAGGACATCTCACTGGTCGAATACAGACTTGAGACCGGCAGATGCCACCAGATACGCGTACATTCGCTCCATATGGGGCATCCCCTTGTCGGCGACGGGCTTTATGGTCCCAATTCCGTCGATAATCCCTCTGATGCATTCCCGCAGTCGATGAAATGGGATAAAGAGGCCGGCCGTGTATCGCTCCATGCATACAGCCTGAAGTTCAACGATCCGTTTGATAATGTGGAAAGAGAATTCGAAAGCCCGCTCCCGCCCGATATGGCCGCAATTACAGGAAAGACTGAATAAGCTCTTTGGCAAGCGTTACGGAAGACTCACCGTTGCCGCCTGAAAGAAGTCTCGAGACCTCATTTACTCTGTCATCGTTATCAAGCAGATTGCATTCGGTAACGGTATTTCCAGAGATCACATGCTTGCTGAGCATAAAGTTGCAGTCGGCTGCAGCCGCGATCTGCGCTGTATGAGTTACGCAAAGCACCTGATGCCCTTCTGCTATGGACTTGAGTTTCTTGGCTATTGCGGCCGAGGCCTTGCCCGATACGCCGGTATCGATCTCATCGAAGATAAGAGTAGGCGTATTATCACTCATACTGAGGACGTTCTTTATCGCAAGCATAATCCTTGACGCTTCACCGCCTGACACGATGGCGGAAAGCGGCCTTGCTTCCTGTCCGGGGTTAGCGCTGAACCTGAAGGCTATGTCATCAATACCCGATGTCGAGAAGAATCTTGTCTTCTCATGTCTTACGAATTCAACATCGAAAACGGCATTGGGCATCTCCAGATCGGCCAGTTCCTTGACTATGGATGAGGAAAGCTTCTTTGCAGCTGCTTTTCGAGCAGAGGAAAGCTCCTCGGCAAAGGAAAGGAGTTTCTTTTCCACTTCACTCCTCTTAGCTTTAAGATCCGACAGGAGATCCTTATTCGCATCGATCTCGGATAACTCCTTTGCGGACGCTGCGCAAAAGCCGTTGATCTCAGCGATATCCTTGCCGTATTTGCCTTTAAGATCGTATAACAATCCGATCCGCTCCTCTGTCTTTGAACGGAGTTCCGGATCGTAGTTCATCTCGTCAAGCAAAGAAGCAAGATCCGAAGCCAGCGCCTCAAGATCAAGCGCCACAGCATTCGCTCTTGCCGAAAGGCTGGTGTATGAACCGTCTGATGCTGCGATCCTGGCAAGTTCTCGCGCGGCAAAAGCAGTATCTGAAGCAGCTCCGCGGGAGCTGTTCCCTTCTGAACCGTCGCCTCCTTCGAGAACGGCCAAAACCTCAGAGATAACTTTAGCAGTTGATTCATTCTGCTGGAGTCTTTTCCTTGTCTCGATCAGTTCTTCTTCCTCGCCGTCCTTAAAGCCGGCATCACCGATCTCCTTAACGACGAACTCAAGATATTCCCTTCTCCTGTCGAGAAAATCCGGAGAAGATGAGATGCTCTTTATCCTCAGGACTATCTGTTTATACTCCTCCAGGAGTTCTTTATATCCGGTATGAAGTTTAACTATCTTTTCGCCGCCGTAACTGTCCAGATATCCGCAATGACTCTTCTCATCGAAGATCCTCTGGGTATCGTGCTGTCCGTGGATATCTACAAGAAAGGAGGCAACATCTTTCAGGAGCTGAAGCGTGACGCTTATCCCGTTTATACGGGCTATGCTCTTTCCGTTGACGTAGATCTGGCGGGAAATCATGAGCATGTCTTCATCAGTAGTGATGCCCTGGCTCTCAAGGAGAGCATTCAGTTCCCCGCGGCTCTTAAGATCAGTCATGTCAAAACACGCTTCGACATAACACGAAGGAGAATTGGATCTTACAAGCGTTTTGGAAGCCTTTGCACCAAGTATAAGGCTAATTGCATCAACGATAAGGCTCTTACCGGCGCCGGTCTCACCGCTGATGCAGTTAAGACCGTAGGAAGGCTCAAAAACAATGTTCGATATTACGGCAAAATCCCTTATTTCAAGGCGGAGCAGCATCTGATCACACCGTCCCGTCTGAAGATGCTCCGCGATCCATCATGTCGGAGATCGTCATAACGAGTGCCTTTGCTTCATCTATTCCGCTGGTTGCACAGAATACGGTGTCATCACCCGCAATTGTTCCTACCACATCCTGAAGATGCATTGAATCGAGCGCCGAAGCCGCTGCCTGTGCCATGCCGGGAAGCGTCTTTATTACCAGGATGTTCATGGCAGCCTGAACCGATACGAGACTGTTCGAAAAGACAGCAAGGAGTCTTCCGGGGGCAACATCGCCGGTCCTGTCGAGGACTGCATATTTCGTGGATTTATTGGGAAGGGTTATCTTGATGATCCCCAACTCCTTTATGTCCCTGGAACAGGTCGCCTGAGTCGCTTCGAATCCGGCTTCACGGACAAGCTTTGTCAGATCATCCTGTGTGGAAATGTCTCTTTCGCGGATAAGCTTTAAAATAAGCTCCTGTCTGGCATTCTTACCTGTTTTCATAGAAGGAACCCCTCTGTACTATCTTCTTTCTTACATCACTGAAGAATACGTCATTTCTAAGCGTGGCAGTCTTAAGTACCTTTGAATAGCGTTTTATGATTATGTAATCGTACGGCTCGGGATCAACGAACTTTCTTCCGTCGGGACATATCAGCGGCGCCGTTTCAAAGTCATCCAGATCGACTCTCACAACGCTGTCAGGACCGGCAACATACTTAAGTCCGTAGAGCGTGTGTGAGCATATCGGAGTAACGATGATGTCCTTCATGGAAGGCATGAGGAGCGGACCGCCTGCGGCAAGTGAATAAGCTGAAGATCCGGTAGCCGTTGCGATGACAAGGCCGTCTCCGTAGAACTTCTCCACCCTCTCGCCGTCAATAGAAAGTTCAAGCCTCGTAATGTGCGGTTTATCCCCTCTTACGATGAGGACGTCATTAAGGCACTGTGCCGTACCTTTGAGAGTACCGTCTTTCGAGAAAACATTGACCTCGAGCTGGGAACGCTCCATTATCTTGTATTCGCCTTTTACAAGCATCGCGATGTCACGATCGAGATCATCAACGCTGATCTCGGTAAGGAAACCGATCGAGCCTTTGTTTACGCCGATAAATTCGGTATCAAGATTCCTGTATTTCTCAACGACAAACAGGAAAGTTCCGTCTCCGCCTATGGAAATAACGGTCTTCAGATCGATATTCTCAAAGTCCTCGAAAAGAGTGCCTTCCGGAGCAGCTATCTTACCCTCATATTCCTTGGAGAAGACAGGAACACCGCCGCAGGAGAGTATGATCTCCGCAGTTCTTTTCGCGACCTGAAAACCGATATCCCGGCTGTCATTGGAATGTATTCCGTAATTCATCAGTTAAAATATTCCCCACGAATTCAAATTTACAGAATCTAATTATAATACATTCTGATATTTAATCACAAATTTGAATAAAATTACATCGCACCAAGGATGCCGGAGATCTTCTCTGATACAGAAACCGCATCGAGACCTGCTTCCTCGAGCTGTTCCTTCGGGGAAGCCGCACGGATCAAGGGATTAGAAACTGCGATATTATAAACGTGGCAGGAGCTGTTCTTCTCGCAGAATCCCCTCGCGCAAGCCTCTCCGAATCCGCCGCTCAGTATTCCCTCTTCAAGAGTAAAGACATTCCCTATCCCGTCAGTCATACGGATGAGTTCATCAACCGGGATCGGCTTGATAAGAGCCAGATTGATGTGAATTCCGTCAAAGCCCTTCTCTTTAAGGATCTCGACAGCCTTATCCGCCTCCGAGCAGATCCTTCCCGTTGAGATGATCGCGAAATCTTTGCCCTCTCCGCAAGACAGATGAGGCAGGACGCAATCTTCGGGATTGCTGTATAGTGCTCCCGCAGATTCAAAAGGCGAACATCCTCTGGGATATCTTACGGCCACGGGGCCCGCGCATTTGTTTACGGCATGATCGAAACAGTATCTTAAGTCCTTATAATCACGGGGCGAAAGAACCGTCATGTTTACCATTGAATTCAGATACGAAATGTCGAGAAGGCCGTGATGGGTATGTCCGTCATTGCCGACAAAGCCGGCGCGGTCAATCGCAAACACCACATGGCTGTTCATGAAGCAAACATCAGATATCATCTCGTCAAAAGCTCTCTGAAGGAACGAAGAATAAACTGCAACGACCGGAATGAAGCCTGATACTGCAAGGCCTCCTGCCATCGTAACGCAATGTTCTTCGGCAATACCGCAGTCAAAGAACCTCGTCGGGAATTTCATCGAAAACGAATCAAGGCCCGTTCCCTGCGTCATCGCAGCGCTTATTGCAACCACATTCTTGTTCTGCATGGCGATGTCGCACAGAGCGCCTCCGAATGCAGTCGTGTAGCTCGGTTTTGACCCTGCGGCAACTCCGGTCGCCAAGTCGAAAGGCCCGACTCCGTGATAATTGGAAGGTGTCTGCTCTGCAAAGCCGTAACCCTTGCCCTTCTTGGTCAGTACATGGAGCAGCACAGGCGCTTTGATATCCTTGACGGCATCCATGGCCTTGATCATGCTCTTCATGTCATGGCCGTCGACAGGTCCGTAATAAACAAGCCCAAGGTCCTCAAATATTGAAGGCTTCTTGCGGTAGATGATGAATCTGAAGAAATCCTTGATCGCAATAATGATCTTGATGAGTCCCCTGCCGAAGAAACCAAGCTTTCTGAGGAAAGATTCGGTCGTAGCCTTCGCGGAAATATATCCGCTGGAATAACGGAGCTTTGAAAGATAACGTGAAAGTCCTCCAACATTCCTGTCGATGCTCATCTCGTTATCATTGAGGATAATGAGCATGCGTGTCTTGGAGTGACCTGCATCGTTTATCGCTTCATACGCAAGGCCGCCGGTAAGGGCGCCGTCCCCGACGACAGAAACCACATAATTGTCTTCCTTCTTGAGGTCCCGCGCTCTTGCCATTCCCAAGGCTGCAGAGATCGAAGTGGAGCTGTGCCCGGTATCGAACCTGTCATATTCAGATTCGCTCATCCTCGGGAAACCCGATATTCCGCCCTTCTGCCTTAAAGTATCGAACTCTTCGAATCTGCCGGTCAGAAGCTTATATGCATAAGACTGGTGTCCGACATCGAAAACGATCTTGTCCCTTGAATAGTCAAAAACGGAAAGGAGTGATACGGTAAGCTCAACAACGCCAAGATTGCTGGCAAGATGTCCTCCGTTCGAAGATACCGTACTCAGTATCTTGTCCCTTAACTCCGCGCACAGCTCACCGCGCTCATCATTCGTCATGTTCTTGAGCGCTGCGGGAGTAAGTTCCTTCTTTCCGAGTATCTTATATTCCATCTGTATCAGCTGTCCCTGTTCTCTAGATAGTCTGTCAGGTTCATATAACCTTCGATATCATATCCCTGCTGTCCGAGACTTGTAAGGATAGCCTTTGCAGCACCGATCTCTTCAGAAAGCTTTTCCTTTGCCCCTTGCCTGCCAAGGAGAGTCACAAAGGTAGCCTTTGAATCACGCAGATCTTTTCCGGTATTCTTGCCGAGTACCGAAGGGTCTGATTCCACGTCCAATATATCATCCCTGATCTGAAAAGAGAGGCCAATGTGTTCGGCAAGCTCAGCCAAAAGAACGGCTGTCTTATCCTTGGAAGCCTCTTCCTCCGTCAATTCATTTATCAGGTAGTAAGGAGTAACTATGGCCGACTTGATCAGCGCTCCTGTCTTCTTTCTCTGAAGCTCATACAAAAGATCAAGGTCAATAGACTTTCCTTCCGAATCAAGATCTATGCTCTGACCTCCGACCATTCCGTCAAGTCCTGCGTTTCTGCAAACGAAATACGAAGCATAAAGATATCCGGGATTCGTCACAGCGATCTTAAGCAGTCTCTCACATGCCGTATTAAGCAGAAGGTCTCCTGCGAGGATCGCTATCCCTTCCCCGTAAACCTTATGGCATGTAGGCTTTCCTCTTCTCAGATCGTCGTTATCCATTCCGGGGAGATCGTCATGTATCAATGAATATGTGTGTATCATCTCAAGCGTCGCGGCATAGTAAAGGACATCGTTCATCTTCGATCCCGTGCATCCGAACATCAGGGCCGTCTGTCTCATCATGAGAGGACGGATCCTCTTTCCGCCTGCATTGAGGCTGTACAGAGCAGCCTGAACCGTAATGTCGTCCCTCCGGCTTTTCGGGAAGATATTATCAAGTTCCGGATCAAGCCAGTTCGCGGTGTCCTGCGCCAATTCGCCGATAGTCATCATCTCTCTCCTTTGACCTCAGACCTCGCTGTCTTCAATATTCAGCGGATCTTCGCCGCCCGTAGCCTTGTTGACTGCAGATATCTTCTGAGTGACTTCGCGAAGCTTTTTGTCGCAGTATGCGGCAAGCTCGTTACCTCTCTTATAGAGCTGGAGCGATTCATCAAGCGTGACCTTGCCCTCATTAAGACGGGCGACTATCTGCTTGAGTTCTTCCAAAGCCTCTTCATAACTGAGTTTCTCAATCTTACCGGACATGATCACGAAGTCCTCCTGTCGTCATATGATGTATCTGTTATCGTTCCTGTTGCCTTTCCATCGGCAAACACTATTCCGATCATATCGCCTTTTTTAAGCGAAGAAGCCGATTCAACGGCCTTTCCGTCAGCATCGCTGACATATGAATATCCTCTCTTCAGGACATTGGTGGGATTCAGCGATTCAAGCTTACCCTGCATGGTTTTCTGTTCTGACTGAAGGCTTGTGACTTTGGCCTCCATCACAGTCTGCATCTGAGATCTGTATCTGTCGACCACGAGGAGCTGCTGCTGCGCATAGAAAGCAGGTGTATGAAGCGCTTTGTGATTAGCGAGCATATCGAGCCGGCTCCTTTTCGCGTCAAGAAACTGGTTGACCGCTATATCGAGACTCAAAGCCAGATTGTCCACCATGTTCTTCTGATCATCATAGGAAGCCATGACCTGTTCAGCCGCAGCAGTAGGTGTTGCAGCTCTCAGATCCGCTACATAATCGATGATCGTATAATCCGGTTCGTGGCCAATAGCGGAAATGACAGGGATATCACAATCAAAGACAGCCCTTGCGATGCTCTCGTCATTAAAGCCGAAAAGATCCTCGTAGGAACCTCCGCCTCTTGCCACGATAATGACATCAACATTCTTCTTCCCGTTGAAATACTCGATCCCTGCGGTAACTTCCGGCGGACAGTTCTCACCCTGCACGCTTGCGGGATAAAGGAGCAGGTCGAAGTACGGATTCCTCTTCCTCAAAGTATTAACGATGTCGGAAATAACCCTGCCTGAAGCGGATGTAACTACACCGATCCTTCTAGGCAGTACAGGAAGCGGCTTTTTGTGTTCGGGCGCGAAAAGGCCTTCCTTCGAAAGCCTGTCAAACAATTGCTTGTACTGTTCGTGGAGATCGCCCTTGCCGGCTTCCTTGATCGACACGACCTGCATCTGGAGTTTTCCGCCGGCAACATAGAAATCGATGCTGCCGGTAACAGTGACCTTCATTCCAATTGCAGGAACAAAAGAAGCATATGCCAGATATCTTGAGAACATGACGCAGCTCATAACGGCGTCAGCATCTTTTATGGTGAAATAGGCATGTCCTCTTGAAGAGACCATATAGGCTGATATCTCGCCCGTCACCGAAAAATCAGAAAGGTATTCACTGCCTGTGAGGTAGCTCTTGATATAGTTATCAAGCTGGCTTACAGACTTGAATTCAACCATGTTATCAGAGGCTCTTTTCGAAAGAGCTCAATACGCCGTTGATAAAAGATGCGGAATTATCCGTGCCGAACTTCTTGGCAAGTTTTACAGCCTCATTGATCGAGACAGATGTGGGTATATCCTCGATCTTTACGATCTCATAGACAGCGATCTCAAGGATGATCCTGTCCATAAGCGCGATCCTGTCAAGCTTCCAGTTCTTAAGGAAAGGAACAAAAAGCTCGTCAAGCTCGTCGCGCTTGTTAAATACGCCGTAGACAACATCGAGGAAATACTCCTCTTCGCCCTCAAGATCAGTAACATTCTCTTTGAACAGATCGATCTGACCCGCAATAGGATCGTTACGGAAATAGCATTGAAACAAGAGTTCAAATGCGTGCTCACGTGTCTTAATTCTGTTCATCTGACCCTCCCGGGCGGCAGGATACGGTCAAGTAATTTCTTGAATTTGCTCGTATCGCTGAAAAGGAAAGATCCGACAAAGAATCCCACCGCTGTAAATATAATGATAAATAAAGTTTTAAAGAATCCGAAAATGCACAAAAGCACTCCGGTAACGAAGAAAAAGAAGGCGAATATCGTACCCGCCTTCGAATTGCGCATTTTCTCGAAAAGCTTGGAGAGGAAACGTTCCATCTGTTACCTGCTCTCAACCTTTGCAGTAGTAGCCTCAACTTTTGCCACTTTTACAAAGACAGCCTCGACTACGATACCGGTATATCTCTCGATGTCTTTCTTGACCTTTTCCTGGACCTTAGCCATGGAGGCCGGAATCTCTACGTTCGAATAAAGCTCGCAAGAAAGGTTGATCTTAATGGCACCGTTCTTGGCAGGCGCAACATGGCATCTTGCGCTCTTTATACCGACCTGGGCAGACTTTGCAGCGTTGAGCGCAATGCTCTCAATGGCATCAGCTCCGATGTCGACAGAGCCGATATCCGTCTTTCTAAGCCTTGTCCTGTTGAGTCTTCCGTACGTCACCGAATTCGAAATGGAAACAATGGACGATATGAAGAACAGCAGGAGCACCGCCAGATAGATATATTTGCTGATGGGGCCTGTAACAACGGAAGAAAGCGGAGAGAGAATGTCGGCAAAGATACCGTCATCGATCAAGGCATACAAAAGCACAACCGATATGATAGCGATAAAGACCGAATAGATAAACATCAGGACCCTGATAAAGCCGTTCATTACTCTTTCTCCTTTACCCCGCAGACGTAGACGTCCACACTTTCAACCGTGAGACCGGTGAAGCGTTCTACGTCATTCTTCACCTTTTCCTGTACCAGCCAGGCGACCTCCGGGATGATCTTCCCGTAACTGATCACCGGATAAACGGTTATGGATACCGTACTGTCGTCGGTATCGTCGAACACTACCCTGACGCCCTTACCTTCATGTACAACGCCCGCCTTCTCCTTGAGGGCTACGGCAAATGAAGGGACAAGTGACACTACGCCGTCGATCTGAAGCGCTGCTTCCGAGGCGTACTGCGCGACGAACCCCTGTGTCATGGAGCGGTCGCCCTTGATCGATTCAGGGCTCAGGCTATCAGGCATCTTAAGCGCGCTCTAAGTATTCGCCGGTCCTTGTGTCAACACGGATCTTCTCTCCCTGGTTGACGAAGAGAGGAACCTTAACAACGGCACCTGTCTCAAGTGTAGCATACTTATTGGCGTTGTTTGTCGTATCGCCTCTTACGCCGGGCTCACACTCTGTGATCTCAAGCTCAACAGTGATAGGAAGCTCGACCTGGAAGATGTCGCCCTTGTATGAAACGACCTTGCAGATCATCTCTTCCTTGAGGAACTTGATACCGTCGCCGATCTTTTCAGCGTGAATAGGTGTCTGCTCATAAGAATCGAGGTCCATGAAGTAATAGAGTTCGCCGTCAGCATAGATGAACTGCATATCGCGTCTCTCAAGCTGAGCCTGCTCGAACTTCTCGTTAGGGTTGAAAGATCTTTCAACGACGGAACCCGTCTTGACGTTCTTATATTTGGTCCTTACAAAGGCTGCACCCTTGCCCGGCTTAACGTGCTGGAACTCGACAACCTGATAAACCTGGCTGTCCATCTCGAAACACAAACCATTCCTGAAATCTCCTGCGCTGATCATAAATTAGCTCCTTTAAAATAATATATTAATGCTAAACTAAGTAATTTTACTTGAAAGCCTTCTATCTTGCAAGCATTTTATCAGAAGCGGCCGATGAGCCTGACGAGCTTCTCGGGGATCCTCTTAAGAGCCACATACCAGATTTCCTTACGGCTGAGCTTCTCAACCATGAAAGTCCTTACCCCTGCGAAGTTCCCTGCCATATTGTCAGTAAACACCTGATCGCCAACCATCACGGCTTCCTGAGGCACTGCATCCATCAGTTCAAGAGCGCGTCTGACGCCGACCGGTTCCGGCTTCCTGGCATAAGTAACGCAAGGGATACCCAAAGTCTTCGCGATACCTGCGGACCTTCCGGATTTGGCATTGGATACCAGACAGCATCTTATTCCCGCTTCCTGTATCTCCTTTATGCTCTCAAAGGAAAATTCCGTTGGTTCGACAGCATGATCGGGACCCAGAGTGTTATCAAAATCGAGAAGGGCAACATTGATCCCCTCGCGTTTCAGGCCGGCCCACGGGATAGCCTTTATGTTGGTGTATACCCTCTCGGGCTTCATCGCTTTGAAAATATTCATCTGTTCCGTTCCTGAAGTAGTTTTCGACCGTGAAAAATCATATCGTCAAACAGGTTAAAAGTAAACAATCAGCATTTCTGCTTTTATGTTATTATATTATGTTGTTATAAAGTTTAAGGAGCAATACCTGTTATGAAGATCACAAAATTCGGCGGTTCATCACTCGCCAATGCTTTTCAGATACAAAAGGTCTGCAATATCGTCCTTTCAGATGAAGAACGAAGAGTCATGGTCGTTTCCGCACCCGGAAAGCGCACCAAGGACGACATAAAGGTCACCGACCTTCTCATAGCTACAGCCAAAGCGCGTCTCAGCGGCAATTCCTACACCGCGGAGCTTGACAAAGTAATCGCCCGCTATGAAGAGATCGCTGACGAGCTCAACATCAGGCAGGTCATGCCTGACATTATCGAAAGGCTCAACACCATTGCCGCTGCTGATTACTCGGATGACGTTAAGTATCTCGATTCCGTCAAAGCAATGGGTGAGGACTGCTGCGCAAGGCTCGTCGCCTTCTATCTGACGAACGAAGGTCATGCTGCCAAGTACTGCAACCCCTCAGAGTGCGGACTTTATCTGAAGCATGATGAGGCAGGCAAGGCAGTCATACTCGACGAGACCTATGACAATCTTGCAAAGCTCAAAGACGAGACAGACAAACTCCTCGTATTCCCCGGATTCTACGGCGTATCCAAGGAGAACGAGATCATCACCTTCTCAAGAGGCGGATCTGATATCACAGGTTCCATTCTCGCAGCAGCATTAAGCGCTGAGGTTTACGAGAACTGGACGGACGTTGACAACGTATTCGCAGTTAACCCGAACCTTGTTAAGAACCCGTTCCCTATCACCGAGATCACCTACGACGAAATGCGCGAGCTTTCTTATGCAGGCTTCAATGTCCTTCACGAGGAAGCGATATACCCTGTATTCAGACGCGGCATCCCGCTCAACATAAGGAACACGAACAATCCTACGGCCAAAGGAACATGGATCGTTTCAAAAAGAACGCACTACGAGTCACTTGTAACGGGAATTGCCGGAGACAAGGGCTTCTGCACCGTAACCGTCAGCAAGTACATGATGAATCGTCAGGTCGGATTCCTTGCATCACTTCTCAAGATATTCTCTGACGAAGCGATTTCGATCGACCACATTCCTTCCGGGATCGACACGGTTACTATCGTTCTCCGCAAGAAGTACTTCACTGCCGAGAAGGAAGAAGTCATCGTGAAGCGTATACAGAACGAACTCGGAGCAAAGGTCAGCGTAGACCATGACCTCGCTATCGTCATGATCGTCGGTGAAGCTATGGCAAATTCAGTCGGTATCATGGCCAGAGCCGCTTCCGCGCTTTCAAACGCAGGAATCAACTTAAGGATCGTAAACCAGGGTGCATCCGAGATCTCAATGATGTTCGGCGTATCCGAATCTTATTGTTCTTATGCCGTAAGAGTGCTTTACAAGGAGCTCTTCAGATACTGATACCTTAACGTTCACCAAACAAAAACTAAACGGCGCCGATTTTGAACCGGCGCCGTTTTTGTATTCATGCTGTAAATGTGATCGATCCAATTATTCAGGATCGGGTTTCTTGGTATCGTCCGGTTTAGTTTCCGGGGGATCTGTCGGCTTAGTCTCCGGCGGATCGGATTCAGCAGGCTTAGGTGTAGGTGTAGGGTCATCCTGCTTGGGTGTAGGTGTAGGCTTATCCGGTTCTGTTTCCGGAGGATCAGTCTCTTCGGGAACAGGCGTGGGAGTTGCCGTAGCCTTCTTCGGCTTAGGTGTAGGAGTAGGTGTCGGATCCTCCTCTTCCTCTTCCGTCGTCGTAGTCTCTTCAGTTGTAGTAACGCCTGCGGCATCTCCCGTCTCGGTAGCATCAGGACCGGTCTCGGAAGTGGTCTCGCCAGTTGCGGCTCCATGCGTGGGATCCTCAGTGGAAAGCTGCTCGGTAAGGCAATATCCTATCTTGCTGTTAGAGGTGACGACCTTTGAGAAATACTGGTCTACAGACTGCTGTAAAGTAACGACGTCGCCGCGTTTCAGCATTGCTATCACCGTTGAGCTCTGATTAGGCATGGAATATACGGGCGTATTGTCAGCAATAGCATAATAAGCGGTGCCGACAGCCGCGCTCGGCATGGTCTCAGGAGCATTGGCCGCCATGAAATCCTTTATATTCAAGACAAGGAACATAACTCCGAAGCCCAGTATAAGGCAGAGGATGAATACGATTATCGGCATGGCGATCGTAGCGACCTTGCGTCCTGCGCCAGCCTTATCCTCTTCCGGTTCTTCGTCCTCAATATCTTCCTCTACGTCTTCCTCAGGCTCCTTCTTGTGAACAGGCATCTTTCCGGGATCAAAGCTTATGGTGTCATCAGCGTCATCGTCCGTCTCTGCCAGTTCAAAAGGTGTGAAATCGCTTTTCGCAGCAGCTGCCGCAGCCGCAGTGGGAACAGTCGCGATCGAAGTGTCGCTCTGCAGATTAGTCCTTATCACGGCGTCACCGGGAAGCAGGAATGTGGACTCGACCTTCAAGTCGATGATGGTAAGACCGGATTTGACACCGTGATTTACCGCGGCGTTGATTATCTCCTTCGTCTTATTCTCCGTTGATGCAGGTCTGACAATTATTGAATTGCGCATCTGAGCAGGCATTCCTCTGGATATGCCCAGACCCATAAGGATGATCTCATCGTTGTCCTTGAGTTTGAGATGAACCTTCTTCTCAGGCTTAAGTTCGCCTTCCTGAGGCATTTTTCCGAGATACTGGGTAAGATTCATGTTCTCGGGATGGTTCCTCTCTTCAGCAGGGCTGATGGAACCCATCTGAGCGAAGCGGTGAGCAACAGTCTGTTCCTCGGTAAGGACCATGATCTTATTGTCGCGGAAAAGGACAGCCTTCGTAATACCGAGATGGATCACGCGAAGGATGTCTCCCTCGATAACGAGCATGGTCATCGAAGTCTTGAACTGCTTGCCCTTGTTTATTCCGAAGTTCATGACCTTGACGTTGAGTGTGTTTACTACAAGATTCGAAAACGCCTCAAAATCAAGAACGGGCTGATTTGCCGCAGATGCGACGATCTTCTCGAGTTCTGCATTGAGTTCGAGATTGAGTTCAGCGGAAAGATTGTCAGGACCGATCGTCGAAAAGATCGCGCAGATCTGAACAGGCGATGTCGAACGTGCTGTCCTGAGGAATTCATTCGGAAAATCTTCTATCTTACGAGAAAGCGTGAGGAAGAATACATTCTCCTGCGGCTTATTCTGTTCCTGATTAGTCTCAGCTATACAGGTTGCTACTGTCTTGCTCATAGATCTGCTCCCGATATATTGTCAAGCACCACCCGCTTGTTTACTCCTGAATACAGGCGGTGCAGTCCGTTACTTATTTAAAGCAAATGTATTATATCATCTCTTCCGATATTCACAATTTTTTTATTAAAGAATAGGCAAATTGCCTTAAATTGAGACACATTCATAATAAAAATTAAGTAAACACGCAAATTAAAAACGCCTGCTCATTGAGAGCAGGCGTTCCTGATTCGAATGTTAGATACAGATCAGATGCAGCCCTGAGCGATCATAGCGTCAGAAACCTTGAGGAGACCGGCAATGTTAGCGCCGACAACATAGTTGTCTGTGCAGCCGACTTCTGCAGCAGTCTTGTCAACTGTATGGAAGATGTTCTCCATGATGCCCTTGAGCTTTGCGTCAACTTCTTCGAATGTCCATGAGAGACGTGCGCTGTTCTGGCACATTTCAAGACCTGAAGTAGCAACACCGCCGGCATTGGAAGCCTTACCGGGTGTGAAGAAGATCTTGTTTTCAAGGAAGAACTGTATAGCATCAGGTGTTGTAGGCATGTTAGCGCCCTCGCCGACTACCTTTACGCCGTTTGCAACGAGTGCCTTGGCAGACTCAAGGTTGAGTTCATTCTGTGTAGCGCAAGGAAGAGCGATATCGCAAGGAATTGTCCAGATGCCCTTAGAGCCGTTGGTATCTGCTGTGTACTTAGCAGAAGGTACTCTGTCAGCATACTCGCTGATCCTTCCTCTCTTGACTTCCTTGATGTCCTTGACGATATCAAGCTTGATTCCTTCAGGATCATATACATAGCCGTTGGAGTCAGAAAGTGCAACGACCTTTGCGCCAAGCTGTGTAGCCTTCTCAGTAGCATAGATAGCAACGTTTCCGGAACCGGAGATAACTACTGTCTTGCCTTCGAAAGAAGTATTGAGCTTCTCCTTAAGGAGGCAGTTAACGAAATAGCAGAGACCATAACCTGTTGCCTCTGTTCTTGCGAGAGAACCGCCGAAAGAAAGCTTCTTACCTGTAAGGATGCCGGAGAACTCGTTAACGATCTTCTTGTACTGACCGAACATGAAGCCGATCTCTCTTGCACCTGTTCCGATGTCGCCTGCAGGTACATCGCAGTCAGGTCCGATATGTCTGTAAAGCTCACGCATGAAGCTCTGGCAGAAAGCCATGACTTCGTTGTCAGACTTGCCCTTAGGATCGAAGTCGGAACCGCCCTTTGCACCGCCCATAGGGAGGCCTGTGAGGGAATTCTTGAAGATCTGCTCGAAGCCGAGGAACTTCAGGATGCTGAGGTTAACGGAAGGATGAAGCCTGATGCCTCCCTTGTAAGGTCCGATAGCGCTGTTGAACTGAATTCTGTATCCGCGGTTAACCTGGATCTTTCCGTTATCGTCAACCCATGAGACTCTGAACATAACCTGACGCTCAGGCTCTACGATCCTCTCAAGAACCTGCTTCTCAATAAGCTCAGGGTGTACGGGGAGCGCGGGAGCGATCGATGTAAGGAATTCATGAACAGCCTGAAAGAACTCCGGCTCGTTGGCATTCCTTGCCATAACCTTCTGCATGAGACCGTTAAGATACTCATTGTTAATCGTGTAATCCATAAAGTTACCGCCTTTCTTTTCGAGCTCTCATTTTGCAAGTCAGAGAGCCAAATAATTCATTCCTGGGTTTACTCGGCTTGAATAACAGCACGGGGGATATCCATAATCGGATAAATAATAATACAAGCTTAAAGGTCATGCAACAAAAAATAAATGAAAGTTCGGAAACCCGAACTTTCATTTTTAAGCATTACCACTATTCTCTGCCGCAGTCTGGGCGGTAGTCGCAACGGGCAAAGCCGTCGGCTCGGTAGTACTCTTCTCCGAGAACGGATCGTTCTTCAACAAATCGGTCCATGAACTGAAGCCGAACATCTGCTTGAGTTCCCCGTAATTGAATGCGGAAAGCGAACGATCGAGGACTATAAATAGCAGAAGGAAGAATATCAGCGCGAGCAGTCCCCTTCTCATTATCATCATCCTGCGCTCGGCGTTATAACGCTCATCCACATATTTCTTGGTGGTATATCCGACGACTGTATATACGCGGCTGATATCCTTACGCGGCGGCCTGTCGCGAAAATCACGCCATGCCTTCCTGATACGTCCGAAGATCCTTGACGGAATACTCTTGAAAAGTCTGACGGTCGCGCGCCACGAAGCGCCCAAGAAATCAGATATGACCTCTGTTGATTTCCTGTCTCCTGTACTGACCAAGAAACATACCGCCTTTCTCATTTGATTCGCCTATTATATCATTATTGCGAAATTCAAAGAAGAATCGTTATTTTTCAGATTTCAGTACCAGCCCGTTCTTTTTTGCATACATTTCGACAAGCAATCCCATTGCAGTACTCTGTTTTCTGAACATGGTAGATCTCGCAAGGTGCATCACATTGCTGGCGTCATCCGGGGACAGCTTTCTGTAGAATCTCAGGTATAACAACCTTGAATACGGCTGCGGTAGACTAAGGACCAGCGTCATAAGCCTGATGGCTTCACACCTCTTCATTCTTGCCGCTAAATATTCCTTCTCAAGAGAATCAATATACTTATCAAAACCGCTGGAGAAATCCAGCATCTCGGCCGTCATATCGCCCTGCTTCTTGGGAATGAGCGAATAATCCGAGACCTTAACGGGCGCATTGTCAGTTGCATAGATATCCATCAGTGCCCTGTATCTGTCACTGTTGGTCCTTTTGATCTCCGTCATGTAACTTCTTGCTTTCTCCGGAACTGTATCAACATCATCCTGCAGCCTGTTAAGCCTGCTCATCAGAATCGACTTAAGTTCTTTTTTTGTATAGCACTTTCTTTTGGTTTTTCCCCTTTCCCTCATAATAATTACCTCCGCAGCAAATACAAACAATTGTTTGACAAGGTGTACATTAATGTTAAAATGTTCTCATAAGAAAATATGTTTGGAGGCGTAACATGGCTCGTTTCAGCGACAACAAATCAATTGAACGTGTATACGACTATATCTGTGACTACATAAAAGTTAATCAGATATCTCCGTCAGTCCGTGATATATGCTCCGGCGTTGGCCTGAAATCCACCTCTTCTGTACACACCTACCTTAAGGAACTGGACAGTCAGGGAAGGATCGAGTACAGACCCGGACTTCGAAGAGCCATCATCATAAAGCAGTACGACGATGAACCCGCACCCAAAGTTACTCCTCTAAACGATTGCAGACCAGTATATTGCGTCGGTAAGATAACAGCCGGCGTACCTATCCTTGCCGCCGAAGAATACAGCGACCGTTTCTTCGTCAGCAAATCAGTCATCGGCGACGCCGATTGCTTTATGCTGAAAGTCAAAGGCAACAGTATGATCAATGCCCACATCCTGGACGGAGATTATATCCTGGTCCGCAAGCAGAACTTCTGCGATGAGGGAGATATTATCGCTGCACTTATCGATGACGAAGCAACCGTTAAGAGATTCGGTAAGAAGGACGGAAGTCCTTACCTGTTCCCCGAGAACGAGAACTACTCACCTATTCCCTTCAACAAGGAAGGCTGTAAGATCCTCGGCAAAGTGGTCGGTCTGCATAGGTATACTATTAATTAGTTGCAACCCTCCTTTCCTTTGATTTTCGAACAACAGAAAAAGCTCGTACAACAAATTTAACAAGATATACCCGGTTTTCAAGGAAACAGTCTCAATATGTCAAAATATGAGACTATTGTAAAAGTTGCTTATGATTTACAGGTCACTGTCTGCAGTTATCAAGGATATAATTCGAAGCCGTCATCAGATCTCCGGCCGGTAATGTGCTGATATCACCGCCCATGTGACGGAACCACGTCAGTTGACGCTTGGCATAATGACGCGATCCGAGCTTTATCTTGTAAGCCGTCGCATCAAGATCTTCTTCGCCATTAAAATACGATTCGAATTCCTTATAACCGATCGCCTGGAAACATGTCGACCCTTTAGCCTTTTCATCCTGATACAGAAGCCGCGCCTCTTCCTCAAGACCCTGCTCCAACATGATATCCACTCTCTTGTTTATACGTTCATAAAGAACCGCTCTGTCGATATCAGGCATAAAAGCCTTGAAATTGAAAGACGGGCCTGAAAGCTTTGATGCTTTGTTTTTATCTGAAAACTTTACCCCTGTCGCCTTCCTGACAGCCAAAGCCCTGATGACACGCCTTGTGTTGTTCGGATGGATAAGTTCTGCAGCTTCCGGATCCTCTGACAAAAGGATCTTATAGAGTTCATCGGCGCCGTTTTTCTCGAGAATCTCACGATAGTAATCCTCAGCATCGACGGTCGACGCATCATCTTCAACACCATAATCGATCCCGAAAAGCAGAGACGAGATATACTGGCCCGTACCTCCGCAAACTACAGGAAGCTTGCCTCTTCCAAGGATATCCGTAATTGCTTTCTCGGCAGCGACCATATAGTCATACACCGAGAATCTCTCACCGGGCTCAACGATATCTGTCATGTGATGACGTATCTCAGATCTTTCTTCAGGAGAATCCTTGGCTGTACCGATGTCCAGACCCTTATAGATCTGCATGGAATCAGCCGATACAAGTTCTCCTCCCGCAAGCCTGCATACTTCAAGCGCTATCGCACTCTTGCCGCTTGCTGTCGGACCCGTGACGATCGGGATGAAGCTGTATTTACCTAGATAAGGACCCGGATCTATCATGAATCACCTATACGATCCTCTTGAAATTCTTCTCAAAGTCTTTCTTGGAAATGCAGAAGAAAGTCGGCCTTCCGTGCGCGCAATGATAAGGATCTTCAAGCTTTGTAAGCTTTTCGATCAATGATTCGGCCTGTTCCTGAGTTATTACGTCCCCTGCCCTGATCGCGGCCTTGCACGCAGTCGTCTGGATAAGGTTGTACCAAATATCGCTTTTCGCCGGATTATCACGTTTGAGATCCGTAAGGATTTCAGAAAACATATCCGACGCCTTGTTCGCGCTCCCTAACGGGACTGCCCTTAATGCTATCTCCCTGTCGCCGAGCAGCTCGATCTCAAATCCGTTCTCGGTGAACTTATCGAGCGTTCCCTCGATAAACGAATAATCTGACGCACTGACCTTAATTATTGCGGGTACCAGCATATGCTCACTTGCGGAAATATTCTTTCCGGGTGCTTTCCTGGCCATGAACTCCTCATAGCAGACTCTCTCGTGTGCAGCGTGCTGATCCACGAAATAGCAATCCTCCGTGGTCTGCATAACTATGTATGTGTTAAACAGGATACCCGTAAATCTGGCGCCTGCTATCTTATCAATATCAGTCTGTTCCTTAGAGACATCCTCCTGCGTGACAGGCGCAACGGGAAGTACTTCAGGGACTGTTTCGTGTTCAGTTTCCGGACTTCCTTCCTCTTCGGCATCCCGGTTTCCCACCACTGAAGCATCGGGCTTGAAACCTGAGAGTATCCTCAAGAGTTCATTGGCAGAAGCGACATCGCCCGACGGCTGAGCCTGAGCGGGGCCGTTCTTAAGCTTATGCGAGGAAGAAAGCTTTCCTGACGCGCTGATATCATAGCGGAGCTGCTTGCTTTCAACCTGTACTTCTTTCTTTTCGGGCGTCTCGATCTCCAGACTGCTGCCTGAAGAGATGCCTTTGAATTCACCGCCTGCAGTTCCCGACTCGGTGATGGCTTCCCTGATGCCGTGATAAACGAGCCTGAAAACATCCTGATCCGAAGCAAACTTGACCTCCGCCTTCTGCGGATGGACATTGACGTCTACTGTTCCGTGAGAACAGTAGATCATGAGGAAACACACGGGATACTTGTTCTTCATTACCGCATTCTTATACGCCTCATCGATGGCCGCAGATACGGTCCTGCTCTGAATAAGCCTGTCATTCACGTATACGCACTGAAGTCCCCTGTTTCCTCTAACGAAACGCGGCAGGCCCGTAAAACCTTCAACTCTCATGTTCTCCTGCTGATAGTTCACAGGAACAAGGCTTGCGGCCGTTTCCTTGCCATAAACGGCATATACGGCATCCTTTACATCGCCTGTTCCGGGCGTGGTGAACTGGACCGCACCGTCCTTTATCAGCTTGAATGAGATCTGAGGATTGATTATGCTCAGTTTCTCGACCATTCCGGTTATATACATTCCCTCGGTAGAATCCTTCTTCAGGAACTTGTATCTTGCCGGAAAGTTCTTGAAAAGACTCTTCACTTCAACGCACGTGCCCCTTGGCGCGTTTACGTCTTCAATATCCTTAAGGGAACCGTCTTCATAAGTAACCCGGGTTCCTGTTTCGCCGTCGCTTTGCGATGTGGTAAGAGTCACATCTGCACAGGAAACGATCGAAGCCAATGCCTCGCCTCTGAAACCGTTGGTGGAAAGATCGTAGATATCCTCTATCGTCTTAAGCTTTGAAGTGGCATGGATGAGGAATGCTTTCTCAGCGTCTTCGCGGTCCATTCCGCAGCCATTGTCAGTAACCCTGATAAGAGAGATGCCGCCGCCTGCAAATTCTATCTTCACTCTTGTAGCGCCGGAATCAACGGCATTATCCAACAGTTCCTTCACGACCGAGACAGGACGTTCGATGACTTCCCCTGCCTTGATGGCATTAGCAGTGCGGCTGTCAAGAACATTAATCCTGCCCATCGTCTTCTCCCTTCACCATACTGTTCAGTTCATAAAGGATATTCATAGCTTCTATGGGTGTGAGCCTTGAGACATCGAGGTCACGGATCATGGCCCTGAGCTTGTCTTCTTTCCGGTAAAGCACGCTCTCGGGATTGAAAAAAGATTCCTGTCCCGGCATTGCCGCAGAGGAAAGCTGGGTTCCGCCGCCCGGAGTCTCTTCCACGTTGCCCATAACCTTGAACTTACCGATCCTTTCAAGTTCTGAAAGGATGGATTTCGAGCGCTTCAGAACATCGTCAGGGACACCTGCGAGACGCGCTACCTCGATACCGTAGCTGTCCGAAGTACCGCCTGAGGATATCTTGTGAAGGAACTTGACGGTACCGTCGTTCTCGCTGACATCGACGTGGCAATTGAATACACCGCGGTTCAAACGTTCCATCTGGTTGAGTTCATGATAGTGAGTCGCAAAGACCGTCCTTGCATAAAGGACACCCGGATCGACTATGTATTCGATGGAAGCCCATGCAATCGAGAGACCGTCGTATGTACTCGTTCCGCGTCCGACCTCGTCAAGGAGAAGAAGGCTGCGTCTTGTAGCATTCTTGAGAATGTAAGACATCTCCTTCATCTCGACCATGAAGGTTGACTGGCCTGTGGATATGTCATCAGATGCGCCTATCCTGGTGAAGATGTGATCAACAAGTCCGATCCTTGCCGAATCTGCCGGAACGAAAGATCCTATCTGCGCCATAAGGACTATGAGCGCGGTCTGTCTCATATAAGTCGATTTACCGGCCATGTTGGGACCCGTCAGGACCATCAGCCTCTTTTCGCCGTCTAAAAGGATATCGTTCGGGACAAAGGAATTGCCCTCCGAAGCCATCATCTTCTCGACTACGGGATGCCTGCCGCCCTTAATGTCGATGTCCTCCGACATATCGACTACCGGTCTTACGTAATTTTCGCTTTCCGAAAGCTCGGCCAGCGCCGTGATGCAGTCGGCCATGGCAACTGCGGACGCAGTGCCGAAAAGCCTTTTCGATTCCGCAAACACACGGTCCCTTATCTGCGTGAACAGCTCATATTCAAGGGCTACGCGCCTGCCTGATGCCGATACGATCTTCTCTTCGAGCTCTTTTATCTGAGGCGTTATGTATCTCTCGTTATTTACGAGTGTCTGTTTTCTCTCATATTCTTCAGGAACCTTGTCAGATTGGCTCTTGGGGATATCGATATAGTAACCGAACACCTTGTTGTAACTGATCTTAAGTGTCTTGATCCCGGTTCTCTCGCGTTCTCCGGCCTCGAGCTTCATGATGTACTCTCTTGCGTTTGTCGCAATATCGTTCAGCTCGTCGCATTCTTCAGAATAGCCGCGCTTGATTATGCCGCCTTCCTTGACGGAGATCGGCGGATCTTCCGAGATGCCCTTGTCGAGGAGCTCGAAAACATCCTCCATCGGATCAAGGAGCTTGTTTATCTCACCGAAAACGCCTTTCGAAAATGAAGAAACGCGTTCCTTGACAAAAGGCAGCTTTCCGAGGGAATTACGAAGCGACAGGAGGTCACGTGCATTGCAGGTCCCAAGAGAAACCTTGCCTGCGAGACGCTCGATATCGTAAAGCCCTGTGAGGCTCTCGATTATCTCCTGTCTTGCTATATACTTGTCCCGCGCTTCCTCAACGGCATCAAGACGTTCGTTTATCGCACTTACGGAGATAAGAGGTTCTTCTATCCACTTCCTGAGAAGTCTTCCTCCCATCGCTGTCTTCGTTCTGTCTATCGCCCAGAGAAGCGAACCTCTCTTCGTCTTCCCTCTTATCGTCTGAGTAAGCTCGAGATTGGTCCTCGTCGCATGATCGAGTTCCATGGAATCTGATATCTTGAAGCAGTGAATATCCTTTAAATGCTTGACCTTCTCGGTCTGCGTCTCGGCCGCATAGAGTATCAGCGCGCCGCAGGCTGAAACAAGAAGCGAAGGATCGCTGAAGAGTTTTAGATTATCCGGACGTATATCCGACTTGTCGATACTGTCCGCGGCAAAATCACGATCACTCCTGACAGTGATGACAATATTGGTGCCGGTCTTGATAGTCTGACAGCATACGGTATCCGTAAACGCCGGATTGCAGATGATCTCTGACGGCTGATATCTGCTGACCAGATTGATCAGGTGTTCGTTGTTATCAGGAAGAGTGAGCTGTGTAGCCTCGAAATCCCCGGTGGAGATATCCGCGCACGCTACACCGAACTGTGCTCCCACACAGCAGATGCTCATGAGATAATTGTTCTTCCTGTCATCCAGGGCATCCGTAACCGTTCCCGGAGTAAGTATCCTTATAAGTCCGCGCTTTACCAGTCCCTTTGCGAGAGCGGGGTCTTCAAGCTGCTCGCATATCGCAACCTTCCTGCCCTCTGCCACAAGTCGGTCCGCATACGTCTGATATGCATGGAAAGGTATCCCGCACATAGGTGCGCGCATACCGTTTCCGCAATCCCTTCTGGTAAGTACGAGTTCCAATATCTTGGCGCCATCTATCGCGTCATCGAAAAACATCTCGTAGAAATCGCCGAGCCTGTAAAACAGGAACGCATCTCCGGCCTGTTTCTTCATCTCCACATAATGCTGCATCATCGGAGAAAGCTCTTCGATCTTCATGTCAGCCAATCTTAAAAGCCCGTCATTATTTTCCATCGGTAAAATGCTCCATCACGCCATCGACCGAATAAGGTCTGGCATACTGAATATCTACATTGCAAAGGCGTCCTTCGAGGCTGTCCTCCGTGAAGCCTTCCTGTTTCCTGATCTCATCGGGGATCGTGAAATTAACCAGGTGATTGGAGATCGTCCTTCCTGAATAGACTCCGCCGCCGGCCTTGCTGATACCTTCGATCAGCACTTCCGTCTTCTGTCCGACAAGTCTCTTGCACGAAGCCTCCGACAGGGCGTTGGTAAGCTCAGTCAGCCTTCCGAAGCGCTCCGTTACGACGTCTGCAGGTATCTGATCCGGATATTCCGCGGCCTTGGTTCCGGGCCTCTTGGAATACTGGAAAGTGAAGCAAGCGTCAAAAGCTGCTCTGGAGCAGATCTCGAGAGTCTTAACAAAGTCTTCCTCAGTCTCTCCCGGGAATCCTACTATTATGTCGGTGGTAAGAGATCCTCCCTGAACTCTGGATCTGAAATAATCAGCTATACGCATGAAGCCTTCTGCCGTGTAGGGCCTGTTCATGCGTTTGAGGACAGTGTCCGAACCTGACTGGAGAGCCAGATGAAGATGCTTTTCGACGTTGGGGCTGTCAGCCATTATATCGATCACCCTGTCAGACAGGTCCTTCGGATGCGAGGACATAAATCTAATCCTCGAGAACTCGGTTATCTTTGAAGCCTCTTCAAGGATGTCTGCAAAAGTCTTGCCGTCCTCGTTGCCGTTGCCGTAGGAATTGACGTTTTGTCCAAGGAGCATAACCTCCCTGTAGCCCAGGGACGCGAGTTCCTCTAATTCTTTCATTATCTCGGAAAAGCTGCGTGAGCGTTCCCTGCCCCTTGCGTATGGGACGATACAGTATGTGCAGAAATTGTTGCAGCCGTACATTATCGGGACAAGCGCCCTGAATCTCCTCTGACGTTCGATCGGGAAATAACTGTCCTCGGCGATATAATCCTCACCGCATATGCTTACGGAAAGTTTTTGTTTCCTTACGGCATCCCGAAGAAGGATCGGAAATCTGTGCAGCTGCTGGGGATCAAAAACAAGATTCACATAAGGATAGGACTTCCTGATCTTCTCAACATTCTCAGGGACCTTCATCATGCATCCGCAAACGGCGACTATGGAAGTCTCGCCCTTGCTGCAAAGGTTCTTGAATACGCCAAGATTACCGAAAAGATGCTTGTCGGCATTCTCCCTGACCGAACATGTATTCATGACGACAACATCAGCAGGTTCAAGCTCACCGCTGTTGCCGCACTTAACGAGTCCCATTGCCTGAAGCATTCCGGCCAGTTTCTCACTGTCGGATTCGTTCAACTGACATCCGTACGTCAGAAGATTATACGTGGCAGGACGTCCCTTCATCCGTGAAACCGACGAGAAATACTCCTTGAGTTCTTCAACCGCATTGTCAAACTCTGTTTTCTCGGAATTATCAACCCTGATTATGCTCATTTAACAACCTCATAAATTAGTACCTTGCTAATTATACAGAAAAAGGCAGAAAGAATGAATTTGTATTTTTATATTAAAGTTATAGAATATACGAGTTAAAACTCTCCGAGGTCAAAATATGTCAGGATCAATAAAGCAAGCCGTAAAACTCATCAGTTCCGCCCTTCTGGCCGGAGTCTTTATGCTTACTCTGTTCCCGGCATTCGTTTTCGCGGACGACATCTATCCGGACAATCCCGATGACGGATTGATCACCCAGAACGAGCAGAAGACCGATCTCCTAAACGAGAAACACGATGACTGGCCGACGATCAGCGCGGCTGCATATATACTCTACGACGCAACAAGCGGTGCCATCCTGGTCGGCAAAGATTACGAGACACAGAAAGAGCCCGCTTCCATGACCAAGGTAATGACAATCCTTCTGGCACTCGAGCGCTTGGACATGAACACCGTCATAACCGTTAATTCAGCCATGGCAAAGGAGATACAGAATCTCGACAAGGACTATGTCCGTCTGGGCCTCCAGGAAGGCGAGGAAATTACGGTAAGGGACCTTATCTACGCCTCAGTCCTCAAATCCGCGAACGACTGCTGTCTTGTCCTCGGAATGCACATGGGCGGAACAGAGGCCGAATTCTGTAAGATGATGAACGAGAAAGCCGTGGAACTGGGATGCAAGAACACGCATTTTACTTCATGTTTCGGTTTTGCCAAGCCTGACAATCTGACTACTGCGTATGACCTGAGCCTCATCCTTCAGGAAGCTGTCACGAATACAGAGTATTCCAAGATCGCGAAAACATATACCTACAAGATAAGCGCTACAAACAAGTACTCCAGCACAAGAGAGCTTACCAACGCCAGCAAGTTCATCAGCACGGCTGACTTCAAGTACGATTATTATGTCGGCGGAAAGACCGGATATACCGATTCGGCCGGCAACACGCTCTGCGCCGCCGCCAAGAAGGACGACCGCACGCTCATAGGCGTTATCTTCAATGCCGGAAGCTCCACATCCAGATACAGGGATATGATCAAGCTTTTCGACTACGGATATACGAGCTTCACAACGGTTCCCATAACCGAGGCTGAGTTCACGCCGATAATCAACGACACAAGGAATCAGATGACGAGGCTCATGTCCGAGACAAACCTCTATATATCAGAGATGAAGACCGCCCTCACCTCTTATGTAACAACGACTTCAAGCAGAGCTCAGCTCGGCAGCACGAACAAGATAGACCTTTCCAATACCACTATCGATTCGACCGCTGAGGAACAGACGCTCGAGATCCCGCTCTGCAAAGTCTATTCAGACAAAACGTATGTCGTAGGAAAACTTGTCGTCAAGATCGAACAGAAAGCCGGCGTCATCGAGATCAACCCGAAAAAGAAGACACATCTTTCGGATATCAGGCGCATCCTCATTACTTTCGCTGTTCTTTCCGGAATGATACTTCTTCTGATAGTGATCGCCCTCATCTTCCGTGCGAACATAATCAAACGCCGCAGGAACGAGTCAACAAGAAGAGCGAACATGCTCTGAGCTATCTGCCGGGAAATCTTTACTGCCTGGCAGCTCCGACTACACAGAACAATCCGAACATTATCGCATCGCAGGCGACTATCGTCGCGCCTACAGGTGTACCCGCAACTATCGAGATAAGGATCCCCGCGAGAGCGCAGAACACCGAAAAGACTGCCGAAGATACCGTAACAGCCTTAAAGCTCTTGAACACCCTCATGGATGCCATGGCCGGGAAAATGACCAGCGCCGAAATAAGGAGCGAACCGACGAGATTCATGGCAAGCACGATGATCACCGCGATAATGACCGCGATCAGGAGGTTATACATTCCCGTGCGTACGCCTGTCGCCTTGGCAAATGTCTCATCAAACGTAACGGCAAATATCTTGTTGTAGAACAGTATGAATACGATCACCACGATGACCGAGAGCACAAGACAAAGAATTACCTGCTCCTGTGAAAGAGTCAGGATCGAAGTCGAACCGAAAAGCGTACTGCATACATCCCCTGCCAGATTAGATGACGTTGAGAATTTGTTCATCAGAAGATAACCGAACGCAAGCGAGCCGACTGACAGCATCGCTATGGCGGCATCGCCTTTGATGGCGGCATTCTTACCGAAAGCGAGAAGCACTACTGCGGCAAGAACGGTTACGGGAAGGATCACGTACATGTTATTCGAAAGCTTAAGGACGGATGCGATGGCAAGCGCTCCGAACGCAACATGGGACAATCCGTCTCCGATATAAGACATCCTCTTCAGGACAAGTGTCACGCCAAGAAGCGACGAGCAGAAAGCGATCAGGACGCCGACAATAATGGCGTATCTGACGAACGGATATGAAAGGTATTCTATGATCGTCTGCATACCGTCACTTCTCCATTCCGCTCACGATCGAGAATTCGTTTCCCCTGCCGCTGGCAAAGTATTCCTTCTTCTCAAGGAAGCTCGGATAGTTCTTTATGTGAAGTACATGCGAAGCATACTTTTTCGCTGCGGCAATGTCATGGGAGATCATGATGATGGTCATGCCCTCCTTATTGAGCTTTTCAACAAGACCGTAAAATTCTTCTGTAACGAACGGATCCAGGCCCGCAACAGGCTCGTCCATCAGAAGGACCTTGGTTGCGGCACAAAGCGTGCGTGCAAGAAGGACACGCTGCTGCTGACCGCCTGAAAGATCCCTGTAGCATCTGCCCGCAAGGTTATCCACGCCGAATTTCTTCATGGCCTCCATAGCGGATCGTTTCTGGGATGCGGAATAAAAAGGCCTGTTTCCAAGACGGCCGACAAAGCCAGAAAGGACTATCTCCTTCACCGAAGCCGGGAAATCACGCTGAACGATCGTCTGCTGAGGCAGATAACCTATCTCGGAGAGCTTAAGACCGTCAGTTATGACCTCTCCTGAAAGAGGCTTTCTAAGGCCAAGGAGAGTACGCATAAGCGTAGTCTTGCCCGTACCGTTTTCGCCGATGACGAAAACATAATCCCCCTCGTTTATCTCGAAGGAAAGATCACGGTATAGGATGAGTTCGTTGAAACCTATTGTCAGGTCTTTTGCCGATATGAGAGACATCGTTAACCCTCAGAACCTGCAGCGGCACACTTCTCACATTTCCCGTAGAACACTGTCCTCCTGGGATCCAGTAAGAATCCGTGTTCCTTTCTGACATGCGCGAAAAAGTCGTTTATCTCTTCACAGCTCAGATGGAAAAGATTCCCGCAACTCTCGCACTTCATGTGATAGCAGGTCCCCTTGCAGCAATTATCGGTGCCGATATATTCATAACAAGCCGGGGATTTATCATCGATAAGATATTTGTTTACAAGGCCGTCGTTCGTAAGACGGTCAAGGCGTCTGTAGATGGTCGCCGCGCCGATATTTATCCCCTGCGCTCTGAAATGTTCCTCGATATCCTGGGCAGTCAGATGCTTGCCGCCGTTCTCCTGCATATACTTGAGGATCTCAGCGGACTGTTTCGTATTATATGAGCCTTTTGAATTGCCTGCCATCAGATATCTCCGTAGTAATCACCGAATTGAATATGAAATTCATTATCATTTTATACGGATATGTCATACTGTCAAGGGTTTTCGCAGCTTGAAAAGAAAAAGGAACTGCCGATTGACAGTTCCTTAATGGTGGGAAGAGGTGGATTCGAACCACCGAAGTCACTGACGACAGATTTACAGTCTGTTCCCTTTGGCCGCTCGGGAATCTTCCCATATTATGTTGTTTAGTGTAGTTGGTGGGCCTTCGGGGACTCGAACCCAGGACCCGCCGGTTATGAGCCGGATGCTCTGACCAACTGAGCTAAAGGCCCACGTTTACACTTACGAGTGCTTTTTTAAAGCGCTTGAATAGTATATAAATATTGGCCCCGTTAGTCAAGCAGATTTTTTCGCCGGAATAACGGGGCCGATAAGCCTTATTTTGCTGTAATGTAGCCCTTCTTTGTCAGAAGTTCTGCAGAAAGAACTCCGCCGCCTGCAGCACCTCTCAGTGTGTTGTGCGAGAGGCACGCGAACTTGTAATCGAAAATGATGTCTTCTCTAAGACGAGCGACAGAAACTCCCATGCCGTTCTCAAACATAGCGTCGAGCTTAGGCTGAGGGCGGTTGTCATCCGGCAGATACTGCAGGAAGTGCTTGGGAGCCGAAGGAAGTCCGAGCTTGACAGCTTCGCTCTCATAAGAATTCCATACCGAGATCATCTCTTCGATAGAAGGCTTGTTCTCGAAAGAAACCGAAACAGCAGCCGTATGTCCTTCCTGAACCGCTACACGGTAGCACTGTGCGGAGATGAGCGGCTTTTCTGCAAGCTCAATGTGGTCTCCGGCAAACTTGCCCCACACCTTGAGAGGTTCTTTCTCTGACTTCTCCTCTTCACCGCCGATGAAAGGAATAACATTTCCGACCATCTCGGGCCAATCCTTAAATGTCTTGCCGGCTCCGGAAATAGCCTGATATGTGCAGACATTGATCGCCTTTATGCCATTCTTAAGGAAAGGCGTAAGAGCAGGCACATAACTCTGGATAGAGCAATTGGGCTTTACGGCAATAAAACCTCTCTTCGTTCCGAGTCTCTTCCTCTGAGCTTCGATAAGTGCTGCATGGTCGCTGTTGATCTCAGGGATGATCATCGGGACATCTTCTGTCCAGCGGTTTGCCGAGTTGTTGGAGATGACCGGTGTCTCAAGCTTCGCGATCTTCTCTTCGAGAGCCCTGATCTCATCCTTCTTCATATCGACAGCGCAGAATGTGAAATCGATCTTGCTGCAGTATTCCTCAATATTGTCCGTGCCGTATACGACCATCTTTTTCGCATACTCAGGCATAGGTATGTCAAGCTTCCAGCGTCCGTCAACAGCCTCTTCGTAAGTCTTGCCTGCAGACCTCGGTGAAGCGCAGAGAGCTACGCACTCAAACCAGGGGTGGTTCTCAAGCAATGTGATAAAGCGCTGTCCTACATATCCCGTAGCACCGATGACGCCGACTCTAAGTTTCTTTTCCATATCATTCCACTACTTTCATCAATTATTTTGTCCGTGTATCACGCACAATTGTTTTTGGTACGTGCACAATATTAACACAATGACTTTTGTATAACAAGTACAGCAGTAACAAAAAACGTTAATTTCGCTATGGTAAAATATAACAAGATAAACAATCGGGGGATTATTTGAATTGCAGACCTTTCCCGTGCTCGATCAATACAACAACTACATGCTTGCCGCACTCGGCAGATCCGAGCTCACCGTCAAGGAATATACCTATGACATAATCTGCTTCTGCAGGTTCTACAAGCAAGACATGAAGATGGTCCCCCCTGATACCGCTTTTGAGGAGATCGATGTTTCAGATGTTGACGTAAAGCTGCTCAACAAGGTTACTACGGATGATCTTCTTGCCTTTATAATATGGCTCTCAAGGACGAGGAATCAATCAAACGCCTCAAGAGCACGGCATGTCGCTTCTCTGAAGAGCTTCTTTAAATATCTTCACTCAAAGAAAAGACTTATAGACACCAATCCCGCTTACGATCTGGAAACTCCGAAGATCGGTAAACGCAACCCCAAGTATCTGACGCTCGAACAAAGTCAGAAACTGCTTAAGACTGCTTATGCCTCACCCAAGGAATCCAATGCACGTGACTATTGCATGCTCACGCTCTTTCTCAATTGCGGGATGCGTCTTTCAGAACTGCGTGGCATCAACACAAACGATATCCGCGGGACCGTTCTGACCGTTATAGGAAAAGGAAACAAAGAAAGAACCATATACCTGAATGACGCATGTCTCGCCGCGCTCGATGACTGGCTCGCCGAGCGCGAGACGATAAAGATCAAGCCGGAAGCCGGAAAAGCACTCTTCGTTTCAAAGCGCGGAACCCGCATATCCGATGATATGATCCAGATAGTCATAAAGCGTCTCCTGGAAGAAGCCGGCATCGACACAAGAGTCTATTCAGTCCACAAATTAAGGCATACCGCTGCAACCCTCATGTATAAGTACGGACATGTGGACATCAGGAATCTTCAGATGATCTTAGGACACCAGAGTGTTTCCACCACTCAGATATATACCCATGTAGATGAAGAAGCTCTCCAGAGAGCCGTTGACAGCAATCCTCTGGCGAGCTTCGATCCCGAAAAGAATTCAGGTAAATAACTAATATCAACCGCTTGTAGCCGAGATAACAGGCTCCGTGGTCTGATTGATAACAGGTGCCAGTACGGACTCGGTAGTCGTTTCAGAAGGCGGCGTAGTCTCGGTCTGCGTGATATCAGGTCCTGCAGGCTGCTGTGCTCCCGCAGGATTTGCAGGAAGCCTGAGCTTTATCGGATAGAACGGCAGCGCCGCGATATACTGCTGCTGAATGGAAGACTTCTCGAAAATGCTCCTCTCCTTGATAAGCGGGTTGTTCCGGAAAGGGAACGTCACGGAAACAAAAGCGACGAACCACACGATTCCGGCCAGTATCAGGACTTCGAAAACAAGAAGCGGCGTAACCTGGAAGAAGCTGCTCACCTTATTGAGCTGCTTGGTCTTCATCGTCTTCTTAACGTCGGTCGAAATGAATTCAGCCATCTTATAGCTCTTCGAATCGATCTTAGCAAGGATCTTCTCGATCATCGAATTGCGGGTATATTCATCGAGCTTCCTCTCTTCAAAAGAAAGGTTAGCCGGAAGCGGATAATCCGCAACAATGGTCTTGGCATTTTCGAGCAGCAGATCACCGAAATCATAAATGACACGGTCACCGGGCACGTTAGCGCGCTTGGTGTATATATCCAGATATGATTTAACAATGGCTCTCTCGCATCTTGTAGGTTCCTGGGTTATCTTGAAAACAGAAGAATAAACCATATCTACGGTAGACATATAGAAATCTCTGAGATTCTCTCTTGTCAGGCTTTCATTCCAAAGTTCATCTGCCATGATCACATACCTCCATTTCCGGGATCGTTATCATTCAGGAAAGCCATCGGATCTGCCGGCTGCTGCGGATATCCGCCCTGACCATACATATCCATTCCTGCAGGCTGCTGATATGCCTCCTGCGCATAACCCTGCGGTCTGTACTGCGGCTGCGCCTGATAAGGCTGCTGCGGTTCATACTGGGGCTGCGCCTGATAAGGCTGCTGCGGTTCATACTGCGGCTGTGCCTGATAAGGTTGCTGCGGTTCATACTGAGGCTGTGCCTGATACGGCTGCTGCGGTTGTTGCTGATACTGTGGCTGCGGCGTGTATTGCTGCTGAACAGGCTCATATTGCTGCTGTCCGTATGGCCCCTGAGGAGGCTGAGCCTGATATTGAGGCTGCTGATACTGAGACTGTGGCTGCGCATACGTCTGTGTTCCGGCCTGCGGCATCTGTCCGTATTGGGATCCGGAAACGGGTGCCTGCTGATCCGGTTCACCGAACGGAGAAGGATCGTTATAAGGCATCTGAGGCTGAGGCACAGATACAGGCTGAGCGTACGGATTAGCCATCGCGGGTGCTTTCTTACCCGTTCTCCTCCTAGGCTCAGGCTTGAGCGAAGGATCACTCTCGTCGATCATCGATGAATATGCGGATGCAGGATAAATGAAAGAGATCAGAGCGACAAGTACTGTCATTACTATGATCACTATCCTGACATTATTAACCATGAAAGCAGTCATTCCGATAGGAATTACTATTCCGAGACCGAGATTGAAAGAGTACTCGGCGCACTTACGGAGGTTGGTCCTGATCCTGCCGTTGCAGATAAGATACAGTGCATAGATATAGTAGAAATCATGTATTCCCAGACTGATGCCCAAAAGCGCCGACGTAATGACAAGCGTCTTTGCAGACGGAAGCAGCGCAAAGACAAGAAGTCCCAAGACCATCGAAGTACTCTGTATCAGCACCCTGACTTTCGATGTCAGGATATGTTCGTAATGCGTTTTTACGAAATTACATACAACACATGCGCTGAAAGCGCAGATCAAATAGAAAAACGACGATGTTGCAAGCGGGATCCCTACATTTCCAAGGAAATTCGGAATGAAGATGAGCATAAAAGATGCCGCGACTCCAAGCATCAGGAATGAAGAATTGAGGAACTTCCCTGCCCTTGAATCAGACAGTACATGAAGCCAGCTGCCGACCGGAAGCGGCGCTTCCCTGACCACCGTGTTATTCTGCATGAAATAGATCATTCCGACAGCCGTAAGGATAAGGGCAGCTCCGCTGATGACAGCTACGATCAAAAGACCGAAACGCTCATAGCAGATGCCCGTAATGACTGTTCCGACAGAAACGCCCAGGAAATACGAAGTACTCTGGACATTGTGAATGATACGGTCGCTGTAGTCCTTATATCCGAGCTTGCCGGCATTTATCCTGTAATCTCTCAAGTAATCAAGCGGCATTCCGAAACAGAATCCGACAGGCAAAGCCAAAACCGCGGTCAGATAAGGAATATTGACGATGCCGGCGACAAGAGCAAGGAAATATCCTGCGCCGGTTACGAAAATAAGGGCAACACGGCTCGTAAGCTTTGATTTGAGTTCATATCTGATAGAGGAGAATCCGAAGAAACCCCAAATAAACAACATAAGGGCAACTGCTATCAAGGCATGCACCACATATTTCGGCATTCCGGCAAGCGAATCCTTGAAATAGTCTGCAAATGATATCGGGATCATTACCGAACCGAAAGCGGCAAAGAACGACAGGAAACGGTTCGCATTCTCTCCGTACATGACAAGCACGGGAGTGTTTCCGGTTATGCCCTGAGACATCGTGGAGATAATGAGATTGAGCTCAAAAATGGCAATACCCATGGATATCGCTATCGAGATGATCGTGAATATCCAGGACAGGCTCATGCCGTTCACGGTATCCTGGAATTCATCCTTGGGCATCATGATCTCAAGTATTCCCGATACCGTATTCTCGGATGATATGATCGGCGAGATCGCGCATACATAAGATTTTCCGGCTTCGGTCCTTTGCGTGAAAGCCGTCTCCTGAAGCTGGAAACAGTTGATGTACTGATCACCCACGCCCGTCAGATAATACTGTTCGTTGGACGTAGCTACCGCAGTCGATGAATACAGCCTCAGGAAGGAATCCCCCGCCATGGTATAGACGGAAACCATATAAGGCTTGTCATCGCCATATGTATAGATCGGGAGCATGTAAGACATGTTTTCCGATACACGCGTATAAGTCAGCGCGGCTGAAGAAGAAACCGCACACTTCTGCATGGCATCGGCACGCTCGCTCTCGAGCGCGGTAACATAAACAGACGAGAGCTGCCGCGACATAACAAGAAGCACGACAAGTATGATCGCAAAGCAGTAACCGATCGTTGAGGAGATCAATCTCTTGTCCCGTGCCTTAGCCGTTTCCGAAACCTGCGGGCCCGCATTGCCCTGCCTGCGGCGGAAAAGCTTTATCAAAAGCTCCTGAACGATGAAAACAACAACTCCGACAACGACTGCTATGATAACAGCTGTAAGGATCCTGCCTTCCAGCTTGTTTCCGAGCTCATACAAACCGTCAAATGTACACTTGTATTCAAATACTCCGACACAGATTCCGGTACTGTTCTGAATCGGAAGGATAACACTTTCGTAATTCTGGCCTTTTACAGTAACCGGTTCATATGAACCATTGAGCCAGGTGGAAATATCACGGTTCGCAACAGCGAATTCGGATGTGTCACCAACGCCCTCGCTTACAAGAAGCGAAAGCTGGCCATCTTTGTATGCGAAAAGGCCATATCCTTCTGCCGAAAGATTCTCCGTTGTCGTATCAGCCATTATCAGGCTTAAGAGCGTGCCATACTTCAAAGGTGAATTTACGGTAGCCGATGTGAAATCATCTCCGTCTATACAGATCTGAGCGATATCACAAACCTGATGGATCTTCTTGTCAGAGATACCCTTGAACTCACCTTCAAACTGAAGTCTCATATGATGTACCGCAAATGAAACAGCAGCGATAGATACGATAAAAGACACTATTGTAAGAATAACGATGCGCACGAGACGATCAACAACATTGCCCTTCTCCTGAGCGCGATCATTCCTAAGATTTGCCATAAGTCACTCCTCTAGCAAGTAGTCAGAAAAACTCAGTTTATTATTATACTCTAAATTAAGAGAAAAAATAAGGACAACTGTCATTCGACAATTGTCCTGACTGGTTGCGGAGGTGGGACTCGAACCACACGACCTCCGGGTTATGAGCCCGACAAGCTACCAACTGCTCTACTCCGCGATATCTGATTGTGTGCATTCCGGAATAAATGGTGCTCGTGACCGGACTTGAACCGGTACGGATTTTACTCCGACGGATTTTAAGTCCGTTGCGTCTGCCAATTCCGCCACACGAGCCTATCCGTAAATGCCAAATGATATTAACATCCGACATCCTCTATGTCAAGGAAAATACTTCGCCGGAATTCCGGCATCATTTGCACATGTAACTTTATTTTAATGATAAGGTCAATTTTTAGCCTCTTAAAATATTGATTGAAATAGATTTATCGTTAAAATTAAGATAATTAATGTATGTGAGGTACGATTATGCCATTTGATCCAGATGACCTGAACAGAAAGACCGGCCTGGGTAAAGGTCCGGACACCCCTAACCAGGACAATGATGATTTTATAAACTCATCATTCGCAGTACAGTTCAAGCCGGGTGACAAATCAAATTCTGTCGCAGATAAGATTAAGCAAGGACGGAGTGACGATATGGACGATTTTGACAGTTTCAAAGATGAATTTGATAATTTTAAGATCGACGATACTATCAC
>X424_Quagga__coassemble_0_pt1 | contig 141755 bp, 123 predicted proteins | sample X424_Quagga__metabat2_low_PE_008 | metagenome-assembled genome bin X424_Quagga | reverse complement strand
AAGAAGCCCGCTGCAAAGAAGGCTGCTGCTGCAAAGAAGCCCGCTGCAAAGAAGGCTGCTGCTGCAAAGAAGGTAGAGATCTTCTTCCAGATCGATGGTCAGGAAATCTCTAACGCAGCTATCGCAAAGAAGCTTCCCAAGGCTGCAAAGATCTGGGTCAACGCAGCTGAGAAGAAGGCTTATGATGAGAGCGGCAAGGGCGTAGATCTCTTCTGATCCAAGATTACTTCTTGATAAATCACTCCCGGATCATTTCCGGGAGTTTTTTTATGGTTGCATTTACGCGGAATAATGTATATCTTTTGTTCATGCCTTTATTAACTGTACAGAATATTTCAATGAGTTTTGGTGAAAGACGCGTCCTGAATGACGTGTCTTTTCGCGTAAACAAAGGTGACAGGATTGCTTTCATCGGTGATAACGGTGCAGGTAAATCGACGCTGTTCAAGATAATCAGAGGAACGGTCACTCCCGAATCCGGCGAGATCATTATGCACGGGCAGAACATCGCAGGTTATCTTTCGCAGAGGATCGAGGAACAGGATCTGTCCTCAGCGACTCTTAAACCCAAAAAGCTTGTTGATCTTGAACTTCGGTTATCAACGCTTGAGAAAGAGATCGCAAAGCTTTCCGAATCTTCTGATGATCAGTCGGAACTTAAGACAAAAATGGACGAATATTCCGATGTCCGCAATGCATACGAAGCGGCAGGCGGATATGATTACGAATACAGATTAAACGATGCGCTCAGAGGTCTTGGACTCGGTGATATGACCGACAGCGCGAGAGCTGATTTCTCTTCAATGTCGGGCGGCGAGAAGATGCGTGTATCTCTTGCGAGACTGATAGTCGATCACCCTGATATCCTTATGCTTGACGAGCCGACTAACCATCTTGATATTGAAGCGGTCGAATGGCTCGAAGGTTTTCTCTCATCCTACGGCGGAGCAGTTTTCGTAATAACGCATGACAGACATTTTATCGATTCTGTCGCTACAAGAGTAATAGAACTTGACGGCGGAACCATCACTGAATACAGAGGCAATTATTCTGATTATGTTCTGCAGAAAGAAGAGTTTCTTAAGACGCAGACTGCCGTGATAGAGAACCTTGAAGCGGAGCTTTCACATCAGCTTGATGTAAAGCAGACTATGCTGTCTCACAGGAATATATCCGGATATCATCAAAGAGAGAAGATGGCTGACAAGCTTGCTGACATTCTCGAAAGAGAGCGCGCAAAGCTTCCCGCGGAGTATGCGAAAATGAGTTTCGCCGCAGTTCCTCTCGAACGCTCCGGAAGATCTGACAAGATACTTCTTGATGTCTCGGGTGTATCGAAAAGATTTGATGATTGCGATACCGATCTTTTCTCGGATATCTCATTCGAACTCAAAGCAGATGAGAAGATGTTTCTCTGCGGACCGAACGGATGCGGAAAGACGACGCTTCTTATGATGCTGGCCGGAAAAGCATACGGTACGGAAGGAAAGGTGACTATCGCGACCGGAACAAGCTGCGGATACATGGGTCAGTTCGTTCCTTTTGAAGATGAGGATGCGACATGCTTTGATGAACTTGTTGAAAGGAACGAGGGCATAAAGACTACGGAAGCCAGATCGCTCCTTGCAAGATTCGGTTTCAGGGGCGACGATGCATTCAAGGTCATTAAGGATCTGTCGGGCGGCGAGAGGTCTAGGCTTTATCTTTGCTGTCTTCTTACCGAGCGTCCCGATATCCTTTTCCTGGACGAGCCTACGAACCATCTGGATATCAATTCAAGAGAGATCCTTGAGGACGCGATAAAAGAATACGACGGAGCAGTTATCTGCGTGTCTCACGACAGATTCTTCATTGATAAATGCGCAGATGACATTCTCGGATTCAGCGGAGGCACCGCGTCCGAATTTGAAAAATACGCATATTACCGCAAGTCGGTAACGAACACCGCAAAGACTTCCGAAGAACTGCCTAAGGCTGCTGATAAGGATCCCAAAAAGAAAAATGCCGACAGGGTCGCGTCAGCAAAGCGCCGTCAGAGACTGTCTGATATCGAGAAGCAGACGAGAGCGCTTGAGATAGAACAGAAAGAGATAGAATCCAGGTTCGGCACTGAAGCGGGCGAGAAGGATTACAAGCGCTATGCGGAGATATCTGCTGAACTGAATGCGCTTTACGAGGAGTATTTCGAACTCGGCGAAGGATGATTCTTTTTCGCTTTTCTTCTTCAAGTAATAAGAATAGTGTTGTAAAATTTTAGATATTATTCTTGTTACGAGGTGCTTCATATGGGCATGACGATTACTCAGAAGATCCTGGCGCAGCATGCCGGACTGCCTGAAGTGAAAGCGGGAGACCTGATCGAGGCAAAGCTCGATTATGTGCTCGGGAACGACGTTACGACTCCTCCGGCCATTAAGATCCTCAAACAGCTCGGAGCTGAGAAAGTCTTTGATAAAGACCGCGTCTGCCTGATCCAGGATCATTTTACGCCGAACAAGGATATCAAATCAGCTGAACTCTGCAAGACGATGAGATGCTTTGCGCGCGAGCAGGAGATCTCTCATTTTTATGAGCTGGGACGACGCGAGATGGGCATAGAGCATGTCATCCTTCCTGACAACGGAATAGTCCTTCCCGGAGACATGGTGATCGGTGCGGATTCACATACATGCACATACGGCGCGCTGGGCGCCTTTTCCACCGGAGTAGGTTCCACTGATCTTGCCTGCGCGATGGCAAGAGGGATCACATGGTTCAAGGTTCCCGATGCGATAAGGATCATACTCAAAGGCTCATTCAACAGATATGTAACGGGAAAGGATCTTATCCTGCACATCATCGGAATGATCGGTGTCGATGGTGCTCTTTATAAGTCTCTGGAATTTGAAGGTGAAGGCTTGAAGAGCATCTCGATGGAAGGCAGGTTTACCATATGCAACATGGCGGTCGAGTGCGGAGCCAAGAACGCGGTATTCCCGTTTGACGAATATACTCTCAGATATATAGCCAAAACGAATCCGAAGAGGTTTTCGTCCAGCGACTACAAGATATATACGCCTGATGAAGACGCTCAGTATTCGCAGACGATCGAGATAGACCTTGGAGATGTGCCTCTTACGGTCGCGCTTCCGAGTATTCCTTCCAACACGAAGAAGGCGGAAGAATGCAGGGATATGAAGATCGATCAGGTTGTCATAGGTTCCTGCACGAACGGAAGGCTCGAAGATATCGGCGCGGCAGCTGAGATACTCAAAGGTCTCAAGGTCCATGAAGATGTCAGATGCATCATAATCCCGGGTTCGCAGAAGATATACCGGTATGCGCTTGAAGCAGGGTGGCTGCGTATCTTTGACGATGCTGGATGCGTAATCTCAACACCGACGTGCGGACCTTGCCTTGGCGGTCATATGGGCGTGCTTGCCAAGGGCGAGAGATGTGTTGCCACGACAAACAGGAATTTTGTGGGACGAATGGGCGATACCGGATCCGAAGTGATCCTGAGCGGTGTCCCGGTCGCTGCGGCATCTGCTGTCCTGGGCCGCGTCGGAACGCCTGATGAGCTTTGACGGAGGTGTCTATGATAGTAACCGGTAAAGTTTTCAAGTACGGAGACAACGTTGATACCGATGTCATCATCCCGGCCAGATATCTTAATTCAAGTGATCCCGAGCATCTGAGACAGCACTGCATGGAAGATATCGATGCAGATTTCGTTAAGGAAGTCGGACAGGGAGATATCATGGTCGCAGGAAAGAATTTCGGATGCGGTTCTTCAAGGGAACATGCGCCCGTGGCGATCAAGGCGAGCGGCATCTCGCTGGTCATTGCCGAGAGCTTTGCAAGGATATTCTTCCGCAACTGTATAAATGTCGGTCTTGCGATCCTTGAATGTCCGCAGGCTGCCAATTCCATATCCGAGGGCGACATCATAAAAGCGGATTTTGATACCGGAGTGATCGAGAACATCACGAAGAACGAGAAGTATCAGGCCAATCCTTTTCCTGATTTCATCAACGGTATAATCAGCAGCGGCGGCCTTTTGGAATACACGAAGGCACAGACCGGAAAAAAGCCGTAAGGCATGAGGTGAGCAGAATGGGAAGAACTTACAATATAGTATCGATACCCGGCGACGGCATAGGCCCGGAGACAAACGGCTCGGCAGTAAGAGTGCTCGAGGCAGTCTCGAAAAAGTACGGATTTGAGACCAGGATCACTGAATATAAAGCCGGCGGATGCGCTGTTGACGCATTCGGCGTTCCGCTTCCGGGTGAGACGCTCAATGCTGCAAATCGTTCCGATGCTGTCCTTCTGGGCGCGGTCGGAGGTCCGAGATGGGATATGCTCGAAGCCGAAAAACGCCCCGAACAGGCGATCCTTGGCCTGAGAAAAGGGATGCATCTATACGCTAATCTGAGACCTGCGACACTTCACGAAGAACTTGGAAACCTTTCGCCGCTCAAGAACCCCGGCAATATCGACATGCTCATTGTCAGAGAACTGACGGGCGGCATCTATTTCGGCAAACAGGGATCCCACAAGAGCGCCGAAAAGCTGTTTGACGGGACTCTTAAAGGCATTGTGGCGTTTGATACCGAGACTTATTCGGAAGCTGAGATCAACAGGATCTTGAGAAGAGGATTTGAATTTGCCGGCAAGAGAAGGAAGAAGCTTACGGTCGTTGATAAGGCCAACGTGCTTAACACCAGCAGGCTTTGGAGACAGCTGGCAAGGCAGATGTCTTCCGAATACAGCGACATCGATCTTGAGTTCCTTTATGTGGATAATTGCTCAATGCAGCTTGTAAGCAGACCTTCAACATTTGACGTCATCGTAACATCGAACATGTTCGGCGACATCCTTTCGGACCTTGCCGGAATGATCACCGGTTCGGTTGGACTGCTTCCGTCTGCTTCCATGGGCAATCCCGGAATGCCGGGTCTTTTCGAGCCGATACATGGTTCTGCTCCTGATATTGCAGGGCAGAAGAAGGCAAATCCCATCGCTTCCATTCTTTCGGTACAGCTCATGCTTAAGCTTCACCTGGGCGAGAAGGATGCTGCCGAGTCGATTACGCAGGCGGTCAGGAAGACGCTCGAACAAGGGGCCAGGACTCCTGATATCGCGATGAACGGCGATGATGAGGGCGGTTCAAAGATAACTCTCGTCAATACCGATGAGATGACGGACAGAATAATAGCAAATCTTGAATAACAGACAGTCTGAAGCAAGGAGAAAGCTGAAATGGCAAACAAAATGATAGCCGTGATAGATATAGGATCTCTTACGGCAAGGCTCAAGATCTTTGAGGTCAATGCCAAGGGCAAGCCCAAGGAGATCGAGGCGGTCCGTAAGTTCACGGGTCTGGGCTCGCGCAGTTACAGGTCGGGTACGATAGCGCCCGAACAGGTTGACGAGCTCTGCAGATGCCTTAAGATGTTTGACGAGAAGTGCCGTGAATACGGCATTACGAGGGTTAATTGCGTTGCGACGTCCGCTTTCAGGGATGCGACTAATGCCGATATCGTAGTTGAGAAGATCAGGACAAGGACAGGATTCAAGATCAAGGTCCTTGATAACTCGATGGAAAGGTATTACCAGACCATAGCTGTTCAGGCGATATATCCTGATTTCGGAAAGATGATAGAGAACGGTACCATGATCCTTGATATCGGTTCGGGTTCTCTCCAGGCATCGGTTTACGACAAGTCGGAATTCGTTTTCAGTCAGAACCTGGTTCTCGGTTCACTTCGTATTTCCGGCATGCTGTCAGATCTCCAGAGCAGGACCACTCATTATGAGGATGTCCTCGAGGAGTTCATCGCGCAGGATCTTAATGACTATCACGCAGTTGAGCCGAAGGGGATAACCTACAGCAACCTTATCGCTTTTTCGGGCGAGATGGGATTCCTGAAGAAGCTTTCCGGTCACGATTCAATGAGCTCCTGTGTGCTTACGAAAGAGGAATTCCTCAAGGTATATGAGTACCTTCTGAAAGCACGTCCGTCCGATCTTACGCTGAAAGACAAGGTGCCTTCAACGATCGCGCCGCTCCTTCTTCCGACGGCCCTTATAGTCAAGAATATCCTTGAGTATACCGGCGTCGACAAGATATATATGCCTCATGCTTCTTTGTCTGACGGCATCGTCTATTATTACTGCTACACTTCTCTCGGACTCAAGACGCCGTTCGCCCCGGACAGCTATCTTATATCGGCTGCACGGCAGATCGCCAAGCGTTACAGGTCAGATAAGAAGCATATCGAATTCGTCGAAAAGACTGCGCTCAAGATGTTTGACGAACTGAAGGATGTAAGCGGTCTCGGAGAGCGCGACAGGCTTCTTCTGCAGGTTGCGGTAATACTTCATGAGATAGGCAAGTTCGTGCATGCCAGAGATCACAGCGAGGCTGCTTATTCTGTCATCAAATATACGAACCTGATGGGATTGGACCATGAGGAACTCAATATGGTGGCCCTTATCGTAAGGCTTTATCCGAGGAACAATCCGTACGACAGCTACTATTTCTCACTGCTTTCGCCTGATCAGAAGGTCATAGTATCTAAACTCACGTCGATCCTGAAGATCGCTGATGCATGTGATGCCTCGCATAAGGAGAAGGCGAAGAAGGTCACATGCACCATCAAAGAAAATAAATTCGTCACGACATGTGAATCATTTGACGACATGTCTTTCGAGCTGTGGGCTTTCGAGAACCGCGGCAGCATGTTTGAAGATGTCATGGGCATCAAGCCCGTGCTCAAGGCAAGGAGGAGAGAAGTCTGATGGCAGTTAACAGAACACCGGCCGGAAAAAACACCGGTAAAAAGGCTCCTGTAAAGAAAACACAGTCGCGAAAGGCGGCTTCCGGTACGTCTTCCGCTTCAAAGAAGCCCAGAGGCGTCAAGGTCGCGCTTATGAAGAATAACGCGCCTAAGCCCAAGGTCGCAGCGAAAAAACCGTCTGCGGCTGCCGAGAAGACGAAGGACTACAAGTCCGACAAATACGCTTCTTTCCTGAGCGCCAATTCCAAGTATTTCAACCGCGAGCTTTCGTGGATCGAATTTGACGAGCGTATCCTTCATGAGGCGAGGGACATTAAGAATCCTCTCCTTGAAAGGCTCAACTTCCTTTCGATCACGGCTTCGAACCTTGACGAATTCTACATCGTCCGTGTAGCTTCGCTCCGCGACATGCAGAGCATCGAGTTCAACGAGAAGGATATCGCGGGCTTCACGGTCGGCGAGCAGCTCGAGCGCATCGACGAGAGGACCAGAAAGCTCATGTCGCTCATGTACTCCACATACGGACGCAGTCTTGTTCCGGCGCTCGCACAGGAGAACATATTCCTCAAGGACTATTCGGGACTCGGAGAAGAGGAAAAGAAGATCGCGGATGCGTATTTCAGGGATGTTCTTTATCCTGTCTTAACGCCGATGGCAGTCGACTCGTCAAGACCTTTCCCGCTCATCTATAACCGCATGCTCAATATGTGCGTGATGCTCGAGAACGGTCCGGACAGGGCACGGCTTCAGGACAAGGCGGAAGCAGGCATCTCCAATTCGAAAAAGAAAGCTCTTGCCGATAAGGGAGAGCACGACAAGTATGTATATGCGACGGTTCAGATACCGACAGTCGTAAAGAGGCTTTATCAGATAGCGACGGCTGACGGAGATATCTTCGTGCCGATCGAACAGATAATCATGGCGAATGTCAATGAACTCTTTGACGGCCAGAAGGTAATTGCGGCGGGATTCTACCGCGTAATGAGGAACGCCGATCTCGACATCGACGAGGACGAGGCGGAAGACCTTCTGAAAGAGATCGAAGAACAGGTCAGAAGAAGGAGATTCGGCGAGATCATCAGACTTGAGATCCAGGATGATATGGATCCCGGGCTTCTCAAGTATCTCATTAAGGAACTCGGTGTCGCCAAGAAGGATATCTTCAGCGTTAACGGCCCGATCGATCTCACGTTCCTTTCAAAGCTCACTTCCGCATGCAAGGCAAAGCATCCGGACCTCTGTTATCCCGCTCACGAGCCGGCAGAGCCGGCATCTTTTGACGGACCTGTCAGCGAACTCGATATTTTCGCGCAGATCAGAGAGAAGGACCGCATCGTCCATCATCCTTATGAGAGCTTCGAGCCTGTTCTCGAATTCATCAGGCAGGCAGCAAGAGACCCGAATGTCCTGGCCATCAAGCAGACTCTCTACCGTGTATCGGACAGATCACCGATCATCGCGTCGCTCCTTGAAGCGGCCCAGTGCGGAAAGCAGGTCATGGTCCTGGTAGAGCTTAAGGCAAGATTCGACGAAGAGAACAATATCAACTGGGCAAAGATGCTCGAGAAAGCCGGATGTCACGTAATCTACGGCCTTGTCGGACTCAAGACACACAGTAAGATCACACTGGTAGTCAGAAAAGAGGAAGACGGCATAAGGCGCTATCTGCATCTTGCGACAGGAAACTATAACGACATCACGGCGAAGATATATACCGATATCGGTCTTTTCACTGCATCTGAGAGCTTTGGCGAGGATGCTTCACAGTTCTTCAACATGCTTTCGGGATTCTCGATCCCGCAGGTATGGAACAGGCTTGTTCCGGCGCCTTTGTGGATGAAGGATTACTTTGTCCAGAATATCAGACAGGAAGCCGAGAATGCACGAAACGGAAAGCCTGCAAGGATCGTCGCGAAGATCAATTCGCTTGTCGACGGAGCCATTATCGATGAACTCTACGAGGCATCGTGTGCGGGCGTCAGGATCGACCTCATAGTAAGAGGTATCTGCTGTCTCAGGGCAGGGATCCCGGGAATGTCAGAGAACATTACCGTACGCTCGATCACGGGACGTTTCCTGGAGCACTCGAGGATATTCTACTTCTATAACGAAGGCCACGAGAATCTCTACCTGGCTTCTGCAGACTGGATGCCGAGAAACCTCAACAGGCGTGTTGAGCTCCTGTTCCCGATCGAAGACAAGGATTGCAGGGCAAGGGTATTGGAAGTCCTTGAAGTCGAGCTTGCCGACACGGTGCGCGTGAGCTTCCTTGATCAGGACGGAACCTATTCGAAACTTGATCTGAGAGGCAAGACGAAGCTTGATTCACAGAAGAGGCTCGTTGAGCTTGCTGATGAGGCAGCAGCACTTATGCACAGGAGTGAGGAAAACATCGAATTCACACCTGCCGAGAGCCCGAGGCCTTGATGTTCAACAGTTTTGCCATATATTGTTGATTGACTTTACCGGGTATTATTTATATTTTTAGTGCAGTTAATCAATATGGAGGTCGACAATGAAAAGGATCAAGATTATTTCGGTATTGCTTTGCTCAGCTATTGCTGTCTCTGCCTTTGCCGGATGCAGTAAAAAGCCTGCGCCCCCGAGCAGTGCAGTGATAATTTCCACACCTGCTGCAACTGTCGAGACCACGACTGCCACTACAGCCGCAACTACCGAAGCGATCGCGCCTTCGTTTGCTCCCACAGAGGAAACAACGGAAACTTACATAACCGAACCGACGACTGAGGAGACTACAACGAAGCCGACGCCCACGCCGAAGCCGACAAATACGCCTGCGCCCACGCCGTCCGTAAAACTCGAGTCTCACGTTAAGGATGAGGCTAACGTGATCAAGGACGATGCGGCTTTGGAAGCAAAGCTTGCCGCTTTCGAGAAGGCGACCAAGATCATTCCTGTTGTCTATACGGTGAAGACCAACCTTACCGGCGATGAATTCAGGACATATGTAAAGAATATCTATAAGAATAATTACAAGGACCAGAACCACTTCCTGATCGTTTACAGGGTAGCAAAGAGCGGCGGCGGCTGGTCATGGACTACCAGCATCGGAAGCAAGGCATACACCAAGCTCAAGAATGCCGGTCTCAGCAGTACTTATTCCAGTGAGATCTCTACCGCTCTGAAGAATAATAAAGACAGAGGCAAGGCATTTATCGCCTTTTTCGACAAGGCACAGAAAGCCCTAACGGAGAAAAAATAAAACTGCCTCAGGATTTTCCTGAAAGAAGCGCTGCTTCTGAATACAACCTGACACCTCTGGTCGCATTGGGATGAATGTGATCCAACAGATACGTCCTTTCAGTTGATACTGAGAGGATGTTTCTTATATAGGGATTTGCATTGATGAAGGTGAATGTATTATCACGGCAGTACTTCTCGAGAGCCTTGGAATATTCTTCGTTCAGCGCGTATTTCTCTTCGAAAGTCATTTTGCAATAGATGTCTCCGTCAGTCGAATACCAGGGCGCGATGAAAATGAATCTTGCTCCGGAAGACCTGGCAAGGAGCTTTCCTTTCAGCTCGTTCAAACGGTTAATGTATTCGTCCGCTGTCATTGCGCAGGTCTCACTGTTCCTGTAGCGGACATCGTTTGTGCCGAGCGCTATTACATAAAGTTCTGAACGGGGGATGCTGTCAATATTTTCCAGCATGTACGATACGGTGCATCCGCCTTTGGAATAGTTTGCAAATGATTTGCCGGGGAAGAACTCCTCTATCGGTTCATACCAGGGTGTCCCGCCGTTCTTGGTTCCTTCCGTGACGCTGTCGCCCACGAAACAGACCGAATCTGCATTGGAAATCGCGCGGTACAGTGCCCCGTTCTTCATTTCATCTGTAAGTTCAAGTCCCGTTGTCTTCGTCCGCAGGAGACCTGTGGAGTTGAAATAATATCTTTGACTTACCGAGGCCATGTCTATCTTGTGCCCGAAAACGACTTCGGTAACAATGTCGTGAGCATTTGCGGCGCGTGAAAGATCATCCGTCGTGAGTTCTTTACGGAGTGCGGGATCATTCTCGATGTCATAGACGGGGACAGCGCGGTAATTGCGGCCCGCCGGCGCATATGTATAAAGCGGAACTACGCTGCCGCCGATAACAGTCTTGGAATCACGGTCGATATAGACATCGACGAGCATGCTCGTATCGCCCTGATTATCGCGATATCTGTTCGCGAAGTTTCCGGGACAATAAGCCGTGAATACGGTCCTGCCGTTTATGTTTTCGATCTCGACGGGTTCGACTACGTGAGGATGGTCGCCCAGGATAATGTCAGCACCGTTATCCTTGAATATCTTGAACCAGACCTTTTGTTCCTCATCGGGAGTGTTCTGAAACTGCGTTCCGATGTGGGGGAGTACAAGGATCAGGTCAGGAGACATCGATCTTGCCGTCTTGAAATCCTTTTCGACCTGCGCCTTAAGTTTCTCGAACTGCGCGCCTTCAGTGCCTGAGATCATGGAAGTGATATAGGAATACTTGCCGTCGATCAGTTCGTTGTCGGGAATGTAGTTGCTGCAGAATGTGTATGAAAGCACGGCAAACTTTATCCCGTCCTTCTCGATGAGCTTGACGCGGTTTTTGTCCTTGTCGGCGGCATTCCTGTAAGAACCGGTGTGATCGAGCCCTGTCTTGTCGAGGATATCCAGAGTTCTTATCGCGCCGTCCTCACCCTTGTCCATCAGGTGGTTGTTGGCTGTGGTGACGAGGTCGAAGCCTGCATTCTTTACCGCTTCCGCGAATTCATCAGGGAAGTTCAGATAAAGCTTCTTTCCGTCATCGAAATTACCTGTCGTATAGCCCTTATCGCGTCCTGCCATCGGACCTTCGAAAACGCCGATAGCCAGATCCGCAGAGGAAATATATGGCTTGGCGCGCTCGAAAACATCGCTGAAATCGTAACCGTTGCCGGAGACACCGAGCTTGACCTGGTCTTCGAGCAATATGAGATCACCTGCGAAAGTGATCCTGAAAGCCTTGTCAAATGCTTCTTTTTGGACGTTTGTCATGGCAGGGAAGACCACATCGGTTTTGTGTTCGGATTGCGGCTGCTGTTCTTCCTCAGCTTTCGGAATGGTGAGGTTCAGGGCGTTGAAGACCGCTACTACGGCGATGCCTGCCGCAACCCCTGCGGAAACTATCTTTGCAATATTGGAACCTTTTGACTTCCCGGTGAAGAACTCCACGCCCGATTCAAGGAATCGGTTCATGTACTTTGCTACGATACGGTTGCCGAAAAGCAGACATATTCCGAACGACAACACTATTGATACCGGGATCAGTAAAGGCGCGGGGAGTATGCTTATGAAATCTCCTGACCACAAAGCGAACATCCTGTGCAAAACGAAGATCCATAAGGAGTTCTCGCCGAACATGGTTATCAATGGGATCTCCCTGTCAAGTGCGAAGCATCTGACAGCGTAAACAGCGAGAAGTGCAGTTCCGAAAAGCGCAGCCCTTCCCAAAGCGTCAACCGGGGATGCATATGGTATGAGGTTAAGCTTGTTCCCCGTTACGTCAAGGAATTCACGTGATGCAAATCCAAGGATAGCAGCGCATAAGAGCGTGACCGTTCCCAGAAGGGCCCTGTCTCTGTATCCCGTCCCGGTCAGTTTGGAGTTCTTTTCGCTGCTGAGCTGATATCCAAGCATGTAGAAGGGGTAGAAACCTATTATCCTTGCTATGGCAAACTGATTGTCGATCGAAGGGAAGAACCCGGCGACGAGCGCGGCGGCAAACAGGATGATGTTGATCCACTTGAACTTGGCGAGCCTGTGAGCCGTCAGTCTCCATACTATCAGCGCTATAAGATACCAGTACGAATAGAGCGGCTCGATGAGCGAAGTCATTCCTTCCCGGTACTTTATGAACAATGTGATGCTGTTGAATATGAAGTACAGGAATACTAACTTGGATATGCTCTTGAAACTGCGGGAATTCTCACTCTTGCCGAAATATCCGGAAACAAAGACAAATGCCGGCATATGGAACATATAGATATAGTCGATGACTGCGGGGATGTATCCGGCCCTGTCATAGCATTGGTAAAGGATATGCCCGAAGACGACGAACAGTATCAGAAAGCCTTTGATATTGTCCCAATATGTGCTGCGATTCCTCATTTTTTACTCTCTGATACTTATTTATCTGCAATAGATATAAATATGTTTCACATTATAGCACGATACGGATGAACACACTTCTTTGCAAAGTCTGCGGTGCTTTTCCTTAATCTTATCTGAATCTTCCGATATTGTTATGATATATAAGGCTTTGAATTCACGGCGCAAAAAAATAATGCGGATCTTAAAAATCCTGTAACGAAACAGTTTGAATCTGCATTTACTATATGAAACCGACAGAAGGGAGGTGAGAAGAGTGCAGTCCATGGAGGAGATATACCAGCGTTATGCCAAGACCGTATATCATTTTCTGCTTGCGCGCACGGAAAATGATGACCTGGCTGAAGAACTGACGCAGGAGACATTTTATCAGGCTATACGAAGCATCGATAACTATGATGAAAGCTGTAAGCTGTCGACATGGCTGTGCGGCATTGCGAAAAACGTACTTCTCACCTATCGCAGAAAGCATCCTGTGACGGAGGATCTTGAAGCCCCGGAAGTGCAGGATCTTCAGGAAGAGTCCGCGGAGAATACCGTAATTGACAGGATTGCCAATATCGACCTCCTGAAAATGCTGCACGGGCTTGCGGAACCCTACCGTGAAGTTATGTATTTAAGGGCACTTGGCGGTCTTTCCTTTAAGGAGATCGGTGATGTGCAGGGGAAGAGCGAAAACTGGGCACGTGTGACCTTCTATCGGGCAAAAGAAAAGCTGAGAAAGGATGTGGAGTGATGAATAAGATAGATTGCGAAGTGATAATGGATCTGCTTCCTTCTTATATCGAGGGACTCACCTGCGAAAAGACAAATGCGGTGATCGGAGAACATCTTTCCGGTTGCGAAAAGTGCAGCAGAGCACTGGCATCGATGAAGGAATCCTCTGTGGAAGATATGAGTATTACTGCGGAAGAGAAGCAGGAGATCGATTTCTTAAAGAAGAACAGAAAAAGGAACAGAAGGATCCTGTTTGGCAGTATTGCCGGGGCGCTTTTGCTGTTTCTTGTTGTGATATCTCTGCGTGTGTTCCTTATTGGAAACAGTAATGACACCGGCTGGGCTGCCATGAATATGAATGTGGCAGATAATGAAGTGGAATTTACAGCGGTGCCGACCGGGAGCGGAAATGCCGTTGCGACACTTGCTTTTACCGAAGATAACGGAGTGGTTACAGTGCACGCCCGTACAGTTCCGGTAAGCCCTTTTCATAAGGGGTCTTTGGCCGGAAGATATACTGCTTCAGGAACCATTAAAGAAGTGAGGATCGGCAACCGTATCATCTGGTCGAACGGGGCAACGGTTACCGCTCTGGCATCTGATCTTTTTGTTACCAGACACGATAGTGTCGGCGATATGCCTGCTAATGACCGGTTGGCAAACGCACTGAATCTCAGTTCATTCCTTGGCGCGTTTACCAACGAACTCGAGACAGCGGCGGAACCTTATGGCTGGAGGATCCTGCTTTCGGAGGATATCCCCGCAGCAAAGCTTGCCCAGAAAGAGCAGGATATGGACGCTTTCGGGCGTGTGATCGTCGGATTGATCGAAAACTTGGATCACGTGACCTTCGTCTATCAAAGTGAAGGTTCAGACAGAACACGGACGGTTACGGCGGAGGAAGCCGGCGCTTTCTTCGGCGAAGATATCAAGAACTGCGGCAGGAACATACGGTCTCTGGACGCGCTTATTCAGAAAACGGGGCTTGCGCTCTATGCCTTCGGGGATGGGGAGAACAGTGCATCTCAAGAAGATTCATGGCTTCGCATTAAGAATCTGAGCGATACGGAGATACAGGAATTGGGTGCTGCTTTCTATGCAAACGGGAAACTCCGGTCTTCAGGAGGCGGGTGCAATGCGGACGGTACGTCGCACTCTGTCGGAGAAACGTTATGTCTGCCTTTTGGAAAGCATGAATTCGGAGGCAACCTGAGCGCTGACAGTCTGTTGGAGATCGGGCTTTCTTTCAAAACCACGGACGGAAAAGTAATTGAGATCTCTAAAAAGATACGCGTTACAGATCAAACGGGTATTACATATGATTTCGTTCTGACAGGAAATGAAAAAGAAGGGTACCGTCTGGAACAGTAAGCTGCTCTACAGTGCATAAAAAACCGCCTTTTGCCTTGACAGACAAAAGGCGGTTTTTGGTGGAGCATACGGGATTTGAACCCGTGACCCCCACACTGCCAGTGTGATGCGCTCCCACTGCGCTAATGCCCCGTTCGGTAAACATTATACACGAATCGACTGAATTGGCTATAACTTTTTGACGGCAGGTCATCGAAGGGGGTTCTTTGTGCTATAATCATTTGTCAGTAAAGCATTTCGGAGGTTAATGTATATGAGTATTAAGACCGGAGAGATCATTTCGAAGAGCAATCCCGAACTTAAGGCTGAGACTTACACCATGACCGTTGAAGGCGGTTATGAGGCAACAGTCATGACATATGGCGCCGTTATCACGGAGCTTATCGTTCCTGATAAGGACGGCAAGCCTACGGATATCATGCTCGGATGCAAGGGACTTGATGAATATATGGGCAACGGTGCTAACCACGGCGCCGTTATCGGACGTTCTGCGAACAGGATCCTGAACGCCTCTTTTGTTATCAACGGCGAGGAGTATCACATTCCGAAGAACGAAGGCGAGAACAACCTCCATTCAGGCAATCCGGGTTTCCAGAATGTTTTCTGGGATGCCAGGATCCTTTCAGAGGAAGAGGCTGACGGCATGATCCTTGATTCGAAGATCGCAGGGATCCCCGGCTGCATCGGCGAGGCTGTCCTTTTGAGCTATGAGAGCCCGGACGGAGCGACAGGATTCCCCGGAAACCTTTATACAAAAGTTCTTTACGCATGGCTTGAGGATAAGACTTTCCTTATCCTTTACTGTGGAAAGAGCGACAAGGATACCATTTTTGCGCCCACGAACCACGCATATTTCAATCTCCGCGGCGAAAATGCAGAGGGTACCGTTAACAATGACCTCATCATGATCAACTCTGACAAGATCACCATCAAGGACGATAATAACGTTCCCACAGGCGAACTTCTTGATGTCGAGGGAACTGTTTTCGACTGCAGGGAATACCGCTTCATTTCAGAGCTTAATGACAGTCAGGATCATCAGATGGTCATTTCAAAGGGTATCGATCAGAACTTCTGCCTGAATATCGATGCCGGAACATTCTCTTTCGCAGCTGCTGTCACGGCGCCTGAATCCGGTATCACCATGGAATGTCTGACGGATCTTCCCGGAATCCAGATCTATGCCGGAAACAACCTGGGAAGCCCGCTCGACCAGAAGACTGACAAGCATTACGGTCAGTACGATGCGATCTGCCTTGAGGCTCAGCTCGTACCTAATGCCGTTAACCTTCCCGGATTTGATTCTCCTGTGATCAAGGCGGGTGAGACATGTTACCACGCATGCGGTTACAGATTCGTTTGAAAACACTTTACATAAGGCTTTCAAGCGGTATAATGCTTAGTTAATAATTATTACGGTAGAAAGAAGGACAGATTTATGGAAAAGAAAAATCTCGACTGGGCAAATCTGACATTCTCTTATACGAAGACAGATAAGAGATTTGTCGCGAATTACAAGAACGGCGCTTGGGACAATGGTGCGCTCATCGATGATGACATGATCGTCATGAGTGAGGATGCCGGCGTTCTCCAGTATGCACAGACCGTTTTCGAAGGCCTTAAGGCTTATGAGACAGTTGACGGAAGGATCGTTACATTCCGCCCTGACCTCAACGCTGAGAGACTTCATGATTCCGCAGTTCGCCTCGAGATTCCCCCGATCTCCAAGGAACTGTTCCTCCGTTCGGTTCAGGAGACCGTTGCGGGCAACGCTGCCTGGGTTCCTCCGTTCGGTTCCGGCGCATCTCTCTACCTGAGACCTTATATCTTCGGTATCAACCCCGTTATCGGCGTTAAGCCTGCCGATGACTATCAGTACAGGATCTTTGCAACACCCGTAGGCCCTTACTTCAAGGGCGGCGCAAAGCCGATCAAGGTCAAAATCTCTGATTACGACAGAGCTGCTCCGCACGGAACAGGCAACATCAAGGCCGGCCTCAACTATGCAATGTCCCTGCATGCCATCGTTTCTGCGCATCAGGAAGGCTTTGCAGAGAATATCTATCTCGATCCGGCTACACGTACAAAGATCGAGGAGACAGGCGGAGCCAACATCATCCTCACAGACGGCAAGGGCACGCTCGTTGTACCTAAGTCTGATTCGATCCTGCCTTCCATCACGAGAAGGTCCCTCGTATATGTCGCTGAGCATTACTGCGGCATGAAGATCGAGGAGCGTGAGGTCTACCTCGACGAGATCATGAGCGGCAAGTTCACGGAGGGCGGTCTCTGTGGTACAGCAGCTGTTATCTCTCCTCTCGGTTCTGTCAACGATCACGGCAAGGAATTCACATTCTCTAACGGTATGGAGGAGATGGGTCCTGTCATGACCAAGCTCAGAGAGACTCTCACAGGCATCCAGATGGGTACTGTCGAAGCACCCGAAGGCTGGATCATGGAGATCAAGCTCTGATCAGTTTTATCCGAAAACCGTTAAAGGGACTGCCGTAATGGCGGTCCCTTTTTTATTCGGGAAAATGCGGTGCTTGATTAGTATCTGTTTGAATGTTAGCATTTTCGCGTATCGGGGTATCGAAATTGCGAGGAAAAGATAATGGGGTATTTGTACGAGACTCATCTTCATACATGTGAAGGCAGCAAGTGCGGCAGGCTTCACGGCGAAGATTATATCTCATACTTGATCGACAGGGGATACAGCGGATTGATCGTCACCGATCATTTCTTTAACGGCAACACAAGTGTCGATTCCGGCTTGTCCTGGGAAGAACGTGTCAGTATATATTGCAGCGGATACGAACGTGCGCTGAGGGCATCTGAAGGCACTGATTTCACTGTCATGTTCGGAGTCGAATTCAATTTCATCAAGGATGAATATCTTCTGTACGGCATAGATAAGCAATGGCTCCTTGATAACGAGTGCATCATGAAGATGACGAGACATGAGTTGTTTGACGCGGTCCATAAGGCGGGCGGCATCATGGTTCAGGCTCATCCGTTCAGGGAGAGGGATTACCTGTCGAGCATAAAGCTTTCACCCGATACTGCCGACTGTATTGAAGTATATAACGCTGCAAACAGCGCCAATATGAATGCGCTGGCTTTTGAGTATTGCGTCAGATTGGGACTTCCCATGACTTCGGGTTCGGATATCCATGATTACCGGCCCGGTGCTATGGGCGGAATGCTTTTCGAAAAGAAGATAAACTCGATAGAAGATTATATCAATGCGGTCATGAGCAGGGCGGGAACGCCGGTATCCGTTGCGTCTGACGGCAAGGTAACGCCTGTGGCCGAGATGAAGGAACAGACGGTATCAACAGCGCTTCCGACTCTGCCGGTGCTTTATCCCGAAGGATAGCGGATTCCGTATCAGGATAATAGAATGAATGAGAAAAGGTGTGTCTCTATATCAGAGGCACACCTTCTTATTGTGTAAAAGTATCTTCGGGACAGATTACAGCAGATGAGCTCTCAGATCCTCGCCGGATAAAGGTGAGAGGAGTGCGGGTGCAATATCGAAAACAGTCTTGCATCCGTAGTCGCCCTTCTGTGAGAGACGGTAGATGGCTCTTGCGTAAGCTGTGAGGACAGAACCCGTGAATTCAGGGTTGGAATCGAGCTTCAGAGAATACTCGATGACATGATTGTTCTCACCGTTGATTCCGGTCTTGCCGGTGCGGAATACGAAGCCGCCGTGGTTGATCCTTGAATGATCTCTTGCGAATTCTTCTTCCGAAATGAAGTGAACGGTCGTGTCGTAATCAGCGAAATAGTTCGGCATCTCCTTGATGGTCTTCTCGATGAGAGCCTTGTCAGCGCCTTCCTCTGCTACTACGAAGCACTCTCTTGTGTGCTTCTGGCGTGTCGAAAGCTCGGGCTGAGAGCCGGATCTGACTGCTTCAAGGGCGCTGTCGACCGGGATCGTGTACTGTTTGCCGTTCTTTACGCCGGGAACTCTCCTGATGGCATCTGAATGACCTTGTGAGACTCCCTTGCCCCAGAATGTGTAGTCCTTTCCTTCAGGAAGGATGCAGCTGCCGTAGAGGCGGTTGATGGAGAACATTCCGGGATCCCATCCGCCGGAGATCATGGCTGTATGACAGGTGTCCGAGGCAGCCTTGTCGACATTGGCGAAATGTTCGGGGATCATCGCGTGTGTGTCGAAGCTGTCGATAACATTGAACATCTTTGCGTATTCGGGTGTCTGCTTGGGCAGATCTGTTGCCGAGCCTCCGCAGATTACGAGGACATCGATACGGTCCTGCCATCCGGTAACTTCAGAAGCAGAAACGACTTTGACTCCGGACGTAAGCGTTTTCACGGCGGAAGGATCCCTTCTCGTGAAGATAGCCGCCAATTCCATGTCGGGATTCTGTCTTACCGCAAGCTCAACGCCCTTGGCGAGATTGCCGTATCCTAAAATGCCTATTCTGATTGCCATATTCCGAACCTCCTTAAGTCTGGTATCTATTCGAACGCAATTATAACAAATTTTTCCGCGTTGTATTATAATAATCGACATGCCGAGTGTTAAGTATCTCATGAGACGCGTTATGCGTATGGACCTGAAGGCGATGAACGCCAAGATAAAGGATATCCACGAGAAGAGCGGAAGATCCCGCGTGTGGATATTTTTCGACATGTTCCATTGCGGCAGGAAGTTCGGCGCAGGCTATATGGATTACTGGCTCTATGAGATGTACAACTTGACCGATGCCCAGCGTGATACTTACATCACCAGGGGCAGAAGCAATGACCTGGTCAATAAATACAACGATCCCGCTTACACGCACCGGATAGACAACAAGATCGAGTTCAACGAGCATTTCGGTGAATTCCTTGCTCGAAAATGGATCCCGGTAAGAGAAGACAACAAGGAAGAAGTCATAAGCTTCATAAGCGGCCACGATAAACTGATCGCCAAAGCGGATCTGGGTTCATGCGGAAAGACCGTAGAGATGGTCGACTGCAAGGCTGAGACGCCGGAGCATCTTTATGACAGGCTTATTCACATGGAACGCCCGCATCTTTTGGAAGAGGTACTGATCCAGCACCCTGATGTCAGCGCTATATATCCCCATGCGATCAATACCGTGAGACTCGTCACCATGCAGAAGGACGGGAAGGTCCATATTGCGAGCGCCTGCGTAAGATTCGGAAATCACGGGAATACCGTGGATAACTTCAACAGCGGCGGAATGACCGCTCCAATGGATGAGAAGACCGGTGAGATAACCGATTACGCGATAGACAAGAGCAAGAATCTCTTTACTCATCATCCCGAGACAGGAGCTGCCATCAAGGGCTTCAGGTTCCCGATGTGGGATGAGGCTTGTGAAATGTGCAGGAAAGCAGCTCTTGTCGTGCCGCAGGTAGGCTATATCGGCTGGGATGTCTGTTTTACTCCCGAATGCCCGGCAATAGTCGAGGGCAATGATTACCCGGGACACGATCTGTATCAGCTGCCGGAACATACCCATGACAAGACGGGTATCTGGCCAAAGTATCAGATGTGATCAGGCAGGAATCATGACACAGCAGGAAGACTGGGAGTCCCTTACAGCCGAACAAAAGAAAATGGCGTTGTTTCTTAAGCAGAAATCCACGCTCGACACGCTCCTTCAGCATCATGCGATAACCAGGGCTCAGTATGACAAGAGTTTTGGGGATCTGAAGACCAAGATGGGATATGATTCATACGAGAGTTTTTAACGAGAATTTATATATAATCCATTAAAGTTTAATATTTACAAAATTTTATCGTGTTAGAATCAAAATATGGCTAATAAGATTACTGACATCCTGTTTAAAGACGTATCGGGCGAGAACGAATCGAACCGTGTGTCTTACATTGTCAGAATTAATTCGCTGATGATGTGCGTGTATTTCATCATCTGGGCGGCAGTATTCGGCGTCACCGCGAGATACGCAAGCTCCGGCATATGCTTCCTGGCATTGTGCATTTATGCTTTTTCCATATACCTTACCTACAAGGGCATGAATCATTGGGCGCTTGCCGTCTATTCCGCTGTCACAACGCTTTGGATGTTCATGTTTGTTGTTCAGTGGGGATGGGAATGCGGAATTCAGCATTATGTATTTGTACTCCTGATACTGGTCTTTGTCGGTACTTACTGGTCAACGACTGAAAAGGTCCTTGCTTGTATCGGTGTTTTCTCGATAAGGATGCTCCTCTATATATGGCACATCACTCATTCCCCGATCGAGGTCCTTTCATATTCGATGTCGATCACTTTCCAGATAATCAACATCGTCTCGATCTTCATGTCCATCATTGTTATTCTCAGCATATTTACCCGTGACAAGATGGCGACCGAAGCCAAGCTCGCACAGTACAACCGCAAACTCAAGGTCGTTGCGGAGCATGATCATCTGACAGGGCTCCTCAACAGGCGCAGCGGTATGGCTGATACCGTAGAGAAGATCATGAGCGGCAGGCTTTCGACCGGAATGAGCCTGGCGATAGGCGATATCGATTTCTTTAAGAAGGTCAACGATACTCTCGGACATGACGCGGGTGACGAAGTCCTTAGGTGTCTGGCAACGCTTTTCGACGGGTTCATGAAGGAATACGGGATCGTAATAAGATGGGGCGGCGAGGAATTCCTCTTTGTATTTGATGACGTGAACCTTGACGACGCATTTGTTGCACTGGATGAACTTAGACTCAAGGTATCCACTTTCGATGTTGAATGGAAGGGCGAAAGGATCCCGCTGACGATGACTTTCGGCGCGACCGACATCAATGTCATGATCTCTCCGACCGATACTGATCTGGATATCGAGAACCGCATAAACGAGGCCATTTCCGAAGCTGACAAGAAGCTTTACATGGGCAAGGAGAGCGGACGGAACAAGGTCGTAATCTGACAGCGTTTTTTTCTACCCAAGTCCACCCCCTTATGATATAATCTTCAAGATTATCCGTAGCAAGGGAGGTGATTTTATGACACGAAGCGATTCTGACAATCCCCGATCGCGATTATGCATCATAAATTCACCATCCGAGGAGAAGTGCTATGGAAGATATGGCATCTGTAAGGGAAGAGCTGCTTACTCTTCTTGAGGAGAAGCATTATAAAGAACTCCGTTTAAAACTGGCTGAGATGATGGAAGTCGATATCGCTTCCATTATGGATTCATTGGAGAATGAGGATAGTCTTAAGATTTTCCGAATTCTTCCTAAGGCCATGGCTGCGGATGTTTTCGCCGAACTTGAGGTTGACGATCAGAAATACATCATCATGTCATTGTCCACGAATGAGGCATCGAACATCATCGATAACCTCATGGCGGACGATGCTGCTGACTTTCTTGAGGAAATGCCGGCCAATGTTGTTAAGCGCATCCTTGCCAATGCAAGTCCTGAACAGCGTAAAGACGTTAACCACCTTCTGAAATACCCGGACGATTCCGCAGGTTCGATCATGACGGTCGAGTATGTTGACCTTAAGAGAGACATGACCGTTGCTGATGCCATCCTTCGTATCAGAGAGATCGGTCTGGATGCTGAGACGACCAATATCTGCTACGTTCTTGACCGTAAGAGACTACTTGTCGGAACCGTTGCCTTGAGATATCTGCTCATAAAGCAGCCCGATGAGATCATCGGGGACATAATGAACGAGAACGTTATCTCGATCAAGACGACGGATGACCAGGAAGAAGCCGCACGTGTATTCCAGAAGTATGACTTTACCGCGATGCCTGTCGTTGACAATGAAGAACGTCTGGTAGGAATCATTACGGTCGATGATGTCATGGACATCATGGAAGAGGAGGCCACGGAGGATATCGAGAAGATGGCGGCTATCATCCCTGACCAGACTGACAGGCCGTATCTCAAGATAGGTGTTTTCGAGACCTTCAAGAACAGAATGCCATGGCTCCTGTTCCTTATGGTATCCGCAACATTTACAGGTGCCATCATCACAAGATATGAGACCGCGCTTGCTGCTTATGTCACGTTGACGGCATATATCCCGATGCTGATGGATACAGGAGGAAACGCAGGTTCCCAGGCAAGCGTCTCTGTTATCCGCGGACTTTCGCTCCGCGAGATCCAGTTCGGTGATTTCTTCAAAGTTCTCTGGAAGGAAGTGCGCGTCGCCGCTATCTGCGGAATCGTGCTGTCTTCTGCCAACTACCTCAAGCTGATCCTTTTGGACAAGCTCCCGCTTAATATCGCGGGGATCATCTGCGTGACGCTCGTCCTCGTAGTCATTTTCGCGAAAGCCATCGGATGCACTCTCCCTATGGTCGCCTCGAAGATTAAGCTCGACCCGGCGGTCATGGCGAGCCCCTTGATCACTACCATCGTGGACGCGGTGTCGCTGCTGATCTATTTCGGACTCGTGACCCGGTTGCTTTCCATATCGGTATGATTGAGGAATACTACAAGAAATAAATAATAAATAGGGGCTTTGAACGATTTTGTGTTGAAAAGCCCCTTTTGCTTTTATATAATAGCAATTCGGAAACAAATCTCATTCCAACCTACAAATTCCTTGAAAGGAAAGGAGAAATAAACATGATTTATTCAACAGAGATCAAGAACATGTGCTCTGTTCATCAGGGTGTTCATCACGGTGCTGCACCGATCCCTGAGGAAGCAAAGTGGGTTAGCTCCAAGGAGATCAAGGACATCTCCGGTTACACTCACGGTATCGGCTGGTGTGCTCCTCAGCAGGGCGCCTGCAAGCTGTCCCTCAATGTTAAGGACGGCGTTATCCAGGAGGCTCTCGTAGAGACTATCGGATGCTCCGGTATGACACACTCCGCTGCTATGGCTTCTGAGATCCTTCCCGGTCTCACCATCCTCGAAGCTCTCAACACAGACCTCGTTTGCGATGCTATCAATACTGCAATGAGAGAGCTCTTCCTCCAGATCGTTTACGGCAGAACACAGAGTGCTTTCTCTGAGGACGGCCTCCAGATCGGTGCCGGACTCGAAGACCTCGGTAAGGGCGCACGTTCAATGGTCGGTACAACATATGGTACTCTCGCTAAGGGTCCCCGTTACCTCGAGCTCACAGACGGTTACATCACAGACCTCGCTATCGACGAGAACGATGAGATCATCGGCTACAAGTTCGTTAACTTCGGTAAGATGATGGACTTCATCAAGAAGGGCGACGATGCTGCTACAGCTCTTGAGAAGGCTTCCGGTAAGTATGGACGCGTTGATGATGCCGTTAAGTTCATCGATCCGCGCAAGCAGTAATAAGGAGGAACTTAAAATGGCAGATTTATTTGAATCATATGAGAGAAGAATCCCCCAGATCAACGCTAAGCTTGCTGAATATGGAATCGCTTCCATCGAAGAAGCTGAGAAGATCACAAAGGATGCAGGCCTTGATGTATATCACCTCATCGAAGGCATCCAGCCTATTTGCTTCGAGAACGCTAAGTGGGCTTACACAGTAGGTGCTGCTATCGCTATCAAGAAGAACTGCCGCAGAGCTGCTGACGCTGCTGCTGCTATCGGTGAAGGCCTCCAGGCTTTCTGCATTCCCGGTTCTGTTGCTGACAGACGTAAGGTCGGTTTAGGCCACGGCAACCTCGGTAAAATGCTCCTCGAAGAAGATACAGAGTGCTTCGCTTTCCTCGCAGGCCACGAGTCATTCGCAGCTGCAGAAGGCGCTATCGGTATCGCAGAGAAGGCTAACAGAGTTCGTCAGAAGCCCCTCAGAGTCATCCTTGACGGTCTTGGAAAGGACGCTGCAAAGATCATTTCCAGAATCAACGGCTTCACATATGTCGAGACTCAGTACGACTACAAGACAGGCGAGCTCAAGGAGCTCTCCAGAACCTGCTATTCCAAGAACGCTGATTCACCCAGAGCTAAGGTTAACTGCTATGGTGCAGATGACGTTCAGGAAGGTGTTGCTATCCTCTGGAAGGAGAACGTTGACGTTTCCATCACAGGTAACTCAACCAACCCGACAAGATTCCAGCACCCTGTTGCAGGCACATACAAGAAGGAGCGCCTCGAGGCAGGCAAGAAGTACTTCTCTGTTGCTTCAGGCGGCGGTACAGGCCGTACGCTTCACCCTGATAACATGGCTGCAGGTCCCGCTTCTTACGGTATGACCGATACCATGGGCCGTATGCACTCCGACGCTCAGTTCGCAGGTTCTTCTTCAGTTCCTGCTCACGTCGAGATGATGGGTCTCATCGGCGCAGGCAACAACCCGATGGTCGGTATGACTGTTTCTACAGCTGTTTCCGTTGAGGAAGCTGCAAAGGCAGGCAAGTTCTGATCTTTATAAGGTTAAATAACACGCAGGCGGCGCAAGGATTTGCGCCGCTTGTTTTTTTGAGTGCGCAGATTTGGTAGAATATCATTTATTGTTAGTTTTCGCGGAGGAATGACTGCATGAGAGCAAAAAAGTCTAAAATTGCAGCATGCGCTATGTTAAGTGCATTCCTTTTGTCAGGGTGCTCGTATTTCCCCGCGAAGATGCCCGATATCTTTCCGACTGACGGTAATCTGTTTTCTTCACAGGCGGCTCCGACTGCTTCTTCAGCACAAACAGCATCGCAGGAGACTTCGGTCGAAGATCCCGCGAAGGCTGCAGTCACGGCCTATAAGGACTTCATCGACGGCAAGAATAAGATCTCGACGGCCGGCTGCATCGATAAGGAAGGCGTGAGTTCTTATCCCGATCTTAAGTCAGGTTCATACAGTTTTGAGGAACTGAAGAAAGCCGTGAAGTTTGATCAGGCCGCCGGTTCCGTTGCCCGTTATGCCATTGTTGATTGCGGAAGAGACGGCCTTAACGAGCTTGCAGTCTGTTGTGACAGATTGGATCATAAAGACGCTTCCGTTATCTGCATTATCGGTTATGACAACGGTAACCTGGTAATGAATGCTTTCTTTGAGGAGAATGCTCCTAACGAATACAGGCTCTACGATTCCGGTTATCTTGAGTATTCCGTCACGCCTGTCAGGGGAATATATAAGAAGAGCCTTATCAGGGCCGGAGAAGGCGGCAAGTGCACAAAGGTATTCGAATACAACGAGTATCAGGGAAGCTATGCGGTTAACATCTTACAGCATCTCAACAGTTCCGGTGATGAAACGGGCGAAGGTTATGAGCGCATCCCTTCCGATTTTTGGATTCGTGAACTGGTATCAGAAGGTCAGGTCGTGATCTCGGTCTCGGGTTGGTCTGTTTCCGAATCCGACAGGAGTCTTGAGGAAAAGCTGGTACAAAAGATCAAGTCACTCGATGCCGAAGAAGTATCAGAGGCGAAAATGAAAGAACTTTCCTCAACGGAGGAGTATACTGCTGCAGAGGTTGTGTGGACTGACTGCAGTGCCGCGAAGGATACTCCGACATCTTCCGTAGGATTTGCCAAGGCAGCTGGAAGTTTTAACATCACGGTATATTTTGATCCCGAAAGCCCGGAATATAACGGGCTCGGAAATGTTGTTAATGTCCTTAACAGCGGAAGCGGAACCGATATGCGATTCGTATCTGATTCCGATGATGTTACGGTGATCCTCGAAAAAGGTTCCTGGGATATGAACACGGATACGTTCGCTGCCCAAAAAGAGATATTTAATGTAAAGACAAAGTCGGGACTTGTTTATCAGTTCAACTGCACCATGGGGGATGTGTTCCCATACTACAGGATCAGGGCCGTAAAGGGCAGTTTCATTTCCGAATGGCTGGTCCTTAAGGGCAGTGACAGTAAAGTGACGGTTATCAAATCGTCATTTTCGGGAGACAAATAAGGTATATGATAGGAAGCAGAGATCATGGCGTCAGCGGGCAGCTTATCGCTGAAGTCAGACAATATGTAGAAGCGCATTACAAGCCGGCCGCGAAGGTCTCCTTCAAAGGATTCCGTGCCGATAGCGAAAAGAAAGCCCGGAATGGGCTGAAGCGTTCTCTTCCCGATGAATTTGAGACGGGATGCATGGCGTTGCCCGCCGAAGATGCATTCTGTGAAGAAAGCGTTGATGAGTTTATCGACAGCAGGATCGATGAGAGCTTTACACAGATGCTCCTCCGGAAGATCGATGAACGCGGCATGACCGATACGGAATGCTACAAGAAGGCGAATCTGGACCGGAAGCTGTTTTCGAAGATCAGGAGTGACATCCACTATCATCCCAAGAAGAAGACGGCACTGGCGTTTGCGATCGCGCTTGAACTGAACATGGAAGAAACCGCCGCGCTGCTGATGAAAGCAGGTTATGCTTTGTCTGACAGCAGCAAAGGGGATCTTGTCCTTATGTATTTCATCAGTAAGGGTAAATACGATATCAGGGAGATCAACGGCGTTCTTCTGGCGTTGGATGAGGATCTGATCGGAGGTTGAAAAATTGAATTCAGATGAGAAGAACAAGGGCGGCATCCTGCCCGAAAACGGCGTAAGTGAAGAGATCACTTCGATGACAAGGGAAGAGGCATTGGCATATCTGGAACTTCCTGCAGATGCCGACAAGGATGCGATAGAGAAGAAATTCTGGCAGCTTTCAAAGAACTTAAGAACGATGCGGGGAGACGAGGCGGAGCAAAAGCTTGCCGATCTTTCAGCGGCCTATGATATTGCCACAGGCAACCGTGACATGCGCGAAAAGGCGGCGGAGGCCAGAGCAAAAGAGAAGAAGTTCTTAGGCAAGACAAAGGCTGAATGGAAGAACTATGTCTCATACACCTGGAAGTATTATGTCGGAGCTGTCATCATGATCGTTGTCTCGGCTTCACTGATATACAACTTCCTGTTCAAGCCCCGCGAAGACTGCGGGATAATCTCTATAGGAAACTTCGAATTAAGCGGGGAATACTACAGCGGAGTCCTTAAGGATATGGGATTCAAGCATCCGAATATTTCGACATATGACTATGTCGCCATCAGTGACGGGGAGCAGACTGCAGATCAGTACAATAACCAGGCAGCGGTCGCATCCGTTTATTCCGGTGCAAACGTTATCGTTACCGACAGCTCTGCGATGCCTTATTTTTTCGAGTATCTTTCTGATTGCACCGAACTTTACAAGTCGCTTGAGAAAGTGCTCCCTGCCGATATTTACAGCAAAGTAAAGCCTGTTTATATGAGCGAGCGGGAATACAAGTCGATGATAGTCGAGTACAGGAAGACCAAGGGTATGGAGCTTTCGGATACGGATGTGGACCTCTCGGCCTTATCGGACGCGAAGATCATGACAGGTCTTATGATCGACGACCCTGACCTGATCAAGAAGCTGGGTTATACGAATTACTGGAGAAATAAGCCTGCTACGGCAGTGTTCAGCATAAGCGTCATGAGCCGCGATCAGGACGATTCGGCGGCGATCATAACAGCAGTGCTTAAGTGCCTGTGATAAAATGATCCTATGATAGAGTTCAAAAAGAACAGGCTTGAGGACAAGCTCGTTGGGATATTGAATAATTTCACGCTCAACAAGAAGCTGCTGCTTCTTTATTTGTTCTGCGTTCTCGTACCGCTCCTGTTGACCGACGGCTTCATCCTGGCCATGATCTTCTCGAAAGAGAAATCCGAGTTTAACGAAGAAATGAGAAATGTCGCGACCAATGTCTCCGCAGACTTCGTTGCGTCAGTAAAGACGGCATCGGACATCTCCAACAACCTTTATGTAGATATGTCGCTCTATTCGTTCCTTGACACCAAGTTTAAGGATAATGACGATTTCTATACGCAGTATTACGAATTCATCAATAAGAACGGATACTCAACTCTCTATCTCCCGAATCTGTCGAGATTCATCTTCGTAGCGGATAATAACACGATAACTTCAGGCGGTAATATCTATTCGCTTGAAAATGTAAAGGATAACAATTGGTACCGTGAGTTCGTTTCTTCGGATTACAAGACTCAGCTCATTTTCTATTTCATGGGAGAAGAGGAAAGCGGTGCTGCCCAGACCAAGAGGAAACAGTTAAAGCTCGTCAGGTGGCTCGATTATTACAGGAACTCCGATATCAAGAAGATGCTCGTGATCAATCTTGACTATCCGCTCCTCATGACCAATTTTTCCACCAAGAAATACGGCATGCAGGCCTATATCTGCGATGGCGACAAGATAGTCATTTCGACGGATGGTCAGACGAACATGTACAGCCCGTATTCTTCAGTCAACGACGCTGACAGAAGAAAGGCCGGGTATATCAGTTCGTTTGAATACATGGGAAAGACTTATACGGTCATGGTGTTCCCTGAAAAAAACAATGTGGTTGTCGGAGCTTTGAAGAACAATGCCCCGCTGGTCATACTTCTCCTGCTTCTCAACATCCTTATGCCGCTTGTTCTGGTCAGGCTGATAAATATATCGTTTACGAAAAGACTTGGACAGCTCGACAAGGTTTTCGAGAGCGGAAATGAGAATGTCGCGCTGATGACGGTAGACAACGTCGAGGGAACAGATGAGATAGCTCATCTGATGAACGGCTACAACGACCTGGTAATGAGGAACAGGAAACTTATCAAGACGATCTATGAGGATAAGCTGGTATATCAGGAGACCGAGATCGAGAAACAGCAGGCTGAGCTTCTTGCAATGCGCATGCAGATCAATCCGCATTTCCTGTTTAACTGCCTTGAGAACGTCAGGATGCACAGCGTCATAAAAGGCGAGAAGGAGACTGCAGCCATGATCGAGCGTCTTGCGACGCTTGAACGTGATGTCGTTGAATGGAATGAGGACGTTATCCCGCTTTACAAAGAGATGAGCTTTATTAACAACTATCTGACTCTCCAGCAATACAGATACGGGGACAGATTCTCATTCTCTATCAATGTTACGGATGAAGTCAGTAATGCCTCGATCCCGAAGCTGACATTGGCAACCTTTGTCGAGAACGCCTGCATTCACGGTGCGGAGAAGAAGACGAGGGATGTCGTCATCATGATCAGCGCTCATGCCGTCGCTGACAAGCTGATACTTGAGGTCGAAGACACCGGTGCGGGAATGGACAGCGCAAGCGCGGAGCGTCTTCAGAAGAGGATGCGGGAGTGTGAGTTCGCGGATCTCAAGAGGAACAAGCACATCGGAATACTCAATGCATGCCTGCGTACAAAGCTCATTGCCGGTGATGATGTTGACTTTGTCTTTGAGAGTGAAGATAAGATAGGTACTTATATAAAGATTACAATGCCGTTGAAGTATTTTGAAGCTCAGACGGCTGAGGGGAGCGAGTGATAATGGCAAAAGTCCAGGTGCTGTTGGCAGATGATGAACCATTTATCCTGAAAGGTCTTCAGATGCTTATCAATTGGGAGTTATACGGTTGTGAGATAGCGGCTGTCGTTTCTAACGGACGTGAAGCTTACAATGTCCTGAAAGAAAAGAAGATCGATCTTGCAATAGTTGACATAAGGATGCCTGAACTCACGGGTCTTGAACTGATCAGCAGAGTAAAGGAAGAAGGCGGTATCGATACCGAATTCGTCATACTGAGCGGTTTTTCTGATTTTGAATATGCACAGACTGCTTTAAGGCTCGGAGTGGTCGACTATCTGCTGAAGCCTGTCAGCCAGAAACAGCTCGTAACGCTGCTCCGCAAGATCGGAGTCAAGAAAGATGCGGACAATGTCATTCAGGAAAACTCCGAGAAATTAAGGCGCGCGTGTCTGGTCCAGTATCTTGTTGCCATACTTAACGGAAAGACTAATCAGCATCAGATCGATTATGTCTGTGAGAACCTGAACGTTGAGGGCAATCTCAACTTTATCCATATCACGGTTGACAATGTTGCCAATCTTGATGAAATGACAGATGAGGAAGTCGCTGCCATCAAGAAGAAGATCGTGGAAAACTGCTGTGACTATCTCGGTAAATACAGCGATCATCTTCTTCCGGAAGCTGACGGCTTTGAAGAGGATTTCGAGATAGCGTTCCTTTTTTCCGGTCAGATGGCCAAAGAAACAGGTAAGACCGACAGGGAGTTCCTTGACGAATTCAGAAAGGCTGCCATGAGGGACATCCCTGTGGAAGTCGTACTACTGGTAGGTAAGACCGTAAACAAACCCGAAATGCTTGCAGCCTCTTATTCAGGTGCATGTGAGCTACGTTATTACAGGACCTTTCAGAAGGGCGGGAGCATATATTATTACGATGATGATATGTATGTCCCTCATTCTCAGGCAAAGGAAATGATCCATAAAGAAGCGGCCGACGATCTGGTCAACGCTGTTATCAAGCATAACAAGGACGAGATCTCCGAATGTGTCGAAAGACTTTTCGAGAATATGGAAAATATCCATTTCAACAGATTCCTGAATCTCAATATCAACTATTTCCTGTTCAGGATGATCCATCTCGCAGTCGAGATCGACGAGACAGTGGAACAGGAGAATATCCTTCTTTATATAAGTGACGATGTTTTCGTACCGGGAAAGAACTCCAAGGAGCATTTCAAGAACTTCGCCATGGAGTATTCCGATTATCTGTGTCAGCTCAAGAAGGACTCAGGCCACAGAGACCTCAAAGATGTTGAAAGGTATATCCAGGACCATTATGCCGAGAACCTGACATTGAGAGATCTCGGAAAGATGTATTTCATAAACAGCTCGTATCTTGGACAGCTCTTCCGTAAGAAGTATGGTATTTCTTTTAAAGACTATATTAATAACTGCAGGATCGCTGCAGCATCGGAAATGCTCCTGAAGACCGACCGGAAGGTTGCGGATATTGCCGCTGATGTCGGATATAAGGATATAGATTACTTTGTATCAAAGTTTATTGAGGTGAACGGGTGCACCCCGACGAAATACAGACGTAATATTTAGTCTGTGCAACTTTTCTATATTTTGTAGGGTAACCGACTTGAATTTGTCGGAGTTTAACAATTTCTACACTCTGTATAATTTCAACAACGGACAAAATACAGAAAGGAAGGTCCAATTATGAAGAAGACAAAAATCGCAGCAGTTGCATTGGCATCATTGATGTCTGTTTCTGCTATGGCAGGCTGCACCAAGACACCCGGTACAACGACTGCTGGTACAGCAGCATCCGGTGAAACATCATCAGGTGCTCCCGCTGAGATCAAGGAGTTCAGCGCTTTCTTTGCAGTTCCTGCAACAGTTGAGATCAACAAGGACAATGAGATTCAGAAGATCATTGCCGAGAAGATCGGTGCAAAGTGCAATGAGACATGGCTCGCTGGTCAGCAGGCATCTGAAGCTGTCGGCGTATTCATCGCATCCGGTGAGTATCCCGATTTCATCAACGGCGGCGACGCTATGAAGGCTCTCTATGAGGCTGGCGCTCTCATCGCTTGGGATGACTACATTGACAAGTATCCGAACATCAAGGAGTTCTTCTCTGAGTATGAGTGGAGCCAGTTCAGACAGTCAGACGGAAAGATCTACTGGATGAATCCTTTCGAGAACATCTATGGTGAAGATAAGACCACCACACAGAACGGTGAGGCTTTCTGGATCCAGGCAAGAGTTCTTGAGTGGGCTAAGTATCCTAAGATCGAGACACTTGACGAATACTTCAAGGTTCTCGAAGACTACAACGCTGCTAACCCGACAACACACGACGGCAAGAAGAACATCCCTTACACAATGCTTTGTGAAGACTGGCGTTACTTCTGCATCGAGAACGCTCCTCAGTTCCTCGATGGTTATCCGAACGACGGTTCCGTTATCGTTGACGTCAACACAAAGAAGATCGTTGACTACAACACAACAGCTACAGCTAAGAGATACTTCAAGAAGCTCAATGAAGAGTATCAGAAGGGTATCGTCGACACCGGCGCATTCACACAGACATACGATGAGTACATCTCCAAGCTTTCTACAGGCGTAGTTCTTGGTATGTGCGATCAGTGGTGGGACTTCGCTTACACAGTTAACGACGTATTCAAGACACAGAAGACAGAGCAGTATGGTTATAACTATGTCCCTCTCGGACTTACGATCGATAAGGGCATCGAGAACCAGTGGTATACATCCGGCGGTACGCTCAACGTTTCTTCCGGTATCGCTATCACAAAGGACTGCAAGGACATCGAAGGCGCTTTCAAGTTCATCGACGATCTCCTTTCTCAGGAAATCCATGACCTCCGTTTCTGGGGCGTTAAGGATGTTGACTACAAGGTTGACGAGAATGGTATGTACTACAGAACTGACGAGATGCGCAACAACCAGTCTGATCCTAACTACAAGACAAAGCACCTCTGCACATATTCTTACTTCCCTCAGTGGTCTGGTACGAGCAGAGACGGTAAGAACGCTATGATGCCTGCTGAGCAGCTCTCAGAATTCGAAGGCACACTTCCTGAGCCCGTTAAGAAGGTATTCGCTGCTTACAATGCTAAGACCTACATTGACCTCCTCGGTTCTGTCAATAAGGCAGGTTCTTGGTTCCCTATGTACTCATACTCCAACAACATGAAGACTGATACAAAGGGCGGTGAGGCTTGGACAAAGATGGGCGAGTGCAAGCATCAGTGGCTTCCTAAGGTTGTTATGTCTAAGGACTTCGAGAAGACTTGGGAAGAGTACATGACAGCTTACAAGGCTTGCAAGCCTGAGGACTTCCTTGCTGAAATGCAGACAGAGCTTGATAAGCGTATCGCTGCATACGAAGCAGTCACCAAGAAGTAATCAGTAACAGCTTTAATTGTCTTTCGACTATTAAGTGAATTATGGGTAGACGGCCATTGATTTCGGTCGATGGCCGTCTATTTTTACTCAAAATTACCCCCTAAAAAACAAACTCTTATCCCTTTTTCAGAGGTTTTTTCATGGCAAGCAACACAATTAATCCCGAGGAACTTCGCCCTCATAAGAAAACAAAGATGTGGCCAGAAGCAAAGAGCCAGCCATTCCTCCTCATTTCCTCGGCGCTTCTTCTTATCTACGTATTCATTTTTTACTATGTTCCGGTATTCGGATGGATTACTGCATTTCAGGACTATAAGCCGGCTAAGGGCTTCCTGGGCTCCCAGTGGGTTGGATTCGCTAAATTCCAGAAATTATTTGAAAATAAAACGTTCTTCCTTGCGTTCAGAAACACGCTTTGCATGGGCGTTATAAATCTTGTATTTCATTTTATTACGGCTATTGCTTTCGCACTGATCCTCAACGAAGTCAGGGTAGTATTAGCTAAGAAATTCGTTCAGACGATATCTTACCTGCCTCACTTCCTTTCCTGGATCATCGTTACTTCTATCGTTCGTGAGATCCTTTCTTCCGACGGTATCGTCAATGAGTTCCTTATGAACGTATGCGGAAACAAGATGCCTATCGACTTCTTCGCCGTAAAAGGTTACTTCTGGTGGATAGTTGCCTTTACGAACGTGTGGAAAGAGACAGGATGGAATGCGATTATATATCTTGCTGCCATCACGGCAATCGATCCTTCACTTTATGAAGCTGCCGATATGGACGGCGCGAACAGATTCCAGAAGATGTGGTATATCACACTTCCTTCACTTCGCCCTACGATCATGATCCTTCTTCTTATAAATATCGGTAACGTTCTTAACGCAGGTTTCGAACTCCAGTATATCCTCGGTAATGACGTTATCTCCGATGTTTCAAAGATCCTCGACGTGTTCATTCTCGACTGGGGTATCTCGCAGTTCGACTTCTCTCTCGGTACCGCTGCCGGTATCTTCAAGAGCGTCATAGCTTTGATCCTTGTCTGCCTTGGTAACTATCTTGCCAAGAAGACAGGCGATGAACGGTTATTCTAAGGGGGAGCGGTCTTATGAAAAAGAAAAAATACGGTACAGGCGATATCATATTCGAAGTATTCCTGATTTTGTTTCTGGTAATCTTCGTACTCGTAACGCTTTATCCTATTCTCAACACATTGGCTCTCTCGTTTAACGACGGTTTTGATGCTCTTGTTCACAAGATCCATCTTATCCCGCATTCGTTCACGCTTGATAACTACAAGGCGGTTTTCGCGAAAGAAGGATATAAGGTCGGTGCTGTCAATACAGTCTTAAGAACAGTATTGGGTACGCTTATTTCTCTCGCCGTAAACGCAGTTCTTGCTTATGTCATCAGCAGAAAGAGATTCCTCTTCAAGAAGAGCTTCTCACTTTTCTGGGTTATCACTATGTATGTCAACGGCGGTCTTATCCCGACTTACATCGTTTACCAGAAACTCGGCCTTACAAACAGCTTCTGGGTATATATCATTCCCGGTGCGGTCAGCGCATTCAACATGCTCGTTATCCGTAACTACATGAACGGTATTCCTGATTCCCTTGAGGAATCTGCCCAGATCGACGGTGCAGGATATTTCAAGATCTTCATAGACATCATCTCGCCTCTGTGCAAGCCTGTTTATGCAACAATCGCACTCTTCGTCGCCGTATATCAGTGGAATGCTTGGTTCGATGCTATGCTTTACAACAAGATGCATGAAGAATACACAGTTGTTCAGTACGAGCTTATGAAGCAGCTTCTGACGGCTATGAAATCCGCAGGAAGCGTTGAAGGTCTCAAGAACTCAGGAACGAGTATCACGCCTAACTCGATCAGGGCTGCGGCAACCATCCTCACAATGCTGCCGATCGTCATGATCTATCCGTTCCTCCAGAGATATTTCGTTACCGGTCTTACAATCGGTGGTGTTAAAGAATAAAAAAATAACGTCCTTTGTGTTTCAACGGTTTATGTTTCAGGCGCCCCGTACGGGACGCCTGAAACATTTAAAAGGATAGAAATAATTCAATCCTTGGGGTATCATTAACGATAGTCCATGAATGGAGATTCCCATGAATATATTCAGATATGACAGTCCTTTGATGCAGTATCTTACAAGAGCGGCAGATCTCATCTGGGTCAACCTGCTTGTTTTGGTATGCAGTATTCCGATCTTTACCATCGGCGCATCTTTGAGCGCGATGGAAACCATCATCTACAAGATACTTCATAACGAGGACATTATGGTTACCAGAGAATTCTTCAAGGCTTTCAAGAAGAATTTCAAGCAGGCTACGGTCATCTGGCTGGTATTCTTGCTGGTGTTCGGTGTGCTTGGATATGATTTCTATTATTCAAGACAGATAGGTACGGGTGTTGCGGAAGCCATGAAGACAGCTGCAGTTGTCCTGTTCGTTCTGGCATACGCACTTATGCTCTATATCTTTCCTTTGCAGGCTCATTACATCAACAAAACAAAGGAGATCTTTAAGAATTCTGCGATCTTATGCCTGCTTCATCCTGTCAGGACATTTTTCATGCTTGTAATACAGGCTGCTTTTATCGCGCTTGGCGTGCTCGTTGTCCTTGATTACCGTTTTATTCCGCTGCTCGTCGCATTCGGCATCTCTCTTCCTTGGTATTTCTGCGCATGTATCCATATGCCTGTTTTTGACAAGCTTGACGGTATAGATAAGAACGGGAATAAGATCGCTCCGGATAACTATAAAAAAGAATCCGGCTCCGCAGAAGAATCTGAAGAACCGGATCCGGAAGAATCTGATGAAGTTGAAGATCCTGAAGAATCTGACGGGGAAGAGGCTGAGTCTGAATCTTAAGAGGGAACAGCTCCTTCTGAAGTGAATCTCATTATTTCCTTTCCGTCGCCGTAAGGCTTCCAGACGGGCATGTCTGAACCGTCATCATCCTTGCAGTTGGGATCGTGTGTCTTTACGAATGAGGCAAGATAGTTGGCCATCTGTCTGGAAAGCTCGAAATGTCTTCCGCGCATAGGTCTCCAGCACATGATCAGATTATCGAACCAGAACCAGAGATCTACTGAGTGGAAATTGCCGGGATCATCTTCTCCCGGAATATCTGTTCCGAATTCATATACATAGACCGGATCTGCACCTGAAGCGACTGCTTCGGCGCAGGTCTCTTTTACTGTCTTCTCGACGATGTTGACTCCGTTAAAAGGGAATTCGTCAGTCGTGTATCCGGCGATTATCGGAATGTTGTTGTACTTGTTATCCGCAACACTTAACAGAGCATCGGTCCTGTAGTTCACATCGTCCCGGACAGGAGCGAATCTCGGGTGATCCTGCGCCCATTCTCCGTACTTGTTCCTGATAGTAAATGCGTCTATCTTACGCGCTTCCGCAATGGAATCGACTCCAAGGTATTCAAGGAATTCCTTGCCTTTCTCCTCGGCCTTTGAGAGTGTGACGGGAAGGAGGATATCGTCACCTTTGCCGGGAAAACGGATCATGCCGCTCAGTATGACGGCGCCCTTGATCTTGCCGAAATTGTCTTCGTTCGTCATCTGGTTTAAGACGCTGCCGCCGCCTGCTGACTGACCTGCTATCGTTATGTTGTCCGGGTCTCCGCCGAAGGAAGCGATGTTTTGTCTGACCCAGTCAAGACCTGCCTTCTGATCGAGCAGTCCGAAATTCGCAGGCGCGTCAGGAGATTCTGCAGTGAGATCGGGGTGTGCAAGGAATCCGAGCGCAGCAAGTCTGTAATTGACGCTTACAACGACTATTCCACGGCGCGCCAGACGCTCTCCGTTGAATTCCATCTCAGCCGTATAACCCCACTGAAATCCGCCGCCGAAATACCAGACGAGAACAGGCAGCTTTTCATCTTCGGTATTTGCAGGTGTCCAGATATTCAGATAAAGGCAGTCTTCGCTCATGGGAATATCCGGATCGACATGCCATTCCTTGCAGTAGACATCGGTTCCGACTGCAGGCTGATCCTGAATGGAAATGGGACCGAACTGATATGCGCAAAGGGTCCCTTCCCAATCCTCGCAGGGCTGAGGGGCTTTCCATCTGTATTCACCGACAGGCGGGAGCGCGAAAGGGATTCCTTTATAGACGGTGATCCTCGGGTCATTTCCCGGAAGACCTTTTACTTTGCCGTTCTTGATTACAGTCTGCCTTAACATGGTTTAATCCTCCTTGAGTTCAAAACCTGCGAAATCAGGGTTGCCGCTTCCGTTAAATGTGAAATAGAGGCTTGAGATGCCGTCAGGAAGTGTGATGTCAGCCGGTACGTCGGTCCAGTAATTGAAATTCTCGACGGGTATTGTTCCCAATACCCTTCCGCCTATCTCGTTCCTGACCTCGAAAACACCGTTTCCGTAGCCCCGGATGCTTATCCTGACAACCTTTGAATTCTTAAGATCAAAGAATTTAAAACCGGCTGTCGAACTGTCCGTCATGTTGGTAATGTATCCGCAACCGGTATTCTCATCGGCATCGGCTTCATCCTGTGTGATCCTGGGGAACTGCGAATCAATAAACATTCCGGCGCCCCAGGAACCGCCCGTGTACATCCTCTCGTTCTTGTTAAACAGATTGCATGCGATGTACGAAGGATACCAGCCGTCGCCTTTGAGCGGACCGCCGTTGAGTCCGCAGGATGTCATCTGTGCCTGGATTATCGAGCCGTCATCCTTGAATGAGAGCTTGTCTGCACAACCCTGTCTTGAGAACACAGTGCCGTTCGTATGACGGTGATAGAAGATGTACCATTCGCCGTTTATCTCCTCCATGCTTCCGTGATTGTTGGAAGTATAGAATACGGGCATCTCGGAAGGCTTATATCCGCCGATATGCAGATCGCAGTTGCTTACGACAACTCCCTGATACTTGAATTCTCCTTCGGGAGAATCGGATGTCGCGTAGCAGAGCTCGTGAAGAACTACTGACGAATAGATGAAGTAGTAAATACCGTTTCTTTTCCTGATGGAAGAAGCTTCGAAAAATTCGTGGCCTTCGTATCCGCTTCCTTCAGAGTAGGGCTGAGAGGGGGCAATGAAACGCGGATCCTTAACGATCGTAAGCATGTCAGGACCTAAGACCGTGTGCATCGGGCCGTGCCTTGACTTGTCTCCGACCGGACAAAAGCCTGTATAAAGATGAGTCATGCCGTTCTCGGTTATTACTCCCGGATCGAACTGCGGATCATCTCCGCTTCTTTCGCCCAGACGTGTGCCGTCGCTGTAGTGCACATATCCGTAGAACTCGTACTTTCCGGCAGGAGTATCTGATACGGCAACCGATACGACGCTGACCTTGTCCAGAACGTAGTACAGATAGTATCTTCCGTCAGGACCGACAGTGACATCCGGGGCGTAAAGAGCCATGTGGCCGTCTTCGTTGAGAGGATCCTGTGTCCTCTTGTAGATGACTCCTTCATATCTCCAGTTGCCGAGATCGTCGACCGGGGCTGACCAGCAGACATAATCGTTCAGGCAGAATACGTGTCCGCCGAAACAATCGTGTGAGCCGTACACATAAACGCGGCCGTCAAAAACATAAGGTTCTCCGTCCGGTACATATTCCCAGGACGGAAGATAAGGGTTAAGCGCCTGTTTCTTCATTGTTCATTATCTCCCTGTTGTTTTTATTTATTGCGGTTATTCTGTATTTGCGCGGTGAAAGCCCGGTGAATTTGCGGAACTGTCTGCAGAAATGCTCCGTATTCCTGTATCCGCACTGTTCTCCGACCGAACTTATCGTATCGGTCGAATACAGGAGCTTATCCTGCGCAAGCTTTATACGTGATCTGATAACATCGTTCATGCATGATATCCCGAACGCGTTCCTGTACAGAAGCTGAAGATGTGCCGGACTGATGCTCATGGAATCTGACATCATGGCCACCGTCCAGGGTTTCTCCGGGTGAAGAAGGATATCTTTGCGAAGAAGTTTAAGCTCTGTCAAATAAGTTGATCCTGACTTTGCCGCGATATCTCCCGAAAGCTTCGAAAACAGCGCATGGAAAAGATCTCTCATTATCGGATTGGAAGTATCGCTGTTGACCTGGGATTCCCAGAAAATAAGCTTTATCAGATTGTGTATGTAATCGGGATCGGAGGGCTGGAAAGGAGCAGCCTTCAGAGGAAAATCCTGGATTATGCTCTCATCGGTCCTGAAATGGATCCAGTCATTGGTGTATGGTTCATTTTCGGGCGAATAGTAGAATTTATGAGTGTTCTGAGGAAACAGGATAACCGTTTCCGGAGGGCATAAGATCATTCCGTCTTCAGAAGGAAAATACACCGGACTGTGTGAAAAGACCAGAAGCCACCAGTCGTAACCGGCATGACCTGACTGTGTGTCAAACCGGATGCCGTCTTTGTGGGTATAACTGCAGCCTGAATACAATATATCAATCATTAATGAAACCGTTGATTCTGTGCCCGAAATATTAATATTTACATTTCTATAATAACACTAGAATGTCTTACAACGAATAGTAAAATAGGATAAGTCAATTTTCTCGTACGAAAAATCATTGCCTGCGATAATCGGGAGATGTTAATTTCAACATGGAAAAATCGTATAATCAAATGAGTATGATTACGAACAATCATAAAGTTCCGGAGGATATCAAAATGGCAGAGAAAACGAAAATGATAGTCGAGAAGGAATTCAAGATCGCCGATATCGACGACAGGCTCTACAGCTCGTTTATCGAGCATCTCGGACGTGCTGTATACGACGGCATCTATGAGCCCGGACATCCTGAAGCAGATGCTGACGGCTTCAGAAAAGATGTCATCGATCTTGTTAAAGAACTTGGTGTTACGACTGTCAGATATCCCGGCGGAAACTTTGCTTCCAACTATTTCTGGGAAGATACCGTCGGTCCGAAGGAAGGACGCAAGAAGAGACTCGATCTTGCGTGGAGGACGCTTGAACCTAACGAGGTAGGCATCAATGAGTTCTCGAAATGGGCAAAGCAGGCAGGCTCATCGGTAATGATGGCTGTAAACCTCGGTTCCAGAGGCGTTCCTGATGCGCTCAATCTTCTTGAATACTGCAATCTCGATACGGACAGCTACTATGCTTCATTGAGAAGAGCCCATGGTGATAAGGAACCTTACGGAATTAAGCTCTGGTGCCTTGGAAACGAGATGGACGGTCCGTGGCAGGTAGGTCAGAAGTCAGCTGAAGAGTATGGTCATATAGCGGCTGAGACAGCAAAGGCCATGAAGATGATGGATGAGTCCATAGAGCTTGTCGCGTGCGGAAGCTCCGGCGTCGGAATGCCGACCTTCGGAGAATGGGAAGCCAAAGTTCTTGATCAGGCATACGATTATGTTGATTACATCTCGCTGCACCAGTATTTCGAGAACCGCGCGGGCGATACGGCAGACTTCTTTGCAAGCCTTGATGATGTTGATGACTTCATCAATGCGGTCATCGCGACCTGCGATTACATCAAGGGCAAGAAGCACAGCAAGAAGACTGTCAATCTCTCGTTTGACGAGTGGAACTGCTGGTACCACGAATCGGCTGCGGACAGTGAGACCATGGAGAAGAAGCCCTGGGGACTTCATCCGCATCTTCTCGAGGATCACTATACTTTTGAGGACGCTATCGCTGACGGTCTTGCGCTTATCAAGTTCATCAAGCATGCGGACAGAGTCAAGATCGCATGTCTTGCCCAGCTCGTGAATGTCATCGCTCCGATAATGACAGAGAGCGGCGGTTCAGCATGGAGACAGACTATCTTCTATCCTTTCTATCATGCATCGAAGTACGGCAGAGGCGCTGCGCTCAAACCGGTCATGAAGACAGGAACACATAAGACTTCAAAGCACGAGGAAGTAACCGATGTTGAGGCAGTCCCTGTTTATAACGAGGAGAAGCAGCAGCTGACGATCTTTGCCGTTAACCGTCTTATTGATGAATCTGTTCCTTTCGAAGTCGATCTGAGAGGGTTCGAAGGATACAAGGTCGTAGATTATCAGGCGCTTGAAAGTGATGACATGCTTGCCGTGAATTCCGCTTCGGAAGAGAAGGTCAAGCCTGTCGCAAAGACCGATTATTCAGTTACCGGGAACGGCTTTACGGTCGATCTGAAACCTGCATCCTGGAACGTGATAGTACTCGCGAAATCATAACGAATACAAGCTTTTAAATGTCGCTTTCCGGGCGACCACGAGAGCTGAAGTCCTCCCTATAATGAAGCCATAAGCAAAAGCGAAAGCTTCATGGAAAGGGAGGATTTTATATGAAAAAGAATCTTACGGAACTGGTATTCATCCTTGACAAGTCCGGCAGTATGGCGGGTCTTGAGCAGGATACGATCGGAGGCTTCAATGCCATGATTGAAAAGCAGAAGAAGCTTGACGGGGAGTGTCTGGTGTCATGCGTTCTTTTCGATAACGAACAGAAGGTGATATATGACAGAGTGCCCGTTTCAGAAGTCAGACCGATGACTGAAGATGATTACACAGCAGGCGGATGCACGGCACTGGTCGATGCCTTGGGGCTTTCCGTCAAGCACATCGGGAAGATCCACAAATATGTCAGGGAAGAGGATGTCCCGGAGCATACCGTGTTCGTCATAACGACCGACGGAATGGAGAATGCGAGCAAACGTTATTCTGCTGACAAAGTCAAGAAAATGGTCAGTAAGAAAACAGAGAATGACGGATGGGAATTCCTTTATCTCGCAGCCAATATCGATGCGGTAGAGACAGGTGCGTCGATCGGGATCAGGAAGGAGAGGACTGCGAATTACAAGTGTGACGGAAAAGGCACAGGACTTCTCTATGATACGGTGAACGAAGCCGTATCAGGGCTCAGAACCTGCAAGGCGGTCGCCTGCGACTGGGCAGCTGATCTCGAAGAGGACAACAGAAAACGCAGATGAATTAGTATCCCCCTCCGTAATGAATTCGTGCTATGATAACTTATTGAAATTCATTACAGGAGGGGAATTTGTATGGGTTTTGAAGCTGCGGAAGCCGCACAGTATGTGCCGCTTCTTTATGAGACGTTTTGGGCGTTGATACCGCCGCTTGTGGCTATTCTCTTGGCGCTTATCACCAAAGAGGTATACAGTTCACTGTTTGTCGGCGTTGTCGTTGGCGGACTGATCTATTCTTTCTCGAATACCAGTCCCTACTTTGATCCGGTAATGGCACTCAATCATGTCTTTAAGGACGGACTGATCGCCTCACTTTCCGATGCGTACAATGTAGGTATCCTTATCTTCCTTGTTTTCCTTGGTATCATTGTTGCGATGATGAACAAGGCGGGAGGTTCAGCTGCATTCGGTGAATGGGCTGCGAAGAAGGTTCATTCAAGAGTAACGGCACAGCTCGCTACCACGCTTCTCGGATGCCTTATCTTCATCGATGACTATTTTAACTGCCTCACTGTAGGTTCAGTTATGCGTCCCGTTACTGACAAGGAGAAGATCTCGAGAGCCAAGCTTGCATATCTTATCGATGCAACAGCTGCTCCGATCTGCATTATCGCGCCTATCTCATCATGGGCTGCGGCAGTATCCGGATTTGCTCCCGAAGGAACAAACGGACTGATGCTTTTCATCAAGGCGATCCCTTATAACTACTATGCTATCCTGACTATCCTTATGATGGTCCTGCTTGCGGTTTTCAAGATCGATTACGGTCCGATGAAACGCCACGAGCTGAACGCACTGAACGGCGATCTGTTTACTATCGATCCGCCTGAGAATGCTGCAAAGAATGAGGCCAACGGCAAGGGCAAGGTGGTCGATCTTGTTCTGCCTGTCGCAATGCTCATCCTTTTCTGTGTTATCGGCATGATCTACACAGGCGGATTCTTCGAAGGAAAGTCTTTCATTGATTCATTCGCTGACAGTGACGCATCCGTAGGTCTTGCTTACGGTGCTTTCGGCGGAATCGTGCTGGCGGTCATCTACTATATCATCAGAGGAGTACTGAATTTCAAGGAATGCATGTCATGTGTCGAGACAGGCTTCAAGGCAATGGTTCCGCCTATCGCGATCCTCACGCTCGCATGGTCCCTCAAGGCAATGACCGACTCTCTCGGTGCAGCGAACTGCGTTGCCAACTTCGTTGGCCAGCCGGGCTTCCAGTCTCTTAACTGGGCTATGCCTGCGATCATTTTCCTGATCGCCTGCGGTCTCTCATTCGCTACGGGTACTTCATGGGGTACATTCGGCATCCTCATCCCGATCACTCTCAAGGCATTCCCGCTCGAGAGCGGCAATCCTCTTGCTATCATCTGCGTCTCGGCATGCATGGCAGGTGCTGTCTGCGGAGATCACTGCTCGCCGATATCCGATACGACGATCATGTCTTCAGCAGGAGCTCAGTGCAACCATATCGCTCACGTTTCCACACAGCTGCCTTATGCGCTTACTGCGGCATGCGTGTCATTCGTGGTCTATCTTGCTGCCGGAATACTGCAGAAATTCGTTCCTGCATACGGAGCGAATGCATCTATTTCGCTCGCAATAGGTATCGCTCTTATGGTCGGAGTAATGTTTGTTCTTAAGAATGTGTTCCCTACGCCTGCGTCGGAGGAACTTCAGAAGGACGCTGCCGAAGAGTCTCTGAAAGCTGCGAAATAATAATCGCGGCAAACATTATCACGCAGCCTGCACCTTCCCTGAGGCTCATTCCCTGGTGAAGGATAAGTGCTGCGGAGATGACGGCGAAAACAGACTCCATGCACATCAGGAGTGACGCGATCACCGGGTTTGCATGCTTCTGGCCAACAATTTGAAGAGTATAGGCAATGCCGCAGCTCATTATTCCCGAATAAAGAAGGGAAGGGGCTGCGGCTTTAATTTCCGTCAATACCGGGTGTTCGAAAATGAACATCGCCGCGACCGAGATAGCGGCAGCAACCACAAACTGCATGAAGGACAGCTGGATCCCGTTGATGTCCTTCTCGATGTATTTGTCTATCAGCATTATCTGGACTGCATAGAAGACAGCGCAAACAAGCGCCAGAATGTCTCCGATATTGATCGCCGTAAGGTCTGACGGATCGATGCAGAGCAGGAAGAGTCCCAGAAGTCCCATCAGGATAGAAAGCCAGGTGAGAAGCCTTATCTTCTTTCCGAGGAATACCGAGAAGAGCGGGACGAAGAACATGTAGAAGGCCGTGATGAACGCGATCTTGCCCGATGTCGAATAGTAGAATGCGAATTGCTGGAAGTTCTGCGCCAGCGAAAAGACGATCCCAAGGACCACACCTGCGATGAGAGTGTCTTTGCGGAAATCAAAGCCTTTATTAACGATCAGTAAGACAGGAAAGAGAAATAAAGCACCCAAAGTCGTCCTGAAACCCGTAAAAGTGAAAGCATCAATAGACTGCATGCCTATTTCCTGGGCAACAAAAGAAGAACCCCAGATAATGGCGGTGATGAGCAGGAGGATTATGCCTTTAGGTGTGGTTTTACGCATTGGAGTATTATAACACCCGCCGGCAATCTGCGTTATAATGAAGCGGGGAAAAAACGGAGGCTGTAATGAAGACGCTGATTGTATATTATTCGCTTGAAGGCAGTACGAAGATGATTGCCGAGAAGCTTGCCGGAAAGATGGGAGCAGATCTCCTCGAGATCAGATCAGTCAAGGAGTATCCTGTAAAAGGACCTTCAAAGTTTCTGGTCGGTGGTAAGGACGCGGCATTTAACGTCTGTCCGGAGATAGAGAAGTTTTCTGTTAATGTCAAGAAATACGACGCGATAATCATAGGAACACCCGTGTGGAACGGCACGATCGCTCCGCCTGTCAGGTCTTTTCTGAGGGACACTCTCATAAAGACACCGAACGTTGCGGCATTTGCCTGCATGGCAGGAAAAGATCCGAAGAGGACTTTTAAGGTGATAAAAGAACTGGTGGTTATTGATAAACTGGTTGCCGAAGTCAGTTTCTACGGACTCGAGAACAGGAGTGACCCCGATGTCGAAGCAAAGACAGATCAGCTGGCCTGTTGCTTTGACAGTATCGTAACGGAAAGTTGACATCATTTCAGATACAAACGGTGTATATTGTTATCATGAAAAAATATACAGGAGGTATTCGGTATGGCTAATAAATATGCCGGAACACAGACAGAGAAGAATCTTCAGGCTGCATTCGCGGGTGAATCGCAGGCAAGGAACAAGTATACATATTTTGCTTCAAAGGCAAAGAAGGAGGGCTACGAGCAGATCGCCGCTCTCTTCCTTAAGACTGCGGACAACGAGAAGGAGCATGCAAAGCTCTGGTTCAAGGAACTTGACGGAATCGGTGATACTGCCGCCAACCTCGCAGCTGCAGCAGACGGCGAGAACTTTGAGTGGACAGACATGTATGAGAATTTTGCCAAGACCGCTGAAGAAGAGGGCTTCACTGAACTTGCTAATAAGTTCCGCATGGTTGGCGCTATCGAGAAGCATCACGAGGAGCGTTACCGCGCTCTCCTCAAGAATGTTGAGGCTCAGGAAGTCTTCGCAAAGAGCGAGGTCAAGGTTTGGGAATGCCGTAACTGCGGTCACATCATAGTCGGTACCAATGCACCCGAGGTTTGTCCCGTTTGCGCTCATCCTCAGAGCTATTTCGAAGTCAACGCTGAGAATTACTGATAATTTTTGCCGTTCAGAAATGGTGGCTGCGCTCATCGGGCGCAGCCTTTTAATTTAAAAAGCGTGGGGACTATGGTCTGATTAATCGTTGAACTTGACCACAAGGTTTTTTATAATGTTTGCGTATAAATTTTCGAAAACGAGGTGTCGGTATGAAGATCGGATGCGTTAAAGAGATCAAGAACAATGAGTTCCGTGTAGGTTTAACACCTGATAACGTCAGGGATTATATACTTGCAGGCCATGAAGTCTATATTGAGAAGGGCGCCGGCGAAGGCTCGGGCTTTCCCGACTCTGAATATGACGAGGCCGGAGCGATCCTTACTGATGCGAAGACCGTGTGGAATACAGTCGAGATGATGGTCAAGGTCAAGGAACCGCTTCCTGAGGAATATCCTCTTTTCCATGACGGACTCATCCTTTACACATATCTTCACCTTGCAGCAAACAAAATGCAGACTGACGCTCTCCTCAACGGAAAGGTAAAGTCTGTAGCATATGAGACACTGATGGAGACAGACGGACATCTTCCGCTCCTCGTACCGATGAGCCAGATAGCGGGCCGTCTCTCACTTCAGGAAGGCGCCAAGTATCTCGAGAAGCGTTTCGGCGGCGAAGGCGTGCTTCTTGCAGGCGTTCCCGGAACTCCCAAGGCTAACGTCGTGATCATCGGCGCGGGCACGGTAGGCACCAACGCGTGCAAGATCGCTGTAGGTATGGGCGCGCAGGTCACTATCCTTGACATCAACCTGAAGAGACTTGAACAGCTTGATAACCAGTTCGGTTCGGTGATCCAGACTCTTGTATCCACGGAGACGAACATTGAGCGTGCCGTGAAGAATGCAGACCTTGTCGTAGGCTGCGTCCTGATCCCGGGAAAGGCTGCTCCGAAGCTTTTCAAGAAGAAGTTCCTCAAGGAGATGAAGCCCGGTGCCGTATTTGTTGATGTTGCGGTCGATCAGGGCGGATGCGGTGAGACAACCCGTGAGACAACTCACGATGATCCTATCTTCATTGAAGACGGCGTTGTTCATTACTGTGTAGGCAACATGCCCGGTGCAGTTCCCAGAACTTCCACTATAGCTCTTACCAACGCTACCGTCAGATACGGTCTCCAGATCGCAAATTACGGACTTGAGGAAGCATGCAGGAAGAACCCCGTTATCTATTCCGGTATCAATACTTATGACGGAAAGCTTACCTGCAAGAACGTTGCAGACAGCTTTGACTGCTTTGAATACACCGACATAAAGACACTTTTCTGATATGAAGATACTGTCAATGTCCGGCTTTGTGCCGGAACAGATATGTGATACAGTGCGCTTTGCAGGTTTTGACGGAAGCGGTAAACTGTCGCATTACTGCGGCTATGCATCCGATTTCATCTCGCAGGTGAAAGAAGACGCGTCCATTGACGGCGCTGTCTTACCGAAGAGCTGTGACAGTTCGCGTTCGATCGGAAGCTATCTTGAGGATACCGGCAAGTTCATTTATTCATTGCCTGTTCCTGCGGTAAGGACTGAAGGATCGATCGCGTATTTTGCGGAAATCCTGAAGGACTATAAAGCAAAGATCGAGCAGCATTACAATGTCACGATAAGCGATGATGATGTGAGAACGAGACACGCAGCGGTCACCGCGCGTGACAGGCGGATCGCCGGAGCTTACGGCAGACTCGACGGTTTTTCTTACGGCAGTTACATCCGCGAAGTCCACGCATCGCTTAACGCGCCATTTGATTTCTCGGAAGACCGCATAGCCGGAGGAAATGACGGAAAACCGGTTTTTCTGGCAGGTTCTTTCCTTGCGGCTGCTGAGCTTGCTGATTCCATAGAGAAGGCCGGGCTGAAGATCGTGGCAGATGATCTTCCTGAATCCGGAAGACTTGCATCCCGTTCCGTTATTGAACCTGAAACGGATGACATCTATAAGGAGATCGCTTCCTATATCCTGTGCCCGAGACCGTCTCCGACGCAGGACCTCTTTAAAGAGCTGATTTCCGGGGATATCTCCGAGATCACCGCGAAGGGGTGCAAAGGCGTTATTTTTGCTACGCAGAAATACTGCGAGCCTTACGATTACATGTTCTCGATCTATAAGAAAGCACTTGATGAACACGGCATACCGGTCCTTCAGGTGCAGATGGCGGATTCGACTGACGGACGCGGAAAAGAATTTGCGCTCGAGGCCTTCGCTGAGATTATCTGAGACTTAAGGAGTTACGATGCCTGATTCATATCTGGTACATGTGGCAAGCGCAATGCGAAGCTACTACAAAGATTTTTCGAAGTATGCCAAGGGCAGGGCACCGTCGCAGAAGGTTGCCTGGGTCACTTCATTCACTCCCGTAGAGATCCTTGACGCGTTGGGGATCGAATATATCTACCCGGAGAGCTATGCTGCGGTCATTGCGGCCAGCGGACTTGAACAGCCTTTGCTTGAGGAGAGCGGAAGACAGCATCTGTCCTGCGACTGCTGCTCTTATTCGTGCTGCTTTGAGGGCTGCGTTGAGACCGGCAAGGGTCCGCGCGGAGTTCCGCCGAAGCCTGATGTCCTGATCGCCACCAACAACCAGTGCAATACGCTTCCCGCATGGTGGAATATCCTCGCCGGGAGATATGACGTACCGTTGATAGTATTGGATTATCCCGGCGGTTTCATCGGGGATTCCATAGCCCGTCCCTATGTCGAAAAGCAGCATAAGGAATTTATCTCCAAAATGGAGGAATTAAGCGGGAATAAGCTTGATCTTGATGAGCTTGCCCAAAGAATAGAGAACAGCAAGGCTTCCGTAGCTGCATGGAAAAGAGTCTGCGCCTGCCTTAAGGACAGGGATATCCCGCCGACGCTCCTTTTCGATGACATAAACTTCCTGATAACGGCGCGCTGCAAGGAAGAGACGGCGACCATCTACAACCTTATGGCTGATGAGATGGAGACTTATCCCGAGTGCGACAGATCCCTTACGCCGCTTTTCTGGATCGGATACCCGCTCTGGTATCACAAGGACAGATATCTTACTGAGATCATGGACGGTTTCCGTGTCTGCGGATCCAACTACATCACATGGTGGAACCTGGACTATGACGGAGACAGCGTCTGGGACAGGCTTTTCGCGGCTTACAACAATACTTTCCTCAACCTTTCGCAGAAGACAAAGACGGAAAGGCTTTCTGAACTTATAGCGGCCTCAGGCGCGAAATGCGCGGTGACCTGCCGCAACAAGAGCTGCAAGTGCGATTATGTATCAGCCAAGGATGTCGGCATACCTCAGGCTGAACTCGAGGTGGATATGATCGACCGTGAATACCTTGATGTTGAACGCGCCAAAGCGCTCATGGAGATCCTGAAGGAGACAATAGGTTGACCTCTATCGGAATAGACATCGGATCCACATATACCAAGTACTGTGTGCTTGAAGGAGACGCGATAGTATCGCTTTTTTCAGAGCGCACTCCGGTAAGGCAGAAGGAATATTTCGAGAAGAAGACGGCTGAACTTGAGGCTGTGTATCCCGGCGCGAAGATCGTCACATGCGGATACGGCAGACATAATGCGGGGGCTGCACGCTCTGTATCCGAACTGGTCGCTCTTGCAGAAGGCGCGGGAAGATTCGCTCCGGGGTATGATGTCGTTCTTGATATCGGAGGACAGGATACGAAGATCATCGTTTGCGGGGACGGGAAACTCAAGGAGTTTTTCGTGAATGACAAGTGTGCCGCCGGCTGCGGCATGTTCGTCGTCAATTCATTGAACCTGCTTGGGATGAACTTTGAAGACATATCGCTTGAAGGCTCTGAACGTCCTTCGATCAAGCTGTCTTCCACATGTGCAGTCTTTGCCCAGTCTGAGATCACCGGGCTCATTGCCGGAAATGCTGAGCCGGACGAGATAATGAAAGCTGTCATATGGCAGATCCTGGTACAGTCAAAGGCATTGACGGAAAAGGTCAACTGCAGGAATATCCTTTTCACGGGCGGACTTTCACAGATCCCCGGGATAGACGGATACGCTTCTTCGGTCCTCGGCGTTCCCGTAGCGATCCCCGAACACTCGCTTTATCTTTCGGCTATAGGCGCCGCCATTATCGCTTCAAAATAAATTAGTGTATACTTGTCTTGCCGCGAAATGCGGATTAAGGAGTATCTTATGAGCGAGAAGAATGACCGCCTGTATTCCAGGCAGCATGAATGGGCGATATTTGAAGAAGACGGCACATGCCGCGTGGGTATCAGCGATTACGCGCAGAAAGAGCTTGGAAACCTTGTGTTTGCCAATCTTCCCGAGGAGGGCGACGAGGTAACTTCAGACACCCCGTTTGCTGATGTCGAAAGCATCAAGACTGTGTCAGACGTATATTCTCCCGTAACAGGTAAAGTCATTTCCGTCAATGAGGCGGTCATGGACGATCCGACGCTCATCAACAGTGATCCTTACGGCTCATGGTTCGCGGTGATCGGCGATATCACGGCGAAGGGCGAGCTCCTGACGGCTGAAGAATACGACGAATACCTGAAGACTCTCAAGGCATGAAGCCGCTGATAGTCATCGGCAGTTCGACCGATCCTTACCATAATCTCGCGATAGAAGAAACGCTTCTTTACTCCTGTCAAGGACGCAGGATCCTTTATCTGTGGCAGAACGACAGGACCGTTGTGATCGGACGTCATCAGGATGCGTCTTTTGAGTGCGATCTTGAGAAGATGGAAGAAGACGGCATAAGGCTTTCAAGGAGGCTTTCCGGGGGCGGGGCAGTCTATCACGACATGGGAAACATGAATTTCACTTTCATAGCGCCCCGTTCGGAACTCTCTGTTGACGAGGACTTCGAGATGATCGCGGACGCCGTGAAGACATTCGGGATTGAGACCTGCAGGACGGGGAACAACGATCTGGGGATCGCTCAGACAGGCGCAAAGTTTTCGGGAAGCGCATTCTTCCGGTCAGGTCCGGACAATGACTCGCCATGCTATCACCACGGGACTATCCTTTGTTCGAGCGATATCGAAAAGATGGGCAGATATCTGACGCCCTCTTCCGGCAAGCTCTCAAAGCACGGAGTAAAGAGCGTCAGCGCACGAGTTGCCAACATCGGTATCGAGGTGGAAAAAGTAAGGGATTCCGTCATAGGTTCGTTCGTGAACCGTTACGGAGAGGCTGAATTCGCACGGGATGACATTTGCGGTGCAACGGCGGTTGCGGAGGCCGAAAGAAGGCTCTCCTCGCACGAATGGCTTTTTAGTATATAATCTAGAAAAACATCCGGCTGAAGGTAAAATGGAAAACTCAGATAAGATATATGACTTGATCGTAATAGGCGGCGGTCCCGCCGGTTATTCGGCTGCCATGACGGCCTCGAAAACAGGACTTTCCGTGCTTGTGATCGAAAGCGGGAAAACACTCGGAGGCACATGTCTCAACAGAGGGTGCATCCCTACGAAGGCGTTGCTTCATTCGTCCGGCCTTATCAGGCAGATAAAGTCCGCGTCTGAACTTGGGGCAGATGCTTCTGTTGAGGTTAATGAGGAAAAACTTTTCGCTTACAGGGATGAGACTGTAAACTCGCTCGTGACGGGACTTGAACAGTCCGTGAAGGCATGCGGCGCAACAGTGGTGAACGGCAGGGCGTCGATCCTGCCTGACAGCGAAGACGGTAACATCTCCGTGGAAGCAGGCGGCGTGATCTACAAGGCAAAGGATGTTTTGCTTGCTACGGGCACGGTTCCCGCGCTCCCGCAGATCGAAGGGATAGATTCAGACTGCGTAATAACGAGCGATGACATTCTTGAAGGAAAAGAACTTCCCGGAAGCCTAATCATTGTCGGAGGCGGCGTCATCGGCTGCGAATTCGCGTCTCTTTACACCGATCTTGGCAGAAAGGTCACGGTGATCGAGGCACTGCCGAGGATCCTTGCAAACATGGATAAGGATCTGGCGAGAAATCTCCAGATGATACTTAAGAACCGCGGAGCCGAGATCTTTTCGGGCTCTCAGGTAAAGAAGATAGAAGGAGACGGGGCAAAGGCTGTTGTTACTTTCTGTGACGGAAAAGAAGAGAAGACGGTTACTGCGGATAAAGTCCTTATCGCGACCGGCAGGCGTCCGGTGCTCGATGCCGTTGATGCGTTATCTGACAGGCTGAAGATCGAGCGTGGCCGTATCGTAACGGATGAGAACGGAATGACCTCTGTAGAACATTTATATGCGGCAGGGGATATCACAGAAGGCATCCAGCTCGCTCACAAGGCTTCTTCTGAAGGCACGAATACCGCGATGGCGGCAGCCGGCGGGAAGCCTGTGTATGATATGCGCTACGTGCCCTCCTGCGTATACTGTTCGCCTGAGATAGCTTGTGTCGGAATGACGGATACAGAGGCAAAAGAAGCAGGGATCGATGCTGTTGCAGTACGTTCGCTCACATCCGCAAACTCCAGATCCGTAATCACAAGGGAAGAACGCGGCTTCATAAAGCTCGTTGCAGATAAGGCCGGCAAAACTCTTATCGGAGCACAGCTCATGTGCGCCAATGCATCTGACATTATCGGAGAGCTTGTCTTAGCTATAGCGAATAAACTGAGCATTGAAGACTGCCTTAAGTCTGTAAGGCCGCATCCTTCGTATGAAGAATCAGTAGGGGCCGCTCTCGAAGAACTGATGAGAAAGATCTGAACGGTCGTGCATATTCAGGTGCGGGCCTGCTGAAGCGGCTCTGCAGAATGTGCTTGTTTATCCCGGAAAAGAAAATGACCTTATCTTGCGGTATGAATTATCAGCGTGACGCCGATATAGATGAGGTCAACGATGAAAGCGGCGCAGACAAGTACTGCCCAGACTTTCTTGACCTTGAATCCGCGGTTCTTGCGGAGGTCATCGTGAAGAGGCGTGGTGATGTTCCTGAAAGGCAGGATCTTCTTTTTTGTCAGCCTGCCGACTGTAATCTTGAATATCGATATTCCGCCGTCGCAAAGGAAGGGAAGTCCTACGATCAGATATGCGACAGGGAGCTTCAGATAGATCGCGTAGTAAGCAATGAAGAATCCCAGGGCACGGGATCCCGCGTCGCCCATGAGCACCTTGCTCGGATTGAAATTGAAGATAAGATAGGCAAGAAGGACGGAGATCATGATGAGACCTGTTATGAGTCCGTTCCTGTCAAAGCCGTTGTCAGCCGCATTGATGACGCTGACAACGAAGAGCGTGGCGATGGAAAGGATCGAAAGGGAACCTGAAAGACCGTCGATGCCGTCGGTAGCATTTGTCGCATTGATGGAGACGACAAAGAGGATCACCGCGAGCACATAGAAAAGTACGGGGTGAAGATGTATCCGCATTCCGTTAAGACCGATGAGCAGGTCACTTCCGTAAAACTTGACGCAGATAAAGGCGCCGATAAGGGAAAGTGCGAAATCAAGAGCTCCCTTTATGTACTCGTTCCAGGCTTTCTTTGACCTGTCGTCAAGGAAACCGGTCAACATGGCAAAGACGATCGTTATGAGGAAGCAGATAAGGCTCGGCGAGAAATAGCAGGCGAAGCCTGACGCGAGAGCAAAGCTGATGGTGAAATAAAAACCTACTCCCGTGGGCTTGCCGATGTTTACGGCTGAACCCTGGGCATACAGGCGTCCGCGGTCATGTCCCAGAAGGGCCTTCTCGCCGGGAAGGAATCTAAGCAGCAATACTGTCAAGATGAACGCGGCAACGCTGCCTCCCGCGATCCTGTATATCAAATCCATCAGATGAAGTACCTTATCAGTTCATTTAGAAGTTGGTTAAGTATACTCCATAATGTTGAAAACGGCAAAAGATGTGATAAGATAACTCCCATTAAATTAAAAATATAGGATCAGGTGTTTTATGGATTACAAGGAGCTGATAGCCGGCAATATCTCAGGGATTACCGGAATTGAGAAAGAGAAGGTTTTCGAGCTGATCGAGATACCTCCGAGGCTTGACATGGGTGATTTTGCGTTCCCGTGCTTTACGCTTGCCAAGACGCTTCACAAGGCTCCGCCGCTTATTGCCAAGGAGATCGCGGAGGATCCCGCAATAACAGCGGGCGCTGAAAGCGAGCTTCAGGCTGCGGCTGTCGGACCGTATCTCAATTTCAAGCTTGACCGCAAGGTACTTGCGAAAGAACTCATTTCACGTATCAGGGCTGAAGGAGATTCTTTCGGCACGTCCGGTGAAGGCGAAGGAAAGAACGTCATTGTTGAGTTCAGTTCACCTAACATCGCAAAGCCCTTCCATGTCGGTCACGCATTTACGACCATCCTGGGAGATTCCATCTCCGACATCTACTCAAAGCTCGGATATAACGTCATCAGATTCAACCATTTGGGCGATTACGGCACGCAGTTCGGAAAGCTTATCACAGCATGGAGGCTCTGGGGCGACGAGAAGGCGATGGAAGTCGATCCCATCGAAGAGCTTACGAGGATCTATGTAAAGTTCCATCAGGAAGCCAAGACTGACGCTGCTCTTGAGGATATCGCAAGGGAGAACTTCAGAAAGCTCGAAGAGGGAAGCGAAGAGGAAGTCGCTCTTTGGAAGATGTTCAGGGATCTGAGCCTTGATGTTTTCGAGAAGACATATAAGAGACTCGGTGTCGGATTTGACAATTACAACGGTGAATCCTTCTATTCTTCAAGGATACCCGCGGTCGTTGATCTGCTCAGGGAGAAAGGACTTCTTGAGGAGAGCGAGGGCGCACAGGTCGTCAAGTTCGAAGAAGAGGGAATGCCGCCCTGCATGATACTCAAGAGCGACGGAACCACGATCTATGCTTCAAGAGACCTTGCAGCAGCGATCTACAGGCACGATACCTATGACTTCTACAGGAATATCTATGTGGTAGGTCTTCCGCAGCAGCTTCATTTCAGACAGGTCTTCGGCGTATTGAAGAAGGCAGGCTTTGATTGGGCGGACAACTGCATACACGTCGGTTTCGGTCTGCTCAAGTTCAAGGACGGAAGTGCGTTCTCAACACGTGAGGGCAACATCATAAAGCTTGACGAGCTCCTTGAGAGGACTGTTGAGAAGACGGCCGAGATCATCAGGAAGAACGCTGCCGAAAGAGGCGGAGACATGACCGAAGAGGAGATCATGTCCATTGCCGAGACCGTCGGTATCGGTGCTGTAAAATACACTTATCTCAAGGCCGGCCGTGAGAAGGATATCCTTTTCGACTGGGATGATATGCTTGATTTCGAAGGTGATACAGCGCCTTACCTCATTTACACATACGCACGTACCCGCTCTATCCTGAGGAAGGCGGAAGGCGAAGGCCTCGCTCCCTCGGAGGGTGCTTCTCTCGAATGCCTTACGGGTGACGAGGAGTATGCGGTTATCAGGAGCCTTTCTGATTTCAGCGGTTCCATTGTCAGGGCAGCTGAAAGCTATGAGCCTTTCATAATTGCACGTCAGATCGCCCTCATAGCACGTAATTTCAACAGGTTCTATAACAATTCGAGAATACTGAATGCCGAGACTGACGAACTCAAGACCGCAAGGCTCGCGCTTTGCGACGCGGTTTGCAATACCATCAAGTCCGGCCTGGCGCTTCTCGGAATCGGCGTAGTGGAGAAGATGTGATATGTCGGATGAACAGCAGCACAGTGTACCTGATTTTCGGGATATAAAGTATACGAGGCCCGACCTTGACAAGTTCACAGAGCTTGTCCGAGCAGTCAGGCTCAAGCTCATGACGGCTAAGACCGTAGAATCGGCTGATGAGGCGATCGGCGAGTATGAGGCAGCGATCAGCGCTTTCGATACGGCTTTTGCCCTTTGCCAGATATTGCACGATATCGATACATCCAACGAGTTCTACCGCGACGAGATCGAGTTTTTTGAAGATGCCGGCGCACGGGTCGAAGAGCTTGCTTCTGCGTTCATGACAGGACTTTTGAACTGCCCTATGGCAGACAGCCTCCGCGAAAAGTATGGAGACATGATCTTCAGAAAAGCCCGGAACCAGAAGGACATCGTTTCTTCTGAGATCCTGGATGAACTTGCGACGGAAGCCTCACTTGAGAACGACTATTCCCAGCTTCAGTCCGAGGCAGAGATCCAGTTCGGACACAGGAAACTCAATCTGAGCCTTCTGGTGCCCTATCTGGAGTCGACTGACAGGAATGTCAGGAAAGAAGCTCACACGGCGCTTGATGCTTACTATCAGAGCCGCCGTGAGACTTATGACAAGATCTATGACGATCTGGTCAAGGTCAGGACTCAGGCAGCGAGAAAGCTCGGATACAGCAGCTTCACTGAGCTGGGATATAAGAGGATGGAGCGTTACGACTATACCCGTAAGGATGTCGAAGCGTTCAGAGAGAACGTATTGAAGTACATCGTCCCGCTGACGCAGCAGATAAGGGCGAACCAGCAGGAAAGGCTCGGTGTGAGCGAGCTGATGTTCTACGATCTTCCATGCCTGTTCAAAGGCGGGAATCCGACACCCAAGGTAAGCAAAGAATCCTATGAGAAGGCCGCATGCGAGTTCTACCGCAAGATGTTCGGTCTGACGCCCAGCTTCTTTGACGTGCTTTCATCACACGGATTTACGGATCTGCCTTCACGCCCGAACAAATCCACGGGCGGCTACTGCATGTATCTCGAGGACTACTGCATCCCGTTCATCTTCATGAACGGCAACGGCACATATGATGACGTTGCAACGGTCATTCATGAGGGAGGACACGCATATGCGGCTCTTCAGGGTGCGGAATCGTCACCTTTCGTCGAGTGCCTTTCTCCTACGCTTGAGACATGCGAGATCCATTCTACGGCTATGGAATACATGTCTTATCCTTTTATGGATATCTTTTACGGAGAGAAAGCCGAGCAGTATACCGAGCTTCACATGACCGACGGACTCCTGTTCCTGCCGTACGGCTGCATGGTCGATGAGTTCCAGCATATCATCTACGACAAACCCGAGCTCACGCCTGATGAACGTCACGCCGTCTGGAAAGAGCTTGAGGAGAGATACCAGCCTTTCATCAAATACGATGAATCACAGACGCCATTCCATGCGATGGGCGGAGCCTGGATGAAGAAAGACCATATCTTCACGACGCCGTTCTATTACATCGACTACTGTCTGTCACAGATATGCGCCCTTGAGCTCTGGGCCGATTCCAGAGTCGATATGAAGGAGGCGCTTTCGAAGTACAACGCTCTCTGCTCGATGGGCGGAAGTGACACGTTCCTGAACCTTATCAAAGGCGCAAGGCTCGAGTCTCCGTTTAATACGGATGTCATGAAGCGTCTTGCGTACAGCGCTGCGGAGTTCCTCAGTTTATGAAACTTCCCGAAAAGTTCATAGCCGAGGCTGATTCCTTTTTCGAGCGTCATAAGGAAGTACCTTCCGAGGGCTTTTACGAAAGCTTTGATAAGACTCCTCTTCACGGGGTGAGGCTTTCGCGCACGAAAACAGTACCTGCCGAACATGAGGCTCTGTTAAAGCAGATTGATCCTTTGTTCAGCGCACCTGATCCCGTTGAATGGTGTGACGGCGGATACTACCTGAGCGAAGATTCCGATGATTCAAGAAAGACGGGAAGGAACCCGCTCTATCACGCGGGCGTTTTCTATCCCCAGGAGCCTTCCGCAATGCTTCCTGCCCAGGTGCTGAACGTAAAGCCGGGTGAGATCGTACTCGACCTGTGCGCCGCTCCCGGAGGAAAAGCCTGCCGCATAGGTGAGGAACTCAAGGGGGAAGGACTTCTCGTAGCCAATGAGATAAGCTACGAGCGTTCCAAGGCTCTTCTCAGAAACATAGAAAGATCGGGGATCACTAACTCCGTGATCCTTAATGAAGATCCGGAGAGCATAGCAAACAGGCTGCCCGGATTCTTTGACAAGATCCTGATAGACGCGCCGTGCTCGGGAGAAGGCATGTTCAGGCGCGACCGCTCGGCTTGTTCAAGCTATGAGAAATACGGACCTTCATCATGCGTACCGATCCAGAAGACCATACTCGATTCCGCCGACATCTGCCTTCGCGAGGGAGGAGAGATAGTCTATTCGACATGCACTTTCTGTGAGGAAGAGGACGAGCTCATGATAAGTTCGTTCATTGAATCACATCCGGCGTACAGGATCGTTCCCCATCCGGAGATAAAGGGCGTGACTCATAATGCTGACGGTTCCATGCGTCTGTGGCCGCATCTGAACCGCGGTGACGGTCATTTCTGCGTTCATCTGGTAAAGGGTGATGTGACTTCCCGTGCTGAGCGCCCGAAAATGGAATATGTGCGTTCGGGCAAACCTTTGAAGGCATCTGAGAGAAGGGGCTTTGATCTTGCAAGAGAGTTCCTGTCAGAGATCCTTACGGATGACGGCTTTGCGTCATTGACACGCGTACCTTTCACTAATCACGCCGGAGGCATATTCCTTATTGATTTTGATGAGAACCTTTTCAAGGGACTCAAAGTCTGCAAGACAGGCCTTTATATCGGTGACTGCAGGCTTACTTCGTCAGGAAAGAGCGTCTTTGCGCCGTCAAACAGCATCGCGCTTGCCCTGACACGCGATATGGTCAGGCCGGAACGTTTTCTTGCTTTGGATTTTGAGGATCCGAGGCTTGAGAGATATCTGAAGGGTGAGACGATACAGTTAACTGCTGATGACGGAGTTTGTTCAAGCGGCACCGTGGTCATAGGCGTTGGCAGCGCCCCGCTCGGATTCGGCAAGATCGGCGGAACACAGATCAAGAATATGTATCCGAAAGCATGGAGGCTTATATGAGGTTGATTATCGCAACGTCCAACGAGGACAAAGTCAGAGAGATCAATGAAATACTTGTGGGGACAGGATTTGAGGCTGTTTCCATGAGGGAGGCGGGATTATATACCGAGATAATCGAGGACGGCACTACATTTGAAGAGAATGCCATGAAGAAAGCTTCTGCAGTTCATGAGGCAGCCGGCCCGGAAGATTATGTAATGGCCGATGACTCAGGACTTTGCATTGATGCGCTTGATGGTGCTCCGGGTATATATTCAGCACGTTTCTGCGGCGAGAATTCCACATATCCCGAGAAGTTTGCCAAGATCTTTTCGATGCTTGAAGGCGTTCCGGAAGAGAAAAGGACTGCGCGCTTCGTATGCGCTATCGCGGTAGTAAAGCCTGACGGTTCAGGCTTCACGGTGAGAGGCGAGACAGAGGGCGTTCTTCACGAAAAGCCGGCGGGAAACAACGGCTTCGGCTATGATCCTATCTTCTATGTGCCGGAATTCGGCATGACCACGGCCCAGATGACTCCCGAGCAGAAACACTCGATAAGCCACAGGGGCAGGGCGATCAGGAAGATGGTTGAGCGTCTGACTGAAGAAATATAACTCTTTTCTTGAAAACAGGCAGATAACATGCTAATATTTTCGGACACGCACAAGTGTCCGTCATTGACGGACGGTCTGCAGAATCAGAGGTTTGAAATGGAACAGGAGATCCCCGAGTATTATCTGGTTGACAGGAGAGTCCTTCCCGAGGTTTTCATAAAGGTTATGGAAGTCAAGCAGCGTCTCAACACCGGTGAATCGGTGTCTGTCAACGAGGCTGTCCGCAAGACGGGGCTCTCGCGCAGTGCGTACTACAAGTACAAGGATTCCGTCATGCCTTTCTATGAAGCCACTTCAGGCAAGAAAGTGACGCTCCTCATCACTGTCGAGAATTTTCAGGGAATACTGTCGTCCATAATAACGATAATTGCAGACTCGCATGCCAATATCCTTACCATAAATCAGAACATCCCGATCAACGGACTTGCTGATATATCGATATCGATAGAGACCGTGTCGATGTTCGGTACAGTAGATGACATTATGAAGGATATCGCAAAGCTGGCGGGCGTACGCAAGTGCGAGATATTGAGCAGGGAATAAACGGAGGTACATATATGAGAACGGATATCGCTATCCTGGGATTTGGTGTAGTCGGAGCCGGAACCGCACAGGTTCTGGAGATGAACAAGGCGGAGATCGCCGCCCGCACCGGTACTGAGATCTACGTAAAACATATCCTTGACCTCAGGGATTTTCCGGACAGCCCGTTTGCTGACAGGGTCACGCATAATGCTGATGACGTTTTCGGCGACAAGGACGTAAAGATCGCGGTAGAGACGATCGGAGGAGCCAGGATCGCTTACGAGTACACAAAGCGTGCGCTTTCTGCAGGCATCACCGTAGTCACGTCCAATAAGGAGCTTGTCTCAACGCACGGTGTTGAGCTCTTGAATCTCGCGAAAGATAACGGATGCCAGTATCTTTATGAAGCTGCCGTTGGTGGCGGGATCCCGATAATCAGACCTTTGTACAGATGCCTTGCCGCAAATAAGGTCGTACGTATTGCGGGTATCGTTAATGGTACGACGAACTACATACTCACCGAGATGAAAGTCAACGGGATCAGCTTCGAAGAGGCCCTTGAGAAGGCTCAGAAGAACGGTTTTGCCGAAGCGAATCCCGCTGCCGACATCGACGGTATCGATGCGCAGAGAAAGCTTTCTATCCTTTCAACGATCGCTCTCGACGGAGCTTATGTGGCACCTTCGCAGATCAACGCTCAGGGTATTGCGGATATTACGACGGACGATATCGAATTCGCGTCAAAGATCGGATGTGAACTTAAGCTCATTGCGCTTTTCGAGAACAGGGAAGGTTCAAAGCCCGCGGCATATGTCGCACCTGCCTATGTTTCAAAGGAGAGCCTTATCGCTTCTGTTGAAGGCGTATTCAATGCGATCATGGTCGAAGGAAATGCTCTGGGCGAGTCACTGTTCTACGGACAGGGCGCCGGCGCTGTTCCCACGGCTTCCGCAGTCTGTGGCGATATACTTGAGGCTGCCGCAGGCGAGAAGATGCCTGATTCCAGACTCTGGACGGACAAGGGCGACGTTATCGTTCCTTACGGAGATGTAAAGGCATCCATAGTCGTAAGATCTCCCGAACTTCCCGTCACGGCTTTCTCGGAATACGATACGGAATCTCTTGATGGCGCCGTCATCGTGAAGGATATCGCTCATAAGGATATAGAACGTCTTGTTTCCGGCATACCCGGAGCCAGATGGATGCATTACATCAGGTAAATGTTGTTTATCCGGCGCACTGTCGTTCGCGATATTCCGTCTGTTTTGTGATATGATTTTAAGGCACGGTTTTTCCGTGCCTGTTTTTTAATTCAACTGAACGGAGGCTCATATCATGAAGGTACTTGTTGTTGGCGGCGGCGGAAGGGAACATGCGATCTGCCGGACTCTTGCTAAAAGCTCCAGGGTCACGGAACTCTACTGCGCTCCGGGTAACGGCGGGATTGCCGAAATAGCTGTATGTGCCGATATAAAGGCTACCGATGTCGAGGGAATGGTCGAGTTTGCGAAAAAAGAGGCGTTTGATCTTGTTTTCGTAGCGCCTGACGATCCGCTCGCACTCGGAATGGTCGATAAGATGCAGGAAGCCGGCCTCAGAGCTTTCGGTCCTAATGCCAATGCGGCCATAATCGAGGCTTCCAAGGCATTCTCCAAGGGACTTATGAAGAAGTACGGCATTCCTACTGCGAAATATGAGCTTTTCGAGGATGAAGACAAGGCAATAAGCTATCTTGATACACAGAAGGCTCCGATCGTCATCAAGGCAGACGGACTTGCGCTCGGAAAGGGCGTTATCATTGCACAGACGATCGATGAGGCAAAGCAGGCAGTCCATGAGATGATGTCCGGACACAAGTTCGGAAGCGCCGGCAACACTGTCGTTATCGAGGAATTCATGACCGGCCCTGAGATGACCTTGCTTGCGTTCGCAGACGGAGTTCACTGCGTACCTATGATCTCTTCACGCGACCACAAGAGAGCTAATGATAATGACGAAGGCCTCAATACAGGCGGCATGGGAGCAGTCACACCCGGCGCTGACCTTACGGATGCCGACAACAAGAGGATCTACGATGAGATAGTGGAACCCACGATGAAGGCTCTTGCCGCAGAAGGCAGGCCGTTCAAGGGCGTTATCTATTTCGGCCTCATGCTTACGCCGGAAGGACCCAAGGTCGTCGAGTACAACTGCAGGTTCGGTGATCCCGAGACTCAGGCGATACTTCCCAGGCTCGAGACTGATTTCATGGATATTATTGACGCATGCATCGACGGCACGCTGGACAAGATAGAGATCAAGTGGAAGGACTGCTGCTCGTGCGTAGTCGTAATGGCTTCCGGCGGATATCCCGAGAGCTATCAGAAGGGTTACGAAATAACCGGTATCAAGGAGTGCGGACATCTTGTATTCCAGGCCGGCACAAAGCTTGACGGTGACGGAAAACTCGTAACGAGCGGCGGAAGAGTCCTTTGCGTATACGGCGAGGGCAAGACGCTCGATGAAGCCATTGATTCTGCTTATGAGGGCGTAGCGAAGATCTCCTTCAAGGATATGCACTTCAGGCACGATATAGGACGCACGCTGGGCAATAAATGAGAATAGGCATTTACGGCGGTTCTTTCGATCCTGTTCATACAGGTCACATCGCACTTGTCAGGGATGCTCTGGCTTCAGGCTTTGTTGACTGTGTGATATTCGTTCCGTCCGTCAGGAATAACTTCAAGCTCTATTCGATGACGCTTCCGGCGCCATACCGTTATTACATGACCAAAGCGGTTTGTGATGAGTTCAAGGATTCCGGGAAGCAGGATAATGTCTATGTCTGTGATGTTGAATTCGGGATCAAGGGCATCAGTTATACCAGCGTGACGCTCGAGCTCATGACCGAACCCGCGTTCATGACTGAATTTCTGATAAATGAGGGCGTGAAGAAGAAAAAAGCCGCCGGCCCTCACGAGTATTTCTGGATAATGGGTTCTGACACACTGGGTACATTCGAGACCTGGTACAAGCCTGAGGAGATACTGAAGCACGCGACGCTTCTTGCTGCCGAAAGACCCGGCGACGACGTTGATATCGAGAAGGCTGCCGGATCGATCCGGAAAAATCTCGGCGGCAGGGTTGAGACTTTCAAGCTTGACGGAATCGATTGCTCGTCATCCGGAATACTCAAAACCGGTGACTTTTCGCAGGTTCCGGGTGCTGCGCGTGATCTTATCGCAAAGCACGCTCTCTATACGGAACGCACTAAACTGGCAGGTGTCAGCGATAACGCGAAACAGAGGTTTTTCGATGCAGCGGTATGGATGTATCCCTATCTTGGGGAGAAGAGGCTCCTGCATACTTTGAATGTAGGCTATCTGTCCGCGGAACTCGCCGTAAGGTTCGGAGCCGACCCGGACAAGGCGCTTCTTGGCGGTGCGCTGCACGATTGCGCGAAGGAACTGGATATCGACAAACAGAGAGAACTGGCGCGGGAATACAGCGAAAATCTCTTTACTGACAAGAAACTTCTTCATTCGCCTGCGGGAGCTGTTTTCGCGCGGGACGGATTCGGAGAGCAGGACAGGGAGACGCTTGACGCGATCTGCTATCACACGACGGGGCGCGGCAATATGTCCGTTCTCGAAAAGATCGTTTATCTCGCTGATAAGATAGAGCCTGCGAGAACTTATATGGACTTATCGCCTATCAGAAAGGCGGCCGAGACCGATCTTGATGAAGCGATGCGTATGACGGCTCTTTCGGTGAAGGATAAATTCGAGAAGCAGGGCAGGGACATCCATCCCTTGACTGTTGACATGCTTCGCGATTTAGGGATTTAATAATAGTATCAGGGCGCGGCCCGACCATTTTACTAAGGAGATATTAGATGGAAAGCAAAGAACTTGCCGACAAGATCGTAGAAGTATTGGATTCGAAGAAGGGTATTGATATCGAGACCATTGATTTAACTGGTAAAACAACGCTTGCTGATTATTTCGTAGTCTGCAGCGGTAATTCCACGACACAGATCAAGGCTCTTGCCGATGAGGTTGAATACGTACTCAAGAACGAATGTGATGTTATGGCCGATCATGTGGAAGGCAGGTCAGGCGACCGTTGGATCCTTATCGATTTCAAGGATGTCGTAGTGCATATCTTCCATCCCGAGGAGCGCGCCAATTATGATATCTCGACCCTTTGGGAAAAGAAGGGAAGAGCTGACTGATCCGCTTGCCGATGTCAGGTAAGAGATACCGCGATTATTCACCGGACGAATGGGAGCCTGTCATCAGGTCCTCAGTCTGCACGGGCGAGAAAGTCGCAGGGTTCAAAAACCGCCACACGGGCAGGTTTGAAGATGTAATGCTGATCCGCGGACAAGCGGATATCGATGAATTCAGAAAGATGTTCAGGATCCCGGATTCCGTATCTGTCGGAACAATATACTGACTGATTGTAGGTTTTTGTCGGTAATTGCAGCCCTAAATGCGTGATATGCTCTCGGTATGTCACATGGTCTCAAGAAATACAAACAGTTCCTTTATCCCGCGGCATTTGTGCTGATAGCGGGATTTGCTTTCGCGTACAAGATCCTGCTGAAGGGAAATTCGGATTATCTTGTGCGTACTGTCAGGACCGGGAAAGAAATCGCAGTAACCACGGATCAGACTTCCGGGGGATCCGGGACCGTTACGGATACTCTTCCTTCATCATCTGCTTCAGTCACTTCGGCGGAACAGGTACAGACGGTCCAAGTCTATCTGTGCGGCGCAGTCAATAAACCGGGCGTTTACAGCGTTGTAAAGGGGACGATCCTTAATGATGCGGTCGAGAAGGCCGGCGGATTTGCTCCTGACGCTGCAGTATCCAGATTGAATCTGGTTTTTGAGATCAATGCCAATACTTCATTTTATATCCCTACGATCGAAGAGGCTGCAAACGGCAATACTCAGGAAGCAGGTGTGATACGTGGAAAGGGTGAATTCATATGGGGTTCGGAGACCGGAGCATCTCAAGGGCAGACAACCGGTAAAGTTAATATCAATACTGCAGACATAGCGTCTCTTCAGACTCTTCCCGGAATAGGGGAGGCGACTGCACGGTCGATCATAGAATTCAGGAACAAGAACCCGTTCAAGAAACCGGAAGACCTCAAGAAGGTCTCCGGGATAGGGGACGCAAAGTTTGAACGTGTCAAAGGGTTTATTACTGTCTGATCAAGTGTAGCCGTAAAGACCGCGTACGCTGACTTCTCCGCTCGTAATGGCGGTTATGTCGTCAGAACCGTCGAACTTTACTTCCAGAGAGAAATCATCTCCGATCGATACCGCTTCGCCGTTTTTGGGTTCGCTTTCGCCTGCTAAGGTTGTGTAGGCGGATATCATGTTGCCGGGCGTAATGCAGAATCTTCTGTATGCATCCAGATATTCAGCGTGAGCGCCGGGCCATCCGGAAACAAGAACATCAAGCTCTTTAATGAGTGAAGCGGCAAGTTCCGGGCGCATCAAGACGGAGCCTCCGTTCTCGGCTGAGATAGAAGATGCGACAGAAGCAAGCTCTTCGGGGAAATCAGACGGTCTGTTGTTAACATTTATGCCGATGCCGATAATAAGACTGTCAACAGCATTGCTCACGCTGTCGAAAGAAGCTTCGGTCAGGATCCCGCAGATCTTCTTTCTGTTCATCAGTACATCGTTGACCCATTTGATCTCCGAATCAAAGCCGTAGCAGTTCTTGATCGCTCTGCATACGGCTACTGCAGTCCTGCATGTGATCTCGCTGATGTTTTCGATCCCGGAATCCGGCCTCATCAGGTAAGAAAGGTAAAGGCCTACACCTGAAGGCGAGTGGAAAGTTCTTCCCCTGCGACCTTTCCCTCCGGTCTGGCAGTCTGAGATGACGACCGTGCCTTGCGGGGCACCTTTCCTTGCAAGATCCTTGCAGTAGGTGTTTGTTGAATCAATGACGGGCAGGACTGTTACGGTATTCATGCGTTCCCGGGTAAGAAACGCGCCTATATCTCCGCTGCCGAGACGGTCCGGGCGGGAAGTCAGCTTATAGCCGGGTCCTGCCGGTGAATCTATACGGTATCCTTTGCTGCTCAGGCTCATGACCGCGGAACTTATCTCGGCGCATGACACTCCGAGCGCTTCGGCGGCTCCTTCTGCGGATAAGTATTCACTGCTTTTTATGAGCATTGACAGGAAGCGTTCTTCTACTGACGGCACGATTTGAAACCTCAAAATTCTGTTGTTTTTGTCACATTTCAAACAATAGCACAAAATCGATAACAAAAATTGCAAAAATTGAGTTAAAATTAACAAAAGACAGAGTGGGCTCGAGGGGTTTTATGGCTGCAGCGTATACAGACATTCTTGGCTTAGTCGTTCTGCTGAGTTTCCTCAGCCTTCTTGTTTTGATTTATTATTCCAAGCGCGGAAACAATCTGCTGGAGATCCTGCTTTCGGTCACGCTGTTTATAAGCAATGTCGGTTTTTTCTTCCTTTCGACCGCGCGTACCGTTGATACTGCATTTATCGCTAACTTCCTGACTTATCTGGGCGGAATATTCCTTCCGTACATAGTGATGATGAAGCTTGCGGATTTCTCCAAGACCAAGATCCCTGACTGGTTTGCTTTCATAATGGCATTCATAAACATAATGATCTGCATCATGGTCATGCTCAGCGAACGGTATACGTTCTTTTATGCTGACGTCATTTTCAATCCGGAGCCGCCGGCATCGCTCATTACCACTCCCGGACCTTTCTACTATGTCAGGTATGTAGTGCTTGGAGTCGAACTGGCGCTTTCGGTATTTTTTACCGTTTTGACATACACGGGCAAGCGCAAGGCATCTTTCAGGATGATGATAGTCTTCGTCGGAATGATGGTCCTGGTATGCATCGTCAATATAGTAGAGCTTATCATCGATCTGAACTTTGAGATGCTTCCGTTCTTCTATCTGATCTGCTCACTCATTCTTAACTACTCTTCAAAGAGAATGGCTATTTATGATGTTTCGTTAAGCGTTCAGGAGAAGCTCGATGAAGTTAATAACTATGCATACATTGCATTGGACAGGAACTATAACTTCGTGGGATGCAACAGCATGGCATATAAGTACTTCCCTGAACTTGACTCTGCCACGATCGACGCAAAACTGAATGTTGATAACTATGCTTTGAAAGGCATCTTGAAGTGGGTGCACGATACGAGCATGTATGCTGATCCTGAGGACCTTTATCAGAAATTCGATAAGGACGATGTCGTGATCAATGACCGCAGTCCTGATGCACGTAAGCATCTCAGCTGTGAGATGAGCTTTATCCATTACCGCAACCAGCGAAAAGTCGAGGGATACCTCGTAGAACTCGTGGATGATACTGACCAGAAGGACAGGATCGAACAGCTCAGCTTCAAGGGGGAGAGACTGCAGCGTGAAGCGACCAAGGCTGCCAAGAAGCTAAGGTCCTTGCAGAGCTCGACCATCCTCGGAATGGCGGCCATGATCGAATCAAGGGACAACTCCACAGGCGGCCACATCAACAGGACTACAGCTTGCTGTGCTTTGTTTGTTGAGAATCTGAGGACACTTCCGGACTACAACCAGTCCGAGAATTACTGGGATGCGGTCGTAAATTCCTCGCCGCTCCACGATCTCGGAAAGATCGGCGTTTCCGATTCGATATTGAAGAAAACTACAGGTCTTAAGCCCTGGGAATATGATGAGATGAAGACTCACGCTGCGAAAGGTGCCGAGATCGTGAAAAAGGTCCTTGCGGACGTTGACGATAAGGAGTTCGTCAGAGTTGCCAAGAATGTCGCTCACTATCACCACGAGAAGTATGACGGCAACGGATATCCTGATCACTTAAGAGGCGAGCAGATCCCCTTCGAGGCCAGGATCATGGCTCTGGTCGATGTCTTTGATGCTCTCGTAAGCCAGAGATATTATAAGGAACCGATGTCCTATGATGATGCTTTCAAGATCATCCAGGACGAGAGAGGGTCGCACTTCGATCCGCATCTTTCAAAGATATTCATTTCCATGAAGCCTGAGATCATCAATCTTTATGAGTCATTCAACGGAACGGATTATTCCAGAAAAGTCACATAATGTACTGATTTCTGTTAATTGATCAAGAGCAGCGGTGAGCTGCTCTTTTTATTTGGATAAAGTCTATGTGGCAATTCTGTGGCTTTGCTTTTGTTTTAAAAATTCAATGATAGAATGTGCGTATATCGGTAAGAGGGTAATAATGAAACTTAAACATATATTGTTATCAACAGTCGCCATGTCATGCGCGATGTTAATATCATTTTCGGTTCTCCCTGCGCGAAGCAGGGTTCTTGCTGATATTGCCGGAAATAAGAGCTATATGGAGATCGACAAACGCGACGCTTCCACTGACAGTACTCATGTCTATTACGAAGTGGGCGATAAGACCTATGGCAACAAGAACGGCTGGAAGAGCAACGGACTGATGACATCTGCGGTCAGCAGCAAGAAGATAGAGACAATAAAGATCAAACTGTCCGGAAAAGAATATGAGGGCGGAATTAAATATCAGGTCTTATGTCAGGGCAGCAGCAAGTGGAAAGCCTGGGTTGCTGACGGCAAGAAAGCCGGCACTGCTTCTAAACGCCTTGAAGCGATAAAGATCGAACTGACAGGAGAGATCGCAAATCACTACGATGTTTGCTACAGGACCAAGACTGCCACATACGGATGGCTTAACTGGGCAAAGAACGGCGAGATCAGCGGTACTGTCGGTTATTCAAAGAAAATGGAAGCCATACAGATCGTACTTGTAGACAGAAATTCCGGACTTCCCGGAGATGTATCGGGAATCAAGAGCGCACAGGATACGTCTGTCATGACCAAAGCAGACGAAAGCGGAAATGCTGACAGCAAGACCGAATCGGGAGATATTAACTCACTGCGATATGAGGACGACGCAGTATACTACTATGATCCGAAGACCGGTGAAAAAAAGACCGGATGGATAAAGTTTAACGGACTCTCGTACTTTTTCGATCCTGCCAAGAACGGTCAGTTGACTGATTTTCAGGTCAATGACTTCTTCTCAAAAGCAGTCTTTATCGGAAATTCAACCTCGGAAGGTCTCACTACTTATTTCAAATCCAAGGGAAAGAAATACTTAGGCGGACCTCTGGTTGCAGCAAAAACAAGCTACACGTTCAATTCGGACAAGGCAAAACTCAGCGGATACATGCTCTTATATAAAGGCACACAGATGCAGGCGAAGGCGGTCGTAAATAAGTCAGGTTCCCAATATGCGTTCATCATGATGGGAACCAATGACCTTGTCGGTACGAGTGCGTCCTCTGTTGCCAAGAAATATAAGACTTATATTGAGGGAATACAGAAGGAGAACCCGGAAGTTGTTATCTACATTCAGTCAACCACTCCGAGACGCGGCACCAAGAATGCCAAGAATCTGTCCAACAAGAATATAGATGAGCTGAACAGGCTTATGAAGGAGTATACCGACGCTGCAAGCAATGTCTACTATATCGACATTAGCACGCCTCTTAAGGATGACAGCGGCGAGTTGAAAAAATCATACAGCAATGACGGATATGTTCATCTTAATTCGAAGGGATATAAGGTCTGGGTTGATACTGTAGTGGACTCTGTCAGGAATCAGTATATGGAAAAAGCCGTTACTGATGCCAAGAGGGCTACTCAGATCGCGAATACACAGGCAACAACACCCGAGACAACATAAATCGTTTTTTTATTATCTTCAACGGAGGATTCCAAGAAATTGAATAAAGCAGTTAGATTAACGGCTGCAGTTATCGCGCTTTCGACATTGTTCGGTTTGGGCGGCTGCAGCAAGGGAAAGAGCGGCACTGCCGCCGGAAACGAGAGACCGGCCGTGACTGAAGCGGCCGCGGAAATGACGCAGAGCCGTGAGACGGACGAAGCACCGTCTTCAGAGCCGGTGAGTGAAGCCACCGGGCAAAGCCAACAGGTTACAGCGGGCACAACGGGAGATTCAGAGGGAACATCATATGTTATTTCTGCTGAATATAACGCAGAAGTCGGCGCCTCTTATCCCATGAGGTATGAGAACAGATCCGTGTATTGTTATGATCCTTCAACGCATGAGAAGAAGACCGGTTATGTCAGGATCAACGGAATCGCGTATTATTTCGATCCGGCAATGAACGGCCAGCTGACGGATATCTCGGTCAACGATTTCTTTTCCAAGGCAGTCTTCATCGGCAATTCCACATCTGAAGGCCTCGTGACATATTTCGGTTCCAAGGGCAAGGACTATCTCGGAGGACCTTTGGTAGCTGCTAAAGTCAGCTACACGTTCAATTCAGACCAGTCAAAGCTCGACGGCTATATGCTCAAGTACAAGGATGAGCAGCTTCAGGCAAAAGAGCTTGTCAAAAAGGCCGGTTCTAAATATGTGTTGATCATGATGGGCACGAACGATCTGATGGGTACGAAGGCGTCTGCAGTCGCCAACAAATACTTCAAGTATATCGAAGGGATACAGCAGAATAATCCGGGAGTAGTCATATTCGTTCAGTCGACGACTCCGAGACGCGGAAAAAGGAACCTTGACAGCCTTTCAAACGAAAAGATCAATGAACTCAACCAACTTATGATGGAATATGCCAACTCACACGACAATGTGAAATACATTGATATCAGCACGCCCCTTATGGATGAAGAAGGCAACATGAAGCAGGCTTATTCGAGCGACGGCTATGTGCATCTCAATTCCGAAGGTTACAGCGTCTGGGTCAACAGAGTAGTGGACTATATCAGGGCAGTTTATCTTGAGAAAGCCGTAGATGAGGCGAGATGCTCCACGAACTCCTCAACAATGGCGGGAACGCTTCTGAGAATGCCTGAGATTATCTGTTGATTTGAAAAGAGAAGAATGATACGCTCATTCGAGTTTTCCATGGTATATGGAAAATAAAGGCCCTAAGGCATAAGAAAATCTGAAATTACTGTATTGTATGGAGGAATAAACATATGAACAAGAAACTTTCTATCCTGATCTTCGCTGCTGCGCTTTCAACGGCATTCTGCTTTTGCGCATGCGGAAAAGATACGACTGTAAGCAACAGTACTACTACCGGTGTAACCGCGGCTGAAACTTCTGCTGCAGAGAGCAAGGCGACAGAAGCTGCGCCTGCTGAATCGGAGAGCTCTGAACAGGTTTCCGAAAACGGCGACGGAATTCCCAAAGAAGGTGACATGTATAAGGGCAAGAAAGTCGGCAGTGTCGAGAAGGTGCCTGACTGCGATGATGATAAGCACGGAGTCATATATGTCTATGATGAGAATGATGAGCTTATCGAGGCCATAAAGTATTGATCTCCTTGACTTTGGACGGTGTAAATAACACAATGCGGGATATTTTCCGTGTTGACAAAATGCACAAAAACAGATGATATGCGTTGTGCAACTTATACACTAAGTCGATTGAGAAAAGCCGGAAGGAAATATATCATAAAACTGTCCAAAGGGTGACCAAGAACTGAGGACAGACAATGATATACCTAAAAGGAGGTATTACTTATGAAAGCATTTTACTTGGATAACATTGATGTTGCTACACTTATGAAAGCGCTCGACGATTGCAAGGGCAACGTAATACTTCTTACGGATGAAGGCGACCGCTTCAACCTTAAGAGTAAGCTCAGCCAGATCACAGGCATCATGAAGCTCATCGAGGGCGGCATGGTATGCAACGCAAAGATCTCCTGCTCAGATCCTGACGACGAGGCAATGCTGTTCAGACTCAATCTTTTCGGAAAGATCGAAGAAAACTGAGAAGACACAGGGGATTGATCCCCCGGTCTTTTCGTTATCAAATTTAGAAAGCCAGAAAAAAGGCCCTGCGGTTGTCAGTACCGCGGGGCCTTTCTCATAAGCATCTTTACTTCCTGTCGTCCAGTGGGATATAGTCGACTCTGTCCTGAACACAACGGTACGCAGGGCGTATGATCTTTCCGTGGCCGTTAAGCTCTTCCAGCCTGTGTGCTGACCAGCCGGATATTCGTGAGATAGCGAAAAGCGGGGTATAGAGCTCTGTCGGGAGTCCGAGCATTGAATAGACGAAGCCGCTGTAGAAGTCGATGTTGGCGGAGACACCCTTATAGATGTGTCTTTCAGCAGCAATAAGCTCCGCTGCCAGACGTTCGACCTTTTCATACAAAGCGAATTCTGCCGTGCGTCCTTTTTCTACGGAAAGCTCACGTACGTAGTTCTTGAATATCTGAGCTCTCGGGTCGGAAATAGAGTAGACGGCGTGTCCCATACCGTAGATTACGCCTGAACGGTCGAAAGCTTCCTTGTGAAGGAGCTTCTCGAGATATCTGAGTATCTCGTCGTCATCTTCCCAGTCTGACACGCTTTTCTTGAGTTCTTTGAACATCTTGACGACGGCGATGTTTGCTCCGCCGTGTTTCGGACCCTTAAGAGAACAAAGGGAAGCCGCGACTGATGAATAGGTGTCGGTGCCTGAACTCGTGACCACATGCGTGGTGAATGTAGAGTTGTTGCCGCCGCCGTGCTCCGCGTGAAGTATAAGTGAGACGTCAAGGATCTTCGCTTCAAGAGGAGTGAACTTGTTGTCTGACCTGAGCATATAGAGGATGTTCTCCGCAGTCGAGAGACCCGGCTTGGGGCGGTGAACGATGAGAGAATCCCTGTCGAGGTAATATTTCATGGCTTCGTAGCTGTGAACCGCGAGCTGAGGGAAGATCGATATCAGTTCGAGGGATTGCCTTAAGACATTCGGCATGGAAAGGTCCATCGGCTGATAGTCGTACGCGTAAAGGTTAAGTACAGCGCGCGCGATATTATTCATCAGATCTGATGAAGGTTTCTGCATGATAACATCGCGGAAGAAGTTCTTAGGCATTCTTGATCTTGAATCTTCAAGCAGATCGCAGAATCCTTTAAGCTGTTCCTTGTTGGGCAGCGAGCCGAAAAGGAGGAGATATGTTGCCTCCTCAAAGCCGAAATGCATGTCTTCGGGTTGTCCGCCGATAAGATCCTTAACGTTGATCCCGCGGTAGAAGAGTTCTCCGTCTGCGGGAACGCTCTTGCCGTCAACCATTTCAGTGGCTTTAATCTCAGAAATGCGGGTCAGTCCTGTGAGGACACCCTTTCCGTTCAAATCGCGAAGGCCTCTTTTTACATCATATTCAGTGTAAAGATCAGTATCGATCTGATTGGAAGAAGCGAGTTTTGCCAGTTTTTCGATTTCGGGCGTGATTTTTGAGTAGCTGTTGTTTGTAGGCATGACAGTTCTCCTTTTTCGTCATTGTCAGAAAGCTTGCAAAAATGTCAGGGATTTACACATTATAAAGTAATTCTGATTACTTATCAATTGATATTATCAAATGAGGAATCCGCCGTTCACGCCGACGATCTGTCCCGTGATATAAGAAGCTTTGTCTGAAGAGAGGAAAAATAAGGCTTTTGCGATATCTTCCGGAGTACCGAGTCTTCCCAGAGGAGTCGAGTCTGCGAGGTCTTTCAGGTCTTCTTCGGAGAAGTCATTCAGCATGTCTGTCTTTATGACTCCGGGAGAAACCGCATTAACTCTTATTCCTGACGGTCCGAGCTCTTTTGCGAGGGATTTCACATAAGCGTCAATGGCGCCTTTGCTCGCGGAATAGAGTGCTTCACAAGAAGCCCCGGTCTGTCCCCACATTGATGAAACAGCGGAAATGACGCCGCTTTTCCTTGAGACCATTCCCGGAATAACGGCGTTCGCCAGGTTGAAGAGGCCGCCGAAATTGGTGTCCATGACCATCCTGTAATCGCTTATGCCGAAATCTTGCGCCAGACCTTTTACGGATATCCCCGCATTTGAGATCAGGCATTCCACAGGGCCTGACTCTTCCTCTGATCTGCGTACGGCAGCAAATGCTTCTTCCGGATCTGAGACATCGCACCTGATCGTGTGTATATCTGCTTCAAAGTGCGGGAGAGTATTGCGGTAAAGGCATGTGACTTTCCAATTGCTGTTTGCGAAAAGCTCTGCTGTGGCTTTCCCGATCCCTCTGGAACCACCGGATATCAGTACGTGCGGCATGTATATTACCTCGCTGAATATAATTATTTAATTATAACCCTTTCACAAGTGTGCGCTTTACATTATAATAGCAACGTTTGAAATGGAGGATAAGCTATGGCGCTTGATAAAGACAAGAAGAAATCAGTTCTTGAGGAAGCTGATACCGTGAAGGAATCAGAGGATAAGAAGGAACTGATTGCCGAAGAAGATGTTGAGGATTCTGAAGAATCTGAAGAGATCGAGTCAACGGAAGAAGAGGAAGACGAGGAAATCGAGGAGGACGAAGAGGATTCAAAGCCTAAGGCTAAGAAGGATCCTGTTCCCGCGGTAATGATCGTCCTGATCTACGCGATCATAATCAGCGCGGTTCTTTATTATGTTATTCCGGCTGTTGTTACGCCTGCGTTCGGATATACTCTTGATGAGTTCAATGAGACTCTTTCCCAGTCTGAGGCAGCGCAAAGAGTCGCTAAGCAGTACACAACGATCGTTCCTCAGTTTAAGCTCGTTGACAAAAACTCCATAAAGGAGATCTGGAGTATCAGAGGTGAGGTCGCTCCTGAAGACCAGAAGCGTCTCGATGCCAGATTCAAGCCTTTCATAAAGACATATGCCGCCACAGAGGAGTTGGAGCATATACTCGTCGAGGCAAACACCAGATCAACTGACGGTAAGCTTACGAAAATGTGCATTTACTGCACTTATGACAATGAACATGTTTCCATGATGATGGTTCATTTCGGTGCGGTACTCGGTAATTTCTTCCCGGGAATGAAATATGCTGAGGCTATCTCTCTCGTAATGAACAGCACTATGTCTGCCAACACGGAGGCGCGTTACACTGTTAAGGATGACGTAGCTTTCAGGATCACAGCAGAGAATATCGGAGGCAAGCAGACATATATCAAGCTGGAAATTATTCCGGCAAAGGGTCTCAAGGCTGATCAGATCGATAAGGTCATTACTTCAGAAACCGCTGCATCCGAAACCATTGCTTCAGAAACCTCTGCAGCAGTGCCTGCGGCTTAAGACAGGATCTAAAGATTCAAAATAAAAAGGACCATCCCGATACGAGATGGTCCTTTTTTGGCAGGGGAGACACGATTTGAACGCGCAACCGGCGGTTTTGGAGACCGCTGCTCTACCGTTGAGCCACTCCCCTGTGAAAACTCGATTAGTTTAATCGTTGGTTTGCACTATGTCAAGGTCAATGGTATCATTTTATCCGTTCGTATTATAAATAATAAAAGGAGTGAGATTGATATGAAACTTGCTGTTATCGGAACCGGAAATATGGGTAAGGCTCTGCTTGGCGGATTTATCAGAGGCGGTGCCGTAAAAGCTTCCGATGCATACTGTTTCGATGTCAGGCTTGAGGCCATGGATGCGTGTGCCGCGGAACTCGGCTGCAAGACTGCGGGAAGTGTTCAGACATGTGTCGAGGATGCGGATTACGTGCTTATGGCAGTGAAGCCGCAGCATTTCGATCCCGCGCTCAGCGATGTCAGCGAGTGCCTTAAGGACGGAGCTATAGTTCTTTCTATCGCGGCTGCCGTTACATGCGAGAGGATCGCCGGCATCCTCGGAGAAGGAAAGAAGTTCGTCAGGATCATGCCGAATACTCCGGCTCAGGTCGGCTGCGGAGTTTCTGCTGTCTGTCCTGTCGGTCTTTCCGAAGCGGAAACGGATTTCGTAAAATCACTTCTTGATACCTGCGGTACATCGATCATCTGTGATGAGAAGACTCTGGATGCCATCGGCTGTGTATCCGGTACCGGCCCCGCATATGTCATGCTCTTTATCGAAGCCATGGCAGATGCTGCCGTAAGCCTCGGGATCAAGCGCGACGACGCTCTTAAGATCGCTGCCGGAACTGTAATGGGTTCAGGAAAGCTCTGTCTTGAGACCGGAAAGAATCCGGCTGTCCTGAAGGATATGGTCTGCTCTCCGGGAGGAACCACTATCGCGGGCGTTATGGCACTCGAGGAGAACGGTTTCAGAAATGCGGTCATCAAGTCGGTTACTGCGGCTTATGACAAGACTCTCGTGATGCAGGGCAGGAAATAAGAAGATAATGGCTGCATTGACTGACGTAACCATCTATACAGACGGCGCCTGCTCAGGCAATCCCGGTCCCGGAGGCTGGGCAGCGATACTTATCGTCGGAGAATATAAAAAAGAACTTTCCGGCGGCGAAGCCAATACAACCAACAACCGTATGGAACTTGCAGGTGTGATCAACGGTCTGCGCGCTCTCACGCGTCCCTGCAATGTGACCATATTCAGTGACAGCGCTTATGTCGTTAACGCATTCAACCAGAACTGGCTCGCAAAGTGGATGACGAACGGCTGGAAGAACAGCGCAAAAGCAGAGGTTGCCAATTCCGATCTCTGGAAGGAACTCGCGGTTCTGACCACGACTCACAAGGTTACTTTCAGTAAGGTCAAGGGACATGCGGACGATGAGCTTAACAACAGGTGTGATGAACTCGCTGTCGCGCAGAGCCGCAAATTTAAATGATCAGAGGCAAGATATCAGGAAATGGGCAGGATTGATTGTTCGGACGATATGCTTTTCGAGAAGACGGAGTCCAGGGAGACCAGGTTCACCGGACGAGTCTTTGAAGTAGAGGTAAAGAAGATCACTACACCCGAGGGGGCTTCCGGCACAAGGGAGATCGTCCTGCATCACGGAGGTGCGTGTATCCTTCCCGTTGATTCAGAGCTGAACTGCTACCTTGTAAAACAGTTTAGAAGCCCGTTTGAGACAGTAATGACTGAAGCGCCGGCAGGAAAGATCGAACCCGGTGAAGAACCGCTGGCATGCGCTGCCAGAGAGATAACCGAAGAGACAGGGCTTACTGCGTCGAAGATCGAATATGTCGGCAGGATGGCTGCTACGCCGGGATACTGTTCCGAGATGATCAGCCTGTTTATAGCTACTGATCTTGAGTTTACGGGCGGAACGCCTGATGCTAACGAATATTTAAGAACTGTAAAATGTCCGCTAAAAACGGCTCTTGAAATGGCCGAAAGCGGTAAAATAGAAGATGCGAAAACACTCGTATTGATTTATAAGGCGGCCAGGAGGTTCGGCATTTGAGCAGGTTTGAGAGCAAAAAGGAAGTTGTAGGCATAGCGCTCTTCTTTGTCGCTGCCGCGATAATCCTGGTATTCTATCTGCCTGTCACCCTGACGGGAATCCTCGGCAGTTTCGTTAAGACCGTATTTTTCGGACTGATCGGAAGCATGGCTTATGCGATCCCGCTCTATATTCTCTATGTTGCGCTTGATGTGTTCTTTGAGAAGCGTGAAGGAGTATCCGGCATCAGAGTCAGGTCTGTTATTTTGCTTCTGGTAAGCTTCTCTGCGCTGCTTCCCATGATCACCATGGATTTTGATTACTTAAGGGAGATAAGCACAGCTGATGGCGGAAAGGTTTCCGCGATCAAGGCGCTTGGACTCCTCTGGGGATCCGGCGGTCATCAGGAACTTATCTGCAAACCCGGTTCGCCGGCAGTCTTCCCCGGAGGGATCATCGGAGGTTCCATAGCTGTAGCGCTTAATGAAGTGACCGGAAAGATCATCGCCATTCTCGCGAATGTCGTGTTCATCATTACCCAGATCATCCTTGTGTTCCGCGTTTCGATCAAGGCTACCGCTAAGAAGACATACAAGGCTATCAGTACAGCTTCAAACAAAGTATATAAGACCGTGGTATCCAAGAAGCCTGACCACAGAAGCACATCTGCATATACATATGCAGCCCATCCGAGAAAAGATTCTTTTGAACAGATCCCGGCTGCGCCCCAGAGGAGACCTGCAGGCCGCGGAACCACCGTCATATCATATGGCGATGAGAGCACGCGCCCTCATCCCGCTCCCCGCAGAAAGCCTGTCAACGGGAATCCCATGGTTCAGGGACCTGCTCCTGTCGATGCTTTCAATTCATCACTTCCTATAGACAGCAAGACAGGATTCGTTGATGTTGCCAGGATGACAGGCGACAGGAGTTCCGTCGGCAGCACGGATCCGAACAAACTGACATATAACGAGAAGGAGTATAACGTCAGAGGAGAAGGCGAAGCTCCTTCGGCAAATTTTGAATACACGGCAGATGCGGTCACCATTCCCGGAATGATGAACAGAAAGCCTGCCAAGACTCCCGATTTCCTGGATCTTAACCGCAAGGAGCCGGATTTCTATGATCTGATCCCGGATGATGCAAAGCAGGATTTCCTGTATGGTAATGAGGAACAGGATTCCGGGATCCCTTACGAATACGATGAGGACACCGAAGGTACGGGCTATGATTATACCGATACCTCAAAACGCCGCGTAAGGCGTCCTGATGTTGATGCGGGGATGTTTGAACGCATTGACGGCAGCGGAAAGGCGATTTCTGCCGCAGAGCCGCCTTTCAACAACGGAGAGATTACTATCAACGCCGGAAGTGAAGATACCGACGGCTTCAGCAGGACTGAAGGCAGAAAGATGATAACCGGCGAGCCTTCTGCTTCCCGCAGGAATCCGCATGTAGAGTTTACGGCTGACACTCAGGAACGCGAGCGTGCCAGAAAGGCTATGGACAGAAGGCTGAGCCGCTACAGACCCGCGCCTACCGCTTTACTTGCAGCTGACATCGTGCGCCGCGAGGACGGGGATACGAACGTCAAGCTTCGTGAGAAAGCACATAAGCTCGAGGATGTACTTCAGAGCTTCGGTATCAAGGCTAATGTTGTAAATATCACACATGGCCCGGCCATAACGAGATTTGAGCTGACGCTTGAGACGGGAACGAAGGTTTCCAAGGTCACGCAGCTTGAGAATGATATCATGCTCGCCATGGCGGCAGTCTCTATAAGGATCGAAGCGCCGATCCCGGGAAAGAGTGCCATCGGTATCGAGATCCCCAATGACAAGCCTACAGCAGTCCAGCTGAGAGCTCTTGTTGAGACAAAGGAATTCAAGGCATCGACACCGCTTACAGTCGCGCTCGGACGGGATATTCCCGGTAAGCCGATATACTGCGATCTTGCGAAGATGCCGCACCTTATGATCGCAGGCTCGACAGGTTCCGGTAAGTCTGTCTGCATCAACTCGATCCTTACGAGTATCCTTGTTCATTCTTCTCCGAAAGAGGTCAGAATGATCCTTGTCGATCCTAAGGTAGTAGAGCTGTCCATATACAACGGCGTACCCCATCTCATAATGCCTGTAATTACCGATCCCAAGAAAGCAGCTGCTGCTCTTAACTGGGCAGTCGTCGAAATGCAGAGAAGGTATAAGCTATTTGCTGAAGGTCAGGTAAGAAATATCAGCGGCTTCAATGAGAAATATGCGAACGATCCAACTGTCGAACATCTGCCGCTTATCCTTCTCGTGATCGATGAACTTGCGGAGCTCATGAGCGTCGCGGCCAAGGAGATCGAGACCTATATCTCACGTCTCGCAGCGCTTGCCAGAGCAGCGGGGATCCATATACTCATTGCAACACAGAGACCTTCTGTCGATGTCATCACCGGCGTCATCAAGGCCAATATCGGTTCAAGAATAGCGTTTGCCGTTACTTCAGGCGTCGACTCAAGGACGATCCTTGATTCATACGGAGCAGAGAAGCTCCTTGGCAAGGGTGATATGCTCTATGCACCGATGAGCGCTCCGCAGCCTGTAAGAGGACAGGGCGCATTCCTCAGTGATGATGAAGTTGAGAAGGTCGCACAGTATCTGATCAAAACCTACGGTTCAATGTATGATGAGGACATCATCAACGAGATCGATCGTACCGCTGAAGGAAACGGCAATGGCGGAGCGGTGTCTGACGGCTCTTCGGACGGCGGATCATCCGATTCGGATAATCTTTTCGAGCAGGCGGTAGAGACGGTTATCGAGAACGGAAGCGCGTCAGTGTCTGTTCTTCAGAGGCGCCTCGGAATAGGTTATCCGCGTGCGGCGCGTCTGATCGATGAACTTGAGAAAAAGCAGATCATAGGACCTTTCGAGGGAAGTAAACCCCGCAAGATACTCGTGAACAAGACCGAATGGCTCGAGATGAAGGCGAGAAGGGGTTAAAATGAAAGATATCGCGGAACAGGCAGTAGCACTTTTCAAGAATTTGGGCAAAACCTTTGGCTTTGCTGAAAGTCTTACGGGTGGAATGATCTCTTCCGAGATCGTCGGAATACCCGGTGCTTCTGAAGTGTTTGCAGGTTCCGTGGTTTCATATACGAATGATGTAAAGGTAAATGTGCTCGGTGTTCCGGCTTCAGTTATCGAAGCTGAAACCGAGGTGTCGTCAGAATGCGCGGCCGCGATGGCAGAAGGCTTATGCAAGGTAATCGGATGCGATTATTCCGTTGCGGTTACCGGTATTGCCGGCCCGTCAGGAGAATTGCCGGGAAAACCGGTCGGAACAGTGTATTTCGGATTTTGCGGCGGCGGCAGGAACGGTTCGTTCAGACGTGTATTTTCCGGCAACCGGAATGATGTACGTGTGAAGACCTGCGACTGCGCGTTGGAGACTTTGATATTGTTAGCAGAAGGTAAATTATAAGTGTCAGAGAATATATCAGAGAATGTGTCAGATAAGAACGTAACACAGAGCGGAAAGAAGAAAGGGATGAGCTTCGGGTTATCCGCTTTCATTGTCGGTCTCGGCCTTGTTATCACCAAGGCATCAGGACTGCTCAGAGATATTATCGTTTCAGACAGGTTCGGCGTCGATCCCGCTACTGCGGATATTTACAGAGATGCTTTTACGCTGTCATTCACTATCCCGGATCTTTTCTACAATCTTTTGGTCGGAGGTGCCATTTATTCGACTGTTGCCCCGTACCTGTCGGCACAGCTTGCCACAGGCAATGAGAAGAAGGGCGTAAGAACGGTCAGTATCTTTATCTCGGTCGTATCGGTCGTTATGATATTCTTCTGTACGCTCGGAACGATCTTTTCGGAGCAGTTTTATTCGCTTTATGCATTAAACAAGAATACTAATCCCATTACGCTTCAACTTGCCGCACAGGCTTCAAAACTCCTTTTCCCGCAGATATTCTTCATCATGCTGGCTGCGCTCTGCAACGGTGTGCTTAATTCATACAGACGCTTTACCATTACTTCATTCGGACCTGTTATCTATAATATTCTCGTTCTTGTGGCCATCGCTGTTTTCGGCGGTCAGACACAGCAGAAGCTTATGATGACAACAGGCGGAATACTCGCGGCTGCCGTCCTTTATTTTATCTGTCAGTACTTCTTCGGTTTTAAACAGATGAAGCAGTTCAGATTTATTTTTGATCCTGTCGATAAAGACTTCATAGCTTTGTTCAAGAGGGCTGTACCGATCCTTATATCCGCTTCGATCACCCAGATCAATATCGTAGTGCTTAATTTCTTTGCCAACAGCTTCGATAAGGGAAGCATATACGGATACCGCAATGCATCAACTATATGGCAGATACCTTATTCGGTATTTGTTGTTGCTATCACGACTGTCATGACGCCGCAGCTTGCAGGCGACTATGAGTCCAAAAATATGGAAGCGTGTTCTAAGCTTCTCTCGAAATCAATGAAGAATGCTTTGTTCCTTTCGATTCCGTCAGCGGCTTTTATTGCCGTGATGAATGTGGATGTAGTCAAAGCCATCTATCAATGGTCCTCCAGATATACAGACAAGAACGCCGATACGGCGGCTGTATTCCTGCTTGGTTTCTCTTCTGCGATAATTACGGCAGCGGTGATCCATGTCTTTAATCAGGCATTCTATGCTATTGGACAGACTCGTATCCCGCTTCTTGCCGGAATCGTAGGACTTGTATTGAATCCCGTATTCTGCGTTTTGTTCATCAATCTTGGGATCGGACCGCTGTCTCTCTCTTTTGCTTATTCAGCAACGAACTTATGCCAGATGATATTGTTGTCGGTTCTATACTGCAAGCGCAAGGAACTTGCGCCTCACGGTATCTTGAACTTCCTCATCAAGTCTTTTACGGCAGCTGCCGTAATGACGGTTGTCTGCTTTGTGTTCGATAAATTGCTTCCCGGAAAGGGCGGAAAGCTCTGTCAGCTTTCGATCTTCTGCGCGAAAGGCATTACTGCTGTCATAGTATATTTCGTTATTGCCATAGCATTGAAGATGCCGGAAGCTACGTTCTGGCTCAAGAGATTCAAAGGAAAACTCGGGAAGAAAGCCTGAAGTTCTAAGCATATTCAGGCGTAAATGATCCTTTGAACCGACGATCTCTTTACAAGGTTCGCTGTCAGTTTTGTCGGTTATTGTCTGTAAAAACTCTGAGACGCCGTAAAACAAAAGATTTTGTTTTGTCGGTTTTTGTCCCATTATTGTCGCTCATTATCTGTTGACAAAAGGGTATCATAACAATAGAATTATCTCATAAATAAGAACAAATGTTCAACATTGTGATTGGAGGCTTTTATGGCTAAGAGTAAGAATTCGGCAAAGGGCTCAGTTGCTCCCGTACAGGATCAGAGTGAACGCAGAAAGGCGCTTGACGCCGCTATGGCACAGATTGAGAAGCAGTTTGGTCAGGGCGCGGTTATGAGGCTCGGAGACCAGACACATATCGATATCGAGACAGTTCCTACCGGTGCGTTGACACTTGATATTGCATTAGGTATCGGTGGACTTCCGCGCGGAAGGATTGTTGAGATATACGGACCTGAATCATCAGGTAAGACTACTGTCGCGCTTCACTGCGTAGCCGAGGCACAGAAGCAGGGTGGAACATGTGCATTCATTGATGCTGAGCATGCTCTCGATGCCAATTATGCAGCCAATATCGGTGTAGATATAGACAATCTTCTTCTTTCCCAGCCTGACACAGGAGAGCAGGCTCTCGAGATCTGTGAGACGCTCGTAAGAAGCGGCTGTATCGATGTAGTAGTTATTGACTCGGTTGCTGCTCTTGTACCGAGGGCTGAGATCGAGGGCGAGATGGGTGATTCCCACGTAGGCCTTCAGGCAAGACTCATGAGCCAGGCTCTGCGTAAACTTGCTCCTGTCGTAGCAAAATCAAATACTATCTGTATCTTTATCAACCAGCTCCGTGAGAAGGTAGGCGTTATGTTCGGTAATCCGGAGACGACACCGGGCGGCCGTGCACTTAAGTTCTACGCTTCTGTCAGACTTGATGTAAGGAAGACGGAGACTCTTCGCAACGGTACTGATGTAATCGGTAACCATACCAGAGTCAAGGTGGTTAAGAACAAGGTCGCTCCTCCGTTTAAAGAAGCTGAATTTGATATCCTTTACGGCAAGGGCGTTTCTTCTGAAGGCTGCATCCTTGATCTGGCTGTTGAGAACAATATTGTTGATAAGAGCGGTTCATGGTTTGCTTATAAGGGCAATAAGATTGCTCAGGGACGCGATGCCGCCAAGACATATCTCATTGAACACCCTGATGTAAGAGAAGAGATTGAGAATCTTGTAAGAGAATCCTATATGCCTGCTGATGATGAGGATTCAGCATCTGAGACATCTGCTCCTGCATCAAAAGAGTCTGCTCAGGCTCCTGAAGAAGACGACGATATCCTCGGTATCGATATCTGATAAACAAATGCCGGGGCTGTTCTTAAAGGCGGTCCCGGCTTGTTAGTTATATAGTTATGAATAATAAAGAAGTCAGCGAAGCCGTAACCTGTGCCATCAGACATATAGGGACCGGCGTATATTCTTCCGGCAAAATATATAGTTTTCTTGCTGCAAAGGGATTTGATGAATCAGTCTGTTCGGATGCGGTAAAACATCTTGTCAGTACAGATTATATTGATGACCGCAGGGCATCCAGGAAAGTTCTGGCAGTTAGAACAGGTAAAAAGCAGGAGAGCAGGAATTATATTTTCCAGCGACTGCTTGAAGCCGGGATCAATACTGATATTGCCGATGAGATAGTAGCCGGACTTCCTTCAGATATTGATACCTGTTCGGATCTTTTCGAAGCGACTTATTCAGGCGTTACCGGTGCCGATTATTCCGAGATGGAAGATGAGTTCTTGAAGCTTGCCGGATTAAGAGGGTACAGCATTGAGCCGGCATTGAAGGCTTACAGGATTTTTCTCGAATCTCATTCATAGTTATCGGCGTTATTGTTTCATCGTCGCTGAAATGCTATATTCGTTGCTATGGATAATTTTAATAATCACGATATCAAAGTAACTTTGCTGGCATTGGGGTGCTCCAAGAACCTCATTGACTGCGAGAATATGTCTACCGAGCTTAAGAAAGCCGGTTATGCCGTTGTAAACGATGTTCCCGTTTCCGATATAGTTGTCATCAATACCTGCGGGTTCATTGAGTCTGCCAAGAAGGAAGCGATCGATACGATCCTTGAAGTTGCAGACTACAAGGTCCCGAACGGGAATATAAAGAAGATAATCGTTACCGGATGCCTTTCTCAAAGATATCCGGAAGACATTCTTAAAGAGATGCCTGAAGTCGATGCCGTATTGGGTACCGCGCATTACGGTGACATCGTAGATGTCGTGACAAGGCTCGTGAATGACTTTGATAATGATAGCGGCAGTAAGATCAATCTTACATCCGGCGTAGGCGGGTTCAGTCATCTTATTACTGACAGGGAGATCTCGACTGAGGCATATGCGTGGCTAAAGATCGGTGAGGGTTGCAGGAACAGATGCAGTTTCTGCGCTATACCGTTGATAAGAGGACAGTTCGTTTCGCGTCCGATGGAAGATATCGTTGAAGAAGCCGGGATAATCGCTTCGAGAGGTGTTAAGGAATTAGTCCTGGCGGCTCAGGATACGACAAATTACGGAATTGAGCTATATAAGGAAAGAAGTCTTGTCAAACTTCTGAGACAGTTATCCGGTATCGAGGGGATCGAGATGATCCGTGTAATGTACGGATATATGGATGGTATTACGCCGGACCTTATCGAAGAGATAGCGGCCAATCCGAAAGTTGCGCATTATCTTGATATCCCGATCCAGCACGGATGCAACAGGATCCTCAAGGCAATGTACAGAAGGGATACCGTCGAGATCATCACATCCAGGCTTGAGATGATCAGGAAGGCTATACCGGACTGTATTATCAGAACGACTGTCATGGTAGGTTTCCCGGGAGAGACAGAGGAAGATTTCCGCGAACTGAAGGAGAACCTGAAGAAGTGGAGATTCGACAGGCTCGGATGCTTCATGTTCTCTCCTGAAGAGGGAACTCCGGCATATGATCTGCCCGATCAGGTTGATGAAGAGACAAAGCAGAGACGGTATGACGAGATATATGAGCTTCAGAGGCAGATCTCCTCAGAGTTATCGAAGAAACGTCTGGGCACGGTCACTAAAGTCAATGTATGCTCTGTATCTGATGACGGAATATTCTATATCGGCAGGAGCTACGGAGAATCTCCTGAGGTCGATCCGGTTATCTATATAGCTTCTCAACAGGAAGAACTGGCGATCGGGGATTTTGTCAAAGTGCGGATCGTTGACTGTTCAGATGATTTTGACATGACCGCCGTAACGATTGACGGAAACTGAAATTCGGTTATTATATTCGTGATATTTTTAATTATCTGGAGTTTATATAATGAATCTACCTAACAAGTTGTCATTGATGAGGATCATTCTGGTCCCTGTTACCATTCTGTTTATGATCCCGATAGACATCTTCGGCTGGCAGCCTGAAGGATGGAACAACTTTATCAACAACAACGGTATGATCGTGGCGGCCATCATATTTATCGTTGCTTCGCTTACCGACACCGCTGACGGCATGATTGCCCGTAAGTACAATCTCATTACGGATCTGGGCAAGTTCCTTGATTCTCTTGCCGACAAGATCCTGGTGGTCAGCGTTATGATCGCTTTTGTCGAGCTCGGCAGGATCTCGGGATGGTGCCTCATCGTGATCTGCCTCAGGGAATTTGCGGTTTTAGGTCTCAGAATGATCGCTGCGGCTAAGAATGATGTAATTGCGGCAAGGATGATAGGAAAAGTTAAGACCGTTACCCAGATGATAGCTGTCATATATATGATGTTCGAACCTTTGCTGTTGAAGATCTCCGGCATCGGCTTTACCGGTTATGCCAACCTCGGCATTAATGCCATAACCATTATCGGAGACGTGCTTTTCGGAATCTGCGTCATCATGACGGTGATTTCCGGAGTGGATTATCTCGTTAAGGGAAAAATGTATCTTAAGGGCTGAGCCTCATAAAACTTTGACAATCAAATATACTATTGACAAAACAGGTTACATACATTAAAAACAGTTTGTGGATTGAATTTTTTCATTCATCAATCATACGGAGGAACTTTTTATGACAAACGAAGAACTTTTTAACAGCATCAAGAGAATGATTGTTGACCAGCTCGGCGTCGACGAGGAGACAATCTCGGAGAATTCTTCTTTTGTAGATGATCTCAATGCTGATTCTCTCGATATGGTAGAACTCGTTATGGCTATGGAGCAGGAATTCGATATTGAGATCCCTGATGATGTGGCTGAGAAGGTTGTTACTGTTAAGGATGCTGTTGATTATATCCAGAACCTTACAGAGGATTGATTTGAAGAAAAGCTATTCTAGCTTGATAAATTGTTGAGTTCGGCGGCTGGGTGCGTGAGCTTCATGCATTCAGCCGTTTAGTTATAACGGTGGATTATGAGCACGGATTTTTCTGAATTTGAAAATAAACTGGGTTATGTCTTTAAAGACAAATCCCTGCTTGAGACCGCGTTTACACACACCACATTTGTTTTCGAACAGGGTGGCGGTCATTGGGAATCCAATCAGAGGCTTGAGTTTATAGGCGATGCAGTCTGTGACCTGGTCGTTGGCCGCGTGCTTTATGAGATGAACCCGACCGCTGACGAGGGATATCTTTCCAAGATGCGCAGCATTTCGGTATGCGAGAGGTCATTTGCGGAAGCTGCAAGGAGACTTGAGATAGGAAAGTTCCTGCTTCTTGGAAAAGGCGAGGAGCAGACCGGCGGCAGAGATAAGGATTCCACGCTCGCAGATTGCTTTGAGGCGGTTATAGCGGCAGTGTATTTTGACGGCGGTTTTGAAAAGGCCGGAGAAGTAATCACGAGAAATCTTTCCGAGACGGTCAGGAAGGCCGTAGACGGAGAGATCTTTCTTGACTACAAGAGCAGGCTTCTTGAATTGGCTCAGATGCGCGGCAACAGCCATACTATAAGGTTTGAGACAGTTGCTGAAAGAGGACCTGCGCATATGCGTGAGTTTGATGTTGAGGTTTATGCCGATAACATACTGCTTGCGTCGGCTACCGGTCACAGTAAGAAGGACGCGGAACAGAAGTGTGCCGCTGAAGCGGTAAGGGTATACCGCGAGATGTTTCCGGAAGGCAGACAGGACAGATAATGTATTTAAAAAAGCTTGAGCTTCAGGGGTTCAAATCATTTCCCGAATACACATGCATAGAGTTCGATAAAGGCTTAACGGCTGTAGTCGGACCTAACGGCAGCGGTAAATCCAATGTTACCGACGCTATCAGGTGGGTTTTGGGCGAACAGAGCGTGAAGCAACTCAGAGGCGGCAAGATGGAAGATGTCATTTTCAATGGTACATCTACAAGAAAGCCGATGAACTATGCTGAAGTTACCATTACCTTCGATAATGCCGATAAATACATTGATTATGATTTCCCCGAGATATGCATAACCAGAAGACTCTACAGGTCGGGCGAATCCGAGTACCAGATCAATAAGGTCAACTGCAGGCTCAAGGATATTACGAGTCTTTTTCTTGATACCGGTCTCGGCAAAGACGGATACTCGATAGTAGGACAGGGAAGGGTCGACGAGATACTGTCCAGCAAGTCCGAAGACAGACGACGTGTCATAGAAGAAGCGTCAGGTATTGTCAAATATAAGGTGCGCAAGGAAGAAGCCGAAAGAAAGCTCAATTCCACAGAACAGAACCTTCTTCGTATAAACGATATCCTGAACGAGCTTGAGGAACGCAAAGGACCTCTTGAGGAGCAGGCAGGTAAAGCCAAACAGTACAATGCTGCTTATGAAGAGATGAAACTGTTGGAGACGTCTCTTCTTGTTTACAGGATCAATGAGGCGGAAATGGCAATGGGTGATTCCGCTACCCTGAAGGATACTCTTGAGGCAGAACTCAGAGAGCAGCAGGACAAGTACGAGGTGCTCCGTGAGAATAACAAGCAGGTCATCAGCAGAAGCGAAGAACTCGATGAAAAGATCGAGGATGAAAGACAGGCTCTTTCTGATCTGAGTGAGAAGGAGCATGATCTTGTAATCGATAAGAAAGTTTCTGAAGAAAGGCTGAAGCAGACCGAGACGCAGATGAGCGAATATGAGTCTGATAAGGCTTCAATGACCGAAAGGATCGAGATCCTCAAGGCCGATATTGCCGAAAAGAATGAGCATGCAGCGCAGCTTTTGAACGAGGCCAACGAAGCGAGGACTGAAAGCGAGAAGATCGCTGCTCAGAAGGAAGAGGCCCAGAAGCAATACGAAGAGCAGAACAAGGACATGGACGAGATCGGAACGATCCTCAAGTCCAAGACAGATGAACTCTACGAGACCAGAAGAAGGAATGATGAGTTAAAGGCACAGGTCAGTGCGATCGATGACAGGATAAAATTGCTCGGTGAGGAGCGCCAGACCGCTATCGAAGCGAAAAAGGAACTTGAGGAAACGCTCAAGGAGTCTGATGCCAGATGGCGCGAGATGAAACTGAAGACAGCTGAGGTCAAGTCTGATATCGAGGCCAGAAACAAGAAGAATGAAGAGCTTCACGGCAAACAGGCAGAACTCAACAAGTTTTTCGACAAGTACAACAGGGAACTGTCTGCCGAGGAAGCAAGACTTAAGACTCTTAAGGATCTTGAGCGTCTTAAGGAGGGCTATCAGGAATCTGTCAGGAAGCTTTCCGATGAAGCGGAAGCGAATAAGCATGTCAAGAGCCTCATTGTAGGTATAGTCGGAGACCTTATCGAAAGTGATCCGAAATACTCTACGGCAATTGAGACTGCTCTCGGTACCGCTATCAATAATGTCGTAACGAAGAGCGAAGCGGATGCTGCTGAGCTTATCGACATACTCAAGACAAAGCATCTGGGAAGAGTTACATTTCTCCCGATCGAAAATATCAAGGCGCGTCCCATAGATGACAAGACTAAGGACCGTGCATCACGCATCAAGGGCTACATCGGTATCGCATCCGAACTGGTCAAGTGCGACCGCGATCTTTCAGATATTATCTCCAATCTGCTCGGAAGGATAATCGTCGCGGATAATCTGGACAATGCCAGAAGCATAGCTTATGAGACCGGACGTACGGTCAAGGTAATGACTCTTGAGGGAGATTCGGTCAACCCCGGAGGATCCCTTACCGGAGGAAGTCTCAGAAAGAATGATCGCGGCGGCGGAATACTCGGAAGACAGAAAGAGATCGAGAAGCTGACAGCTTCCGTCAGGGCGTTGGAAGAAAAGCTTTCCGAATCCGAAGATCAGCGTCAGGAGATTGATGACGAACTCGGCACGCTTGAACGCGAACTTGCCCAGCTTGCCGAACAGCTCAAGTATTTCCAGCTTGAGGAGGTCAAGGCTGAAAGCGATTACCGCAATACCGAGACCAGAACTGAAGAGAATAAGAAGACAGTTGAGAAGTGTGAGAAGGACTGCCTCGAGATTTCTGAGACGCGTCTCAGGATGACCGGTGACATGGAAGAACTCGAAGCTATCGAGAAGGAGATACAGTCTGATCTTGCCGAATATGAGGATAGTGTTGCCGAGATAGAAGAGCGTTCGAAAGCCTTTGCCGAAAAGACGCAGGCGCTTACCGACGCCCTTTCTGCAGCAGTTGCTCTTTCCGAAAGGAAGATTACGGAGAGAAACGGTATCCTTGATCTTGCCGAACATATCAAGGGCCAGATCGAAGATGTTAAGAACAGCATCAAGACGAGAGACGGTGACATGAAGGAGATCGTCAAGCGCTCTGAAGAGATCACCAGAGAGATCGAAGTCTGCGACAGGGAGATAGAGAAGACACTCGAACTTGAGAAGGTCTGTGAAGATAAGATCTCCGCTTTGAATGAGGAGAGAAGCAAGCTTAACGGCGAGATGTCTTCTTTCGCCGACAGGCTATCGCAGGCCGGCTCTGCGATAAGCAGTATCGAACAGAAACTTAACAACCATATCGCAAAGTATGACAAGTACATTTTCGAGATAGATACTGACAAGAACAAGCTTTGGGAAGATTATTCCGTGACCTTCGATAACATCAAGGATAAGGTTCAGCCCGTGGATAAGCCGGGCGAGCAGAGCAAGCGTATCGCGTCTCTCAAGAATACGATCAGACAGCTCGGTACCGTAAACCTTAATGCGCTTGAGGAGTACAGGGAGCTTTCTGAACGTCTGGAGTTCATGACAAGTCAGCGCGATGACATTGAGGCTGCGAAAAAGGACCTTGAAAACGTAATCGCCGAACTGACTGAGAACATGAAGAAGGAGTTCACAGAACACTTCATGATAATTAACGAGAACTTCAAGAGGGTCTTTACGGATCTTTTCGGAGGCGGAACAGCAGAGATCATCCTCGATGACGAGAACGATGTATTGGGCTGCAATATCGATATCAAGGCACAGCCTCCGGGAAAGAAGCTTCAGACACTGTCGCTGCTTTCGGGAGGAGAAAGATGTCTTACCGCCATCGGACTTCTTTTCGCCATCCTCGAGCTCAGACCATCGCCTTTCGTCATTCTTGACGAGGTCGAGGCTGCTCTTGATGACGTTAATATCTCGCGTTTTACCGACTTCGTCAGAAGACATTCTGACAAATCGCAGTTCATTCTCGTTACGCACCGCAAGGGTACGATGGAGGCCTGCGATCAGATGTACGGCGTTACAATGGCTGAACGCGGAGTCTCGAAAATACTTTCTATGGAGCTTAAATAATGGGACTGCTTGATATCTTCAAAAAAGGACTTACGAATACCAGAAATTTCTTCTCTGGCGGATTTACCAAAATCGCGGCCAGCACGGGACATTTCGACGAGGATACGCTTGACGAGCTGGAAGAGCTTATGATCCGCGCGGATTGCGGTGTTCAGGCTTCGCAGGACATAATCGAAAGAGTCAAGGATGATATCAAGAAGACGGGTGATGACAGTCATGAGGCAGTCTTGGGTTCCGTAAGGACCAGAATGATTGAGATCCTTGGCGAAAAGTCTGTTCTCGAGATCGTTCCCGGCAAGCTCAACATCATTCTCATGATCGGAGTGAACGGTACAGGAAAGACCACTACCGCAGGAAAACTTTCACTCAGATGGAAGGATGAGGGCAGGAAGGTAATCCTCGGAGCTGCAGATACGTTCCGTGCAGCTGCCGTTGATCAGCTCAAGGCATGGGGAGAGAAGACGGGGACCACGGTTATTTCCCAGGGCTCTGACGGTGCCGATCCTGCCGCAGTCGTGTATGATTCAGTCCACGCAGCGTTGTCTCGTAAGGCTGACATCCTGATCGTCGATACTGCCGGCCGTCTCCATAACAAGAAGAATCTCATGGACGAGCTTGCTAAGATCCGCAGGATCATCGCAAGGGAAGCTCCCGAGGCAGTTGTGAAGTCTTTGCTCATAATTGATGCTACAACAGGACAGAATGCCGTGATCCAGGCTGAAAGCTTCGGAGAAGTCACGGGAATCGATTATATCGGCATAACCAAGCTTGACGGAAGCGCAAAGGGCGGTGTCGCCATTGCTGTTGCTTATCAGTCCGGAAAACCGATCGTTCTCGCGGGCCTTGGTGAGGGCGCCGAAGACCTTGTTGATTTCGAGCCTGAGATATTCGTGGATTCGCTTCTTAACGGTTGATCCTTTGTTTTAAAAAAGTATTCAAAAATACTAATTATTTGATTGCCAAAGAAACCAATTATATGTATAATTTTTTGGGTTTTTAATGGGGATTTTGGTCTATTGTGCCCAAAATCCTTACGAAATCATATTCTTTTGAGAGGGGACCAAGATATATGTTATCCGGTTTACTTACATCTTCCTGGTTGGTTGTACTCGGTGTAGTAGTGCTTGCACTTGTCTACATTGCAGTCAATTACTTCCGTATTAAGAAGATGCCCGAGGGAACAGAAGAGATGATCGAACTTGCAGGTATCATCCGTTCCGGCGCGCAGACCTTCCTTAAGACGGAATACAAGAGCATCACCATTGTTGTTGCTGCTGTTGCTGTCATCTTCACACTCTTTGTTGAGAAGACAAGCGGCATCACATTCCTCATGGGCGCTTTGATGAGCTCTATCGTTTGCGTTCTCGGCATGCAGAGCGCAACTTATGCCAATGTTCGTACTTCGAACAAGGCAAAAGAGAGCCTTTCGATCGGTGAGACCGTTAAGGTTGCTCTTTGCGGCGGTTCCATCAGCGGACTTGCTGTTCAGGCATTCGGTATGCTTGGCCTTCTCGCAGTTCTCCTTTGCTTCGGCGGCGTAAAGCCCGATGCCGTAAGCTCAGGATTTGTTCTTAAGAATCTTACATGCAATCCTTATGTTATGAGAATTTCAACATATTCTCTCGGCTGCTCCATCGTTGCTATGTTCAACCGTGTTGCAGGCGGAAACTACACAAAGGCTGCAGATATTTCTTCCGACATCCTTGGTAAGCTCAGACATGATCTTCCGGAGGATGACTCCAGAATTCCTAACACGATTGCAGACTTCATCGGCGATAACGTAAACGATATCGCAGGAAACTGCTCTGACCTTCTTGAGTCATTCGTTGCTACTATGTCAGCTTCTCTCATGATCGCTGTTACTCTTTATCAGACGCATTCCGGAAACATCGATGAGGAACTGTTCAGCGCAACAATCCTTTTCCCTATAATCCTTGCCGGCTGCGGCCTTGTAGGATGCCTTATCGGATTAGGTCTTGCGAATATCAAGAAGATGGGTGACAACCCTTCAAGAGAACTCGATCTTTCCACATGGATCTCCGCAGGCTGCACGATCGTTTTCGGCGGCATCGCTTCTTACCTTATCTTCAAGGGTATTGATGCAGCTCAGCTTGCAGTATACGGTTTCAAGATCGGCTGGGCTTCACCCTGGATCTCTGCTGTAATGGGAATCGTTTCCGGTATAGCTATCGGTATCATCACTGAGTACTACACATCCACTGATCATAAGCCTACGCAGAAGATCGCAGAGATGTGCACAGAAGGTGAAGCATTCGTTGTTACAAAGGGTGACGCAGTAGGTTCAAGATCAGTTCTTCTTCCCGTACTCGTTATCATTATCGCTTTGATCGTTTCCGGAGTTTTCGGCGGTTCTTACGGTATCGCTATCTCCGCTCTCGGTATGCTCGCTTTCGTCGGTGCAACAGTTTCGATCGACGCTTTCGGTCCTATCGCTGATAATGCCGGCGGACTTGCTGAAGCTTGCCACCTTGATCCTGACGTACGTAAGATCACAGATAAGCTCGACGCTGTAGGCAACACAACTGCTGCTATCGGTAAGGGCTTCGCCATCGGATCTGCAGCATTTGCTACGGTTTCCCTCATAATGGCATATGTCGGTAACTACACGGAGATCGGCCAGCCTCTTACACTCAACTTTGCGTCATTCTTCGTCGTTGCAGGCGGTATTCTCGGCGGCGCGCTTGTTGAATACTTCTGTGCTGTACTCACAGACAACACGATCGACGCTGCAAAGATCATGGCTGATGTCGGCGACAAGCAGATGACTCAGGAAGTCCTTGAAGGCAAGGCAAAGCCTGACTACAACATGATGATCCAGATGGCTGCAAGAGAAGCTATTCACAGAATGGTTCTTCCTTCAGTCCTCGCGCTCCTCATTCCTATCGTTGGCGGTCTTATCCTTGGCGTTGAGTTCGTCGGTGGTATTCTCGTCGGCGCTACGATCGTTGCTATCCCGAGAGCTATCTTCATGGGTAACTCCGGCGGTGCTTTCGACAATGCGAAGAAGTACATCGAGCAGGGTATGCTCGAAGGTCACGGCAAGGGTTCTCCTGCGCACAAGGCTGCGGTTACCGGTGATACGATCGGTGATACACGTAAGGACGTTGTAGGCGTTGCTTTGGATATCTTCATCAAGCTCATGTCCACAGTTGCAAACACCATTGCTCCTATCATCAAGAACTTCAAGCTTTTCGGCTGAGTTTGAGAGATCATTCGTAAAACATAAGGGGTTGTCTTAGGCTTAGGACAACCCCTTCGCTTTTAGTGAAGGGCATATGCTGAGTTAATTCAGTCTTTTTATGCCGATCTGCTTTACAAAAGCGGGAACTGATGTTATTATCACCAAGTTGCCTTAATCGCAGTATGCGGAAGACTCCGACCCTTATCTTCGATTTTGGCGTATTTATCATTAAGGAGGAAAGATTTATGTCAGCATCTTTCGACAAGCAGGCTATCATCAAGGAATATGCACTCTCTGAGGGCGATACAGGTTCTCCTGAGGTCCAGGTTGCACTTCTTACTTACAGGATCAACCACCTTACAGAACACCTCAAGACTCATCAGGGTGACCACCACAGCAGAAGAGGACTTCTCATGATGGTTGGTAAGAGAAGAAACATCCTTGACTACCTCGCTTCAATCGATATCGAGCGTTACAGAACACTCATTGCAAAGCTTGGTATCAGAAAGTAATCTTTATAAGATTATTTGAGAGCGGTTCCTTACGGGACCGCTTTTTTATTGTATAATCAGAAAAAATCCGAAGGGGGATCTCCCATGCTCGATTCTTTTATAAGGGTTGGCGCCGCTACGCCTGAAGTCAAGATTGCCGATCCGGTTTACAATGCAACGAGAATAATCGATGCGGCCAGGGAAGCTGCTAAACGCGACTGCGGAATTCTGGTATTTCCGGAACTTTCGATAACCGGATATACCTGTGGAGACCTTTTCCTTCAGTCAGCGCTGCTTGATGCCGCAAAGGGAGCTCTTTTGAAGATCGCTTCAAAGACGCAGGAACTTGATATCGTCATTATCGTCGGACTCCCGTTGATGTATTCCGGAAAACTCTATAACTGCGCTGCGGTCATTCATGAAGGCGAGATAGTGGGGATAGTACCGAAGCGTAATATTCCTGATTATTCAGAGTCCTCTGAAATGCGGTATTTCACACCTTTTGATAATTCCGAGCTTCTTATGATCGATGATCTGTCCGAAGAGGATTCGGTAGAGATCGGATCAGCTGTTTTCGAGTGCTCCGGAGTACCTTTTGCCGTAGAAATAGGCGAGGATCTCGAGGTTGCTGAGAGCCCTTCCGTTGAGTATGCAGCACATGGAGCAAAGATCATATTCAATCTTTCTTGTTCCGCCGAGATCGTCGGCAGGTCCGATCTCAGAAGGACCTTGATCGCTGCACAGAGCAAAAAGCTTGCTGCTGCCTATGTTTATGCTGATGCCGGGTGCGGCGAGTCGACTACCGACATGGTGTTTGCAGGTCATGATCTCATAGCGGAAAACGGCAGGATACTTGCTGAGAGCAAGAAGTTCGAGAACGGTATCATCTATGCCGATATCGATCTTGAACGTCTGACTTCTGAACGTAAGAGAATGAATACATTCAAGATGAAGACCTCGGGAGACGACTATATCAACAACATTCAGTTCGATGCGGAATTTCCCGATATCACGATCGAGCGTCATATCTCCAAGACGCCTTTTGTACCCGAAGACGGGAAAGACCTGGCCGAAAGGTGCGAGGACATTATCAATATGCAGGCTGCAGGACTCATGACGCGTCTATCCAAGATCAACTGCAAGACAGCGGTATTGGGACTTTCCGGCGGACTTGATTCAACTCTCGCTCTTGTGGTTACTGTTCATGCGTTTGACCGCCTTGGTCTCTCGAGGAAAGGAATAATCGCCATAACGATGCCCGGATTCGGAACTACTTCCCGCACCAAGAATAATTCCATGAGACTTGCGGAAGAATACGGCTGCACCCTCAGGGAAATAAGCATATCTGATTCTGTCAGCCAGCATTTCAAGGATATAGGCCATGATCCTTCCGTTCAGGATGTAACTTATGAGAACGCACAGGCCAGAGAGAGGACACAGATCCTTATGGATGTCGCTAATCAGGAAGGCGGTCTTGTCGTAGGCACCGGTGACCTTAGCGAGCTTGCACTCGGCTGGGCTACATATAACGGTGACCACATGTCAATGTACGGAGTCAATGCTTCCGTTCCCAAGACGCTGGTGAGACATCTTGTTTCTTATGAAGCAGAACGTACCGCATCGATCAGCGAGAAGCTGTCAAAGGCACTTGCTGATGTTGTCGCAACTCCTGTAAGCCCTGAGCTTCTGCCGCCTTCGGAAGACGGACAGATATCGCAGAAGACTGAAGAAACGGTCGGGCCTTATGAACTCCACGATTTCTTCCTGTATTATTTCGTGAGGTTCGGGTTCGCACCCTCCAAGATATACCGTTTGGCAAACATCGCTTTTGAAGGTGTTTACGATGAACGAACGATCTATAAGTGGGAAGAAACTTTTATCAAGAGGTTCTTTGCGCAGCAGTTCAAGCGTTCATGCCTGCCAGACGGCCCCAAGGTCGGCAGTGTTACGCTTTCGCCGAGAGGCGACTGGAGGATGCCTTCCGATGCATCCCGCGAGATCTGGCTTGCTGATCTTGAGACTGTTAACGAATAATCATTTACGGAGGACTGCTTCATGCTTATGAAAGAACACGGAGACTGTAGGTCTGTCGTATGTTTCGGTGATTCCAACACGTTCGGCCATAACCCGGTCAGCGGAGAGCGTTTCTCCGAGGAGATAAGATGGCCCTGTGTCCTTCAGCGCATATTGGGCGGTAAGTACAAGGTCATTGAGGAAGGCTTGAACGGCAGGACCACCGTTTTCGAAGACCCGAATGACGACTGGAAAAACGGGATCGACTATATAAGGGGAATCCTCTGTACGCACCGTCCCGTGGATATCCTTATCATAATGCTCGGAACTAACGATCTGAAGACCGTTTATAATGCGTCTCCGGAGGAGATCACTGCCGGTATGGAGGCTATCGTGGTCTCTGCAAAGGATGTAATGGAGAAGAAGCAGGGATATGTTCCTGAGATACTGGTCGTTTCTCCGCCTTTGTTGGGAGACGATGTCGAAAACGGCCCGTTCGGCGATTCTTTTACGGCTGAATCCAGAGAGAAATCCAAAAAGCTCGCACCGCTTTATAAGAAACTCGCGGACGATCACGGCTGCCTGTTCCTGAATGCTGCAGAGCATATCGTGGCGTCAAAAGCGGATAACCTTCATCTTGACCCGGAATCTCACGGCAAACTGGCTGAAAAAATAGCCGAAATAGTGGCTCAGGTTTGATTATTTTTGAGTTCTATTTTTCGCACATTAGTATATAATTAATAAGTTAACTCAGAAGGAGAGTAGTGTGTAGACTGACTGCCCGAAGTACGGTTGTCGGACAGCGAGTCTACGAACTACCTCCTTTGCAATTTTTACATTTCAAAAAGGAGAAAGTTCAATGGAAAAGATTTTCAAGACTGAAATCGCCGGCAGACCCTTGGTCGTTGAGACCGGCAAGATCGCTCAGTTCTCGAACGGTGCCGCTCTCGTCAGATACGGCGAGACATCCGTCCTGTCAACTGTAACAGCATCTCAGACACCCAGAGAGGGCGTTGATTTCTTCCCGCTTTCAGTTGATTACGAGGAGAAGATGTATGCTGTAGGCAAGCTCCCCGGCGGCTTCATGAAGAGAGAGGGAAGACCCGGCGAGAAGGCTATCCTTACATCACGTGTTATCGACCGTCCTGTAAGACCGCTGTTCCCTAAGGATCTGAGAAATGATGTATGCGTCAACAACCTCGTAATGTCTGTTGACCCCGACTGCTCACCTGAGATCACGGCAATGCTCGGTACATCTATCGCTATCGCTATTTCCGATATCCCGTGGAAGGGACCTGTCGGCGGTGTCGTATTAGGACTCATCGACGGCAAGACTGTTATCAACCCTACGCTTGAAGAGCGTCAGGTTTCCCAGATGTATGTTACCCTCGCGGGAACGCTCGACAAGATCTGCATGGTCGAGGCAGGCGCAAACGAGGTTCCGGATGACGTAATGCTCAATGCTATTGCTGAAGGTCATGTTGTGATCAAGCAGATCTGCGAATTCATCAACAGCATCGTTGCAGAGATCGGTAAGGAGAAGTTTACTTACGATTCAGCAGACGTTCCTGAGGAAGTTTTCGATGCAGTCAAGGCATTCGGCTGGGACAGGATGAGAGAAGCAGTTCTCGCAGTAGACAAGTCCGTACGTGACGCTAACGTTGCACAGCTTCAGGAAGAAGTTGCAGCTATGCTCGAAGAGAAGGAAGAGGGTCTTTCAAAGTGGGCTCCCGATGCTATTTACAAGCTCGAGAAGAAAGTTGTCCGCGACTATCTGTTCCGTGAGCACAGACGTGTTGACGGCCGTGCACTCGATGAGATCAGACCTCTGTCCTGCGATGTCGGTGTACTCCCCAGAGTTCATGGTTCTTCTTTCTTCCAGAGAGGTCAGACACAGGTAATGAACATCTGCACTCTTGCTCCTCTTGCTGAAGCACAGAAGCTTGAAGGCCTTGATGAACAGACATACAAGAGATATGTACATCACTATAACATGCCCGGATATTCAACAGGCGAGGCTAAGCCTTCCAGATCTCCGGGACGCCGTGAGATCGGTCATGGCGCTCTCGCAGAGAGATCTTTGATCCCGGTACTCCCTTCTGAGGAAGAGTTCCCTTATGCTATCCGTACAGTTTCAGAGATCACAATGTCCAACGGTTCAACATCACAGGGTTCCGTTTGCGCTTCGACTCTGTCTCTCATGGATGCAGGTGTTCCGATCAAGAGACCTGTTGCAGGTATTTCTTCCGGACTTATCACAGATCCCGACAACGATGATAACTTCCTTGTATTCATGGATATCCAGGGTATCGAGGACTTCTTCGGCGATATGGATTTCAAGGTTGCTGGTACTACTGAAGGTATCACATCCATCCAGGTTGATATCAAGGTTGAAGGTCTTACATTAGACATCATCAAGGCTGCTTTCGAGATGACACATAAGGGAAGACTTCAGATCATCAACGATGTCATGCTTCCCCGTATCTCCGCACCCCGTGCAGAACTCAACAAGTGGGCTCCCAGGATCATCTCCATGCAGGTCCCTGTTGACAAGATCAGAGAAGTTATCGGTTCCGGCGGAAAGGTCATCAACAAGATCATTGCCGATACAGGAGCTCAGATCAACATCAATGATGACGGTATGGTCTATATCTCATCTCCTGATCTTGAGGCTGCAGACAAGGCTAAGATGATCATCAGCGGAATCGTTTCCGATCCTGAGGTAGGTACAGAGTACGACGGTGTCGTAACAAGACTTATGGACTTCGGTGCTTTCGTCGAGTTCCTGCCCGGTAAGGAAGGCCTTGTCCACATCTCTAAGATGGCTTGGAACAGAGTCGAGAAGGTTGAAGATGTCCTTCACGAAGGTGACAAAGTTCACGTCAAGCTCATCGAGATCGATTCTCAGGGAAGACTCAATCTCTCTATCAGGGACTGCCTCCCTAAGCCTGAGGGCTTTGTCGAGGAAGAACCCAGGAGACGTGAGAACCGTCCCAACCGTGAACGCCGCGGCGGCTTTAACGGCAGAAACGGCAACCGCGACAACGGAAATCGTGACAACGACAACGGCGGTGAAGACAGAAAAGGAAGAAGAAGAGAATTCTGATTCCTGATATGAAGGATTAAAGGAGGGTCCGCGCACAACAACTCTAATCAGCTTGGAGAACGCGCGGGCCCTTCATATTTAAGGAAACAGCAAGTGAAATCTGAATGTGCCACATTTCGTAAGTTAGCTATAGCGACAGGGTTATTCGTGACTCTGACCGCGTATGCCGGCTGTGCATTCTTAAGCGTTAATAACGGCCTCACAGGGGCAGAGGATGACGCTGCCGGGACAACGGCATCAGCTGCTGTCTCTGTCGAAAATCTGGCACATGAGGAGAATGCTCCTGAGACTGAGACAAACGCGACTGACGGCGGGAGCAAGGAAACATCAGAATCTTCTGAACCTTCTGTTGCTTCAGAAACAACCGAAGAGACAACGGCTTCAGAGACTGATGCTGCCGATACGGAGCCTCTCAGCGTCAAGGTTACATTTGTCGGAGACTGCACGCTTTGCTCGGATGCGAGACACGGCAGTCACTTTAATTCTGTCGTTAAGAAGAACTGGGAATACCCTTTTAAGAACTGCAGGACGATCTTCTCGAACGATGACCTTACCCTCGCCAACTGCGAAATGGCGGTAACGAGCCGTACAAAGTATGTCAAAAAGAAATTCGTCTTTGCGATGAAGCCTGAAGGGACCAAGTATTTTACCAAGAACAGCATCGAGGCTGTTAATCTTGCTAATAATCATACTCTCGATTTTGGTCAGGCAGGTCTTAAGGATACCCGCAATAATCTTACAAAGGCAGGCATTCTTTGGAGTGACGGATCCCATTCTACGATCTTTACCGCGAAAAACGGAGTCAAGATCGGCATGTGCGGATACTCCTCCGGCGGTTCGATCAAAACGACCTACAAGCTTATCAAGACGCTTAAGTCCAAGGGCTGCCAGATCGTAATCGTTTCTTGCCATTGGGGTATCGAGGGAGATTACAAGCAGTCAAAGAATCAGACGAAGTATGGACATGCACTGATAGATCACGGGGCTGATATCGTAGTAGGAACACATCCGCACAGACTTCAGCCGATCGAGGTTTATAAGGGCAAGTACATCCTGTACAGCCTCGGTAATTTCTGCTTCGGCGGCAACACCAATCCGAGCGATCCTGATTCCGTCATCATACAGTGTACTTTCGTACTTGATGAGACAGGCAAGAAAGTAAACGATTACAGGCTTAATGTCATTCCTTATTCCTTAAGGAGTTCAAAGAAAGGAAATGACTATTGTCCGAAGCCGTATAATTTTGAGAGCAAAGCGTATGACAGAGTAATGGCGCGTCTTAACTGGGCACAGGGCGACGAGTGATAAAAGGAGGAGAAGATTATGGCTAATGGAAAAGTTTTGGTTATCATGGGATCCGATTCTGATTTCCCTGTAATGGAAGGATGCTTTAAGATGCTGAGAAAATTCGGCGTTGAATTTGAGGCAGATGTTGCTTCCGCTCACAGGACTCCTCTTCGGGCTCACGAACTTGCTGTTTCAGCGGAAGCGAATGGCTTCAAGGTAATCATTGCGGCAGCCGGACTTGCTGCCCATCTCGCGGGAGTCCTCGCAGCGAATACTACGCTGCCTGTTATCGGAGTTCCCTGCAAGGGAGGCGCGCTTAACGGCGTTGACGCTCTCTATGCGACTGTTCAGATGCCGACAGGCATCCCTGTTGCAACGGTAGCGATAGACGGAGGATCTAACGCTGCGATCCTTGCGTGTCAGATACTTGCGCTTTCCGATGAGGAGCTCAGCGCAGCACTCAAGGAATACAAAAAGAGTCTTGCTGATTCTGTTGCCGAGCGTGATGCAAGGCTTAAGCAGAAGATTGCTGATATGGACAAATAAACTATATTTTTAAGGACGGCACAACATGAGCGGAATTTTCGGGTGCATCGACACCAAAGGTCAATCCAAGGATCTTGCAAAAGACACTTACTACGGAGTCTTTTCGTTGCAGCACAGAGGACAGGAAGCAGCTGGTATTGCTGTTAATGACGAAGGTTCATTCCTGGTCCACAAGGCACAGGGACTTGTAACGGATGTTTTCGACGACATTACTATATCGGCGCTTGAAGGAACCTGCGCGATCGGACATGCCAAGGGCGGCTCGCCCAGAGAGACAGGCATCGAATCGATCCAGCCTATATCCATCAAATCACGTGTAGGCAATATAGCGCTTGCTTCTGACACGGTCATAATGAACGCTACCGCTTTAAGAAACCAGCTTAAGGATCTGGGAGCGATCTTCCAGACTAACAATGATTTCGAGATCATCCTTTCGCTGTTCTCAAGAAACAGAGTCAAGACCGATGACTGCGAGAGCGCCCTGCTTGCGACGATGAGGGAGCTTCACGGTGTTTATGCCATGGTCTTCATGACGGAAGGCAGGCTTGTCGGCGTCCGCGATCCTCAGGGTGTAAGGCCTCTCTGCATCGGCAAAAAAGGAGACAGATATTATCTTTCATCTGAATCGTGCGCTATCGATGCGATCGGCGGTGAGTTCATCAGGGATGTAGCTCCGGGCGAGATCGTATCCATCTCGGAAGAGGGTATCAAGTCTTTGTCTTATCAGGAACAGCCTGCGGAAGAGAAAGATGCGAAAGTCTGCATTTTCGAATATGTTTATGTCGCAAGACCGGATTCGGTTATCGACGGAATGAGCATTTTTGATTCAAGATACAAGACAGGTCTGGCTCTTGCAAAGGAAAGTCCTTGTGAAGTCGATCTTGTAATCGGCGCGCCTGACTCGGGAAATGCCGCTGCCGAAGGTTTTGCGGCAGGCCTCGGAGTACCTTACGGTGCCGGACTTCTTAAGAACCGCTATGTCGGAAGAACGTTCATCAAGAGCACGCAGCAGCAGAGAGAACTCGCTGTCAGGATGAAATTTGCAGCACTTAAGACTGCAATCGCCGGAAAGCGCATCGCCATTGTAGATGACTCTCTCGTAAGAGGAACGACGACAAAGCACATAATATCATTCCTTCGTGAGAACGGAGCCAAGGAAGTACATCTGAGACTTGCTTCTCCGCCGGTTGTTTTCGGATGCTGCTACGGTGTTAATGCCGACAAGGAGGAAGAGCTTCCTGCAAGCACGAAGACCGTTGATGAGATAAAGGACATGATCGGTGCCGATTCACTCGCATATATCAGCCTCGAAGCTTTGAGGAATTCCCTCGATTCGATCAAGTGCGGAACTTGCGCTGCCTGCTTCGACGGTATGTATGTAGCCGGCAAGTTTGATCCGGAAGAAGAGTAACAAACCACTAAAAGGAGTAGATCCCAATGAAGATAGCTGTATTCGTATCCGGAGGCGGCACAAATCTCCAGGCGATAATCGACAATACAAAGGATGGTATCCTCAAGGATATCGAGATCGTATTGGTTCTTTCATCTTCACCTACGGCATATGCTTTGAAAAGAGCAGAAGAGAACAATATTCCGTCTGCCGTCATGAGAGCTGCAGATTATCCTTCAAGAGAACAGTGGGACGCAGATGTCGTTGAACGTCTTAAAGAATCAGGCGCTGAACTCATAGTTCTGGCAGGTTACCTTTCACTTTTAGGACCTAAGACGGTATCAATGTATTCCAACAGGATAATCAATATCCATCCTGCTTTGATCCCTTCTTTCTGCGGAAAGGGTATGTACGGGATCAAACCGCACATTGAAGCACTTGCAAGGGGCGTGAAGGTATCCGGAGCGACTGTGCATTTCGTAAACGAGAACTATGATGACGGTCCGATACTTCTGCAGAAATCGGCGGAAGTCTTACCTGACGATACGCCTGAGACGCTTCAGAAGAGAGTCATGCAGGAATGCGAATGGAAGATACTTCCCAAAGCGATAAGGCTTATTGCTGACGGAAAAGTATCGATAGAGAACAACATAGCATACGTAAGAGAATAAAAACGGAGGTGTACATACATGAAAACGTCAGATCTTGGAGAATTGCTCAAGTCCAATGCCTATCCCGGAAGAGGAATCGTTATTGGAAGGACTGAAGACGGAAGCAAGGCTGTTACCGCTTATTTCATAATGGGAAGAAGCGTAAATTCCCGCAACCGCGTATTTACTGAGACGGAGGACGGCATCAAGACAGAGGCTTTTGATCCTTCAAAGCTTTCCGATCCCCATCTCATCATCTATTCGCCTGTAAGGGTCTTAGGCAATAAGACCATCGTTACCAACGGCGATCAGACAGATACTATCTATGAGCTTATGGACTGCCAGAATACTTTCGAGCAGTCATTGAGAAACAGGGAATTCGAGGATGACGCTCCCAATTATACCCCCCGCATATCCGGCATCATGCATGTCGAGAATGGTAAATACAACTATGCTATGTCGATCCTGAAGAGTGCCGACGGCAATCCTGATTCTGTTGAGCGTCATACATTCTCATATTCCGATCCGCTTCCCGGTGTCGGAAGATTTATCCATACCTATATGGGTGACGGTAATCCCCTTCCTTCTTTTGAAGGCGAACCCGAGAAGGTCGCTATAAGCGGTGATATCGATTCATTTACGAACATGGTCTGGAATTCACTTAACGAGGATAACAAAGTCTCTCTCTTCGTCAGATACATCAATATCGCAGACGGTACATACGAGACAAGGATCGTCAACAAAAACGTTAAATAAGCTGCATATCAGCGGCAACAGGAGGAATATATAATATGTCCAGTGAAATGGCACTAAAGTATGGCTGCAACCCTAATCAGAAGCCTTCGCGCGTCTATATGGAGAACGGATCAGCGCTTCCGATAGAAGTATTGAACGGTAAGCCGGGCTACATCAATCTGCTTGACGCGTTCAATGCGTGGCAGCTCGTCAAGGAACTCAAAGCAGCAACAGGTATGGCATCTGCGGCTTCTTTCAAGCATGTTTCCCCGGCAGGCGCCGCTGTAGGAAGACCCCTTACAGATACCGAAGCAAAGATCTATTTTGTAGATGATCTTGGTGAGCTTTCACCGATCGCATGTGCATATGCAAGAGCGAGAGGTGCTGACAGAATGTCTTCTTACGGTGATTTTGCCGCCCTTTCAGATACATGCGATGCTGTTACGGCCAATATGCTTAAGCGTGAAGTCAGCGACGGCGTTATTGCTCCCGACTACACACCTGAAGCATTGGAGATCCTTAAGACCAAGCGTAAGGGAACATATAATGTCATCAGGATCGATCCTTCATATAAGCCGGATCCGATCGAGCGTAAACAGGTTTACGGAGTCACATTCGAGCAGGGCAGAAATGAACTTGATATCAACAAGGCCCTTCTCGAAAATATCGTTACCGTAAACAAGGACATTCCCGATGACAAGAAGGAAGACCTTATTATTTCGCTTATTGCTCTCAAGTACACACAGAGCAATTCCGTCTGCTATGTAAAGAACGGTCAGTGCATCGGTATTGGCGCAGGCCAGCAGTCCAGGATCCACTGCACGAGACTTGCCGGAAGCAAGGCTGATACGTGGTGGTTAAGACAGCATCCCAAGGTTATGGGACTTCAGTTTGTTGACGGCATCGGACGTCCTGACCGTGACAACACGATCGATGTCTATATCTCTGAAGAGCACGATGATGTTCTTAAGGATGGTGCATGGCAGAGAGTCTTCAAGGTAAAGCCTGAAGTACTGACCGCGGAAGAGAAGAAGGAATGGATTGCGAAGAATACTGATGTCTGCATCGGTTCCGATGCATTCTTCCCGTTCGGTGACAATATCGAGCGTGCCTACAAGAGCGGCGTCAAGTATATTGCTGAACCCGGCGGTTCCATCCGTGACGACAATGTCATCGAGACATGCGACAAGTACGGAATGGCAATGGCGTTCACAGGCATCAGGCTGTTCCATCATTGATGATCAGTTCCGTTTGAATGAAAGAAAAGGGCAGGTCGATATGACCTGCCCTTTTTCATGTTTCACATCTCGTGGCAGTAATGGTACAACTTATATAAGAATTTTTAACCGAAATAAAGGGAGGTAAGAAGATGGCTGATAACGATGAGATCAAGGTATTGGAAGCAAATAGCGAGGCAACTGAAAAGACCGAAGAGACCGTAGAGACTGAAGAGACTGCAGCAGTTGCCGTTGAACCCGTTCCTTCAAAAAAACCGGAACACGGTATATCTGCTATGAGCGATCATGAACTTTTGGTGGAACTCCTTAAGGAACAGAAGAAGGCTGGAAGACGCTCACTGATTACAACGGCAGCACTTGTAGCTATCTGTCTCATGATAGGTATCTCACTCCTGGTGATCATTCCGAGAGTCAATGCAACTTTGAACAACGCATATGAAGCTATCGACAGCATACAGACAGTAGTTGCCAATGCGGACAGCGCTATCGGCTCGGTAGAGAAGTCCTTGTCAGGAATTGATGAGATGGTCAAGAACGTCGATAAGGTCGTCGTGAATAATACTGATTCGGTAAGCAAGACAGTCGACAGGATGAGCAAGATCGACATTGATTCGCTTAACAAATCTATTAAGGATCTGAGCGACATAATCGCGCCGATGGCAAAGTTCTTCAGACGTTAAGATCAAAGGTTATGACTGTTTGGGAGGGGCCGGCTGGGATTTGCCGGAATCGACGCGGTAGCGTCTGACATATCTGGCACGTCCGCCGACTTCTCCTGCCCAGAAAACATATTTGTTGGCTACTCCGGTGTCATAACCTGAGTGCCACATGTAATGACCCGGTTTGATGTCTGATTCTTTTTCGCCCTTTTTCTTGCCGCGCGAATACTTATAATCTTTCAGTGAACCGTTCTGTACACCTGAATAGATGCCGCAGTGGATGGGCTTTTTGTCCTTGTTGTAGAAGATCAGGATATCTCCCGGTTTGCAGTTTGATTTGAGCCAGGAATCAAAATCCGCTTCGGTTATGTTCTTGAGCCTCTTTAGTTTTGTCTTGGCTACGGGACGGCAGATGACGGTCCTTTCTGAACTGTCCTTATAGGTAAAATTGCTCGAAAGTAGTGATTCAAGCGCGCTCAATCCGATCCACTCGTTCAGTCTGGGGTATTTCGCGCCTGATTTCTTTCCGAGATCGGTGCCGAGAGCATCGACCAATACCTGCGCTACCAGCGCATCACATCTCATATCCTTGTACGGAGTAGTATTATAGGCTTTACAGCGCTTGAGAATATAAGAGGCAAATGAGCCCGACCCCGGTGTGCCGATGCGCCATTCGCTGACGCCGGTGGAAGAGTTCTTGCAGACGAATTTATATCCGATCTTGCTTTTTATGTTTTTGAGCTTTCCGGGTGCCGAACAGCCTTTCTTTACGAGGACGATCTGTATGCCTTCGATACGTCTGCCGATATCACGTGTACCGGATGATTCTCCGTTCTTAGCCCAGTCAAACCAGCCCAGTCCGTTGCTGTAAGTTCTGTAGTAGATATCGTAATGGTTCGCGATTTCTCCGGTCAGCTCGATTTCGATCGCTTCCATCCTGGTTGAACGTTTTCCGCATAATTCGCCTTCGCTTACCCAGGGCTGCCAGCTGTATGCACCGCTGAAATTGCCTCTGTATCTGATGCCGCCGGGATATTCATTTCCGGTCAGACTTATCTCGATGCCTTCGAGACGCTTATTCTTGCCCGGGAGACCTGATGCATAGCCGGATTCTTTCCATTTGTTCTCCCATTTGTAGGTTTCCATGAAAGACCTGAAGGAAATACTTGTATATCCGTATTCCTTGTCGCGTTTGACGAGCATTACGCGCAGTTCTTCGATCCTGCGGCTTTCGGCAGCACTTCCGGCAACAGCACCGTCACTGACCCATCCCTGAAGATTCTTGTGGAGATCCGTCCAGCCCGAATACCAGATGCTGTACTTTTCTCCGAGGTCGCCTGTAAGCCGCATCTGGATTGCGGTTATGTACTGCGGCATGGTGGTGAGTCCTGTGATCTGGCCGTTATCTGTCCATTCCTGCCAGCCGATACCATTGACATATATACGGTACTGCAGGGAACCGGAGATGTTTGGATCAAGCATTTCGAGCGAGACATTAATGGCCTGCAGACCTCGCTTGCCATCGGCCCGGCCGAGCGTGAAAACACCGTTCTCAAAAGAACCTATGCTGTGCCCCGAGCCTCTGAGAAAAGCGGTACCGGACATCTTGTAGGGGTAAGAGCCGTCTGCCGAAGCTTTTTTGGATGAGCAGATGAAAAGAAAACCTGCAGAAAAGAGCAGTGAAATGAATAAAAGCAAAGATTTCTTAATGAACCGCTTTACCAAATAAACTCCTATAAAAATACCCCGGAAAACACGTTGTCCGGGGTTTATTGTGGAGCCAATGGTGGGAGTCGGACCCACGACCTATTCATTACGAGTGAATTGCTCTACCACTGAGCCACATTGGCATACAACAAAATATACTTGTTTACCTTTTTTATGTCAAGCGAATCTATTTTATTACTGTTTTTATTAATTGAGTTATAATTATACTGATTGGAGGTGCCGGAAGTGAGATTGAAGAAAAACTGCGCTGTTGCATTGGCATTGTGTTTATCTTTGCTTTTCGGCGCATGCCGCAGAGAATCCGATGATTTCCCGTCACTCAAGGATGGTCCGGCCGGTATCAAGCAGACTGAGACAGAGACCATCAGTAAGGATAAGACCGGTACTGACGGCATAAGATCTCTCAAAGTGGCGCTTCCTTATTCCGATATGACGATAAGATGCCTTTCTGCAATGTTCTATTCCAAGAACAACGGCACATGGGACAGTTCTTTTACCGGCGCGGACGTAAACATTGAAACGCTTGCCCAAACTGCCACGAATTATGTCATACGCAATACCGGTGTTAACAACGAGGGCGCAAGCCTTGAGAACCTCAAGGGATGGAGAGAAGCAGACGGGGAGCCGGATCTTTTCCTGGCAGCAGATTCAAAATCCGCATCTGATGAGGGACTTGCTGCCGATATAGCCGTGTACGCTTCACGCACTCAGTATATTGACGGCTCGAAAATATATGCCGGCTCGATGTCCAGCCAGATCGAGGACGGAAAACTTTTCGGGCTGCCTCACTATTGTGCGGCTACCATATTATTCGGAAACAGGGATTATGTTCCGAAGAGCGGACGCCTTCAGGCCAAATTTACTGCGGAAGAATTCACCAAGTATTTGGAGGAGACGAACAGTGCGTTCAAATGCGTGCCGATGGCAGCCGCTTATGAACTCATGCCTTATCTCGGCTCCTGTTTCTCGGGCGACAAGACGGTCTCGTACATGATGAGGGATGAATACCGTACGGATAAGGACTCTGCTGAAACCGTTATCAGCACGGCCGCAGGATATATCAGAAAACTCTACGATGCCAAATTGACGGCCAATGCGGATAATGGCGGGGCGGATCCCGTGTTCTCCAGAAATGCGGCTCTTTGGATCGATTCTTCGGCAACCTGCAGGACATGGGAGGAATACTATCCTGACAAACTCTATTTCCTGCATCTGCCTTGCAGCAACACATCCAATTCAGGTGTTCCGTATCTCAGGGCATATTCGCTCTGCGTGTCTCCGAAATGCGCGGACATGCAGTTCGCCGTCGATTTCGCGTCTTTTATCTCTTATGATGAGGATGCCCAGCTCCTCCTGTACAGACTTGAGAATATGGAAGGCCTCATGCCGCTCGTACGGTCAAGCAGGGTATGGAACATGGCCGCCAATGAAGGAGCTTTCGGAACGATGACAGAGGATTTCCGTCAGACGATGGATAATGCCGTTTACTGTCCGGGAAGCTTTGATAACAAGATATACCGCAAGACAAATGAATACATAGCGCAGTTTTTCAGCGGCAATAGCGATAGATTCCGCGCGGAGGCATGTTATGGCGTCTACGATTGAGCTTCGCGGCATACATATCAGAGACGGCGCGGTCCTTCGCAGCCGTGGACTTATGGAGGGAACGCTCGCTCTTATCGAGGATGACATCAGGTCGTTTGGAAAGGGAAGCTCAAGCGAGGCTTTGATCGCACTCAAAAATGATGAGATCTATGCGATGATCAAGCTTTTCAGGCCTGACAGGAAAAATTGCAGAGCACATCTGGAATTTGTTTTTACCAAAGATGCAAATGCTGATACGCAGAGTGCCATCGTTGACAAACTTCTTGAATACTGTTTCCTCGAGGAGTTCTATCACAAGGTCACAGTCATCTGCGATCACGGGAACGAGGGCCTTGAGAGGATAATTACCGGTGCGGGCTTCGTCCAGGAAGCCGTTTTAAGGGACGAGGTGAGAAAGCAGACCGGGTTTGCTGATTCGGGCCTGTTTTCGATGCTTTCATATGAATATCCCGCTTATAACGTTTGTTTTGTGCCCTTTGACCGCGGAGTGGCGATGGTCGGAGGCGGAGTAGATTATATCGACCGTGTGGATCTCTTCCATTACGGGCAGAAGATAGAGAATAACAGGTTCGCCGAGAATGTCGCAGGCGGTCTTGGTCTGCTCGAGGAATCAGGCGGTCTGGCCCGCAACGACGGCAGGTATGCGGTCGATGCCGAGCAGATGGATTATCTTCCTGAAGAAGTCGGCAGGGCAAGCCTTCAACTCGAGGAATACTTCTCCAACAGCAGAGCGGTGTTTGATGTAAAAGTGAAATTTACGCAGGGTACCGATTTCCAGCGTGAAGTCTGGAGTGCCCTTTGCACGATACCTTACGGAGCAACAGTAAGCTATGAGGATATAGCTTTGAGGCTGACTGATTCGGACAGGACCAAAGCAAGAAAGATAACGAGGGCGGTCGGCTCCGCATGCGGAGACAATCCCGTGGCGATCATTGTTCCGTGCCACCGCGTAATAGGTAAGGACGGGAGCATCGTCGGATATTCTGCGGGTATTGATATCAAGGACTATCTGCTGCTTCACGAGAGCTTCACGGCAGTCACCCCCCTCGGCTTTAAGGAGGCATGATATATGGCAAAGCATGATAAAAGTGATGTAGGCATTTCCACGATCCTGAATCCGGTCCCCGTCGTTATGATCTCTTCGGCCGGCAGGAACCCGGAAGACCCTGAACAAAGGCCAAACATAATGACTGCAGCATGGGCCGGCACGGTCAATTCCGAGCCCCCGATGATATCTGTCAGCATCCGCAAGTCCAGACATTCATACAAACTGATAGCTGAAACAGGCGAGTTCGTCGTCAATCTTGTTTCCAAAGCCATCTGCAAGCCTTGTGATTACTGCGGTGTGCGTTCCGGTGCCGATGAGGACAAGTTCGCGAAATGCGGGCTCACACCGGTAAAGGCTAATGGTCTTGAATATGCATATGCTGTAAAGGAAGCACCTGTTTCCATTTCCTGCAAGGTGAAAAGCGTGACGGAGCTGGGTTCTCATGACATTTTTATCGGTGAGGTCGTCGCGGTAACCGCCGACTCCTATCTTACGGACGACAAGGGCAGGCTTTGCCTGGATAACGCAAACCTTGTGGCTTATAACCACGGCGAATACTTCCTTTTGGGCGAGAAACTCGGCTTTTTCGGTTATTCCGTGGCTTCTGAAGACGTATTAAAGAAGAGGATGGGCAAGAAATGAAGTTCAAAGGCATAAGCAAGGTTTTCTCGGGCAGGTTCATACATTTTTACAATGCTGAATATGAGACAGAGAAGGGAAACAAAAAGATCTATGAGATGATCTCCCGTGACGGCAACATCACAGGACTCGAAAACGGGATCAGGAACGACAGGTGTGATGCGGTAATACTGATAATCACATCGGTTGACGGAAAAAAGATACTCCTGAACAAGGAATACCGCATGGCAGTGGGCGATTTTGCGTACAATTTCCCCGCAGGCCTCATAGATCCGGGGGAGAGCCTCGAGGAAGCCGCGCGAAGGGAACTTTGGGAAGAGACCGGACTTAAGCTCGAGAAGATCGAAGAAGTGCTTCCCGTGAGCTTTTCGGCAGTCGGCATCACGAATGAGAAGAGTTGCTGCGTCATCGGAACGGCATCCGGTGAGTTTGCTCCAAGCACGTCCGATGAAGAGGAGATAGAGGCTTGCTGGTATGACAAAGAGCAGGTAAGAGAGCTCCTGAAGGGCAGTTCTTTCGCCGCAAGAACGCAGGCATACTGCTGGTGGTGGGCAAAACAGGACTAACAGTCCGTTTTCGCAAATAAGATTGACTTAATGTGGCCCGAAAAAGCATTTACTTTTCGGGTCAAATTATCTATTATTTCTATGTTTGTTAAATCATTTATTAAAGGAGTGTAATTATGGATATTTCACCACTTCAGAAGGCAAGATATGAGTATCAGCCCAAGCTTCCCGGCATGCTCAGGAACGGCATTTCCGAGATCTCCGTACAGGAAGGCGCTGCTACGCAGAGCGTTGCTGATCAGGAGCAGATCAAGGCTCTTTTCCCCAACACATACGGCAAGCCTGAGATCACATTCGTTAAGGGCGCAAACACATCAGCTGCTAAGAAGCAGGTTGTAGGCGTTATCCTTTCAGGCGGACAGGCTCCGGGCGGACACAACGTCATCTCCGGTCTTTATGACGCTCTGAAGGCTGCAAACCCTGAGAATAAGCTCCTCGGCTTCAAGAAGGGTCCGGACGGACTCCTCAAGAACGACTATGTTGAGTTCGACGACAAGTTCATCGACGCATACAGGAACACGGGTGGTTTCGACATCATCGGTTCCGGCAGAACAAAGCTCGAGACAGAAGAGCAGTTCAACACAGTTGCTGAATATGCAAAAGAGAACGGCCTTACCGCTATCGTAATCATCGGCGGTGACGACTCCAACACAAACGCTGCTACTCTCGCTGAGTACATGGCTGCAAAGAACACAGGCATCCAGGTCATCGGCTGCCCCAAGACGATCGACGGCGACCTCAAGAATGAGGACATCGAGGCTTCTTTCGGTTTCGATACAGCTACAAAGACATATTCCGAGCTCATCGGCAACATCGAGCGTGATGCTAACTCCGCAAAGAAGTACTGGCACTTCATCAAGGTCATGGGTCGTTCCGCTTCCCACGTTGCTCTTGAGTGCGCTCTTGAGACACAGCCCAACATCTGCCTCATCGGTGAGGAAGTTGCAGCAAAGAAGATGTCTCTTGCCGACATCACGAACCAGATCGCTGATTCTGTTGAGAAGAGAGCAGCAAACGGCGACAATTTCGGTGTTGCCATCATCCCTGAGGGTATCGTAGAGTTCGTTCCCGAGTTCTCCGCTCTCATCGCTGAGATCAATGAGCTCCTCGCAGGCGAGAAGACAGCTCAGTTCAACGCTCTTCCTGACTGGAACGCTAAGTATGATTTCATCAAGTCAGGCCTTTCCGCTGATGCTTTCAAGGTTTTCGATATCCTTCCCCAGGGCATCCAGCAGCAGCTCTTCCTCGAGAGAGACCCTCACGGCAACGTTCAGGTATCCCTCATCGAGTCTGAGAAGCTCTTCTCCGAGATGGTCAAGAACGAGCTCGCAAAGAGGAAGGAAGCAGGCACATACAAGGGTAAGTTCGGCGCTCAGCATCACTTCTTCGGTTATGAAGGCCGCTGCGCATTCCCTTCGAACTTCGATGCAGACTACTGCTATTCTCTCGGTTTCAACGCTTTCATGCTCATCCAGTACGGCTTCACAGGTTACCTCTCCAAGGTTTCCAACATCTCCAAGCCCGCTGACGAGTGGGTTGCAGGCGGCATGCCCATCACAAAGATGATGAACATGGAGAGAAGAAACGGTAAGGACAAGCCGGTTATCCGCAAGGCTCTTGTTGAGCTCGACGGCAAGCCTTTCAAGTATTTCGAGGCAAACAGAGAGAAGTGGGCAGTTGAGACTGCATTCACATTCCCGGGTGCCATCCAGTACTTCGGACCTTCAGACGTTTGCGACCGTACAACAGTTACTCTCGCTCTTGAGAAGGGCTGATAGATCATCAGATGATTATAAGGAGCCGTCCGTTGCGGGCGGCTCTTTTAAATTTGTTAAAATACGGGGAACTGACAAGTAAAAATACTTGACACCAATCCTGCTGTTTGATATTATGCTGTGGTTGTAATCGGAGGAGACTCGGCCCGGATGAAGGAAAAATCGATAAGAACAGGTATTTTGCTTGATTTTTACGGTAATCTCCTGACTGACAGGATGCGCGAAGCATGTGAGAGTTATTACTATGAAGACCTTTCGCTTGCTGAGATCGCCGAGCTCCAGGGCATATCCCGTCAGGGAGTCCACGATACGATAAAACGCGCGGAGAAAGAGCTCGAGTCATACGAGGACAAACTCGGACTGATGGGGCTTTTCGAGAAGAACAAAGCAAGAGCACAGAAAGCTCTTGAGCTGATAAAGAACGGTAACTGTGATAAGGCTGCCGTTGAATTAGAAGAACTGATAGAGGAAATGTAACAAGGTGTTTGAGAGCCTTTCGTCAAAACTGCAGAATATAACGGCTAAGATGCGCGGAAAGGCGCGTGTTACCGAATCTGACATCAAGGACATGATGCGCGAGATACGCATGGCCCTCCTTGAAGCCGATGTTAACTACGGAGTCGTAAAGGAATTCGTTGCGGACATGGGTGAGAAGTGCAAGGGCGCTGATGTCATGCAGTCTCTCACTCCCGGACAGCAGATCGTTAAGATCGTCAGAGATTCACTGACCGAACTCCTCGGAGGTGATGACGGCGGCGACAAGCTTCTTTCATCTTCCACCGGATTCAATACGATCATCCTTTATGGTCTTCAGGGTGCAGGTAAGACGACCACTGCCGTAAAGCTTGCGAAGCTTCTCAAAGCCGCAGGCAAGAAGCCGATGGTAGTTTCTGTAGACGTTCACAGACCTGCAGCTGCAGGTCAGCTCAAAGTGCTTGCGGATGCGGTCGGAGTCGACTGCTATATCGATCCTGAAGAGAAGGATGCGCTCAAGATAGCAAGAGACGGTGAGGGCAGAGCGAGATATCTTCTTTGCAATTACCTGATCATAGATACCGCGGGACGTACGGTCGTTGACGATGAGCTCATGGATGAACTCAAGGGCATCAGCGATACCGTAAATCCCACAGAGAAGCTTCTCGTTGTCGATGCGATGATCGGTCAGGAAGCTGTCAATGTCGCTCAGACATTTGAAGATGCGATAGGCATGGACGGCTTTATCATGACAAAGCTCGACGGTGACGCACGTGGCGGTGCGGCGCTCTCCATCAGGAAGCTTACGGGCAAGCCGATCAAATACATCTGTACAGGTGAAAAGGTTGATGCCATTGAGCAGTTCCATCCTCAGCGTATGGCTGACAGGATCCTTGGCATGGGCGACGTTGTAAGCCTCATTGAGAAGGCTCAGACGAGCGTTGACGAGGAAGAAGCCCTCAAGACGATGGAGCGCATGATGAGCAGCGGATACAATCTTGACGATCTGTATTCGCAGTTCCAGCAGATGAAGAAGATGGGCTCTTTGAAAGACCTTGTAGGTATGCTTCCCGGAGCTGCGGGAAAGGTTTCCGAAGAAGATCTCGACGATAAGATAGTTGACCGTCAGATGGCGATAATCTCATCGATGACCAAGAAGGAGAGAAGAGTACCTTCTATCCTTAATGCCAGCCGCCGCAAGAGAATTGCAGCAGGCGCAGGAGTTGAGATCTCCGATGTCAATAAGCTCATCGCACAGTACGAGCAGACTGCCAAGATGATGAAGCAGTTCAGCAACGGCAAGGGCGGTTTTAAGATGCCCAAGGGCTTTGCAAAGCAGGCTGCGAAAATGGGTCTTGGCGGAGGAATGAACGGTATTCCTTCAGATATGATACCGGAAGGAATGGAGTTGCCTTCAAAGGGCGGCTTAACGGGATTGTTCGGCAGGAAGGATACTGATCCCGATGAGCCTTTCGTTCCTACAGGCAGAAGAGACCGCAAGAAGAAGCGCAAGGGCAGAAGATGATTTTGGTGAATCCCGCGGGAAATATCCTGCGATGATCATAAAAACAATATTTTCCGGAGGAAAAGAAAATGGCAGTAAAGATTCGTTTAAGAAGAATGGGTAAGAAGAAGGCACCTTTCTATCGTGTCGTCGTAGCTGATTCCAGATACCCCAGAGATGGTCGTTTCATCGAGGAGATCGGCACTTATGATCCCCTCAAGGAAGAGGATTCCGTTAAGATCGATGCTGAAGCAGCTAAGAAGTGGATCGGAAACGGAGCTCAGCCTACAGAGACCGTAAAGTCCCTCCTCAAGAAGCAGGGCATCATCTGAGGAGCTTGAAATGGACGATTTATTGGTATATATCGCCAGGGAACTGGTGAACAATCCCGATGAAGTCAACGTCAAGAAGACCGAGCGCGGAAATACCGTTATTTTCGAGCTTTCAGTAGCTCCTGACGATACAGGCAAGATCATCGGAAAGAACGGCAAGAGGGCTCAGGCTATCCGTTCGATAATGAAGGCGAAGTACCTCAAAGAAGGCAAGCGCGTCATTGTTGACATAGTCGGCTGATTTTCTTGGAAGATCTGATAGTAACAGGTAAGATCATCGGCGCGCATGGCGTCCGCGGGGAAATAAAAGTATTTCCCCTGACGGATGATGCGCGCCGTTTCCTGTCTATGAAGAAGTGCTTCCTTACAGGACCGAAGCTTGAGGATCCCAAGGAAGCGTGCGTTGCATCTGCCAGACTGGACAAAGGGATCGTGCTGGTTACTCTCGAAGGGCTTGATGACCGTGATAAAGCGCAGGCATTACACGGCCGTTATATCGCCGTTTCAAGAGCAGACGCCGTGCCGCTCCCCAAGGGAAGGTATTACACAGCCGATCTTATCGGTCTGAACGTCACTGATGACGTGAAAGGTGATCTTGGCAAGGTAACGGACTGCATTGAGGCCGGAAGCGGACACATCCTTTCGATCAGACGTAAAGGCAAAAAGGACCTTTTGATCCCGTTCGTAAAAGAGTATTGTTACGAGGTATCGGTAGAGGGCGGCTTGATCCGCTGCAGACTCCCGGAAGGGCTTTACGAGCTTTATGAGTAGCACTGACATCTGTAGGTGATCTGCATATTCAATATATTTTTGTGGTAAAATCTTCTCGGAATAAATAAGGGAGGATTTTTTTATGGGTAGAGGCGGAGGCGGCGGAGGCTCACATCACAGCTCGCATCATTCGAGCAGTCATTCTCATTCAAGCAGATCTTCAGGGTCTTCATACAGATCATCCGGATCATCATACAGATCTTCCGGATCATCATACAGATCTTCCGGATATTCAAGTTCGCATCATTCCGGACATTACAGCTCCGGCGGTTTAGGCGGTTACAGCAGTTACAACGATTACGGCAGTTCCCGCAGCGGCTGCTCCGGCGGATTGATCGGTGTTATTTGTTTTTTGTGTGCTTTTTTCGGGATACTTTTTGGCGTAATAGGCAAGAACGGCGGAGAATTGATCGGGTCATTTTCAGTCGAAAGGTCTACGATAAACCGTGAGATGCTTCCTTCTGATAAGTGCACCAAGTCTGAATCATGGTACAGGGACGATTGGGGCGACTGGATCGACGAGCCCGGTGAAAGAGAAGCGCTGATACAAGGTCTTACTTATTTCTATGAGAGGACTGGCGTTCAGCCTTATGTCTGGATCATGGGTGAAGAAGGCAAGGACTATATGTCCGAGGGAAGCGTTGAAGAACTTGCCGAAAGCAAATACAAGCAGTTATTCGGGGACGACGAGGGCCATCTGCTCCTCATCTTCCGTGAATATCCTAATGAGTCAAGCAACTACATAGTCACTGCTACACCCGGTTATGATGCCGAGACCGTGGTAATGGACGAGCAGGCCAGAGAGATCCTGCTTGACTATATCGATCTGTACTACACATCCGATAGGCTCAATGAGGGTGAATTCTTCTCTATGGCTTTTAGAAAAGCCACTGACAGGATCATGACGAAGCAGTTGTCTAATGCTCAGCTGATAACTATCGGCGTAGTTGTCCTGATCGTGGTCATCGGTCTTATCGTTATCGCCAAGATAAGAAAGAAGCGTAAAGTTGCAGTTGCCAAGGAGAAAGCTGTCCAGGCGCAGGCGGAAGCTTCGAAGAAACAGACTGAATTCGACCGCAAGAAGTATGAGGACCGGCTTGAAAAAGAGTATGTGTCTGTTGAATGTCCCAACTGCGCTTACGCCGGGAATAAGATCAGAAAATCCACTGTAGGTAACTGTCCGTACTGCGGCACCGCGATCATGGTTGACAAGGACGGCAAGGTCGAGTTCGGAACAGCAGGGGATAAAACAACGACGTGAACTTCTACGTAGCGACATTGTTTCCGGAGCAGGTAACTGATTATCTGAACACGAGTATTACGGGCAGAGGTATTGCCAAGGGTGCTATCTCGCTTGAATGCATTCAGATGCGCGACTATGCGCCCAATTCTTACGGCCGCGTGGACGATACTGTCTATGGCGGCGGTACAGGAATGATGATCCGCTGTGAACCCGTTTACGGCGCCTGCAGGAAAGCGGAAGAGCTTGCGGGGGAGAAGCCTTATACGGTCTTCATGTCGCCTAAGGGCAGCGTTTTCAATGAGAAGAAGGCACATGAACTTGCATCCCATAAGAACCTTCTCGTTATCTGCGGTCATTATGAGGGCATAGACGCGCGTGTTACGGATATGGTCTGTGACGAGGAGATCTCAATAGGCGACTATGTCCTGACGGGCGGTGAGACTGCTGCTATCGTGGTTATTGATGCCGTGGCAAGACTCGTTCCCGGAGTCCTTCCCAACGAAGAAGCCTATACGGTCGAATCTCATACAGGAAATCTGCTCGAAGCCCCGCAATATACTATGCCTGCAGAATGGAACGGCGTAACGGTCCCTGAAGTGCTGAGAAACGGCAACGATGCGCTGATAAAGGAGTATAACAGGGCTGCCTCGCTTTGCGACACGTTGAAAAGGCGGCCGGATCTATTCGATAAGGAAGTTGTTTCCGAGGAAGACTGGGAAAAGATGCTTGCCTTTGAAAAGGGGTTGTGATAAACTTTTTCAGTTTTATCAGGATGGTCCTCTGCCCTAATTCCAGGCACGAACATCTGCAGGAAAGAGAGGAACACACAAAATGGATTTAGTAAAAGTTATCGAGAGCGAGAATATCAAGAATAACTACCCTGAGGTCGAAGTTGGTGACTATGTAAAAGCACACCTCAAGATCAAGGAAGGCTCTAAGGAGCGTATCCAGGTCTTCGAAGGCTATGTCATCGCAAGAAAAGGCAAGGGACTTTCAGAGTCGATCACGATCCGCCGTTTATCTTATGGCGTAGGCGTTGAGCGTATTCTGCCTGTAAACAGCCCTAAGATCGACCACATTGACGTTGTACGTAAAGGTAAGATCAGAAGAGCTAAGCTTTATTACCTTCGTGATCGTCAGGGTAAGGCAGCGAAGATTCAGCAGAAGCTGTAATTCGCGGATTACTGCAAAAACGAAGAGATACCGGGAAAATGATTTCCCGGTATTTTTTTCGTGGAAGAAATTTGAGTTTTCTGTCATGTATAAGATCTTTGAATCTTGAATTAACAGTTGTAATTCAGGACAATATATGATAAATAGTAGAAGTTTCTACTAATCGGCATTCTGACCGGACCGGTTCCGGTCATCCGTTATCAGCGCTTTAACTATGTATCTGTTTGCTTTGGAGGAAAGTGATGAATTATCAGACATTAAACCTGTTGTTTCGCTGCAATAAGGAATTCAGTCACGAGAAGATCCGTATGCATCAGCTCAGTGACACGGAATGCATGATATGTTCCTATATCTATTCCCATGATAACTGCTCACAGGATGACGTGGCTGTTGCGCTGAAGACCGACAAGACGACTGTCGGAAAGGCTCTTATGTCGCTTGAAAACAAGGAGTGTGTCGTACGCTGTCAGGATACAGCAGATAAGAGGGTAAAACGTCTTTCGCTTACTGATACCGGACGGGAGAAGATCTCCGAGCTCGTTGATATCCACAACAACTGGCTTAATGAGATCATGACTTGTCTTTCCAAAGAGGAACAGGAGCATTTCGAAAGTTATTGTGAACGGTTGCTTGCTGCCGCCGAGAAACTGACAAAAACCACGGAGGAAACATAACATGAACCATAGTATGGACCAACAGGACAAACCGTCTTCAATAGAGTCATTCAAGACCGATCCTATTTCGACGATCGTCATAAAGAACAGTATTCCGGCACTTATTGCCATGATGATGGTAATGGTCTATAACCTTGCCGATACTTTTTTCCTTGGTCTCACTCATAACGATCTGATGGTTACAGCGGTATCGTTCGCAACACCGCTGTTCATGATATTCATGTCTCTCGGCACTCTTTTCGGAGTGGGCGGAACATCTGTCATCTCACGTGCGCTTGGTGAAGGAAAGACCGAATACGCAAAGAGAGCATGCTCATTCTGTATGTGGGCTTGTGTCGCTGTCGGCGGAGTAATGATGATCGTTTTATGGATCTTTCTCGATGACGTGACAGTCATGCTCGGTGCGAGCGAAGAAAGCATGAAACTGACCAAGGATTATCTCGCCATCGCCATCGGCTGTGGTGTTTTCTCGATGATATCCAACTGTTTCTCATCGATCGTCCGTACTGAAGGCGAATCCATGAAGGCTATGACCGGTACGCTTATCGGAAACCTGCTCAATATGATCCTGGATCCCATATTCATCCTTTACTTCAAGTGGGGAGTCGTCGGCGCGGCTGTGGCTACCGTTATCGGAAACATCGTCGCGGCAGGTTATTATATTTTCTATTTCCTCGGGAAAAAGTCTTCGCTCAGCATCAGTCCGAAATACTTTTCGATGAAAGACAAGATAGTGACGGGCGTTCTTTCTGTCGGTATCTCCGCATCCCTTGCCAATCTTCTTGTCAGCGTCTCTTCGATCGTCGTCAATTCACAGCTCGCTAAATTTGATAAGGGAGACATGCTTGTTGCAGGTTACGGCGTAACCGCCAAAGTTATAATGATCGTGACGCTCATCGGTATCGGGATCGGAAGCGGTGTTCAGCCGTTCCTCGGTTATTGCTACGGGGCGAAGGAGAAGGATCGTCTTGTAAAAGGCATCCGTTTCTCTGCAATGTTCGGTCTCGTTTTCTGTGCCGTGATCTCAGCGGTCTGCTTTATTTTTGCAAAACCTATAGTAAAGGTGTTCTTGACCGACATGACCGCACTTGATTCGGGAGTTCATTTTACCCGCATTCTCATGAGTACGGCCTGGCTCATCGGCGCTTTTGCCATCTGCCAGAACACGCTGCAGGCTGTCGGTGCCGCAACACCCGCACTTCTTGCATCTGTCTTCCGTCAAGGTATCATCTTTATCCCTGCAGTTTTCATTATGAAAGCTTTCATCGGTGTTGACGGACTTATCTGGGCACAGCCTGTTGCAGATATCCTCTCGCTCGGCATTGTGATCTTTATGCTGTGGAGAAAGATAAACAAAACAGATTTTAATGAGCCTGATACGGCAAAGGAAGCAGCAGCCGAAGAGTAATGCCGGTGCGCAGACGGCAGATCATCCCCGGGCTTTGGCGACAGCTTCGTCCAGGGTGAGGCCGCAATAGTCCTGAGCTCTGAAGATGCGTCCGGATCTCCTGTCATCGAGGAAAGCTCCTACGACGATGCCGGGAATGGCTGATTCGGGAGAATTCGGGGCTTTCGGACCGCCTAAGTCCGTACGGCACCAGCCCGGATCGGTGAGGTTGATCATGACATCCGTTCCTTCAACAGTGGAACCGAGATCTATCGTGATCTTGTCCAAAGCTGCCTTGCTTGCCGAATAGCCGGCCTGCTGCGGTTCTAATGCGATACCTGAAGTCGTGTTCACGATCCTTCCGAAGCCTGATTCGATCATCTTCGGCATGAAATGATAGCAGATAAGAGCGGGTGCAACGGTGTTGACCTTTAAGCTTTCAATATAATCAGATGCCGGTGTATCGAAGTATTCGGTCCTGTAAGCGATCTGAAAGCCCGCGTTGTTGAGGACTATATCAACGCGGACGCCCAGCTTATCTATCTCTGAAAGCATGGCGAGAACTTCTTCGCTGTCTGCCAGATCGCAGGCAAAACAGTACGCTTCTATACCCAGGGACCTTACAGCCTCATATGTTTTGGAAAGCCCTTCGGCGGTCCTCGCCTGAAGGATGAGGTTGGCGCCTCTTTCCGCCATGAAACGTGCAGCCAGAGAACCGAGCCCTCTTGCAGCTCCTGTTATCAGGACCCATCTTCCTTTGACATCTACCATGATGAACCTCCGAAAATCTTTTGGACTATCGTAGCATCAGGAAGGCAGCGGTTATTGCAGATAACCGTGAAAAGTTGTCTTTCCGTGTCCAAGCCTGTTTAGTGCTTATGTGTTATCATTATCCTACTGATTTCGAGGTGAATTATGGCTAATAACATCAACTGGTTCCCGGGACACATGCGCAAGGCCCTTAACGAGACGGGCGAGCGCTTGAAACTGGTCGACATCGTATATGAGACTGCTGACTGCAGGATACCTTTTTCGAGCAGGAATCCGGAACTGGACAAGATAATAGGGGATAAACCCAGGATAGTAGTCCTGAATAAGGCTGACCTGGCGGATCCTTCCAAGACAGCAAGATGGATCGAGCATCTTGCAGAAGCCGGGATTCCTGCCTGCGCGCTGGAAAGCAATCACAAAAAGGGATTCGACAAGCTTAACCAGCTGACGATGGAGCTTATGAAGGACAAACTCGACAAGGCGGCTGAGAAGGGACGTACGGGAAGACCGGTCAGGGCAATGGTAGTAGGTTCCCCGAATACCGGAAAGTCTACGCTCATCAATGCACTTGCAGGCAAAAAGGCTGCGGTTACAGGCGACAGGCCCGGCGTTACAAAGGATTTCAAATGGATAATGACCGGAGGGCGGCTCGAGCTCATGGACATGCCGGGAGTTCTCTGGCCGAGGATAGCTACCAAGCGTAGCGCTGTCTGCCTTCAGGCATGCGGCTCCATAAAAGACGATGTTACGGACGTTACCGAGACTGCATATGAGATGATGAAGATCCTTATCGATCTGTATCCGAAACTTATGACCGAGCGTTACGGCGTGCCGCTCGATCTTGAAGCCGGAGACGAAGAAACGGGTTACTCCGATCCTTATTACGACCTTTTCCTGGCAATGGGAAAGAAGCGCGGATGCGTCATGAGCGGCGGAAGGGTTGATGAAGAACGGTTTGCGAAAACCCTGCTCCAGGATCTTCGTGAAGGACGCATCGGAAGAATTACACTTGAGGATCCCGATCCTCCGGAAAAGGGGAAGTGATATGCCCGGACTTTCAAAAGAGAAACTTGAAGAGAAATATGAAGCCTTATATGCGTACGAGCGCGAATACCATGCGAAGGGTTATTCCGTGATCGCAGGCATTGACGAGGCCGGCAGAGGGCCCTTGGCGGGGCCTGTGGTCGCAGGATGCTGCATACTTGATCCCGAAGTGAAGATATTGGGTCTTGATGACTCCAAGAAGCTTTCAGAGAAGAAGCGTGAGGCACTTTTCGCCGAGATCAAGGAGAAGGCTCTTGCCTGGTCTGTATGCGAGGTTTCTCCCGAAGTGATCGATCAGATAAATATCCTTGAGGCAACGAAAAGGGCGATGAGGACTTGCGTCGAGGAGATAAGCAAGTCATTGAGGCCTGACCTGCTGCTTATAGACGCGGTGAACCTCAGCGGTACCGGAGTGGATGTCGTTCCCATCATAAAAGGCGATGCGAATTCCAATTCGATAGCTGCCGCATCGATACTTGCGAAAGTAACGAGAGACCATATAATGATCGAGCTTGACGAGGTCTATCCGGGCTACGGATTTGCCAAGCACAAAGGTTATGGAACAAAGGATCATTATGCGGCGATCAGGGAACACGGCATGACGCCTGTCCACAGAAGGTCTTTTCTCAAGGTGATACATTAAAAAACTCCTTGACAACGCCTCTGACATTAATTATTATTAGCACGTTGAAAAGAAGAACATCCGTTTCTCACCTCAAGCGCCTCAGGGCTGTAAAGAGGTAAATAGTTTTAAACCTATAGAGGGTTGCCTTATCTTAAGGCAGGGCTGTTATGAGAGAACGGATCATATCCGTTCTTTTTTTGTGACATTAGGATTTATCGACATTTAAACGGGAGGTGATTACTATCTCAAAGCCTAACGAGAATCAGTTGATCAATGATTCGATCAAATTTGCGCAGGTCCGCCTTATTGATGCCGAAGGCAACATGATCGGTGTCGTACCGATCGAAGAGGCAAGGAAAAGCGCAGAAGATGCGGAACTCGATCTGGTTTGCATTTCGCCCAATCCGGAGAACCCTGTATGCAGGATAATGGATTATAAGAAATTCCTTTTCGAAAAGGGCAAGAAGGAGAAGGAAGCGAAGAAGAAGCAGAAAGAGACCGAGCTTAAGGAGATAGGCCTGAAGCTTACGACCGATGTACATGATATCGAAGTCAAGCGTAAGGCGGTCATCAAGTTCCTGAGCAATGGTGACAGGGTCAAGGTCAACATAAGATTCAGAGGCCGTGAGATGGCTTTCCAGAATAAAGGCTTCGAGGTCATGACGGAATTCGCCAAGGGCGTCGAGGAATACGGTTCGATAGACAAACAGCCAAAGATAGAGGGCAGGAACATGGTAATGTACCTGTCGCCGGCAAAGAAAAAATAAGCAGGAGGATAAAAAACATGCCTAAGCAGAAAACACACAGTTCTTCTAAGAAGAGATTCAAGGTAACAGGTTCCGGCAAGGTCCTTCACAAGCAGGCGTTCAGAAGCCACATTCTCAGCAAGAGACCTACCAAGAGAATGAGACATCTGAGACACAGTGAAGTCGCATCTGATGCAAATGCAAGAATCATCAAGAAGATGATTCCTTACGCTTAATTCGTTTAGGAGGACAAGGACATGTCAAGAGTTAAAAGAGGAATCCGTACAAGGGCTCGTCATCATAAGATCCTTAAGGCTGCAAAGGGCTACTGGGGCCACAAGAGCAAGCTCTTTAAGGTAGCAAACCAGCAGGTACTCAAGTCCGGCAACTATGCTTACCGCGACAGAAGAAATAAGAAGAGAGATTTCAGAAAGCTCTGGATCGTTCGTATCAACGCGGCTTGCCGTCTCAACGGACTCAGCTATTCAAAGTTCATGAACGGCCTTAAGAAGGCAGGTATCGAGCTCGACCGTAAGGTTCTTTCCGATATCGCTATCACAGATGCAGCAAGCTTTGCTTCACTCGTAGAGAAGGCTAAGGCAGCTCTCTGATATTTCAAGACAATATAGAGAACAAAGGCGCGGATAATTCCGCGCCTTTTCTGTTGAACAGTCTGTATTCTTGCAAAACCGTCCGTTGAATAATATGATTTATTCAAGTATTTCGTAACGGGGGAGTATATGTTTTGCAGGCATTGCGGCAGTGAGATTCCGGATGGTTCCAAGTTCTGTGAGAACTGTGGGATCTTGATAACGCGTATTGATCCCGTAGAAGTGTCTGTTCAGGATGAAGATGCAGCATCTTCAGATAAAGGCAAGCCCAATATTCCGGTCCTTCCTGTGAATGTTGCTCCGACACCGGTCTATGTTCCCAAGGACCCCAAGCGGGTGACTCTCACAACATGCGGCGCTATGACCGCCTGTATTGCCTTATCCTTCATCTTCATCCTGGATGAATTGAAAGTGTCCTTTCATCCTGTCATGCTGCTTCTTATGCTGTTTTCGTCATTTGGTATTTTTACGATCATATTTTCGTCCTGCAAGAAGGTCAGCGGCGGGCTTTTCGTGTTCTTCCTGATCACGCTGATAGTAATATCCTGTTGTTCACCTTTTTCCCTGGTCGTTTTGAACAGTCTTTGATCATGCAGATGATTACCAGCCGTGACAATCCTAAAGTTAAACGCTATGCGTCACTTCACAAGCGCGAGAACGCGCGAAGGGAAGGCCTTGTATTCCTTGAGGGAGAAAGGCTTTGCACCGATGCTCTGGAGACAGGAATAGAGCCTGTTGAGATAATCGTTACGGATAAAAATGTCTCCTGGGCCGAAAAGCATGCAGCCGGAGCTCCTGTTACCGTCTTAAGCGAAGACTGTTTTAAAAAGATAGCATCGACAGTTAATCCGCAGGGCATCGCATGCATAGTGAACCAGCCTTCTTCGGGCGATGTGATACCGCTGAGAGGCGACGGAAACGATATTTTCGCTGTGCTTGAAGACATACAGGATCCGGGCAATCTCGGCACGATCATAAGGACGGCCGACGCTTTCGATTTCACTGCAGTCATCATGTCGCCTTCAACATGTGATCCTTTTAACGAGAAGACATTGAGGGCTTCGATGGGTTCGGTCTGGCACTTACCGCTGATAGTATCTTCGATGGAGGATGCGTTTGCTTTTTTCGAGAAGAACGGCATTGCAACGCTTGCCATGCATCTTCACGGAAAAGAACTGAACGAGGCTGAGATCAAACTTCCCGCTGCGTATTTCATCGGTAACGAGGGAAGAGGCCTTACAGAAGGGACGTCAGACAGATGCACATCGCTTGTGAAGATCCCGATGCCCGGGAAAGCTGAATCTCTTAATGCCGCTGCAGCATCTGCCATAACAGGATATGTGCTTTCTTCAAAGCGCAAGCATTTCTGAGTTTTCAGTTTTTTGTCAACAAAATCATAAAAATCACTTATCCCTTAACGCGTCTTTTTGTTGTTAATATTGAATTTTGACTGACTGCCTTCTCGAAACCTACTATTTATATATAAAAATGCTATAATTTCAAGGCTAATACAAGGAGGAGTTTATCCATGGGAATGACGATTTCACAGAAAATTATCAAGGATCACCTTTTATCCGGTGAGATGAAGCAAGGCGAGGAGATCTCGATCAAGATCGATCAGACGCTTACACAGGACTCTACCGGTACCATGGCTTATCTCCAGTTCGAGGCGATCGGCGTTGACCGCGTAAAGACGAAGCTTTCCGTTGCTTACATCGATCACAATATGCTTCAGTCAGGTTTTGAGAACGCTGACGACCACAAGTACATCCAGACAGTCACATCAAAGCACGGCATCAGATTCAGCCGTCCGGGCAACGGTGTCTGCCATCAGGTTCACGTAGAGCGTTTCGGAATTCCGGGACAGACTCTTCTCGGTTCTGACTCACACACACCTACTTGCGGCGGTATCGGAATGCTCGCTATCGGCGCCGGCGGACTTGACGTTGCTGTCGCTATGGGCGGCGGACCTTACTATATCACGATGCCTAAGATGGTTCGTGTAACACTTAAGAATAAGCTGGGCAATTGGGCTACGGCAAAAGATATCATCCTCGAAGTCCTCCGCATTATGTCGGTCAAGGGCGGTGTAGGCAAGATCGTAGAGTATGCAGGCGACGGCGTTAAGACGCTTTCTGTTCCTGAGCGTGCGACCATTACCAACATGGGCGCAGAGCTCGGTGCGACCACTTCGATCTTCCCTTCTGATGAGATCACAAGGGAATTCCTCAAGGCTCAGGACAGGGAAGATGCATGGACTGAGATCAAGGCAGATGATGACGCTGTTTATGATGAGGAGATCGAGATCGATCTCGCAGCTTTAAGGCCTCTCATCGCGAAGCCCCATATGCCTGACCAGGTCGTTTCCATCAAGGACGTTGCAGGTCTCAAGGTTGACCAGTGCTGCATCGGATCATGCACGAACTCTTCACTTTATGACATGCTTAAAGTTGCCGCGATCCTCAAGGGCCATACAGTTGCACCTGACGTCTCGCTCGTTATCGCTCCCGGTTCCAAGCAGGTATTGAACATGCTTGCCGAGAACGGCGCGCTTTCCGACATGATTGCCGCAGGCGCCAGGATCATCGAATGCGGATGCGGACCTTGTATCGGTATGGGTCAGTCTCCTAAGACGGATGCTGTATCCCTCCGTACGAACAACAGAAATTTCTACGGCAGATCAGGAACAAAGTCTGCTTCGATATATCTCGTAAGCCCTGAAGTTGCTGCTGTTGCGGCTATAACAGGCGTTATTACCGATCCTGCCGATTTTGGCGAGCCGCCGGTAGTTGAAATGCCTGACAGCTTCATGGTCAACGATAACATGGTCATCATGCCTGCCGCGTCAAGTGATGATGTCGAAGTCGTAAGAGGTCCTAACATCAAGCCTTTCCCGGTTAATACCAAGCTCGGTGATGAGGTTGACGGAAAAGTACTTATCAAGCTCGAAGACAACATTACTACAGACCACATCATGCCTTCGAACTCAAAGCTTCTTCCTTACAGAAGCAATGTTCCTTATCTTGCTGATTTCTGCCTCACGCCCTGCGATGAGGAGTTCCCCAAGAGAGCCAAGGAGAATAACGGAGGCTTCATCATCGGTGGCGAGAACTATGGTCAGGGTTCTTCACGTGAGCACGCTGCGCTTGCTCCTCTTCAGCTCGGGATCAAGGGCGTCATAGCGCTTTCATTCGCAAGGATCCATATGGCGAATCTCATCAACAACGGAATCCTTCCGCTCGTATTCAGCGACAAGTCCGACTATGACAAGCTCGGAATGCTCGATGAGCTCGAGATCAAGGACGCAAGGAATCAGGTCATGGCTGCAGCTTCTGAAGGAAAGCCCGTCATCGTAACCAACAAGACTCAGGGTTATGACTTCGTTACGACGCTCAGCATTTCTGACAGACAGTGCGGAATGCTTCTTGCCGGCGGTCTTCTGAACTTCACGAGAGAACAGCACGCCTGAGATCTATAACATAACACCGCCGGAGCAGTCCGGTTCAAGAAGGTGATCTTAATGAATAATGAAGAGAAGGAACAGTTGTTAAAAAGGATCTCTGATATCGCGAGCGTAAAATCGCATATCAATCCGGAACTGTATACGAAATATAACGTAAAGCGCGGTCTCCGTAATAATGACGGAACCGGAGTCCTTGTCGGCCTTACTGAGGTCGGCGAGGTCATGAGCTATATCGTTGATGATGCCGACAGGATCCCTGTTGAAGGAAAGCTTTTCTATCAGGGTTATGAGATAACCGATCTCGTCAACGGATTCTTCCCTCAGAACAGATACGGATACGAAGAGATCGCATTCCTGCTCCTTACGGGAGATCTTCCTTCCAAAGAAGGTCTTGCGAGCTTCAACGAGCTTCTTTCAAGTGTCAGGAGCCTGCCTGAGAACTTTACAGAAGACATGATCATGAAAGCTCCGTCTCCGGACATCATGAACAAACTTGCCAGATCAGTCCTTGCGCTCTATTCGTATGATGACAATCCTGATTCTACCGATATCCCGAATGTTGTCAGGCAGTGCACTGAACTTATCGCCAGATTCCCTGTGCTCATCTCTTATGCTTATATGGCGAGAAGACACTATATCGAGCATCACAGCCTTTATATCCACGATCCTAAGCCTGAGTACAACACTGCTCAGAATATTCTCTATCTGATGCGTCCTGACGGTAAATTCACGGATCTCGAAGCGAGGATACTGGATCTCATGCTCGTTCTTCATGCCGAGCATGGCGGCGGTAACAACTCTTCGTTCGTTACACATGCTGTATCATCCACTGGTTCTGATACATATTCGGTTATCGCTGCGGCAGTCGGATCACTTAAGGGACCTCAGCACGGCGGCGCTTCCAATAAGGCTTACGGCATGATGAAGGATCTTCGTGAGCATGTAAGCAACTGGGAAGATGAAGACCAGATCAAAGCTTATCTGACATCGATCCTCAAGAAAGAGGCATACGACCGTTCAGGACTTATCTACGGTATAGGCCATGCGGTCTACACGCTTTCCGATCCGAGAACAGTCACCATTAAGAAGTATGCCGAACTTCTTGCAAAAGAGACCGGCAACATGGATCTGTTCAATCTCTATCTGCGTGTTGAGAAGCTTGCTCCGGATGTATTCCACGAAGTTAAGAAGAACGATAAGATCGTCTGCGCGAATGTCGACTACTTTGCAGGACTCGTTTATTCAATGCTCGGTATCCCTCAGGAGCTTTTCACGCCTCTGTTTGCCTGCGGAAGAATTGCGGGCTGGAGCGCTCACAGGATAGAGGAACTTGTAAGCGGCGGCAGGATCATGCGCCCGGCTTTCAAGTGTGTTAACAAGAGAAGACCTTACGTTCCCATGGATGAACGGGAACGTATTCTGTAAGCATTTACGCTAAATGCTTGCGTCTGACTTAATCCTGTGGTAATATACACGGGCAAAAGTCAAACGGCCCCATGGTCAAGTGGTTAAGACGGCGCCCTCTCACGGCGCAATCAGCGGTTCGAATCCGCTTGGGGTCACCAGTTATTTAAGGAGCATCTGAACAGATGCTCTTTTTTATTTTCGATATCAGTGATGCTGCCGGAAATATAGATGTATAATTTCTTAAAAATGAAAGGTTTCCTGCTATGAACGATATTAATGACAGACGCCTTATTCCCGCTGGTGTTTTCGGTGACGGGATGATACTTCAAAGAGACAAGGAATCCCGTGTTTTCGGCAAGGCAGGCAGCGATAAGGTCTCAGTCGTGCTCGAAAAGGACGGCTTGACGGAAGAATATGAAGCTCTCGTAACTGACGGCGGATTTGTATGTTCTTTGGGCGTGCATGGAGCCGGTACAGGTTACAGGCTGTCCATTGCATCAGGCTCTGAATCCGTGTCTTATGAAGATGTATGCTTCGGAGATGTCTATTATCTTTCGGGACAGTCCAATATGGAGCTCCCGGTTTACAGAACCCTTGATGTTACGGGCGATGAGGTCAGAAGCAGTGATTATCCTTACGTCAGACAGTATCTGCTTACTCCTGATTACAGGCTTGATCCTTCCAAGGAAGCGTGCGCACCGGCAGCGCCCTGGACCAAAGCCTGCGGTGATGATCTGATGATGTTCAGCGCTGTGGGATTCTTTGCGGCGAAGAGACTGTATGATGAATTCAAGGTCCCGGTCGGACTCGTTCATGCCGCGCAGGGCGGAGCGTCGATCGAAGCCTGGATGCCTCTGGATCTTTTAGACGGGTTCGGCGACTACAGGAAACAGGCAGAGCCGTTTATGGCAGACGGTTCCGTGCAGGAATTCCTGAAGAATCAGGATATTACGCAGGGCGCGTGGCGTGAGATGCTGAAAGGCGATCTTGGCCAAGGTCTTGAAAGCGGCATTCCCGCTGATGCGAACGAGATCAATGTGCCTTTTATAAAGAACAGCGAGGATGACCGTTACTTTGGAAGCGTATGGTTCTACCGCGAATTCGATCTGGACGGGGATTTCAGCAAGGATGAGGATGCTTTTCTCTATCTTGGCGAAATGATCGATTCCGACATCACATTTGTGAACGGCGTAGAGGTTGGAACGACTGATTACTGCTATCCGCAGAGAAAATATGATTTTTCCGCGGATATACTGAAGCCCGGCAGGAATCTGATCGCAGTAAGGCTCCTGATCGAGCACGGATGTGCCGCATTCCTTCCTGAGCATGAGTATTTTATTGAGGTCGGCGGAAAGAAGACCGGCCTTACCGGTATATGGAAATACAAGAACGGTATCAGGACCGATATCGAAAAGGACAGTTTCTTCATGGCTCAGTGGATCCCGTCTTCATTATTCCAGTCTTCCGTACTTCCCGTAAAGCGTCTGGCGATGAAGGGAATATGGTGGTATCAGGGCGAGTCCGATGCGAACGATCCTGCAAGATACGATGAAAAGTTCAAAGCGATGGTACTTAAATTCCGTGAGGTTTTCGATGATGAGCTTCCGGTGATATGCACGATAATGGCAGATTATGATGATCCCGCAAACGGCAAGATCGGCGACATCGCAAGCGGTTTTTCCGATAACGGACTTACCATCCAGGACGGTTGGAGGTCAATACAGGAACAGCAGCTCCATGCTCCCGAACAGGTGCCTTTATGCGCAGCCGTAAGTGCAAAGGATCTTTCAGAACCGTTTGAACTTCACCCGCAGAACAAGAGCATATTGGGTGCGAGATTCGCAGAGAAGGCTAAAGATTGGATTTGAAAGGCAAATATGTCAGAGATCAAGCTGTTTGATAAAGATTCAAAGGCAGCAATCCTTGTAAGCGGAAGAGACAGGGGCGTCTTGAGGATCGCCTCATATCTTGCTCAGGATATAAGGGACGTTACCGGTTGTCATGTGAAGTCTTCAAGAGTCGTAAGATCGCTTGATCTGTCGGATGGTACAGCGGAAGGCTGCGATCTTGTGATCGTGGCGGGGAAATTCAGCGAGACCGGTTTTGAAGAACTTGTTGCCGCGAATTCGGTCGTTATCCCTGATGCGCTGATATACGGAAGAGAGCAGTTCTCCATAGACTATCTGGAGAAAGACGGAAGGCTCATAATCTTCATAACAGGAAGCGACAAGCTTGGTGTTGAATACGGACTGCTTCATATCTCGTCTTTGTTTGGAGTGTCGCCCTGGCATTATTTCGGCGATTCGGTTACCGGGAAGAAAGAACTTGTTGTTGCTGAAGAAGAACGGCTGCGTTTTGTTTCGAAGAGGCCATCTGTTGAATACAGAGGTTTCTTCCTCAATGATGAATGGCCGTCTCTGGGTTCGTGGGTAACGAATGCCTTCGGTGATTTCAATGAGGATTTCTATGAGAAAGTCTTCGATCTACTGCTGAGACTTAAGGGTAATTTCCTCTGGCCTGCGATGTGGAGCGCTGTGTTCAGTGAGGACGGAAAGTCATTCCCGACGGCTTCAGCCGAGCTTGCGGACGAACTCGGAATATACATGGGGACGTCTCATCACGAGCCGCTTTTCAGAGCGGGAGAAGAGTTCTCGCATTATAAGAGCGACAACAATTCCGAAGGCTACGGAACCGATTGGAGTTTTTATTCGAATCCCGAAGGACTGAAGAGATTCTGGGAAGATTCCGTCGTGCGCAATAAGGACTACAGGTCTCTGATAACCATCGGCATGCGCGGCGAAAGGGACAGTAAGATACTTGGCGAAGATGCCACTTTAAAGGACAACATAGACCTTCTGAAGAAAACGATCACCGCGCAGAATGAGATACTTGAAAAGCACGGCTTATCTGATGCGACGAAGGTTCTGGCACTTTACAAGGAAGTCGAGGATTATTTCTACGGCGATGAAAGCACTGAAGGCCTTATGTCCTGGGACGGCATCGAGGATGCGACGCTGCTCTTGTCAGACGACAATTTCGCGAATCTGAGGACTGTTCCTGATGAGAAGCTCCGCGACCGTGAAGCCGGATGGGGTATCTATTATCACTTCGATTATCACGGGGATCCAATCTCTTACGAGTGGGTCAATTCCACACCGCTTATCAAGGCATGGGAACAGCTTACGACAGCCTACGCTTACGGCATCAGGAAGATCTGGATCGCCAATGTGGGTGATCTTCGTCCGCAGGAACTTCCGCTCAGTTATTTCATGTCGCTTGCTTACGATTTCGAAAAGTGGAGCGAGCCCGATCTTGTTGATGATTTCCTTACGGGATGGATAGATGAGCAGTTCGGAGGGACGCTCAGTGAAGATGAGAAGAAGGCTGTGTTCGATCTGCTTTTCGAGTACCCTCGTTTTAACGGCGACAGACGCCCCGAGGCTACGCATCCCGATACTTTCAAGTTCCAGGACAGCATGGAGGCATTTGAGGAATTGTGCCGTGCAGAGCAGCTGTATGACCTCGCCGACAGCCTTGGGAAAGACTTCAAGACTCCGAAAGGAAACGCGCTTTACGGACTTGTTCAGTTTCCTGCAATGGCCTCCGCCAATCTCAGGAAAATGATGATATATGCGGGCTTCAACCGCCTTCTGGCAGGCTGGAATGTTTCTTTCGCGGGTTATATCGCCAAGCTCCTCGAGGAGACCATAGAACGCGACAGGGAGCTTGTCAGGCAGTATAACGAGGACATGAGCGGCGGCAAATGGAAGGGCATGATGTCTTCAAAACACGTTGACTTTGTTAACTGGAACGATGAAGGCTCCAAATATCCCGAACCCGTTATTCCTGATTACCCGAAGTGTAAGGATGTACTGATCTCTGTCAACTGTAATGCTCCTGTCGTTATCGGAGAAGCACTTGGCGAACTGTCTTTCTCGTCGCTTGAGGATAATACGGAAGCGATCTTTATAATGAATCACGGTCAGATATCTTTCAGTTCTGACAAGAACTGGATCAATATCGACTGCAATGAGATCTTTCACGGATTCATGTGCTGCAAACTGGGAATTGACTGGAGCGAACTGACAGAAGATGATGAAGCCGTTCTCGCCATATATGACGCAAATAAAAGGACTGAGATCAAGATAAGGGCTAATGTCTATGATACTTCGTCGTACATGCCGGGTGTGTTTGTTGAGTCACTTGGTTATATCGGTATATCCGCAGGGTGCTTTTCGGATTCATATGCTCCGGACGGATCCGCATGGCTGATAATGAGAAATTACGGCAAGGCGCTTTCTGCCGTTAAGCCTTATCCTCTGGCAAAGGACTACGAAGAGAAAGATGCTCCTTCTCTGACATACAGATTCTTTATCAATCACGAAGGTACGTATCACATTACTTTCTGTCTGCTTCCAAACAATAATCCTCATAAGGACAGCCGCGTGAGCTTCCTGGCGGAGCTTGACGGCGTCTCAAATAAACTGTTCATGCTTCCCGAAGGGTACGGCATCGGTACTGCGCGGGACGTGAACTGGTGCAATGCAGTGCTCGAAAACCAACGCAGGATAAGCTTTGATGCGGAGCTCTCAAAGGGGCTGCACGAGATCGTCTTTAAGGTTCCCGAAGCAGGCTGCGTGATCGAGAAGATAGAGATAAACAATTCTGAAGATGACAGCTTCTACGGATGCCCTTTCACATATGTCAAAAGGTGACTGCATTAAGCCGGGGATCAGATAAGGACCTTGATCAAAATGTCCTCTTAATTGACACGAATATGCTCTTAATCCGTGTTATAATTCACTGTTATCATAAGTGGTTTAACGGCGGTCATTAAGATGGAAGAGAACAAACATATAAGGATCAGAGGAGCCAGGGAGCATAACCTCAAAAATATCGATATCGATATTCCCAGACGCGAGATGGTAGTGATAACCGGACTTTCGGGTTCAGGCAAATCATCTCTGGCTTTTGATACCATTTATGCGGAAGGACAGCGCCGTTATGTCGAGTCCTTGTCTTCGTACGCAAGGATGTTCCTGGGACAGCTTGAGAAGCCTGACCTTGACAGTATAGAAGGACTTTCACCGGCTATTTCGATCGATCAGAAGTCGACTGTGGTCAACCCGAGATCGACTGTCGGCACTGTTACAGAGATATATGACTACTTAAGACTGCTTTATGCACGCGTAGGAGAACCATATTGTCCGAAGTGCGGTAAGCCGATCCGTACCCAGACCATCGATCAGATCATCGATAAGCTCAAGGAGTATGAGGAAGGCACCAGGATGATCATCTATGCACCGATGGTCAGAGGCAAGAAGGGCGAGTTCGGGAAGCTTTTCGAGAACTTCAGACGTTCGGGCTATGCGAGAGTCAAAGTCGACGGGATAATGTATGAGCTTGATGAAGAGATCAAACTCAACAAGAATAACAAGCATGAGATCTATGTCGTCGTTGACAGGCTCGTCATCAAGGATTCCAACACCACCAGGCTCAACGATTCGTGTGAGACGGCGCTGAAGCTTTCAGGAGGACTCCTGCTCGTCGAGACGCAGACTGCGAGACCGGGCAAGAACGGAGAGAAAGAGTATGAGACGAACGAGGAGTTTTTCTCGCAGAATCTGGCTTGTCCTGACTGCGGTATCTCATTCGGAGAGATCACAACAAGGAGTTTCTCGTTCAACAGCCCTGAGGGCGCATGCCCCAACTGTTCGGGTATCGGAACTCTGATAAGAGTGGATCCGGAACTCTGTATCACCAACCCGAAGCTTTCCATCAACGAAGGCGCAATTAGGACGGCCGGATGGAATTTCGATGATCCCAAGAGCTGGGGAAGAGGCTTTATAAAAGCACTGGCCGAGAAGTATGAGTTCTCTTTGGATGAGCCTTACTATAAGCTTCCGGATAAGATCAAAGACATAATCATGTACGGTAACGGCGGTGAGAAGATGAAGATCGACACCACCAATTCCGTATACCCGAGATCAGGCGATTACTATGCGGCATGGGAAGGGATCGTTCCAAGTGTCAACAGGCGCTGGAGGGAATCCATGTCTGAAGATGCGAAGGCTTCTTATGAACGGTACATGAGCATCGATGTCTGCCCGGTCTGTGGAGGTGCAAGACTCAATCCGAACAGTCTGGCAGTCAAGATCGGCGAGAAGAATATCAGTGAGGTCACGAATCTTTCCGTAAGAAACCTGATAGCATTTTTCGATGAACTGAAGTTTTCCAAGATGAAGGGTGAGATCGCTTCACCTATCCTGAGAGAGGTATCGGCAAGACTGCGCTTCCTTTTCGATGTGGGTCTGGATTACATGACGCTCTCAAGATCGTCTTCAACGCTCTCCGGCGGAGAGGCACAGAGGATCAGGCTTGCAACACAGATAGGTGCAGGGCTTCAGGGAGTTCTTTATGTGCTTGACGAGCCCTCGATAGGACTTCACCAGAGGGATAATGACAAGCTTATCAAGACACTCTATAAACTCAGGGATCTTGGCAATTCGATAATTGTCGTCGAGCATGACGAAGATACCATGAGGGCAGCGGACCACCTGATAGACATAGGTCCGGGCGCAGGCATCTTCGGAGGCAAGGTAGTCGCACAGGGAACTGTCGATGATATCATTGCTGCTCCGGAATCAATTACGGGAGAATATCTTTCCGGCAGGAAGTTCATACCGGTACCTTCCGACAGAAGGAAGCCTGACCCTAAGAAGATGCTTTCCATCAAGGGTGCTTCTGTAAACAATCTCAAGAATATCGATGTGGACATTCCGTTAGGACTCTTTACGGTCATTACGGGTGTATCAGGCTCGGGCAAATCTTCGCTTATCAATTCGACGCTGGTCCCGTATCTGACACATGAGCTCAACGGCGCACACAAGACTCGCGTAAAATGCGAGCGTATCACGGGGTATTCCAACCTGGATAAGATAATCTGCATTGACCAGAGCCCTATAGGAAGGACTCCCAGGAGTAATCCTGCGACATACATAGGACTTTTTGACCTGATAAGGAAGCTGTTCTCGGAAACTGCCGACGCGAAGGCCAGAGGATTCGGCCCGGGAAGATTCTCTTTCAACACGAAGGGCGGAAGATGCGAAGCCTGCTCGGGTGACGGCGTAAATAAGATCGAGATGCATTTCCTTCCTGATATCTATGTTACCTGCGATGTCTGCAAGGGAAAACGGTACAACAGGGAGACGCTTGAAGTACGCTATAATGGTAAGAACATATCCGATGTACTTTCGATGTCGGTTGACGAGGCTTGCGAGTTCTTCAAGAACCACAGTGCCATCTACAAGAAAGTAAGGACATTGCAGGATGTCGGTCTCGGATATATCAAGCTCGGTCAGCCTTCCACGACGCTTTCGGGTGGCGAGGCGCAGAGGATCAAGCTGGCTTCCGAACTTTCACGCCGTTCAACGGGAAAGACGATATATATTCTTGATGAGCCTACGACAGGCCTTCATATCGCAGATGTCCATAAACTTGTTGAGCTCCTTGAGCGGTTGACTGAGAACAGAAATACGGTAGTAGTTATCGAGCATAACCTTGATGTTATCAAGACGGCCGACCATCTTATCGATCTTGGTCCCGAGAGCGGTGATGACGGCGGACAGGTAATAGCCACGGGAACTCCTGAGGAAATATGCAAGGTTAAGAGATCTTATACCGGACAGTTCCTGAAGCCTGTGCTTGAGAAGGCGAGAAATAACGGCCAGTATGCCGACATATCGGCCTTTATCGACACGGCAAGGCTCGAAGAGGAACAATATGATATACTTACAGGACCGCGTGTTAGACGGAAGATCAGGGAACAAGGGACAGAAAATAACGACGGAGAATAGAACGAATGGCACTTTGCAGCATATGTAAGACAAGACACGCTATAGTGTTTACCAGCCGTTATGAAGACGGCAAGCGTATTGATGAGGGATTCTGCCTCAAATGCGCATATGAATCCGGAATAGCCGGAGTTACCGATATGTTCAAGGCTACCGGCATCAATGCGGATAACATTGATGAGATGAGCGACAGGTTAGAGGAAATGATCTCCGACAACGGAATGTCGGTCGATCCCGGTGATTTCCTTAAGCAGCTTGCCGGCGGTGATCTGGATTTCCAGGGTGATGACTCTGATGACGACGATACTTATGAGTTCGATGAGGACAGCACGCCTGTAGGTATTGCAGACGAGAAGCCCTCAGACAAGGGCGATGACAAGAATGACGATAAAGCCGATGAGGGCAAGCGTCCGTCTTTCTTTGATAACCTTTTCGGTAAAAGACCCGGTTCTGATGCTGAAGGCCGTGAAGGCGCTGAAGGCGGCAGGGACAAACGCAAGGGCCGTTCCAGGATGAAGTTCCTTAACGAGTTCGGAACAAATCTTACCGAGCGTGCACAGCAGGGTAAGATCGACAGGATAGTCGGCCGCGACAATGAGATCGAGAGATGCATCCAGATCCTCAACCGCAGGACCAAGAACAATCCTGTCCTTATCGGCGCGCCCGGCGTCGGAAAGACGGCCGTTGCACAGGGACTTGCAGTGAAGATCGTTGAAGGAACTGTTCCTGAGAAGCTCCTTAACATGCAGGTCTGGCAGCTTGATCTTCCTGCGATGGTAGCAGGAACCCAGTTCAGGGGACAGTTTGAGAGCCGTATCAAGGGAGTCATTAACGAAGCAATCAAGGCAGAGAACATTATCCTTGTCATCGATGAACTTCATACTATCATCGGAGCAGGCGATGCAGAGGGTTCCACCAATGCTGCCAATATCCTGAAGCCCGCTCTTGCGCGTGGCGAACTCCGTATTCTCGGTTCGACCACAACTGCTGAATACAAGAAGATAGAGAAGGATTCAGCTCTTGAGAGGCGTTTCCAGAAAGTAATGCTTGATGAGCCTTCGATCGACACTTCGATAGAGATCCTCAAAGGAATAAAGGACTACTACGAGAAGCATCACAACGTGACTTATTCCGATGAAGTCATTGAGTTCGCCGTAAAGGCTTCGAAAAGATATATAACGGACAGATACCTTCCCGATAAGGCGATCGATCTTATCGATGAAGCGGGTTCCGCCGCCAACCTTAAGAATGTGAAGCTCGTAAAGCTCGCCAACACCAAGAAGGCTCTTGAGGAGGCCAAAGCCGAACATCAGAAGCACTTGGATTCCATGGAGAATTCATCTCCTGAGGAACGCGAGCCTGATTATGAGAAAGCTGCTGAACTCAAGGCGAAGGTAGACAAGCTTACAAATGAGCTTGAAGCGCTCGAGAATGAAGTGGCACCCGATCCTATCCAGGTCGAGGACATCGCGCGTGTAGTAGAGATGTGGACGGGGATCCCGCTCAAATCGATCTCGGAGACTGAGACGGAGAAGCTTTCCCACCTTGAAGAAAGACTGCACAAGAGGGTCGTCGGCCAGGAAGAAGCCGTACATGCCGTCTCAAATGCCGTCAGACGCACCAGGGCGGGCTTTACCAAGAAACATAAGCCTACATCATTCATCTTCGTCGGACCTACCGGCGTAGGTAAGACGGAGCTTGTTAAAGCGCTTGCCGAAGTAATGTTTGATACTGAAGAGGCACTTATCAGGATTGATATGTCTGAATATATGGAGAGTCATTCAGTCAGCAAACTCATTGGTTCTCCTCCGGGATATGTCGGTTTTGACGATGCCGGACAGCTGACAGAGCAGGTGAGACGTAAGCCTTATTCCGTAATACTTTTCGATGAGATCGAGAAGGCACATTCTGATGTGTTTAATCTCCTTCTCCAGATGCTTGATGACGGCGTTCTTACAGACAGCCATGGCCTGCATGTCAATTTTGAGAACTGCATCATTATCATGACTTCCAATGCCGGAAGCTCTGCCAAGGCTGCGACGATAGGCTTCTCCAACAAGACCGACGAGGCGCAGGAACAGCATGTCCAGTCTGCACTCAAGGAGACATTCCGTCCCGAGTTCCTCAACAGAGTTGATGATGTCATCATTTTCAAGCCGCTCAAGCCTGAGGAGATACGTTCGATCGTTGATATCATGATCAAGGATGTATTTGCATCCCTTGAAGATAAGCACATAAAGGGCTCTTTGACGAAGGCTGCAGGCGACAGACTCGCATCTGTCGGTTATGACGAGAAGTACGGAGCAAGACCTCTCAGGAGGGCTATCAGGAAGAATATCGAAGATCCGCTTTCGGATATGTTCCTTTCAGGTGAGCTCAACGATGTCGTCTCGCTCAAGATCGATTACAAAAAAGAGAAGTTTGTTTTCGATACAGTCAAGGCAAAGCCTGACAAGGAATAACACACGGGTTCTTTTGTATGAATAACTGCGAGACCTGCATGTATTCCGTTGCCGATGAGATCACCGGAGAAGTATTCTGTGATCTTGATCTCGATGAGGATGAGGTTATAAGGCTTTCTCAGAGTCAGAACAGGAACAGGGAATGCCCGTTCTATAAAGACGGCGACGAATACAAGACCGTCAAGCATCAGATGTGATTTCGATACAAGATTCAGAGCAAAGTTAAGGGGCATCAGATTGATGCCCCTCTTTAGTTAACTCCTTGATCGGTGAAGTTACTTGTACTTGAAGTTATATGAGTTGTATGCGTAGTACTCGGCAGCGCTTCCGCACTTGCAGTTTACTGTGATCTTTAACTTGCCGCCGGGTTTGATGATGAAGTCCTTGGTAGGAGTACCAACCCATGAGCTGCCATTTCTGCTGAACTTCAGACAGGTTGCAGACATGCTCCTGACATTCGGAACGGAAACTATAGAGATGCTGAAATTCTTAAGCGACTTCTTAAAGCTTGCATTCTTTCCGGATTTGTTGACCATAACGATATCGTACTTAAATCCGTTCGAAGTTGTTCTGAAGTTCTGAACCTTTGTGGAGAATGACTTCGTAGCAATACCGGTTGCAGCCTTGGTTGTAGCAGCTGCCGTTGTTTCAGCGGCGGTCGTCTGAGTCGTTGCTTCGGTAGTAGCCTCTGTGGTTGATTCAGCCGTTGTCTCGGTTGTTTCTTCAGCAGTGGTTTCTGCAGTTGTCTCAGTTTCGGTAGCGGCAGTAGTCTCGGCCGTGGTGGCAGCAGTGGTTGCTGTCTGAATAGTCGGAAGAGTCTCAACTGTCTTGCGTCCGAATACTGCACCGATCTTATCGATGTTCTGGAGAATCAGGAGTATACCGATAAAAGCAAAGATGATCACTGCAAGAGTAATGATTCCGCCAATTCCGGGATCCTTTGCGGCTTTGGTAGCCTTCTTCTTCTTTGTTTTCTTAACTGTATCTACAGGAGAGATATTAGTCTTCTCGTGAGAGCCCGACTTTTGTGCCTGACTCTTCTCAACGGCGAGCATCCTTCTGGGATCCTCAGGTCTGATCGAACTTATAGCCGCACCTGTAGGAGCCGGTCTTTTCAGTTCGGGTGTCTTGCGCTTTGCAGCTTCACCGGGACGCTGAGACTGTACAGCGGGTGCCGGTTTATCATTACTGTCTGTTTTAGCTGCGTTAGCCTTTGCAACTGCGGGTGCGGTACGCTGAACAGGCGCTGTTGATTTCTCGTCCTGTGCTTTAGCGGCAGCGGGTGAAACGTGCGGCTGAGCAGGTTTCTCATCCTGTGCTTTAACGGCTGCGGG